>Ga0315279_10004817_pt1 | contig 17922 bp, 12 predicted proteins | sample YL17G06_20_MG_FD_203694 | JGI IMG/M metagenome (GOLD analysis project Ga0315279, IMG submission 203694) | Sediment microbial communities from Yellowstone Lake, YNP, Wyoming, USA - YL17G06_20 | ecosystem: Environmental > Aquatic > Freshwater > Lake > Sediment | place: USA: Wyoming | collected... | reverse complement strand
CGGATTTTTTCGGCAATTTCGCCGATCTTGCTCCAGTCTCGGCGCATGGTTACATTCACCTCCGTTGGTTACGGAGGTGTGGGACAATTTCCTGACCTCTTTTGTCCGATTTAGCCTACCCTATGCACCTGCCACCGATTTTTTTGCACTTTGACACCCTTATTTTTGACAGCGTGGACAAAAGTAGCACATTCCTCCTAAATACTGCATCGCCTCGACCTTGCCACTACATTCCGGGCAGGGATGGCCCACTGCTTTGTTATCCATGAGGCGTCTATATTTCCCCGGCTGGTTATACAGATCATACTCGTCACATCGGCCCCCCTTTGCTGTGGCCTCTCGAACTGTTTTGAGTATGGCGCTGTATAGTTTTCGCCTCTGGCCCTTGTTCAGCTCATCAAGAGGATGTTTAGGGTGAAGCCGCGCTCGGAAAAGGATATCTTGAGCAAGAGCATTTCCCAATCCGGGCACTAGTTGATCCTGAGTCAACAGTCCTTTCACACTCCGCTTTTCTCTTTCTAAGAGACAGTCGATGAGGTGGGAGAAGTATTCAAATGTAAACTCAGGCTCGATGGGGGTGGCTCTCATCCCTTTCACATATTTTCTTTCCTGTTCTTTGCCTGTCTCGTATAATTCCATTGCGCCCCACATCTGAGTAGTAGCAGTGAAAAAGGAACCGTCGTCAAAAGTAAGGCGTAAATGGTATTTTTTCGGTACGTTTGAACCGGCGGGATGATAAAGAACCTTTCCCCCACATTCCCCAAGCAACAAAACATACCCAGGCTCAAGAGAAATAAACAGCCATTTCCCTTTTGCCCGCGCTTTTCCAATCAACTTACCTGTTGTTAACCTTTCGAACTCCTCAGCGCTCCTGTTATACCAGACAAATTTATGGGAGACATTTCCTAAACTTCCATTACTTACAGTCTTTCCTGTTAAGGTTTCATTTATTTGTTTGGCAAGGGTCACGAATTCAGGTAGTTCAAACATTTCTCGCCTCCTGCAGTCTCAGCTTCTGCCTGAGTCGCGGATATTATGTATCGGCTGTTATCCTCCTCAACATTGCCAACGTACAAATCTCTTTCCGCATCTCTCGCCGGAAAAGCGGTTGGTAGAATGAGCCAAGCGACTCCAGAATGAAACCGTTGAACAAACCGCTTGCCGGTTCAGGGGATTTTATCACTGAATGCATTGGTCTGATGCAGGAGTGCGCCGAACTGAGAATCGGATGGCACCCACTCATCATTGCCTCGCAGGAGGGGTGGACCCGCTTTTAGTCAGGCAAAAAGCTCGAGAAGGCGCACGTCAACGCCGGCAGGCTGCAGTCTCTCCACTACGTCAGGAGTCAATCAAATTGCGTTCAGGAGGCCATCGTCTGGTTGCAGGTGAAAAAGCGCAGCCTCAAATCAACCTGCCAGCTGCTGGGTAATCCATTGCCGATTTAGCTTGTCCGAATCGAAGGGATTGTGGTCCTCGGGCTGATCTTCAAAGGGGCACCAGCCGGTGGCCGGAGGCCGCCGATGTGGGATGAGCGGGAGCGTGTCTTGCTGAGCCTGGCCTCACCCAAGCGGTTGGTGCAATTCGTGAAATTAGTGGCCGTCTTCTTTCGTTCAATTCGTGAGATTCGTGACCTGTTTTTTTTCCAATATCTGACACATTCCACGTAACCAGAAATGGCCGACCTGGTTTCCCCCGGAGACTAACGAATACGTTCCCTTTTAAATTCCAATTGACAACCTCCTTCCGTTTCGATTATTTGAGACTAGATAATCGCTCATGCGCAAAATTGCAGTCGTAAACATGAAGGGTGGGGTGGGCAAGACAACCACCGCAATTCATCTTGCCGCGGGATTCGCCAGCCGCGGGCTTCGTGTTCTGCTCATTGATGCGGATCCCCAGGGTAACATTGCGCATGCTTTGCACCTCCGGCCGGCATACACAATCCAGGAGTTGATGCTTGGGGAACAGCCTGCTGAGGTTGTCATTTACAGGGGTGTGCGGGAGGGGCTTGACGTGATCGCGTCCACGACGGCAGCGTTCGCGCTGGAGCGTCGGCTTGCATCCGAGACACAGCGGGAAACCGTTCTGTCCCGGCGGCTCCGCAATATTACGCAATACGATGTGGTCGTGGTTGACAGCTCACCCGCGATGAGCCTGCTGACATATAACGCGCTGCTTTACGTTCACGAAGTTATCATCCCCGTTGCCATGGATCTCATGGCAATCATCGGAGCGCGGCAGACACTGAATGGGATCAACGAAGTGAAGGATCTCTGGCCGGAACGTCCTCTGGACCTTGTGGCCGTGCTGCCTACCTTTGCCAACAGCAACACTATTGCCACGCGGGCAGCATTCGAGGCGCTCGATAACGATCCGCGGATGGGATCCGTTGTCTTCCATCCGGGGATTCGGCAGTGCATCGATCTTAATTACGCAATCGCCCAGAATCAGACAATATGGGAGTACGCGCCGCGCAGCCGCGCGGCCGAGGACTACGCCCGATTTGTCGATTTCGTCAGCAGCCGGGAGTCTGCAACAAAAAATGCCACCCAAGAAAAAGTCCAAACCGTCCTTTAAAGTGCCTGAAGACCTGGAATCCACCCAGCAAGCCGGGTGGGTTTATCGCTCGGAGACCTCTCCTAAGGAGGCTGAAGAATCTGCCGCTGCCATCAAGCAACCGGAGGTAGATTCGGGTGTCCATAAAGCCGCTGCATCGCCGACCGGTGCGCAACCTTCGACGATACACAAAGCCCGGAGCTCCGAACCTGAAGTTGCGCCGGCGTCCTCCAAGACGGAGTCGTCGTGGTCAACACCGGGCATCCTCGATCTTACCGCCAAAACCTTTTCCTCGGGCATGGCCACAATTGGCAATGCGTTGATGTTGGGTGCAGCCATCCTCACGGCACCTTTCCGGATGGGGCTGTGGATAGTGGGCTTCCGCTCCCGCGACTGATAAAAGGGACATTCCGATTTTCCAGTTTTCCCGGGCTTAAAAGGGGAGGCCTACTACCAGTTGATTCGTTCGAATCAGTGGGCAAGACCGGAAAATCGGAATGTCCCCTTTGTTATTCGAATGTCGCTATGACGGGAGCGTGATCCGAGGGTTTTTCACCTTTGCGCTCGTTGCGATCTATTTCTACAGCGACGCATCGTTTTGCGAGCGGCTTGCTGATCAGGATGTGATCGATGCGCAATCCCCAGCCCCGATGGAACGCTCCGGCGCGGTAATCCCACCAGGTGTATAGCCCGCCTTCCTGATGGTGGATGCGCAGCGCGTCGCTGAGTCCCCAGTCGACGAGATTGTGAAACGCCTCCTTTTCCGGCCCGCTGAACAGGATCTTATCGCGCCATTGCTCTGGGTCCCATACGTCCCTGTCCTCGGGAGCGATATTGAGATCCCCGCATATCAGAACTTCGGTTTCGGGCTTCAAGCTGGAGTCGAGTTGGCTGCGCAGCCGGCGATACCAGTCCAGCTTGTAGGCGTACTTGTCGGACCCCACTTCGCTGCCATTGGGCGCATAGATGTTGATGATGCGAATCCCCTGAATGGTGGCGGCCAGCAATCGGCACTGCGCGTCGAAATCGTCACCTGCCAAGGACTTGACGGTATCCGTGGCGGTCATGCGCGAAAGTATCGCAACGCCGTTATAACTCTTCTGACCATGCACGAAGCATTCATAACCGAGCGCCCGGATGGGTTCGAAGGGGAACTCCTCATCCGTTACTTTGGTCTCCTGCAGGCAGACGACATCCGGACCCCTCCTTTCCAGCCACTGCACGAGCCGCGAAAGACGCATCCGGATCGAGTTGATGTTCCATGTCGCTACTTTCATTGAAGCATACCCTCCATCTGTCGGATCGTTGGAATCGCTCTATCCCATCGCGAAACGAAAACCCTTACGGACCGATCAGGCGCTTCACCTGGGCGAGCACCTGCTGGGGCGTCCAGTCGTTGCCGCGGTACAACTGAGCCAGCTTGCCGTCTGGGGCAATCAATGCCGTCCGCAGAGAATGGATGATCTGCCCCGTCTCCTGCCAGTAGGTGAGGCCGAAAAACATGGCGATTTTCTTTACGTCCTCTGGAGACCCGGATGCAAATTCCCACTGCTTGAAAGCTTCTGTGCCGCCCGCGTATGCCGTTCCGTAGCTGCGCAGGACTTGCGGCTTGTCGAATTCCGGATCAAAGCTGATAGTAAGGAGATGGATCTTAGACAGCAGGCGAGGATCTCGTTTGACAGCCCTGTAAATCTCCGCGAAGTTGTTGCTCATTCGGGGGCAGTAATCCGGCAGCGGACAGCGAGTATAGACAAAGGTCAGAAGCAGGGCACGCCCTCGAAACTCGCCAAGGTGAATGCGCTTGCCGTCCTGGTTGGTGAGCCGGAAATCCGGAATCTCGTCACCAGGATTGGGTTCCTGAACCGCCCCATTGCCTCCCTGGACGGCTCTCCCGCTGGGTGCTTGTGTGATCGTGATCTCTTCCAGCCAGGAGCGATTGCCCTGCACCACGAGTGCGGCCTGCACAAGTTGTCCCGGCGCCAGGACTGACATGGCCCAAGCGTCCTTTGCGGAAAACGGCATGGTCATGGCGGGCATGTATCCGGGTATTTCTTCATGAGCCAGGGTTACTTGAGCTCGGCCCTTGTCGACGGAGACAACCTTTCCCTTGATCTCGTAACGCTGGGCCGGGACAGGCGGCCGCTCCCGGCATGAAGCGAACACTAGGCATGCGACAACCAGCAGTTTTCTATTTCGAAAGTCCGGTCCTTTCGCTGGAACGACTATCGAGAATTGAGATTCTCCAATTCGGTGTGCATCCATGAGTTTCCTATCTTGAGGTGACGGCTGATAACTACCGCTATCGCGGCCGGCTGTTATAGGTACAGCGTGCGACTGCCGCAGCCGCCGACGGGCGTGATACCAACCCGCATTCCCTGAGCGTGGATTTGCGGGATTTACCGTCTTCACGCGGGCTGAGGACCATGGGAGATATGCGATTTCATTGACCCGAGCCGCCGCGGTCCGGATTTTCAGTTTCGCCGTCGCTCGCCAGTTCCAGAATCCGTACGTCGTCGAGATCTACCTTTTGCCCCGATGCCCATTTTGGAGGCTATCAAATCGCGGCGGCGTACGGCAAAGAACCGCTGGCCCTGGTACTCCATCGTCTCTCTGTGTTCCCAGGCAGGCAGGAAGTCGATCCCTGGCGTGGAAGTCTGCGCGTCAACTCGGACCCGATCTTTGAATGTGGTAGTCTCGTTGGCAATCAACTCCTCCGGAGTCGTTAGCGCGGCCGTTCCGAGTCCCGCCTCGAGAAAGGCGTCAAGGAGGCGGCGCGCATTCTCGGGCGTCGCCTCTACAGGATGTCGAGATCGAAGGTTGCCCGCGGCACACCGTGAAGCACCGCCGCAATGCCACCGATCACGAGATACCTAACCTCGTGACGGTGTAAGGATTCGAACACGCCCCGTAGTTGGTTGAGCATCTTTGAAGTCAGCAATGCGCGGCTGGATCTCGAGAACAAAGTCCGTAAACGCGCAGAGCATGTCCATCCGTTCCTGGAGAGTCAGCGATTGAAACCACCGGGCTTTCGCTTCCAACGTCTCTTCGGTCCGATCGTGGGATATGCCAGCCATCACGCTGTTGATTGTACCATGCCCGCGATCAGCCTCATGCCGCTTCATTTTCTACTGATTTTGGCCCTGCTATGGAGCCGACAGGCGCAAGCGCCCAGAGGCCGGAGTTCGACCGCAAGCGAAGGGGACAAGTCATGACCGCTCAAACTCAGGTCGACCGTCAGCAGATAGCTAGTTTCTGTCGCGAAACTACGTCTGGGGCGCAAGCCCCCGGGAATGAAGCAGCATCGAGTGAGCCCCGGCAGGGGCGAAAGACGTTTTGCCGCAAGGCCTTTCTGTCGCCCCGCTGGGGCTCGGCACCCTGAAATTGGTTGACCCCGGGCTCTCCGTATCTCTGCGGTCAATGCATGCCGGTCATACCGGCCGGCGCGGTCCTTCTTACGAAGAGCATGAGGTTGGATTTTCCCTTCCCCCACAGGACGCCATAGCCATACGGGAAGTGAAGCGGCTCGCCGATCTCGCGAAATCGTCGAGCGAGGAGCGGCTGCTGGGGAGGATTCGGCAGGCCGCCGATTGGAAGGATGCGCGTATAAGATCCGAAGAGGCGCTCATTCCACGCCCTCTTGGCGAAAGATCCGTACGGAATTCCCGAGTCGTCCTGGAGCACGAGATCGCTGCGATCGAGAATGAATTCCCGAACGTCCCGATACGCCTCCTGGTGCAGGATATAAACAGCGGCCTTCAGGATAGTATTGAAGCTCCTCAAACTCTGAAGGAATTTCCCTTCGGGCGAATTGCTGTGGACGGATTCATTGGAGAGACGCAGCTGCAGATAAACGATCGATTTGTCCACGCCATCCGCGTTGTCCCGGATCTTGATCCTCACGCCGTAGACCCTTTTGTTTGGCCCTGTCCCGGTCGCAAGTTGGGAGATGTCTCTCACCATTCCCGGCAACTCGTGCAGGTTGCCGTCCTCGTCGATTTCGACCGCATCAACCGACTGAACCGTGTGACCCAACCGGGCGCAGAAGATGAGGAACATGGGTAAAGCGCCGGGAATCTGTTTATTCGTGAGTTGTTCGCGCAGAACGCTGCTCTGCATGTAATTGCCCACGGCTAGAGCGTGCGCGACGCGAAGAGTCGCGTAAAGTCCCAACTTCCTCTCGAGCTCTGTCATTTTGAAAAGGTCTGGGATGTAGCCGGGCGGCTCGAGCGCGATGAAAAGGTACTCGCGTGCGTGAGGAAAGAGTTCATAGGCGTTCGGGAAATCGGTTCCGCTCATGGTGTACAGCACGGGTCGGGTTTCAAGGCCGGTCGGAATGTGCGTTCGCCCCCACTCGCTTATCAGATCCAGATACCCTTCCTTGTATTGGCGCCAAAAGGACTCCATCAGGCGCGCCTGCTTCTGAAAGGAAGGAGAAAAAGAGAGTTTGAAATAGGGACTATCGGAGGAGAGTGGTAGGCCCGCGAGCAATCTGGCCTGTTCGTTCCAGATTGAGGTGAACAGAGGTGAAGCAATCACTGGCGGATCCGGAGGGAATCGCCGGACCTGAAGAGATCCTTTCGCAGAGATCCAGCAGCCGCAGAACGAAGCGGCTATAGCGAGCAGGGCGATCAGCGGAGATTGAGTCAAACGTTTCATCTTCGGCCAATTTCCTTTGAATAATAACGTATACCACAGAGACACGAAGATTACTGAGCCTTATTGCCTCCGTGGTGTTTCTCAATCACGTCTTTTATCCCAATCGCTCCTTGAATAGCCGAAGTATGAGGAGTAAAACAGCCGTTGGTAGAGCTCCATGGTTAACCCCCCTGATGTCGAGAATCGGCAGTCGTTATCCGGGTAAATCCAATGAAAATGAGACCGCCTTCAGTAGCTTTCCTACCGTTCATACTCTTGTTTGCTTGCCCTCTTGAAGCGCAGCAGCAAGCTAGAGTTCAGTCATTCAGCCCTCAAGGAACCGTCAAGCACATACGCCAAGTCCGGGTCCGCTTTTCCGGTCCCATGGTCGCCTTTGGTGATCCTCGGTCCTCCGTGCTGCCGTTCGATATCGATTGCCCGGAAAAAGGAACCGCAAGGTGGGTCGATCCGAGCAACTGGGTCTATGACTTTGAACAGGATTTGCCCGCAGGCGTCCGCTGCGAGTTCCGGTTGAAAGACGGCCTCAAGACTCTTATCGGCGGTGAATTCACAGGACAGAAGCGATTCGCTTTCTCGACCGGGGGGCCGGCAATCCTGAGCTCCAGGCCATGGGAAGGGTCCGAATCTATCGATGAGGAGCAGATCTTTGTCGTTGATCTGGACGGAGAAGCAAAAAAAGAAACCGTTCTCTCCAGCGTCTACTTCAAGGTCGAGGGAATCTCGGAACGCGTCGGGATTCGAATCGTGGAAGGTCCGGAGCGCGATCAGATAATCAAAGCCGAGTTTCGGTACAGGAACGAAAAGCCCAAGCATCTTCTCCTGATTCAAGCCAAACAGAGATTCCCGGCGTCTTCCAAGATCAGCCTCGTTTGGGGGAAGGGCGTCGCCTCTCCGAGTGGGGTGACCAACGATCAGGATCAAGTCCTCCCGTTTGTCACCCGGGCACCCTTTGCGGCTACCTTCCAGTGCCAGCGCGAGAATCCGCAGGCAGACTGCGTGCCGATTTCTCCAATGCGCGTGGTGTTCTCCGGATCGGTAAAGTGGACAGATGCCAGAAAATCGATTCTGAAGGGACCCAGCGGCCGCCAATGGATTCCGGAGGTTCCGGCGCGCGACGAGGATGAGGACAGCAGGTATGTACAGGATGTGATCTTCAAGGGGCCGTTTCCCGAAAAGGCCACCTTTACCGTGGAGATCCCGGCCGGAATCACCGATGATTCCGGCCGCAAGCTGACAAATGCCGGCAGCTTTCCCTTGACTGTTCGAACGGACGAATATCCGCCTCTCGCCAAGTTTGCCGCCGACTTCGGGATCTTGGAAGCAAGGCCGAACCCTCTGCTCCCCGTCACGTTGAGAAACGTGGAGCCGGAGGTGTCTGCCCGGCTGTTCGAGGTGCCGGGCGGCGAAGAAAACATGGATCCGATAGAGGTGAGCAAGGACGAGCAGGTTGCCGCAAATATTCAAGGAAGAATTCTCAGAATCCCACCCGACAAGGCAAGCCAGATGATTGCCTGGATTGATAAAGTCCACCGGCGGAATTGGGAGGATCGGGATAAGTCCGTTTTTGGAGCTGTGACGGAGCCCAAGACAAAACAGTTCACCATTCCAAAGCTGAAAGGAAAAAAATCCTTCGAAGTCGTCGGCATCCCAATGAAGTCGCCGGGCTTCTACGTCGTGGAGATCCAGAGCGAGATTCTCGGAGCGGCCTTGCTGGGAGAATCCAAACCCATGTATGTCGCCACCACCGTCCTGGTCACAAACCTTGCGGTGCACCTCAAGTGGGGAATCGATGAATCGCTCGTTTGGGTGACGACGTTAGACAAGGCGACACCGGTGGATCAGGCCAATGTCCAGATTAGAGACTGTGAGGGTAAAGTCTTCGCCGAAGGCAAGACGGATCGCAACGGAATCGCACGTTTCGATTCTTTGCCGGATCCCGAGAAGCTTTCTCATTGCTTTCAAGGAAGATTCGATAGCGGTCTCCTCGTGACTGCGCAGGTCAAAGATGACATGGCCTTCGTTCACAGCAGCTGGATGGAGGGCATAGAGCCCTGGAGATTCCAGCTTCCCACCGAATGGGAGCGCAGCCTGACTGTCGCTCACACGATTTTAGACCGAAGCCTCTTCCGTGCCGGAGAGACTGTGCGCATGAAGCACATCCTGCGCAGGCATGTCACCGCAGGGTTTGCCCTGGAGCCTGCGGCCGAGAATCCTAGGACTCTGGTGGTCCAGCACCTCGGCAGCGAGCAGCGTTATGAGCAACCGCTCAAATGGGATGCCAACGGCATCGCGGAAAGCACCTGGACGATTCCGAAAGAAGCCAGGCTGGGCGAGTATCAGATCTATCTGTCGGGGACCGGGAAGAATCGTCCAGGAGGAACAGTCTCGGGCTCATTCCGCGTGGAAGAGTACAGGGTGCCGCTCATGCGCGCCGTGATCCGGCCTCCCTCGGAGCCACTGATTTCACCTTCCAGCGTGCCCGTGGACCTTACGGTCACCTACCTGGGTGGCGGTGCAGCAGGAAACCTACCGGTCAAGTTTCGCTACGACGTTCACCCCAGATATATTTCCGGCTTCGAAGGCTTCGAAGGCTTTACCTTCTCGAACGGAGTCGTAAAGGAAGGTCTGGTTCGTGGCGAGCCTGAGGAAGGAGAAAGAGAAACCTTTCAACTCAAAAGTACCGACCTTACACTCGACAAGCTAGGCTCTGTCCGGACCACTATTAGCGGGCTTAAGAAGATCGATAAGCCTGAAGAGATTCTGGCCGAGTTGGAATTTAGGGATCCAAACGGTGAAATTGTTACAGCCTCTTCGAGAGTACCCCTGTGGCCTGCCAGGCGGATCGTCGGCATTCGTCCAGATTCCTGGATGCCTTCCAAAGATGCCCTCAACTTCAAGATCGCCGTCCTGGATATTGCAGGCAAGCCGGTGGCGGACGCCCCGGTCAGGATCGATCTTTTCCAGCGCACAACCTACTCTCACCGCACGCGGCTGGTGGGAGGCTTCTACGCCTACGAACACAGCACGGAGATAAAACGCGTTCAGACCTTCTGTGAAGGCAAGACAGATAAGAAGGGACTTTTCCTCTGTGAGAAGCCATCGCCTGTCTCGGGCCAGATCATACTCCAGGCAATGACGCGCGATGAATCAGGCCGGGAGTCGACGGCCTTTCGGGATGCCTGGGTTGCCGGCAAGAGCGAAATGTGGTTCGCGGCCAAGGATGAGGACCGTATTGATGTCTTGCCGGAGAAGAAGCGCTATGAGCCCGGCGAAAAGGCCAGATTCCAGGTTCGGATGCCCTTCCGCAAGGCGACCGCGCTGGTGACGGTTGAGAGAGAGGGCGTTGGAGAAGCTTTCTTGAAGGAATTGTCGGGAAAAGAACCGGTAGTCGAGGTTCCGATCAAGGGCGAATACGCTCCCAACGTGTTTGTCTCCGTTTTCGTCGTGCGCGGCAGGGTAAGCGGAGTGCAACCCACGGCGACGGTGGACCTCGGGCGTCCGGCTTACAAGCTGGGAATTGCGGAGATCAATGTCGGCTGGAGGGCCCACGAACTTAAGGTGAAGGTCTCCTCGGACAGGCCCGTGTACAAGGTGCGCGAGAAGGCCAAGGTAAACATTGTTGTGACCACCGCGGATGGAAAGGCGCCGCCGCGCGGCGCTGAAGTCGCTGTAGCCGCTGTGGACGAGGGCCTGCTGGAGCTGATGCCGAACACGAGTTGGAACCTGCTCGAGGCGATGATGGGAAGAAGAAGCTACGGTGTCCAGACCTCCACGGCGCAGATGCACGTCATCGGCAAGAGGCATTTCGGCTTGAAGGCCTTGCCCCAGGGCGGTGGTGGAGGGAGGCAGATTACGCGTGAGCTGTTTGACACGCTGCTTCTCTGGAAGGGCCGTGTCCGTCTCGATGATAACGGACAGGCATCTGTTGAAGTGCCGCTCAACGATTCGCTCACATCCTTCAAGATCGCAGCCGTGGCTAACGCCGGCCTTGATCTTTTCGGCGCGGGATCCACGTCGATCCGTTCCACGCAGGACCTGATCATCTTCTCCGGCATTTCGCCGGTGGTGCGCCAGGGGGACAAGTACCGGTCGGAATTCACGCTACGCAACACCACGGAGCGTCAGATGGATGTTCGCGTCACCGCGCGCATCAGCGGCGTCGCCGAGACTCTCTCTCTGCAGACCATTTCGCTCTCCCCGGCAGAATCGAAGCAGGTAGGGTGGAACCTCACCGCTCCTACGGGTGTGGATTCGCTCAAATATGAGCTGGAGGCGAGCGCCGGTGAAGGAGTCAGCGACCGGTTGAGCGTGGTTCAGAAGGTGGTCCCGGCAGTGCCTGTGCGGACCTTCCAGGCAACGCTTACCCAGCTCGAAGGGGATTTCCGGATGGAAGTCGAACGTCCCAGGGACGCGCTTCCGGGCCTCGGCGGCATCCAGGTTTTATTCAAGCCCACACTCCTCGATGGCCTGGCAGGCGTTGCGGAGTACATGAGGTTATATCCCTACATTTGTCTCGAACAGCTGGTTTCCAAGGCGATCGCGTTGAGGGACACAACGCTGTGGAGCAAGACGATGGCACAGCTTCCCTCCTACCTCGACGGCGACGGCCTGGCGAAATACTTCCCTTCGATGCGCTGGGGTAGCGACGTCCTCACGTCGTACGTCGTGTCGATAGCACAGGAAGCCGGCTTGCAGATTCCGGGAGAGGCAAAGGAGCGCATGCTGGCGGGCCTTCGCGGCTTCGTCGAGGGACGCGTCGTTCGCTATTCCTCGCTGCCGACCGCCGATCTCTCGATTCGGAAACTGAGTGCGGCCGAGGCGTTGTCGCGTACGGGCAAAATCGAGCCGAACCTGCTCTCGTCGATCACGATCGAGCCTAACCTCTGGCCTACGTCGGCTGTAATAGACTGGCTCAATATCCTGCGTAGAGTGCCCAACATCCGCAACCGGGATGACAGGATCAAGGAAGCGGACCAGATTCTCCGTTCGCGCCTGAACTTCCAGGGAACTACCCTAGGATTCTCCACGGAGAGGAATGACTTGTTGTGGTGGCTCATGTGCTCCCTGGATGTGAACGCCGTCCGGCTTATCCTGAGCGAGATGGGTTCCGCGGCCTGGAGGGAGGATATGCCGAGGCTCGTCCGCGGAGCCTTGGGGAGACAGCATCGCGGTCACTGGGACACGACAACCGCGAATGCCTGGGGAGTCCTGGCGATGGATAAGTTCTCCCAAACGTTCGAGAAGACTCCTGTCAGCGGAACGAGCACGGCAACTCTCGCCGGACGCGCACAGGCCGTTGATTGGAACAGCGCTCCGAAGGGGCGGACTCTATCCTTCGGCTGGCCGGCGCAATCCAGTCCGCTCACGCTGCACATGGACGGGTCCGGCAAGCCGTGGGCCACAGTGCAAAGTCTCGCGGCCATTCCGTTGAAGGAGCCGTTCTCCAGCGGGTTCAAGATCAAAAAGACCCTTACCCCGGTCGAGCAGAAAGAGCAAGGTGCGTGGAGCAAGGGAGACATTGTCAGAGTAAGGCTCGAGCTGGAGTCGCAGGCCGACATGACCTGGGTCGTAGTCAGCGATCCGATCCCCGCCGGCGCGGCGATATTCGGAACGGGGCTGGGGCGGGATTCGCTGCTTGCCACCCGTGGGGAGAAGCGGGAAGGCTGGGTCTGGCCGGCATTCGAGGAGCGCTCCTTCGAAGCCTTCCGTTCCTATTACGAGTATGTTCCTAAGGGGACTTGGACGATCGAGTACACCATGCGTCTTAATGGCCAGGGAGAGATGAATATGCCTCCCAGCCGCGTCGAGGCGTTGTATTCACCCGAAATGTTTGGCGAGCTCCCAAATGAACCGATCCGAATTAAATAAAGGGGACGCGGATAAACGCGGATCACGCGGATTTAGGCGATTGAGATCCGTGTTGATCCGCGCGAATCCGCGTCCTTTAAGAACTCTCGCCAAGATCTCAATTGCGGCCGCAGTCTGCACATCAGCATGCATTGGGTTGCTCGTGCTCTATACCGCGCCAGCTAATCTTCCGTCCTTCCAGGCGGTGAGGAAAGGCTATTCACGGTCGGAGGCGGTGCTGGTCGACCGGCACGGTGAGGTCATCCACGAATTGCGTGTGGACCGTCGCGGGCGAAGACTCGATTGGGTGCCGCTGAGGGACATCTCGCCCGCGCTCCAAGCGGCGGTGATTTATGCCGAGGACCGGCAATTCTACCGGCACGGCGGCGTGAGCTGGACCTCACTGGGCGGAGCCATCCGCGGAATGTTCGGCCGCTCCAACCCTCGCGGTGCCAGCACGATCACCATGCAGCTCGTCGCGAAGCTCGATAAGGATCTGCGCCCGCAAAGCCGCCGCCGCACCGTGCCGCAAAAACTCAAACAGATAGCGGCGGCGCAGACCCTTGAGAAGCGCTGGTCCAAGGCGCAGATACTCGAGGCCTATTTGAACCTGGTGACGTTTCGCGGCGAACTGCAGGGAATAGCTGCTGCCTCGAAAGGGCTTTTCCGCAAAGAACCGCAGGGCCTGGACAACGTGGAATCGCTCATTCTCGCGGCCCTGGTTCGTTCGCCGAACGCAGAGGTTGATCAGGTCTCATCGCGGGCCCGCCTCCTCGCCGAAGGAATGAAGCTGCAGACAGGACCGCGGGAAATACTCTCTAAGACCAATGAGGTGCTTACACGTCCATACCTGGTGCTGCCGCAGGCCTCGCTCGCTCCGCACGTCGCCTTGCGCCTGCTGGACGCCAGCAGAGCAAAGAGGGGGGTGGGGCCGGACCGGCTTGTTTCCACGCTGGACGGCGCATTGCAGGAATTCGCTTCCGAGACTCTGCGCCGCCATCTGTTGTCTCTGAAGTCTCAGAACATGCACGATGGTGCGGCTCTTGTGGTCGACAACAAGACTGGCGAAGTGCTGGCCTATGTCGGCAACATAGGAGATCGGGCCAGCGCGCGTTACGTGGACGGCACGCAGGCGATGCGGCAGGCCGGTTCGACTTTGAAACCCTTTGTCTATGGATTGGCTCTCGAGAAGCACCTGCTGACTGCCGTTTCGCTTCTTGACGACAGCCCGACGGATATACCGGTCATGGGAGGCGCCTACCGGCCGAAAAACTATGACAACGTGTTCCACGGTATTGTCACCGCGCGCACCGCACTGGCCTCCTCGCTTAACGTGCCTGCCGTGAAGACGCTCAATCTCGTCGGTGTCGAATCCTTCGTCGAGGAGTTGCGCCGGCTTGGTTTCAACAACCTCCGGCCCGCGGACTTTTACGGTCCGTCGCTTGCGCTTGGCTCCGCCGACATCACTCTGTGGGATCTGGTCGGCGCATATCGGGCTCTCGCGAACAACGGAGTGTGGAGCGCCCTGCGGCTTTCGTTCGGCGAGGAAAAGGGCGAGTCGAGGCGCATTCTTTCCGCGGAGGCCTCTTTCCTGGTGGCCGACGTTCTGTCCGACAGGGAAAGCAGGAGTCGGACTTTCAGTCTGGAGAGCCCGCTGTCGACGCGCTTCTGGACGGCGGTGAAGACCGGAACCAGCAAGGACATGCGGGACAACTGGTGCGTCGGCTATTCAGATCGCTATACCGTTGGAGTATGGGCGGGCAACTTCTCGGGCGAGCCGATGTGGAACGTGAGCGGGATCACGGGCGCCGCGCCGGTGTGGGTCGAGATCATGAATTGGCTGCACCGCGATAGTCCCAGCGCTGCTCCAAAGCCTCCCTCCGGTGTCGTCGAGCGCACGGTGCAGATCGCGGATATCGGCCGAACCCGCAAGGAATGGTTTATCCGCGGTACGGAAACTGCCGTTGTCAGAGAAGCGGAGGTGCAGACCAATTTCCGGATCGTCTATCCGGCCCCCGAGACTGTCATCGCGCTGGATCCCGACATTCCGTTGGAGCAACAGAAAGTCTTTTTTGAAGCTACTCCTGAAGGAAACACGCTGCAGTGGTTGCTGGACGGCCAGCAAGCAGGTCCCGCAGGTGCTGTGCTTCTTTGGACTCCGCAGAGAGGCAAGCACACGCTCGCCCTTGCCGATAGTGAGCGCCATGTCTACGATTCGGTGACTTTCGAGGTCCGCGGCAGCCTGGCAGCTTCCGCTCCGGAGAAATAATCTCTTCTGAAATTCGTGGCAGGCTTGTTGTACCCGACTCGTATTAAATATGGCGCTTCAGTGCTCACACTATGAGGCCGTCAGCAAATGCCATAGGTCTTCCTACAAGGTATCCACTTTACCGCCGGACTGCTGAAGTCTCCGTTTATGGTATGATGCAACCATGGCAGCTACTAGACTCAACGGCCAAATCACGGCCGATCGGAAATTGATAGTTGAAATCCCCCCAAAAATCCCAACTGGTGCGGTACAGGTGATCCTCGTGCCCGTCGGTCCAAGCCGGAGGACCAAGCGACGCGAGACCCCCCAAATGGCGCATCCAGCGTTTGGAATCTGGTCCAACAGAGCAGATATCTCCGATTCGGTTGCATTTGCCGCTCAATTGAGACAACAAGTGGAGCGTCGCTCGGACAATCGTGGCTGAAACGGACTGGCTCCTGGACACGTCAATCCTGGTGGACGTACTTCGCGGATATACAGAAGCGCGGGATTGGATCGATTCGATTGCCGAGGCCCATCGATTCACATCAGTAATTACCGCCGCTGAACTCATTGCAGGATGCCGGAATCGCGCCGAGCAGAGGAAGATCGAGCGTGAGCTGCAAGTGTATACCCCAGTGTGGCTCGACCAAGACATTTCGCAAGAGGCGTTGGATCTCTACCGCCGTTTTTATTTAAGCCATGGTATCGGCTTCCACGATTGCCTGATTGCAGCAACGGCGATAAGGCGCAAGTATCGTGTTGCCACCCTTAACCTGAAGCACTTTAAGATATTCTCGAACATCAAAGCAAATAGGCCCTACTGAACTGCAACCGGGTTTGTGCTTTCACCCGTCCGTTCGCGATCGGTGTGTTTCGGCAATCTGCTGCTCGATGAGTTGCTCGAGAAGCGAGACCTTGCATTCGTCCGGGGCCCTAACAAGGTGCCCTTTTCGGATCTCGGCCCGGAGTTCTTTCGCGGGAATGTCTGCCACGATGTGTTTTTCGAACCTTCCCCAGACCATAAGCCGCCTGGGACCTGACCCGAGCCACAACTCCTCGGACACCCGAAGCGGGCGGTCATCGTCAGGCACATCCACCACGATAACAACGCCGCGGCTTCCCTTTGCAAACTGGAGCGCGGTGATGGGACAGTCCGTGAAGTCTGTCCCGAAGATAGATCCCTTCCCAGCGCCGACCAACTCGGGCCGGTAGGGTTTCTTCAAGCCTCGATATAGCCGCATGGAATGATATTCAACCTCTGTCGAAAAGCCCGCTGGTTGGGGCAAGTGTCCTGTGGAAACGGGTCAGACAAGCGCAGGGAAGTCCCAGCCATTCTCTGCAATGGTTTTCTTGGCGTCCATGAGCTTTGCGTGCCTTTTCGGATTCTCCTTATAGGGCCTGAGGAATGCCTCGCGAGTGTAAGTCGGATCCACGTCGTAGTATCCGTGGACTGGCCCATGTACCAGGTTAGCAGGGACTCTGGCGTCAACCTCGCCAAGCATCACTAATAGTTCAGCGCGGCAAAGCGACTCATCTTCACACCTGCTGTAGATAACAACAGCTTTCCCCTTGCCCTCTCGAAGAAGATATGCAGGCACGATCATCCCTCCTTTCGCTCCAAAGCTGCGGCGGAATCATGACAGGTGGAGGCTCGCCGCCACACGATGGGGCGTTGCATGAACGCCGTGCCAGACTCTTCTCCTCTTCATCCTCACGCTCCGAATATCGTTGCTTCGGAATGCTCACAGAACATCCGCAATTCGATCTCGGGACGAACTCAACCCGAGTTTCCTCGATAGCATCCGAGCAAGGATCCCAGCGTCTTTTTCGGGGAGGACCAGAAAGCGGAAGAGCTCCTCAATGGTCAGGCCCAGGAACTCGACGCTGGCCTTGTGCTCGCGCAGCAACTCGAGGAAGCAGTCGACTCGATCCAGCTGCTCGGGCTCTCGAGGTAGATGCGCTCTCCCCGGCCGAATGACTGACCAATTCCGCTCAGGGCATCGAAGGACGACTGGAGCCAGAGCCGGTGCTGCACTTCGGCGGGGATGATGTCGATGACGGTCTTGGCACCTTCCGGCAAAGATAGCCCAGCCGCATGCTTTTCGAGCGCGTCAATGAGCTTGGGGCGCATAGGACAAACAAGCTGCCGTTTTGGAACTCCGCTCTCCCAGGATGCGTTCTCTCCAGGTTCCGATATCGGGCCTAATGTCAACTTCGGGCTGTGGACCTCGCCTGGCTACGGATGGTAAAGCAAAACGAAATTGCAGGATACTGGATTTTTGCACACTTTCAGCAGTGAAGCGGATGATGTTCCTGCTCAAAAAAAGTAAGGGCCGTCCATATCTGGTATTGCCGAGGCAATCGGAGGAGGTCTTGAAGGGAGGCCGAGGCATTCAAGGATCTTCCGGATGGCCTCGGGCGGATGGATCGCTGCAATAATCCTCATGCGCCCGCCGCAGCGGGGACACTGCAAAACGTCAATCGAAAAGGATCAGTTTTCATACTGCATCTCCCCCAGTGGATCTGACGACCTGGTTGGTCGATTCGTTTGGTGAAGTCGCAGGCAACGGGATCTGATCTGGCGGCCAGTATAGCCACTCTCCGTGGTCATT
>Ga0315279_10004816_pt1 | contig 17925 bp, 9 predicted proteins | sample YL17G06_20_MG_FD_203694 | JGI IMG/M metagenome (GOLD analysis project Ga0315279, IMG submission 203694) | Sediment microbial communities from Yellowstone Lake, YNP, Wyoming, USA - YL17G06_20 | ecosystem: Environmental > Aquatic > Freshwater > Lake > Sediment | place: USA: Wyoming | collected... | reverse complement strand
GATCCATCAACGTCATGTGAGATTATTGACGAGGTGGTCAATTCCGACATTATTCATCTGTGCCCCTCCTGACAAATTTTAACCTCCCGGAAGTCTATCAGACCCCCGGGGGAGGTGCATCACATCATCATGTTACCTGTCTTTAACGAAGTGCCGGGCTCCAGTCCCGATGTTTCTGCGGAGGGGGAGCAACATTCCGGCCGGCTGTTTCGTATTTATTTATGAATTTGGCCTTCTCGAGAAAACCCGGGCCCGCGGGCCCTCGACAGGCGATATTCGATCGAGCTTTCATGAGGAGCCGTTCATGAGAAAGACCGCTTTAATCGCGCCAGCGCTGGCCCTGATCCTGGTCGTCGGCACTTCGACTCTTTCTGCTGCTTCTGCCGCCTCCGGATCATCTTCTCCCCGCGCCGCCACCCGCTCGGCTCTCCCACCCCCCGACGCCAAGACCGTCCAGGCCGTCCGCGCCACCGAGCCCATCACGCTCGACGGCCGCCTCGACGAGGCCGTCTGGAAGGCCACGGCCCCGGCCATCGGCTTCACTCAGAACGACCCCGAGGACGGCTCGCCCGCCACTGAGCCGACCGAGGTCTGGGTCGCCTACGACGACCACGCCCTCTACATCGCCGCGTTCTGCCGCGACTCCGACCCGTCCAAGATCCGCAAGCGCCTGGGCCGCCGCGACACCCAGACCGATTCCGACTGGTTCATGGTCGCCGTCGATCCGTACTTCGACAAGCGCTCCGGTTACGCCTTCTACGCCAACCCGGCCGGCTCCATCACCGATGCCGCGCTCTCCAACGACGTCAACGCCGACGACACGTGGGACGGGGTCTGGGAGACCACGGCCGTCGTCACCGACGCGGGCTGGACCGTCGAGATCCGCGTCCCCTTCAACCAGATCCGCTTCCCGAAGAAGGACGAGTACGTCTGGGGCGTCAACTTCAAGCGCATGCTCCGGCGCAAGAACGAGCAGTCGACGTTCAACTGGAGCCCGAAGAGCGAGTCCGCGAACGTGTCCCGCTTCGCCCGCCTCGAGGGAATCCGCGGCATCAGCCCGGGCGGGCGCGTCGAGCTCATGCCCTACGCCGTCACCCAGGCCGAGTTCAGCCCGGAGGAGCCCGGCAACCCGTTCGCGACCGGGCACGAGACGCTGGGCAACGCCGGCTTCGACCTCAAGGCCGGCCTCAAGAGCAACCTGACGCTCGACGCGACGGTCAATCCGGATTTCGGGCAGGTCGAGCTCGACCCCGCGGTCCTCAACCTCTCGGCCTACGAGACCTATTACGAGGAGAAGCGGCCGTTCTTCATCGAGGGCGCGTCGCTCTTCAACAACTTCGGGCGCGGCGGCGTCTTCATCAACGCCAACATCAACTGGCCGCAGCCGCAGTTCTTCTACAGCCGGCGCATCGGGCGCGAGCCGCAGGGGTACGTCACCGATCCGGGGTACGCGAGCGTGCCCGACCGGACGACGATCCTGGGCGCGGCCAAGCTGACCGGGAAGCTCGGCGGCAGCTGGAACGTCGGGTTCCTGAACGCCGTCACGGCCCGCGAGTACGCCCAGATCGACCAGGGCGGCGTGCGCCTCGAGCAGGAGGTCGAGCCGCTGACGTACTACGGAGCGCTGCGCATCCAGAAGGACATCGACGAGGGGCGCCACGGGATCGGCTTCATGGCCACGGGTGTGGCGCGCGACCTGGCGGGCAGCGGGACGAACGAGACGCTGGACGGGTTCCTCAACAAGAACGCCTTCTCGCTGGCTGTCGACGGGTGGACGTCGCTCGATAAAAAAAAGGACTGGGTCATCGGCGGCTGGGCGGGCGCGACTCGGGTCGGGGGCAGCGTCGAAGACATCTTTCAGCTCCAGAACTCGCCCACGCACTATTTTCAGCGGCCGGATGCGACGCACGTCGAGGTCGACCCGACGGCGACGAGCCTGAGCGGCTGGGCCGGGCGGATCAACTTGGCCAAGCAGAACGGGAACCTGCTCTTTGTGGCCAACATCGGGGCCATCTCGCCGGGGTTCAACCCCAATGACACGGGCTTCCAGCAAGGCGGATCGGACATCATCAACATGCAGTTCCTGCCGGGCTACCAGTGGACGAAGCCGGGGAAGATGTTCCTGTCCGCGCTCGTCATCGGCGGCTGGTTCCGCAACTACGACTTCGGCGGCAACAAGTTCTGGGACGGCGGGCTCCTTTCGTTCGAGGGGCAGCTGAGGAATTTCTGGAGGTGCAACGTCATGTTCGCCTACAACCCGGACACGATGTCGAAGAACCTGACCCGGGGCGGGCCGCTGGCGAAGATGCCGTGGGGGTACCAGTTCAACGCGATGGTGGAGACGGACAGCCGTAAGCCGGTCGTGTTCGAGTTCCAGGGGACGACGTACCAGCGGCCGCAGGCGGGGACGGAGTGGGGGGCCGAGGCCTCGGTCCGGTGGAAGCCGGCCTCGAACTTCAGCCTGGCGATCGGGCCGACGCTCGGGATCGAGAAGAACGACCTCCAGTGGGTGACGCAGATGCCGGATCCGGTCATGGCGGCGACGTACGGGGCGCGATACGTGTTCGGCCGGATCGACCAACAGGTGATCGGAAGCGAGATCCGGTTCGACTGGACGTTCACGCCGCGGCTGACGCTCCAAGGCTACCTGCAGCCGTTCATCGCGGTCGGGCACTACGACATGTTCAAGGAGCTGGCGGCGCCGTCGGCGTTCCAATACAACGTGTACGGGGACGGGGGGTATGGGGATAATGCGGGCGGAGGCGCGAACGGGTCGACGATCGCGTACGACGAGGCGAACCGCATGTACACGGTCGACCCGGACGGAGCGGGGGGCGCGGCTGCGCCGTTCTCGTTCGGGAACCCGGACTTCAACTACAAGTCCCTCCGGGGGACGGTGGTGTTGAGGTGGGAGTACCGGCCGGGCAGCCTGCTCTATTTCGTCTGGACGCAGAACCGGGCCGATTACGCCAATCCGGGCGACCTGCAGCTGTGGCGGGACCTGGGTGACCTGTTCTCCGCCCCCGGCGACAACATCTTCCTGCTGAAGGTGTCGTACCGCTGGAATATGTAATGAAATCGAGCTTTTTGGGGCCAAAAACGCAAATCCTCGCTGGGGCAGATTATTAAACCTTTTTTTTTGACCTAAAAAGGTACGACTCAAGGCCTGATCGATGCACTTTTTTGCGCTAATTTATTGATATTTTTATACTTGCTGTGGTCCGACCCCATTGAGATACGGGCGGAGGGCGGAGAAGGCGACGGTTATCACCAGGCAGGTCGCGGCGCACACGTACCAGACGGCGTCGGGCCCGAGCCCGTCGTAGATCGCCGTGCCGACCACCGGGGCGACGATAAACGCCAGCGAGAAGGCGAAGCTGTTCAGGCCCATGTAGCGGCCTCGGTTCGAATCGTCGGCCCGCCCGGCGATGAGCGCCGTGACGAGCGGCATGCTCAGCATCTCGCCGAACGTCCAGACGGCCACGGTCAGAGCGCCAAACGCGAATCCCCGCCCGAGCGGCATCATGACCATGCCGACGCCTAGCAGCACGAAGGAAATGTTGATCATCGTCTCCCCTGGTATGCTCTTTTCGCTGGCCGGCAACCCGTCCGCCTTCGCCCCGCTCGTCCTCTCCGCGCCTGCCCTCTCTGCGCCCGCCCTCGCTCCCCTCCACAGCAGCGCGAACACCGCCGCCGCCGCGAGCGAAGTTTGTGGGGGTCCCCAAAAACTGGACAGGGGATTAAGGTGCATCAAGACCCGCCATATCTTCAGGGGCCGGGTCTACGACAACATCTTCATCGAGCGGCTGTGGCGCTCGGTGAAATACGAGGAGGTGTTTCTGCACGAATATCAAACGGTAGCGGAAGCTAAAAAGCGGCTCGGGGAGTACTTCCGTTTTTACAACGAGGAGCGGCTTCACGAAGCCCTGGATTATCGGACGCCGTCAGCAGTGTACTTCGGGACCTCGGCTTCCATGATGCCGACGGCGGCGGGAATGGCCTGACATGTTCCAACCAGATCAAACGCCTTCGCTTCGAGGATCCCGAAATCGATGGCGTTCGGGTTTAGAAGAAGTTATAATGCTTGCGGCCGGCGGGCCCGCTATGCACCTTCAACCAGCCACTAAACTGTCCAACCAATGGGGGCCACCTCAACCTTTGGAAGACATATGGCTATCCGCCTTGACAAACGCCAGTTCCAGACCGATTGTTTATAAAAATAGCAAAGGATCAAAACACCCATATGGAAGAAACACGTGGGGCGTATGAGGGGAGCTTACCGTCCATAAGTGCGGCATCTACGGTGCTTGATGATCTAACTTCAACGGTGCCGTCTTAAGAGGGGGTGGGTCACATGACCGTCACTCGCTTGGCGCACGAAAGGGTCGAGCCATGATCAAGCTGACGGCTCTGAAAAAATACTATCAGATGGGGGAGACGACAATTCGTGCTCTCGACGGAATCGACCTGCAAATCCGGCGGAACGAATTCGTGGCGGTGATGGGAGCGTCCGGCTCTGGAAAATCGACGCTGATGAACATCCTGGGGTGCCTGGACAAGCCGACGGAGGGCTCGTATTGCATGAACGGGAAAGAGGTAAGCGGTCTCAACGACGATGAGCTGTCTTTCACGCGAAACAAACACCTGGGATTCGTTTTCCAGAATTTCAACCTGCTTCCTCGGTACTCGGCTCTGAAGAACACGTACCTGCCGTTGAAGTATTCGCCCGGCCCCACGGAGGCCGGCATGGATAAGGCCGCCCGGATGCTGGAATTGGCGGGGCTCGCCGGGCGCCTAGATCACCGGCCGGCCCAGCTCTCCGGCGGAGAATGCCAGCGGGTGGCCATCGCCCGGGCCCTGGTCAACGACCCGGACATCATCCTGGCCGACGAACCGACCGGCAATCTGGACTCCGTGACGGCCCACGAGATCTTGGCGTTGCTGCAGCAACTGCACCGGCGCGGCCAGACGATCGTCATGGTGACCCACGAAAACGACATGGCCGCCTACGCCGGCCGGATCATCACCCTGAAGGATGGAAAGGTCATCAATGATTCTGCCAAGCCCTGAATCGAGACGCCGGCGAGGAAGGACGCCCGCTCTGGGAGCGATCGTCCTGGCTGCCTTCTCTCTCTTCCTGACGGGAAATGACCGCTCGCAACTCGATGCCAACGGGCCGCGGGTGACAAAGGGGAACTTCCGTTCGACTCTCGTCCTGACCGGGACCCTGGAGTCCCTCCAGTCGGAGCAATTCATCGTCCCGCTCGTCGAAAGTTGGCGGGTCCAGATCAAGTGGATGGTGAAGGAGGGTGAATCCGTGAAACCCGGCGATCCGGTGGTCCGGTTCGACACCGCTAACCTCGCGTCCGATATCGAGACAACCCAGGACTCGCTGCGAAACAAGCGCGAGGAAAACGTCCAGAAAGAAGCCGACGATAAGCATCAGCGATTCGAGCTGGACGTGGAAGTCCGGAAGGCCGAAAATGATAACCGGCAGAAAGAGATCGACGCGGCCATCCCCCCGGGAATCGAATCCAAACTAGAATACGAGCGCAAGCAGCTCGAGAAGAAGAGAAGCGATTTTTCGCTCGAAAGCGCCCGGACGAACAGGATTGTCAAGCTCGCCGAGAGCGAAAGCCAGATCAAGACTCTCGAGATCGAAGTCCAGGACCTCGAAGCCAAGCTGGATAGACTGAAGAACAACCTGAGCGCTCTGACCCTCACCACGAAAACCGCGGGCGCGGTGCTCTATGCCGTGGACGACTGGAGCGGCAGAAAAGTCCAGGTGGGGGACACTGTGACCTCGACCTTCAAGGTGGCCCAGATCCCCGATATGTCCTCGCTCGAGGTCCAGGCCTGGATCAGCGAAACGCACATTCAGCACATCAAGGTCGGCGACAGCGTCGACCTCTCTTTGGATGCCTACCCGGACAGGCACTACCGGGGCGTCATCCGGGAGATCTCGAAGAGCGCTGAAGCCCTCCGGCGCTGGGGACGGTCGCACTACTTTAAGGTCCAGGTCAAAATGGAAAAGATCGATCTGGAGATCATGAAGCCGGGGATGAGCGTCAAGTGCGAGGTCCAGGATGCTCGATACGACGACGTCCTGCTTGTTCCCCTGGAAATGACCCTTTTTGACGGGCAGTCCTTCTGGATTCGGCCGGCGCGCGGAGAGCCGCTGAAACTCAAGGCGCTCGGCTTCAATGAGTTCCTGCTGGCGGCCGGTGCCGGCGAGAATCCGGCCGTCAAGGCGGGCATGGCGCTCGCGCCGGTCGGAGTCCTCAAGGAAACCCCTGAGACAAAAGCCGATGAGACAAAGAAGTAGACGGCCCGGGCCGGCCCTCTGGACGATCACGGTTGTGGCCGCGCTCTCCCTGCTCGCCTGCTCCCGCTCCGGAAAGGTCCGCGTGGACAAGGTCGTCAAGGCTCCCTTCCACATCAAGGTCCACGCCACTGGCCAGCTGCAGTCGGCCGCCTCCTTCTATATCGGCTGCCCGACTGTTGAACGGATGTACAGGTACACGATCTCCCAAATGGCGCCGGAAGGCAAGGCGGTCAACGAGGGCGACATGCTCCTCTCTTTCGATGCCAGGGAACTGATGCAGCAGCTCCAGCTCAAGGAATCGGAACTCGACACGGGAGTGAAGGAGCTCGAGCGGATGCAGCTGCAGGAGCAACAGACTAGGGAAGACACCTCCCTGCAGCTCGAGGGAGAGAAGGTCAACAGGCAAAAAGCCGTGCGAAAGGCCGACTATCCCGAGGATTTGATCTCGACAAACGAATCCCAGAAAAGAAAAATGGAGCTCGAATTGGCCGACCTGCAGGAGAAACTTGCGGAGAGCCGGTTGGCGAACCAGATCTCGGGGATGAGAAGCCGGATTCATATCCAGGAATCCAAGGTCAGGCTGTTGAAGGAAGACGTGGATCGGCTGAAGCGGAGCATCGAGAAGATGAGCATCCAGGCTCCCAGGCCGGGAATCGTCGTCTACACGGCAGATTGGGACGGCAAGAAAAAGGCCGAGGGCGACACAAGCTGGATGGGCGAGAACATCCTTGAGTTGCCCGATCTCAACCGGATGCAGATGAAGGCGGTGATTCTCGAAGTCCAGGCCGGCCGGGTCAAAACCGGCCAAAAGGCGGAGGTCCGCCTCGATTCCAATCCCGACCGCGTGTTCAAAGGCGTCATCATTTCCCTCGGCGGGGTTTTCCGAGTCAAATCGGATTCCCAGCCGGCCATCGTGTTCGATGCGCTGATCGACCTGTCCGAATCGGATCCGGGAATGATGCGGCCGGGCATGGCGGCGGGTGTCGACATCACGATCTCCTCCAAGGAAAACGTCCTCCAAGTGCCGGAGGCCGCACTCGTCTATCAAGAAAACAGGCTGGCAGTCTGGAAGAAAGGGACTTTTTCCGATGAACTGATACCGGTCACCGTCGGGGCGCGGTCTTCGGGGATGGTGGAAATCCTGAGCGGGCTCAAGGAGAACGATGCTATCGTCATCCGGGCCGGAGCGGGGGGGGGCGGGCGATGAAAGCCAGGCCGCTCATCGGAGCGCTGATCGTGTTCGCGGCCTTCGCCGCCGCGTGCGGCGGGACGAAGAACGCGGACATGGCCGTCCTGAAGGTTCACAAGGGGACCTTCCAGGTCCTCATCCCGGCGTTCGGCGAACTGCAGGCGGCCAAGTCCACGCCCATCACCGTTCCGATCGAGAGCCTCCAATTCGGCATCCAGACCATCTCTTGGATGGCGCCGGAGTATTCGTCGGTGAAAAAGGGAGAAGTCGTCATCCGGCTGGCCAGCACGGATTTGAAAGAGCGCCTGCGGGTCGAGCTGGCCGAAATGGCGAAGGTGGATCTGGAGATCGGAAAAAAAGAGAAGCAGCTCGAGAAAGACAAGAGCGACGTTCACGGTGAGATCGCGGTGACCTCGGTCCAGCGCGAACTGGCGGACGTCTACGCGGCCCGGGACGAGACGATCTTCTCGAAGAACAAGATCATCGAAGACGCCATCGATCTCGACTATCAGAACATCCGGGAGCGGCATTTTGAGCGAAAAAAAGGCCAGCTGGAAAAGCGGATTGCGGCGGAATTGCAGGTCCTGCAATCGAAGGCGCGCACCCGCCAGATGCAGATAAAACAAATTCAGGATCAGCTGAACAATCTCGATATCAAGGCTCCTCACGACGGCATGCTGGTCATCAACAAGCACTGGACCGGGGAGAAATACCGGGCCGGGATGAACACCTGGGGAGGACAAAAGCTGGGTTCCCTGCCCGATCTGACGCAGATGGAGGCCAAGATCTTCGTCCTCGAATCCGAAGCCGCGGGACTCAAGGAGAACCTCCCGGTCTCCATCATTCTCGACTTCGAGCCGGGGAGGGTCTTCACCGGCAAGGTCATCGGGCTCGACACCATCGCCAAACCGCTGGGTGAGGAGAGCCCGTTGAAATACTTCGAGACCAAGGTCGCCCTCGACACCACCGATGCCCAATTGATGAAGCCGGGAGTCCAGGTGAGGGCGTCCATCTTCGTGGAGAAGCACGCCGATGTCCTCGCTGTCCCCAACCAAGCCCTGGTCTTCGAGCAGAGCAAGGCCTTTCTCCTTGTGAAGAACTCGACCAAGGTCGAAAAGCGGGCGGTCGAAACCGGGGCGCGGAGCCTCACCCTGACGATCATCACCAAAGGCTTGAGCGAAGGAGACTCCGTTCTCCTCGGCAATCCGGCGCCGGCCCAAGGGGGGAGATCCATATGAAGATGAAGTTCGAAGTCGCGGAATCGATGGAATCCCTCATGCATCACAAGCTGCGCACCCTGCTCACGCTGCTGGGGATCATCTTCGGCGTCGGGGCGGTGATCGCCATGCTGAGCATCGGCAGGGGCGCCGAGCGGGAAGCCCTGCAGCTGATCGATACCATGGGCCTGCGCAACATCATCGTCAAGGCGAAGACCTTCGAGGAAAGCAAGCTCAAGGAAATTCGGGAAAATTCCCCAGGGCTCACGGTGCAGGACCTCAACGCGGCCCGGGAGACGCTGCCCTTCCTGAGCAACTCCAGCGCAAGCAAGCAAGTCAAGGTCTACGCCGTCCTCAGTGGGGCCGACGAGAGCGACGCCGAGGTCTGGGGGGTAACTCCGACGCATCTGGAAATGGCCAACATGAGCGTGAGCAAGGGGCGGTTCCTGGTCCCTTTCGACGATGTGGTCTATTCCCATGTGTGCGTGATCGGGTCCCGCGTCGCCCAAGTGTTGTTCCCCGGCCAAGTCCCCATCGGAAAGCAAGTGAAGATCAACCACGTCTGGATGACCGTCGTGGGGGTCCTGAAGGACAAGAGCCTCGTCAAGGACGAATTCCAGGGCATCACTCTCAAGGGCGAACAGAACAACATCTATGTTCCCCTGCAGACCGCGCTAAAGGTGTTCCGGTTCGGGCCCTACGAGTCAGATGTCGACGAATTCCGCGTGCAGCTCAAGAATGAAATCTCGGCCGGCACGGCCGCTGCGACGCTGGCTTACCTGATGAAGCGGCGCCATAAGGAGATCAACGATTACGAGATGATCGTGCCCGAGGCGCTTCTCGAACAGCACCGGAAGACGCAGAATATCTTCACCATCGTCATGGCCTGCATCGCGGGGATATCGCTCCTGGTGGGCGGGATCGGGATCATGAACATCATGCTGGCCACGGTGCTCGAGCGAACCAGGGAAATCGGGCTGCGCCGGGCCGTCGGGGCCAGGCGGATCGACATCCGCAGCCAGTTCATCGCGGAGACGGTTTCCATTTCGGCGATCGGGGGAGTGGGGGGGATCTTATTCGGATTCGCCCTGTCCTTGGCCATCTCGGCGGCCACCGGCTGGCCCGTTGGCTGGACAATCACCGCTGTTCTGTTGTCATTATTCGTTTGCACCGTCATCGGCCTGGCCTCCGGAATCTATCCGGCAATGAAGGCCTCAAAGCTGGATCCGATCGAGGCGTTGAGGCATGACTGAGTCGGTCCGGTCCGGCCAGGCGACGGCAGGCGCCCGAAGGCAATTCTAGTCGTTTTATCCGCTTCCCCTTGCGGCCTGCCGCGCTAGGTCGATTCGGCCGGCTTCAGCCTGGCGATCCTCATGGGCTGTGGCTTCGCGTAGGTCAGGGTCCGCCAGAGCCGCTCCACCGGCCCGAACCGGAATCGTGACAGCCACCACCGGCTCAAAGGGATCTGGAGCGCGAAAACGGCCATGGTCACTCCGAGCCCGGGCAGGTAGCCGATGCGGGTCATCAACCCCAGGCCATAATGATAATAGATCAATGTCCCGATGATGGATTGCATGAGGTAGTTCGTCAAGGGCATGCGTCCGACCCAGCGGAGGAATCCCAGCCGCCGCATCCAGCGCTCGCCCCTGGTCAGCAAGAGGAGAAGGGCGGAGATATAGAACAGCGAGCCCATCGGCCCCGCAAAAGTGTAGATCAGCCCGGTACCCCAATCCGGCGTATTCTGATAGAGACTGCCGAAGATCTGAGGACCGTAGGCATAATACAAGTTGAGGGCCACCGCCAAAGGCAAGGTCGTCCACATCACCCTTCGCAGAAGCTTCCGGTGGCCGGGGGGGTCGTGAAAGATGCCGCGCCGTCCCGCGTAGAGGCCCAGGAGGAACATGCAGAAGGCATCGGCCCAGAAATATGTGAACAGGAAAGGGCGTCGCACTTATACTTGCTGTGGTCCGACCCCATTGAGATACGGGCGGAGGGCGGAGAAGGCGACGGTTATCACCAGGCAGGTCGCGGCGCACACGTACCAGACGGCGTCGGGCCCGAGCCCGTCGTAGATCGCCGTGCCGACCACCGGGGCGACGATAAACGCCAGCGAGAAGGCGAAGCTGTTCAGGCCCATGTAGCGGCCTCGGTTCGAATCGTCGGCCCGCCCGGCGATGAGCGCCGTGACGAGCGGCATGCTCAGCATCTCGCCGAACGTCCAGACGGCCACGGTCAGAGCGCCAAACGCGAATCCCCGCCCGAGCGGCATCATGACCATGCCGACGCCTAGCAGCACGAAGGAAATGTTGATCATCGTCTCCCCTGGTATGCTCTTTTCGCTGGCCGGCAACCCGTCCGCCTTCGCCCCGCTCGTCCTCTCCGCGCCTGCCCTCTCTGCGCCCGCCCTCGCTCCCCTCCACAGCAGCGCGAACACCGCCGCCGCCGCGAGCGAAGTTTGTGGGGGTCCCCAAAAACTGGACAGGGGATTAAGGTGCATCAAGACCCGCCATATCTTCAGGGGCCGGGTCTACGACAACATCTTCATCGAGCGGCTGTGGCGCTCGGTGAAATACGAGGAGGTGTTTCTGCACGAATATCAAACGGTAGCGGAAGCTAAAAAGCGGCTCGGGGAGTACTTCCGTTTTTACAACGAGGAGCGGCTTCACGAAGCCCTGGATTATCGGACGCCGTCAGCAGTGTACTTCGGGACCTCGGCTTCCATGATGCCGACGGCGGCGGGAATGGCCTGACATGTTCCAACCAGATCAAACGCCTTCGCTTCGAGGATCCCGAAATCGATGGCGTTCGGGTTTAGAAGAAGTTATAATGCTTGCGGCCGGCGGGCCCGCTATGCACCTTCAACCAGCCACTAAACTGTCCAACCAATGGGGGCCACCTCAACCTTTGGAAGACATATGGCTATCCGCCTTGACAAACGCCAGTTCCAGACCGATTGTTTATAAAAATAGCAAAGGATCAAAACACCCATATGGAAGAAACACGTGGGGCGTATGAGGGGAGCTTACCGTCCATAAGTGCGGCATCTACGGTGCTTGATGATCTAACTTCAACGGTGCCGTCTTAAGAGGGGGTGGGTCACATGACCGTCACTCGCTTGGCGCACGAAAGGGTCGAGCCATGATCAAGCTGACGGCTCTGAAAAAATACTATCAGATGGGGGAGACGACAATTCGTGCTCTCGACGGAATCGACCTGCAAATCCGGCGGAACGAATTCGTGGCGGTGATGGGAGCGTCCGGCTCTGGAAAATCGACGCTGATGAACATCCTGGGGTGCCTGGACAAGCCGACGGAGGGCTCGTATTGCATGAACGGGAAAGAGGTAAGCGGTCTCAACGACGATGAGCTGTCTTTCACGCGAAACAAACACCTGGGATTCGTTTTCCAGAATTTCAACCTGCTTCCTCGGTACTCGGCTCTGAAGAACACGTACCTGCCGTTGAAGTATTCGCCCGGCCCCACGGAGGCCGGCATGGATAAGGCCGCCCGGATGCTGGAATTGGCGGGGCTCGCCGGGCGCCTAGATCACCGGCCGGCCCAGCTCTCCGGCGGAGAATGCCAGCGGGTGGCCATCGCCCGGGCCCTGGTCAACGACCCGGACATCATCCTGGCCGACGAACCGACCGGCAATCTGGACTCCGTGACGGCCCACGAGATCTTGGCGTTGCTGCAGCAACTGCACCGGCGCGGCCAGACGATCGTCATGGTGACCCACGAAAACGACATGGCCGCCTACGCCGGCCGGATCATCACCCTGAAGGATGGAAAGGTCATCAATGATTCTGCCAAGCCCTGAATCGAGACGCCGGCGAGGAAGGACGCCCGCTCTGGGAGCGATCGTCCTGGCTGCCTTCTCTCTCTTCCTGACGGGAAATGACCGCTCGCAACTCGATGCCAACGGGCCGCGGGTGACAAAGGGGAACTTCCGTTCGACTCTCGTCCTGACCGGGACCCTGGAGTCCCTCCAGTCGGAGCAATTCATCGTCCCGCTCGTCGAAAGTTGGCGGGTCCAGATCAAGTGGATGGTGAAGGAGGGTGAATCCGTGAAACCCGGCGATCCGGTGGTCCGGTTCGACACCGCTAACCTCGCGTCCGATATCGAGACAACCCAGGACTCGCTGCGAAACAAGCGCGAGGAAAACGTCCAGAAAGAAGCCGACGATAAGCATCAGCGATTCGAGCTGGACGTGGAAGTCCGGAAGGCCGAAAATGATAACCGGCAGAAAGAGATCGACGCGGCCATCCCCCCGGGAATCGAATCCAAACTAGAATACGAGCGCAAGCAGCTCGAGAAGAAGAGAAGCGATTTTTCGCTCGAAAGCGCCCGGACGAACAGGATTGTCAAGCTCGCCGAGAGCGAAAGCCAGATCAAGACTCTCGAGATCGAAGTCCAGGACCTCGAAGCCAAGCTGGATAGACTGAAGAACAACCTGAGCGCTCTGACCCTCACCACGAAAACCGCGGGCGCGGTGCTCTATGCCGTGGACGACTGGAGCGGCAGAAAAGTCCAGGTGGGGGACACTGTGACCTCGACCTTCAAGGTGGCCCAGATCCCCGATATGTCCTCGCTCGAGGTCCAGGCCTGGATCAGCGAAACGCACATTCAGCACATCAAGGTCGGCGACAGCGTCGACCTCTCTTTGGATGCCTACCCGGACAGGCACTACCGGGGCGTCATCCGGGAGATCTCGAAGAGCGCTGAAGCCCTCCGGCGCTGGGGACGGTCGCACTACTTTAAGGTCCAGGTCAAAATGGAAAAGATCGATCTGGAGATCATGAAGCCGGGGATGAGCGTCAAGTGCGAGGTCCAGGATGCTCGATACGACGACGTCCTGCTTGTTCCCCTGGAAATGACCCTTTTTGACGGGCAGTCCTTCTGGATTCGGCCGGCGCGCGGAGAGCCGCTGAAACTCAAGGCGCTCGGCTTCAATGAGTTCCTGCTGGCGGCCGGTGCCGGCGAGAATCCGGCCGTCAAGGCGGGCATGGCGCTCGCGCCGGTCGGAGTCCTCAAGGAAACCCCTGAGACAAAAGCCGATGAGACAAAGAAGTAGACGGCCCGGGCCGGCCCTCTGGACGATCACGGTTGTGGCCGCGCTCTCCCTGCTCGCCTGCTCCCGCTCCGGAAAGGTCCGCGTGGACAAGGTCGTCAAGGCTCCCTTCCACATCAAGGTCCACGCCACTGGCCAGCTGCAGTCGGCCGCCTCCTTCTATATCGGCTGCCCGACTGTTGAACGGATGTACAGGTACACGATCTCCCAAATGGCGCCGGAAGGCAAGGCGGTCAACGAGGGCGACATGCTCCTCTCTTTCGATGCCAGGGAACTGATGCAGCAGCTCCAGCTCAAGGAATCGGAACTCGACACGGGAGTGAAGGAGCTCGAGCGGATGCAGCTGCAGGAGCAACAGACTAGGGAAGACACCTCCCTGCAGCTCGAGGGAGAGAAGGTCAACAGGCAAAAAGCCGTGCGAAAGGCCGACTATCCCGAGGATTTGATCTCGACAAACGAATCCCAGAAAAGAAAAATGGAGCTCGAATTGGCCGACCTGCAGGAGAAACTTGCGGAGAGCCGGTTGGCGAACCAGATCTCGGGGATGAGAAGCCGGATTCATATCCAGGAATCCAAGGTCAGGCTGTTGAAGGAAGACGTGGATCGGCTGAAGCGGAGCATCGAGAAGATGAGCATCCAGGCTCCCAGGCCGGGAATCGTCGTCTACACGGCAGATTGGGACGGCAAGAAAAAGGCCGAGGGCGACACAAGCTGGATGGGCGAGAACATCCTTGAGTTGCCCGATCTCAACCGGATGCAGATGAAGGCGGTGATTCTCGAAGTCCAGGCCGGCCGGGTCAAAACCGGCCAAAAGGCGGAGGTCCGCCTCGATTCCAATCCCGACCGCGTGTTCAAAGGCGTCATCATTTCCCTCGGCGGGGTTTTCCGAGTCAAATCGGATTCCCAGCCGGCCATCGTGTTCGATGCGCTGATCGACCTGTCCGAATCGGATCCGGGAATGATGCGGCCGGGCATGGCGGCGGGTGTCGACATCACGATCTCCTCCAAGGAAAACGTCCTCCAAGTGCCGGAGGCCGCACTCGTCTATCAAGAAAACAGGCTGGCAGTCTGGAAGAAAGGGACTTTTTCCGATGAACTGATACCGGTCACCGTCGGGGCGCGGTCTTCGGGGATGGTGGAAATCCTGAGCGGGCTCAAGGAGAACGATGCTATCGTCATCCGGGCCGGAGCGGGGGGGGGCGGGCGATGAAAGCCAGGCCGCTCATCGGAGCGCTGATCGTGTTCGCGGCCTTCGCCGCCGCGTGCGGCGGGACGAAGAACGCGGACATGGCCGTCCTGAAGGTTCACAAGGGGACCTTCCAGGTCCTCATCCCGGCGTTCGGCGAACTGCAGGCGGCCAAGTCCACGCCCATCACCGTTCCGATCGAGAGCCTCCAATTCGGCATCCAGACCATCTCTTGGATGGCGCCGGAGTATTCGTCGGTGAAAAAGGGAGAAGTCGTCATCCGGCTGGCCAGCACGGATTTGAAAGAGCGCCTGCGGGTCGAGCTGGCCGAAATGGCGAAGGTGGATCTGGAGATCGGAAAAAAAGAGAAGCAGCTCGAGAAAGACAAGAGCGACGTTCACGGTGAGATCGCGGTGACCTCGGTCCAGCGCGAACTGGCGGACGTCTACGCGGCCCGGGACGAGACGATCTTCTCGAAGAACAAGATCATCGAAGACGCCATCGATCTCGACTATCAGAACATCCGGGAGCGGCATTTTGAGCGAAAAAAAGGCCAGCTGGAAAAGCGGATTGCGGCGGAATTGCAGGTCCTGCAATCGAAGGCGCGCACCCGCCAGATGCAGATAAAACAAATTCAGGATCAGCTGAACAATCTCGATATCAAGGCTCCTCACGACGGCATGCTGGTCATCAACAAGCACTGGACCGGGGAGAAATACCGGGCCGGGATGAACACCTGGGGAGGACAAAAGCTGGGTTCCCTGCCCGATCTGACGCAGATGGAGGCCAAGATCTTCGTCCTCGAATCCGAAGCCGCGGGACTCAAGGAGAACCTCCCGGTCTCCATCATTCTCGACTTCGAGCCGGGGAGGGTCTTCACCGGCAAGGTCATCGGGCTCGACACCATCGCCAAACCGCTGGGTGAGGAGAGCCCGTTGAAATACTTCGAGACCAAGGTCGCCCTCGACACCACCGATGCCCAATTGATGAAGCCGGGAGTCCAGGTGAGGGCGTCCATCTTCGTGGAGAAGCACGCCGATGTCCTCGCTGTCCCCAACCAAGCCCTGGTCTTCGAGCAGAGCAAGGCCTTTCTCCTTGTGAAGAACTCGACCAAGGTCGAAAAGCGGGCGGTCGAAACCGGGGCGCGGAGCCTCACCCTGACGATCATCACCAAAGGCTTGAGCGAAGGAGACTCCGTTCTCCTCGGCAATCCGGCGCCGGCCCAAGGGGGGAGATCCATATGAAGATGAAGTTCGAAGTCGCGGAATCGATGGAATCCCTCATGCATCACAAGCTGCGCACCCTGCTCACGCTGCTGGGGATCATCTTCGGCGTCGGGGCGGTGATCGCCATGCTGAGCATCGGCAGGGGCGCCGAGCGGGAAGCCCTGCAGCTGATCGATACCATGGGCCTGCGCAACATCATCGTCAAGGCGAAGACCTTCGAGGAAAGCAAGCTCAAGGAAATTCGGGAAAATTCCCCAGGGCTCACGGTGCAGGACCTCAACGCGGCCCGGGAGACGCTGCCCTTCCTGAGCAACTCCAGCGCAAGCAAGCAAGTCAAGGTCTACGCCGTCCTCAGTGGGGCCGACGAGAGCGACGCCGAGGTCTGGGGGGTAACTCCGACGCATCTGGAAATGGCCAACATGAGCGTGAGCAAGGGGCGGTTCCTGGTCCCTTTCGACGATGTGGTCTATTCCCATGTGTGCGTGATCGGGTCCCGCGTCGCCCAAGTGTTGTTCCCCGGCCAAGTCCCCATCGGAAAGCAAGTGAAGATCAACCACGTCTGGATGACCGTCGTGGGGGTCCTGAAGGACAAGAGCCTCGTCAAGGACGAATTCCAGGGCATCACTCTCAAGGGCGAACAGAACAACATCTATGTTCCCCTGCAGACCGCGCTAAAGGTGTTCCGGTTCGGGCCCTACGAGTCAGATGTCGACGAATTCCGCGTGCAGCTCAAGAATGAAATCTCGGCCGGCACGGCCGCTGCGACGCTGGCTTACCTGATGAAGCGGCGCCATAAGGAGATCAACGATTACGAGATGATCGTGCCCGAGGCGCTTCTCGAACAGCACCGGAAGACGCAGAATATCTTCACCATCGTCATGGCCTGCATCGCGGGGATATCGCTCCTGGTGGGCGGGATCGGGATCATGAACATCATGCTGGCCACGGTGCTCGAGCGAACCAGGGAAATCGGGCTGCGCCGGGCCGTCGGGGCCAGGCGGATCGACATCCGCAGCCAGTTCATCGCGGAGACGGTTTCCATTTCGGCGATCGGGGGAGTGGGGGGGATCTTATTCGGATTCGCCCTGTCCTTGGCCATCTCGGCGGCCACCGGCTGGCCCGTTGGCTGGACAATCACCGCTGTTCTGTTGTCATTATTCGTTTGCACCGTCATCGGCCTGGCCTCCGGAATCTATCCGGCAATGAAGGCCTCAAAGCTGGATCCGATCGAGGCGTTGAGGCATGACTGAGTCGGTCCGGTCCGGCCAGGCGACGGCAGGCGCCCGAAGGCAATTCTAGTCGTTTTATCCGCTTCCCCTTGCGGCCTGCCGCGCTAGGTCGATTCGGCCGGCTTCAGCCTGGCGATCCTCATGGGCTGTGGCTTCGCGTAGGTCAGGGTCCGCCAGAGCCGCTCCACCGGCCCGAACCGGAATCGTGACAGCCACCACCGGCTCAAAGGGATCTGGAGCGCGAAAACGGCCATGGTCACTCCGAGCCCGGGCAGGTAGCCGATGCGGGTCATCAACCCCAGGCCATAATGATAATAGATCAATGTCCCGATGATGGATTGCATGAGGTAGTTCGTCAAGGGCATGCGTCCGACCCAGCGGAGGAATCCCAGCCGCCGCATCCAGCGCTCGCCCCTGGTCAGCAAGAGGAGAAGGGCGGAGATATAGAACAGCGAGCCCATCGGCCCCGCAAAAGTGTAGATCAG
>Ga0315279_10004815_pt1 | contig 17926 bp, 24 predicted proteins | sample YL17G06_20_MG_FD_203694 | JGI IMG/M metagenome (GOLD analysis project Ga0315279, IMG submission 203694) | Sediment microbial communities from Yellowstone Lake, YNP, Wyoming, USA - YL17G06_20 | ecosystem: Environmental > Aquatic > Freshwater > Lake > Sediment | place: USA: Wyoming | collected... | reverse complement strand
TTTTGTCCTAACCCAAATTCATCTAAAGCCGCCTTTAATTTTTCAAAAACCTCTTTACTTATACAAAGCAATTTCCTTAACTTCCCCTCATAAGGGAGGGGGTAACGATCTATGGTATCATTCCCAAAGTTATCTGCTTATTTAAATTGACACCCCTCGTAATCGGTGCTATTATTCTATAATTATAAAGGAGATGATGAAAATGCCAGAGATTGAAATTAAGAAAGGTGAGTCTTTTGAATCAGCGCTACGCCGTTTTAAAAGAAAAATTGAACAGGAAGGTATTTTAAGGGAACTAAGAGACCGTAAGCATTACGAAAAGCCCAGTGAGCGCAAAAGGAGAAAAACAAGAGGAAGAAGATAGGTATGGGTTTGGCGCTTTCTACTTCGTGGAATGCATTCCGTTATAGCGACGGAAGTGGCATAATTTCTGAAATAAAGTCTATTGGTTTTAAAGAAATAGAGTTAAGTTTTAATCTCGCCTTAAATCAAATAAAAGATATCGAGAAGGAAGTTTTAGACAAGCAGATAGAAGTTACAAGTGTCCACAATTTCTGCCCGATACCGGACCGCGTAAAACGGGAAGATGCCCTTCCCGATTATTACTCTATGGCTTCGCCTGATGAAGAAGAAAGGCAAAATGCTATAAAGTATACAAAAAATAGCATAGATACAGCCAGGCGTTTAAATGCTAAAGCGGTCGTCTTACACTGTGGCAGGGTAGAAGTAGAAGACAGGACAAAAAATCTGATTAATCTCTACAAAAGAGGGTTGAAAGATTCAAGCGAATTTAAGAAATTGAAAGACGATATTATCAAAGAAAGACAGAATCTTTATAAACCGTTTTTAGAAAATACGCTTCACAGTTTAGATGAATTAAATCGCTATGCGCAAGATAAAAATATATTTTTAGGTATCGAGACCCGTTTTTACTATCGTGAAATTCCTTCTAAAGATGAGATAAATATAATTCTGGATACATTTAAGGACTCAAATGTATTTTATTGGCATGATACGGGCCATGCCCAACTAATGGAGAATTTAGGCTTTAGCACCCATAAAGAATATCTGGATTTATACAGTAAGTATATGCTCGGCGTCCATCTGCATGATATTACAGGCTGTGATGACCATAAAGCGCCTTCTAAAGGAGAAATGGATTTTAGTTGGTTAAAGTCTTACCTGAAAAAAGATACCCTCAAGATTATCGAGGCACATTATCCGGCAACCGCAGGCGACATAAAAGAAAGTAAAATATTTTTAGAATCAGTACTAAATGGAAATGTCTGACAAAATAAGGCAACCTGCGGTAGCAGGGCAATTTTACCCATCGTCTAGCCAGGGGCTGAAGAATCAAATAGAGGCATTTATCGATAAACAGGCGCAAAAGATAGACATTATTGCCTGTATGTTACCGCATGCCGGCTATATATATTCTGGAGGCGTTGCGGCTGAAACTGTTTCTAGAATTAACATCAAAAATAAAGTAATCCTTTTAGGTCCCAACCACACTGGTTACGGAGCAAGATATAGCATTATGCCTGAAGGGACCTGGCAGACGCCTTTAGGTGAAATCAGGATAGATTCTAATCTGGCAGGGGACATATTGAATCACTCCAAATACCTGGAGTCCGATAATACAGCCCATACATACGAACATTCTTTAGAGGTGGAGTTGCCATTTTTACAATATTTTAAAACCGATTTCGAAATCGTACCTATAATTTTTTTATCAGATGAGTTCGAGGTTCTTAAAAAAATAGGCGAGGATATCGCCGACACCATTAAGGAGCGCAATATAAAAGATTCAACAATAATTGTAGCCAGTTCTGATATGACCCATTATGAATCTCAAGACCAGGCGCAAAAAAAAGATAAAGAGGCAATACAGGCAATATTAGAATTAAACGAGGATAAGCTTATAGATAGAATCCGGCGGTTAAATATATCGATGTGCGGATACGCCCCCGCCATAACGATGATTTCCGCTGCTAAGCTGCTGGGTGCAAAAACCGCCAAACTTATAAAATATCAAACCAGCGGCGATGTAACCGGAGATAAAAGCAGCGTCGTAGGTTACGCAGGAATAATAATATATTAAGTGAGGACATAAGTTATGGAGCCTTATATTAATGGCAATGCAAGCGACATAACTTATAAGTCCGAACTTACCCTTGACATCAAAGATGTCAAGGGTCTAATCCGCAATTATAACCATGGATGAGCCAAATAAGAACATCGACGAAAATTGGAAAGAGGCGGCAGAGAAAGAAAAGGCAAATTTAGAAAAAGAAGGTAAACCTATTCCGCCTGAACCGGATTTTAGTTTCTTTGTCACAACTCTATCGCTGCAGGCGTCTATTGACTTAGGAGTAGTTTCTAATCCCGCAACTAATAAAAAAGAGGAGAACCTCGTACAAGCAAAATTTCTTATCGATACATTGGGGATGTTAAAAGAAAAAACAAAGGGAAATTTAACCCCTGAGGAAGCCAATTTTATGGAAAATGTACTTTACGAGTTAAGGATGCAATATATAGCAAAAACACAAGGGAGGAACAAATGATCGATAAAGAATTATTGGATATTCTGGCATGCCCGGCCTGCAAAGGCGATGTGGAACTAAAAGATAATAAAATCGTCTGTAAAAAGTGCGCAAAAAAATATCCCATAAAAGACGGCATTCCGATAATGCTAATTGATGAAGCAGAATAATGATAGCGTATAGCGTAGAGCGTGTAAAAGATAGCGTATAGCATATAGCGTGTAGCGTTTAGGAAAATTTATTCTATACGCTATACGCTAACCGCTAGACGCTAATAAAAAAACGCTATCCCTGCCTGCCGGCAGGCAGGCGCTAAACGCTAAAATTTTAATTATGAAAAGGATATTGGTAATACACGGACCGAATCTAAACTTGTTGGGAAAAAGGGAGCCTGATATCTATGGCAAAGTAACCTTACAGCAAATAAACAATGAATTAAAAAAGATTGCCAAAAAAAGAAAAGTGCGCCTGACCATAAAACAGTCTAATTATGAAGGCGAAATTGTAGACTTTATTGGTAAAATAAAGAATAAATATGATGCGCTCTTAATAAATCCTGCGGCCTATACGCACACAAGCGTTGCAATTAGAGATGCTATTGCTGCTACCAATGTATTAACCGTAGAAGTGCATCTTTCTAATATTTATTCCCGTGAAGAATTCAGGCAAAAATCTCTGATCAGTCCTGTAGCAAAAGGCACGATAATGGGTTTTGGGCCAAAAAGTTATAGTTTGGGCCTGGAAGCCTTGATAGATTTACTTTAATACTGGGAGCATCCCGCGCCTTCTTAAGAATCAAATGCAGGACTTTGTTAATTTTAGAGTTTTTTCTTGAAGCGTTCCGATTTGATATTGTATAAGGAAGCAGTGATATCTTTGTTCTTTGAGAGTAGGAAGGCAGAATCAAGGATGATGAGCGAAGCGACAGCCTGCTTGCATTCACCGATGGTCTGTGGTGGCTCATTGAGAATCTTGGATAAGCAGCCATTCTGTTTAATCCAGTAAGCAAGCGTCCAGGCCAGGAATGACATAATCCAATGTCTTTTCCCGTATTGACGGGATCCCGCCAAAGGCGGGAAAAGCAGGAGAGAAACTTTTCGATAAATCTGAGACGCGGGTTTATAATAGGCATATGCGTTGCTCCTTGTTAAGGTGGTTTAATTGCAGATATGCCTATAGAATAGCGAGAGTTAGAGTAAAAAGTCAACAAGAATTTTGACGCAACGCATTGAAATATCGTAAGTTACGATTTTTCATAAGTTATAGAAACTGGTTTTTTTAAAATAATCGGAAACAAAAATATTTTTTAACAAAATACTGAAATGGTGTGGGGTTGTGGGGGTGCGGGGTGAATTTGCATATAAAAAAAATATATGCCAAATTAGCACAAGAAAATTTCGATGGATTAATCGTATCTTTACCTGCGAACATCTCTTACCTTACTAATTATACCAGCCGCGATTCCTATTTTTTAATCTCAAAAAAAGAAAATATCTATATCACAGACTCAAGATATACGCAAGAAGCTAAAAAGCATCTTCAAAAAATTGCTACAATAAAGAAATCTAACGGTTCTGTTTTTAGGATAATAGCAGATCTCTGTAGAGACCTTGGTCTCAAACGCTTGGCATTTGAAGAAAGATACCTGCCGTTTGCCGAGTATAAAAAGATAAAGGAAGAATTAAATAAAAGGCGAGATTTAATTCCTACCTATGGCATGGTAGAAGAGCTTAGACAGATAAAGACCGCTGAAGAATTAGAAAAAATAAAAAGAGCAATTCAAATAACAATAAAGGCATTCAAATTTATTAAAGATTTTATATCTCCCGGTAAAAAAGAAATCGAAGTAGCAGCGGAATTAGAGCGTTTTATAAGATATAATGGTGCCCGCAAAGAGGCATTTGACATAATTGTTGCCTCGGGACCAAATTCAGGCTTTCCGCATCATTTGACTTCTCAAAGGAAGATTAAGAATAACGAACCGGTTTTAGTTGATATAGGCGTCGACTATCTGGGCTATAAATCTGACTTGACAAGGGTTTTCTTTTTGGGTAAAATAAGTCCTACTGTTAAGAAGATATACGATATAGTTAGCAAAGCTCAAGATAAAGCGATAAGCCAGATAAAGCCAGCTGTTGCCATAAATAAAATTGATACAGCTGCCCGCCAATATATAACCCAAAAAGGATACGGCGGGTTTTTTGGTCATAACTTAGGCCACGGCATAGGGTTAGAAGTACACGAAGAACCGTGTATATCCCGTAAAGAAAATAGAAAATTAAAAACGGGAATGGTGTTTACTGTCGAACCAGGAATTTATTTGCCTAATAATTTCGGGATAAGATTAGAAGATATAGTCTTAGTAACTCGAGAAAAATGCGAGATAATTAGTGGCTCTCTCAATAAATGACATTAAATCAGGGCTAACTTTATTGGTTGATGAGGAAGTGTATCTGGTTGTAGAAACCCAGCATGTGAAGCCCGGGAAAGGTGCTGCTTTTGTGCGTGCAAAATTAAGAAACCTAAAGAACAGTGGCATTCAAGAAAAGACATTCAGGGGTGACGAAAAAATTGAGACTGCTTTTGTCGAAGAAAGAAAACTTCAGTATCAATATTCGTCGGGAGGCATGTATCATTTTATGGACCAAGACAATTTCGAGGAAATAGCCATCTTGGAAGATAACATTGGCGACAAGAAGAAATTCTTAAAAGATAATCTTGAGGTTACAGGATATTTCTATAAAAATGAAACATTGAACATAAACCTGCCGAATTTTATTGATTTTAAAGTCGTCCATACTGAGCCGGGCATAAAAGGCGATACGGCAAAAAGCGGTAGCAAACCCGCAAAAATAGAATCCGGCGCCGTCATTCAAGTTCCGCTTTTTATAGATACCGGAGATAAAATTAAAGTAGATACCCGAACCGGAGAATATATTGAAAGGGCATATTCATAAAACATGGGGTTTTAAATGAATCCCGCACCTTCTTTATATTCAAGAGTTTTTGAAATTCTGTATTTTTTAAAGACCCAAAGATGGCCAAATTTTAAAGGCAAAAAAATTTTAGACATAAGAATACTTTTTGAATAAAAGAGAAGGTGCGGGATGAATATAAAAGAAATAAAAGAACTGATAAATCTTATGAATGAGAATGGCCTTGTAGAGATAGAAATAGAAAAAGACGGTATGCGTATCAGATTAAAAAAGACCGAGGCAGGCATGGAAGCATCTGCGGGCCAAACTATAGTGATTGAAAAAACAAGGCTTTCACCAACTCAGACCAAAGAAGAGGCCCCCGAGAGCATTGAAAAATTAGCTACTAAAACGGTTGAAATAAAAGCGCCGATGGTAGGGACTTTTTATCGCGCACCTTCGCCGGAAGCACCGCCCTACGCTGAAGTAGGCCAGACCATCGAACCCGGACAGGTTATATGCATCATAGAAGCAATGAAATTAATGAATGAAATAAAATCCGAAATCAAAGGTAAAATCTTAGAAATCCTTGTTGATAATACTGAACCCGTAGAATTCGGGCAACCAATGTTTCTTATCGAACCCCTTTAAAACGCGAATTCTCGCTAATTTATAAGCGAATTTTCGCTAATTATTCGCGTAAATTAGCATTGGATTAGCGTAAATTAGCGATTATATGTTTTCTAAGATATTGATCGCCAACCGGGGCGAAATAGCCCTAAGAATAATCCGTGCCTGCCGAGAATTGGGCATCCGCACAGTAGCTGTATATTCTGAAGCAGACAGGAATTCTCTGCATATTCGTTTTGCCGATGAGGCAATCTGCATAGGTAAGGCCGCCAGTAGCAACAGTTACTTAAATATACCTGCGATTATAAGTGCCGCAGAAATTACGGATGTAGATGCGATACACCCGGGTTACGGCTTTCTCGCAGAAAATCCTCATTTTGCGGAAATCTGTGAATCCTGCCAGATAACTTTCATTGGTCCGACATCGGATAATATCAGGCTCATGGGAGATAAAATGGCTGCCCGCGCCAATATGCAAAAAACAGGGCTACCTATTGTCCCGGGCAGCATATCGATAGTCAAAAACAAAGAAGAGGCGCTTAAAACCGCCAAAAAAATAGGATACCCGGTAATTATAAAAGCAGCAGCGGGTGGCGGCGGAAAAGGAATGCGCATTGCCCACAATGATATAAGCCTAATCAGCAATCTTATGACTGCCCAAGCTGAAGCTGAAGCCAGTTTCGGAAACCCCAATGTATATATTGAAAAGTATATTGAGAAACCACGCCATATTGAAATTCAAATTTTAGCAGATAAATATGGCCACGTTATACATTTAGGTGAAAGGGATTGCAGTATCCAAAGAAGGCATCAAAAACTATTAGAAGAATCCCCTTCATTAGCAGTAGACAACAGACTGCGTAAACGCTTGGGCGAGCTGGCTGTAAAAGGCGCAAAGACAATAAACTACATCGGTGTAGGAACCATTGAATTTTTATTAGATCAATATAATAACTTTTATTTTATGGAAATGAACACAAGAATCCAGGTTGAACATCCCGTAACCGAAATGGTAACGGGCATAGACTTAATAAAAGAACAGATCCGCGTGGCTTGTGGTGAAAAATTACATTTTCAACAGGATGATATTCAAATCAAAGGAGTAGCCATAGAGTGCCGCATAAACGCTGAAGATTTCGAAAATAACTTTATGCCTTGTCCGGGAAAAATTGAAACACTCAATTTACCCGGAGGGCCAGGCGTGCGTTTGGATACACACATCTATCCGGGTTACGAAATCCCGATCTTTTACGATTCCTTGTTAGCCAAAGTAATAACGTATGCCAATTCACGCCAGGACGCAATCCGTATTATGCAGCGGGCATTAAGCGAATTTAATATCGCTCCCATAAAAACAACCATACCATTTCATTTGCGTTTACTAGAAAATCCTTTGTTTATCAAAGGGGATATATCAACTCATTTTGTCCAGGAGATGCTCAAAGATGAATATAAAGATCTCTCGCAAAATGAATAAATTTATTGGATAATCCAGGGGAGGGATAATGCATAAGGAAGAATCGCAAACAGACTTAGGTAAAATTAGAATACATAAAAATGTGATTGCCTCGATTGCCTCCATTGCAGCTGTTGAAATTGATGGCATAAAACGTATAGGAGGAGATTTCAAAAGCGGGATTCTAGAACTGATTGGCAAAAAGGCCTTAATGGCAATTAAGGTGGAAATTGATAAAAATGAGGAGATTAGGGTGGAAGTTCCACTGGTTATAAAATATGGCTTCAATATTCCTGATATAGCCAATAAGGTCCAAGAAAACATACGGGATGCCTTAGAAAAAATGACAAACCTATCTATAAAGTATATAAATATAAATATCCAGAGCATAGAGAGGGGGTAATCGATGCGTATATTTACGGTTTTAGGAATATTATTTTACGCAGTAGTCCTTATTCTTATCGGAATGATATTAATAATATTTTCTGTCAATTTATTACAGCCTCAAGATATAAATAGTCTGCTTGCATATATACAATATAATATTCATTCAAGAATTATCGTGGGGCTCTCCGGCCTTTTATTAATAGTAATCAGTTTTTCGTTTGCGCAATTAATCTTGGGACGATTCCAACGGGAAAGGACGATCGCCTTTACTACTGCCTCAGGGGAAGTAACTATTGCCCTTTCCGCGGTTGAGGATTTGATAAAACGGCTTACAAGTGTGATTCCAGAAATAAAAGAATTAAGGCCGGATGTAATTGCGACTAAAAAGGGCATTATTGTTGATATTAGAGTTGTATTAAAGTCAGAGGCAAATATTCCTGATTTGACTGCCCGGCTGCAGGAAATAACCATGTCTAAAATACAGGAAATCTTGGGTCTAGAAGAACAGATAATTATTAAAATTCATATAGTAAAGATTATTTCAATCCATGACACGGATAGAAAAAGAAAAGAATCAGAAAAAGAGGAATCTACAATACCATTCAGTGGTTACGGTAGAGCCTAAAATCTAAAATAACTGTAAGTGTGTAAGTTTTTAAGTGTGTAAGTGTGTAAGAGGCAAACTTAAACACTTTACACTTACAAACTTTACACTCCGAGCGAACGAAGGGAGCAAGGATATGGCAAAAATAGGGGTTCTTACCGGCGGAGGCGATTGTCCAGGATTAAATCCTGTGATTAGAGCGGTAGTCAGAAAGAGCCTTAATGAAGGCTACGAAATTACAGGTATTAAAAACGGTTGGAAAGGTTTGATTGAAAATGACATTATAAGTTTGGATCTAGGAAGCGTCTCAGGAATATTACCTAAAGGCGGTACAATTTTGGGGACAAGCCGGACAAATCCATATAAAAAAGAAGGCGATTTGCAAAAACTAAAAGATAATTATAAAAAACTAGGGCTTGATGCATTAATCGTAGTCGGAGGAGAAGACACCTTAGGAGTAGCAACAAAATTAATCAAGGACGACATCGCAAATATTGTAGGCGTGCCTAAAACCATAGATAATGACCTCTCTGCTACAGACTATAGTTTTGGATTCGATACAGCATTAAATACTGCCGTGGAATGCATTGATAAACTGCATACCACCGCAGAAAGCCACCATCGTATTATTGTTGTAGAAGTCATGGGCAGGCACGCGGGATGGATTGCTATTGAAGCTGGAATTGCAGGTGGCGCAGATGTGATTTTGATTCCCGAGATACCTATCGATATCGAAGAAATGTGTAATCTCCTAAAGAAGAGGCATGCGCGCGGGAAGTTATTTAGCATAGTAGTGGTGGCTGAAGGCGCTAAATTCAAAGAAGGGACTATGGTTACCCAAGAAGAAAAATTAGATGAGTTTGACCACATTAGGCTTGGAGGTATTGGTCAAACCTTAGGGCAAGAAATAGAAAAAAGAACGGGTTATGAAACAAGAGTAAGTGTTCTTGGGCATATTCAGAGAGGAGGCAGCCCCACTGCTTTTGATAGAATCCTGGGCACAAGATTTGGAGTAAAGGCGGTCGAGTTAGTGAAAGCTAAAAAATTCGGCAGGATGGTAGCGCTGAGAGGTAATAAAATTATCGATGTTCCGATTGATGAGGCGATCAGTGTCTTAAAAACAGTGGATATGGACTTTTACGAAATTGCAAAAGTATTTTTTGGATAAGTGAGTGCACAACTTACGGAACGATAGTGAACGTAAGTTGTATGCACGAACTTACCCCCACACCAATTACATAAATAGCGTAGTCTAATACGTAATTGGTGTGGGGGTTAAATTCGCAGACGGCTTCGCCTACGACTTACGTCGCTTGTGCTACGTAAGTCGTCTGCTCATTGAAAGGATAAGGCGATGAGAGATAGAATTAAGGATATATTGTTGGAAAGCATACTAGTCAAAGAAGAATTATTGCGTACGAGTATCGGAAAAATTATAGAAATAACCGATCTTATAATAGGCTGCCTTAAAAAGAACGGCAAAGTAATCCTTTTTGGAAACGGCGGTTCAGCCAGCGATAGCCAACACATTGCAGCAGAATTCGTAGGTAGATTCAAAAAAGACAGAAATGCTTTAGCTGCCATTGCACTTACAACAAATACAGCTATATTAACGGCTCTGGCAAATGATTATGGTTATGAGATAGTTTTTGCAAAACAGATTGAAGCACTGGGTGAGAAAAATGATGTTGCTATCGGGATATCAACCAGCGGAAAAGCAAAGAATGTGGTTCTTGGTATCAAACAGGCTAAAAAAATGGGCCTGAAGACCATTGCCCTTACAGGTGCGGATGGAGGAGATTTAGCAAAATTAACTGATATATCATTGGTAGTACCTTCATCAGTTACAGCCAGAATTCAAGAAGCGCATATCACCATAGGACATATCATTTGTGAATTAGTGGAAGAGGCCCTTTGTAAAACAAATGATAAATCCTAAATCCCAAATCCGAAATTCTAAACAAATCTCAATTTTCCAAATTCCAATGCGGGTTTGGAATTTGGAAAATTGGAATTTAGAAATTGTTTAGGATTTAGAATTTAAATTCATATGATAAAACCTAAGATAAAAAGCATAACTCAGTTAAAGAAGATTATAGAGCAGTTGAAAGCTAAAGGTAAAAAGATAGTATTCACTAATGGTTGTTTTGATTTGCTGCACTATGGGCATGTAAAGTATTTGCAGGATGCCAAGAAAAAAGGCGATATCCTTGTTGTAGGAATAAATAGCGATGCCTCGGTAAAAAGAATTAAGGGAAAGACGAGGCCGGTTGTTAATGAAAGGGATAGATTACGCCTAGTCGCGGCCTTAGAAAGCGTAGATTATGTAGTGCTTTTTAAAGAAGACACGCCGCTTAAAATAATAAAGTTTATAAAACCGGATGTGCTTATTAAAGGTGCAGATTGGAACAAGAATAATATAGTAGGCAAAGATTTTGTGATAAGTTATGGCGGCCGTGTCTCTACGATAAAGTTTTTAAAAGGATACTCTACTTCTAATCTAATCAAGCAAATTGCCAAACGCTTCTAAAATGGAGCCCACCCAGTCTAAAGCCCATGGTTCCTATGGGCGGAGTATAAAACTCATATATAGGGTCATTGATGCAAACATAAATCGGGCAAAAGAAGGTTTGCGCGTATGTGAGGAAATAACCAGATTTATTCTGGGCAGTTATAATTTAACATCCGAATTTAAAAAAATAAGGCATAGGATCGATGTAGTATTAAAATACTTGCCAAGAAATACAGAACTATTTAAAGAAAGGCAAAGCTTAGAAGACGTAGGCAGAAAAATATATATCAATGAGCTAAAAAGAAGAAATTGCCAGGATATTTTCTTTGCGAACATGCAGCGCACAAAAGAATCCATAAGAGTCTTGGAAGAATTCGCTAAACTTATTAATAAAAATACTGCTGTTAAATTTAAAAGATTAAGATACGATATTTATGAACTTGAGAAAAAAGCTGCTAAGAGAATCTCGTCTTTATGTTATCGTGGATAAAGAAGTCTCTGGGGTCAGGCCCATATTTAATATAGTCAGCCAAATAAAAGATTCAGGCGCTGACATAATTCAATTAAGAGACAAAGAATCGAAAAAAGAATCTATCCTAAAAGAGGCTTATAAACTACGTAAATTGTTAACAAACACTCAAACTTTATTTATTATTAATGACTACATAGATATTGCCAAGATAGTAGATAGCGACGGAATTCATTTGGGCCAGAATGACCTGCCACTAGATACAGCCAGAAAATTATTAGGTAAAGATAAAATTATTGGTATATCCTGCCATAATTTAAACCAAGCCATTGAAGCACAAAAAAACCAAGCAGATTATATAAGTATAGGCCCGATCTTCCCTACTCCTACCAAACCCGAATATAAAGCTGTAGGTTTAAATTTAATAAGTAAGGTTAAAAAGGCGATTCATATACCTTTTTTTGTTATTGGCGGAATTAATGAAAATAACGTAAATGACATAAAGTCTCAAGGGGTAAAAAGAGCGGCTATCTGCAGGGCTATATGTCAGGCAAAGAATATTTCAGTTGCGACTAAAAAGTTAAGTGAGGCCATAACTTATGGAGTTTGCAGAACGACATAAGTTATGCGCTCATTTAAGATGACCCAATTAGAATACGCAAAAAATAATATTATAACGCCTTTAATGAAAAGAATTGCTTATAAGGAAGGCAAGAACCCCAATTTAATATTGAAATGGGTAAGGGAAGGCAAGGTTGTCATTCTTCATAATCGAAAACATAATATAAAGAAGCCTTGCGCTGTAGGTTGGGGGCTGCGCACAAAAGTAAATGCAAACATAGGCACCTCAACCGATAAATCACAAATTAGCGATGAGTTAAGAAAAATAGAGGTTGCGGTAAAATACGGCGCAGATACAATTATGGATTTAAGCGTAGGAGGGGACCTCAAAAAAATAAGAAAAAAAATATTAGAGTATTCACCCGTGCCTGTAGGAACAGTGCCTGTTTACGAAATAGCGGTAAACGCTCAAAAAATAAAAGGAAATTTTTTAAAATTTACTATTGATGATATATTGGATACCTTAGAATTACAGGCTAAAGAGGGCGTGGATTTTTTTACCATTCACTCAGGAGTTACAAAAAAAAGTCTGGGAGTCCTAAAGAGGCATAAGCGGATACTGGATATTGTCTCAAGGGGTGGAGCAATATTAGCCAGTTGGATAGCCTGCAACAAAAAAGAGAATCCTTTTTATGAATATTTTGATAAGATTCTAGACATAGCTTATGATTACGATATAACTCTAAGCTTGGGAGACGGATTAAGGCCGGGCTCTATATTGGATGCGACGGACAAAGCACAGATTGCTGAGCTTAAAATTCTGGGTGATTTAGCTAATCGTGCAAAAAAAAGAAATGTCCAGGTAATGATTGAGGGCCCGGGACACGTCCCCTTAAATCAAATCGAAGAAAATATTGTTTTAGAAAAAACTATTTGCCGCAATGCCCCCTTTTATGTTTTAGGCCCCCTGGTTACTGATATAGCAGCGGGATACGACCATATTAGTAGTGCAATTGGAGGCGCTCTTGCTGCAAGTAGAGGTGCGGATTTTTTATGTTATGTAACTCCTTCAGAACATCTCAGGCATCCGTCTGTAGAAGATGTCAAGGAAGGTGTTATAGCTTACAGGATCGCAGCACACGCAGCCGATATAGCAAAAGGTATAAAATCAGCAATACACTGGGATAGAAAGATGTCAGAAGCTCGCAAAAGACGCGACTGGAAACAACAGATTGCTTTATCTATAGATCCGGATAAAGCGAAATATTATAGGGCTTCTTCAAAACCGCAACTATTGGATGTATGTACGATGTGCGGTAAATATTGTTCTATTAAATTAATGGAAAAATGTAGGCGTCTCTTTTAATGGTACAGGAAAGTATAAAACACTTTCCTAATACCACTAGCGAAAATCGTTTAAAGTTATCTGCCTGAAGCGATTTTCTTGGGGTATAGGAAAGTATAAAAATCACCCACTGCGAAAATCGCAGTAAGTTATCGCGAAGCGATTTTCTTGGGGTATAGGAAAGTATAAAAATCACCCACTGCGAAAATCGCAGTAAGTTATCGCGAAGCGATTTTCTTGGGGTATAGGAAAGTATAAAAATCACCCACTGCGAAAATCGCAGTAAGTTATCGCGAAGCGATTTTCTTGTTATGCGGGTGTAATTCAATGGCAGAATGGCAGCTTCTTAAATGAAGCCCGGACTTACGGAACGACAGTGAACGTAAGTCCGCTGGCTGAATTTAATCCTGCACTTTTGTATAAAAGTGCAGGACCTAACTGGATTTGAAGAGAATGCGGGTGTAATTCAATGGCAGAATGGCAGCTTCCCAAGCTGTATATGGCGGTTCGATTCCGCTCACCCGCTTTATAGGTAAAAACAATGTTTAAACATAAATTTTTACTATTCTACCTACTACCTACTATCTACTACCTACTTTTCCTAATTGGTTGCGCCACGGCTCCTTATATAGCGCCATCTAAACCTCAATTTACCATGCCCGGCATTTATCATCGGGTAGAAAAAGGCCAAACACTCTGGAGAATATCTAAAATCTATAACGTAGATTTGGATGAAATTGCAAGAACTAATCGCATCCCCGACGCTACAAGCATAGAGCCAGGTCAACTTATATTTATACCTTCTGCCCAAAAAAAACAATATTTATCTAAGCAAACCTTTGCAGAAGGCTTTAGCTGGCCACTAAAGGGGAGGGTTATTACAAGTTTTGGACAAACTTTCAATGATATGATTAATAAAGGAATAAATATGCAAAGAGTCAGAAGTGAGGAGGTCATTGCTTCGCGTAGCGGAAAAGTGACTTTCTACGATAGTAATTTCGAAAACTTCGGCAAAACAATAATTATTGATCATGGCGACGGATTCTCAACTGTTTATGCAAAGAATTCAGAAGTCTTTGTTAAAATTGGCGATTATGTTCAGAGGGGAACCGTTATCGCTAAGGTAGGTTCATCCGATAGAGATAAAAATACATATTTACACTTTGAGATAAGAAAGGGACACATCCCGCAAAATCCTTATTTTTATTTACCATGAGAAGTTTTAAAAAAAGAGCTTAGAACGCGAATTACCGTGAAAATATTTTTTGTAAAATTACCATGACAAAAGATAATTTTTTTGACCGCAAAGATTATCTGGATATTTTAGATAAACGTATCACTGACCTGAAAGACGGCTATCGCCAAAATATCGCTATTATCGGGGATGAACTTGTAGGAAAAACATCGATAATATTTAATTTTCTTAATAACTTTTATGATAATCGCCTAATCATAATCTACTTAGAGATAAGGCCGGAATCACTGCCTTCTTTTGCCAGAAGATTTATCGGCGTATTGCTCTATAATTTTTTGATTAACAGCGGTATCACCCTGCAGGAAAATCCCGACTTCCTAATTAATAAATCCGAGAAATATATACCTAAAACAGTAGAAAAAATAAGGTATATTCTAGCGGCCCTGGAAAGAAAAAAGAAGAACGATATCTTTATTGAGCTATTGTCTTTATTTGAAATAATTTTTCAGGAGACAAATAAATTTTGCGTAGCGATATTCGATGAATTCCACAACCTGGAAAATATGGGAATCAAGAATTTTTATTCTGAATGGTCTAAATTATTAATTCTGCAGAAAAATACAATGTATATAATTATAAGCTCTATGAAATTAAAAACAAAAACAATACTTTCTAAAAATCTGTCTCTCTTATTCGGTAACTTCCAGATAATTACCGTAGAGCCGTTTGATATAAAAACAAGCGAGGATTATCTAAATCATAGGCTGGGCGAGCTGAATTTGAATATGAGCCTGAAAAATTTCCTTATTCATTTTACCGGAGGTAATCCGTTTTATCTAGAATTGGTATCTAAAGAATTATTGAAGACGAATGCTGCTAACTTAGCAGATATACTTGAGGACTTGCTCTTTATGCCCGCGGGCATATTAAATCAAAAATTCTCTAATTATCTAAAGCGTTTTTTAGATATTCCTTACAGCCAGGATTATATAGCGATTCTATATTTAATCTCCGACGGACACAATAAATTGAAAGATATTGCACATATTTTACAAAAAACACGAAAAGAATTAACGTTAAGGGTAAACCATTTATTAGAACTCGATACCATAAGCCGCAACGGCGACTTCCTGAAAATTAGCGACCGGGTATTCGGTTTCTGGCTGCAATTTGTATATCAGGAAAAATTACAATCTTTAACTTTTGACTCAAAAAATCAAAAGGTTATATTTAGAGATAAAATAGAAAGTCAGATTCAAGAGTTCCTTACAAATGCACAAAAAACTCTTATAGAAAGGACGGTAGAATTATTGCGTCTTTTTGAAGACGACGTGATACAGATGGAAAGGAAACGCCTGAGACTTACTCATTTTAGGGAAATAAAGACTTTGGACTTTAATAACCAGCGCTTAAGAGAAGGAGTAATCGGACGTTCACACGATAATCTTTGGATAATAGCATTTAAACATGGTTTGTTAACCGAAGAGGATATCGCTGAGTTTGCTAAAGAATGCAAGAAATATCGTCATAAATTACAGAGGAAAATTATCGTTGCGCTTCAAGATATAGATACAAATACTCGCCTGAGGGCGCTGGAAGAGAAAGTCTGGACATGGGATTTAAATAATTTGAATCAGATATTAGACTTATTTTCTAAACCCAGGATTATTGTATAAATAAAAAGATTACCTAAACGCTAATTACCGCTAATTAAAAACACTAATTTTCGCTAATAAATTAGCGGTCATTAGCGAGTAAAAATTAGCGGAAATTAGCGTTAATAAATATTAAAAGTATAAATATGAGAATTGGAGTCATAGCAGATACGCATATACCGGATCGGGCAAAAGTTATCCCGCAACAAATATTAGAGTCCTTTAAAGGAGTAGATATGATTATACATGCGGGTGATTTTGTGGATTTGGGCGTTCTGGATAAGCTAAAAGCTGTTTGCAAAAACGTAAGAGCGGTTTGGGGGAATATGGACCCTTATGAAGTAAAGAAAGAATTACCGGAAAAAGAAATCATCGAGATAGGAAATTATAAGATAGGAATCATACACGGATACGGTCGTCCCAATAAATTAATAGACCTTGTAACAGAGATATTTAAGAATGACAATGTTAATTTAATTATCTTTGGACACTCACATTCTGCCTTAAACAAAAAAAGAGGCAATATTATATATTTTAATCCCGGCAGCCCTACGGATAAAATATTTGCTCTTCATAATTCATACGGAATTATAGAAATCAATGATAAAATAGAAGCAAAAATTGTCAGAATATAAGTAAGGACATATATAAAACTTATATTATGATTACTCAGATTATAAAAACAGATTACACAGATTAAAAGCTTTGGCAACGCAATCTGTGTAATCAGCACTTAAATCTGTGTAATCATTTTAAGAGGACTTAACTTATGGATAGACTCTGGGCGCCCTGGAGAATTAAATACTTAAAAGCTAAAAAGCCAAAAAAATGCATATTTTGTAAGTGCATAAAATCCAGACGCAAGAATTATGTTATACTCAAAAGCAGATATTCTTTTGCCGTGTTAAATATTTTTCCTTATAATAACGGTCATCTTATGATTTCGCCCATAAGGCATATACGGGAACTGTCGCAATTGAATAATATCGAGATATTAGATTTATTCCAGACTTTAAATAATGCAAAGAAAGCGCTGGATAAGGTCTTAAACCCAGATGGGTATAACATCGGACTCAATATCTCAAGCAGCGCTGGGGCAGGTGAAACTCGCCATCTGCATATACATATTGTTCCTCGCTGGAAGGGCGATGTGAATTTTATGACCTCTTTGTATGATACAAAAGTAATATCGCAATCGTTGGATGAGCTGTATAAACAGTTAAGAGAGGCCCAAACTTACGGAACGAAGTGAACGTAAGTTTGTTGGCCGAAATTATCCCCGCTGCTTCGCTTTGCGAAGCAAAGCGGCGGGGATTAATTCGTCCTTCGCTTCGCTCTAGGACTCGATTGGACGATCCTGAAACGAAGTGAAGGATCTCGCACAATAACTTACTCACACTTTTGTGTTCGTAAGTTATGTGCTCATTAAATATGCTAAATCAAGAACAGATTAAAGCATTTGAAGATAATTTTTTGGCTGCCTATGCTATGAAGAGTTATAATACACGGGGCAGGGTCCATAAAGAAAAGGAGCATCCATATAGGTCAGTATACCAAAGAGACCGTGACAGGATTATACATTCTGCTGCTTTTAGAAGATTAGAATATAAAACTCAAGTATTCGTAAATCATGAGGGGGATTATTACCGCACAA
>Ga0315279_10004814_pt1 | contig 17927 bp, 17 predicted proteins | sample YL17G06_20_MG_FD_203694 | JGI IMG/M metagenome (GOLD analysis project Ga0315279, IMG submission 203694) | Sediment microbial communities from Yellowstone Lake, YNP, Wyoming, USA - YL17G06_20 | ecosystem: Environmental > Aquatic > Freshwater > Lake > Sediment | place: USA: Wyoming | collected... | reverse complement strand
GGTTTTTCATGTTACCTGTCAAAACCATCAACCAATTGTCAAAGAACGAATGTAAACTTGGTTATCGTTTACAGTAAATAATTGTACACAAAATATTATAAGTTGTCAATGGTAAATAAGAGAAGGCCAATTCACCACCCGCATAATGAAGGTTAAGAAAATAATCGGGTAATAGCCTAAAGGTCGAACACTTATGTGCGACCCTACGTTGATGGTGATTTATTGTAGGGACGCACATAAGTGTGCGCCTTTTTAGCATACAATAACATTACCCGATTAATTATTTAATCTTCATAATGCAGGTGTCCTTTTGCCGAAAGTTTATAGGTAGAGAAAATAGTGATCAGTGATCGGTTCATTATAAATTTGGTCTATATTACTGATGCTTTGTCTTTGGGGGCTGACTTTTACCATAAGAATACTCTATAAGTTTAAGGAAATCAGCACGTTTCTTATGCTCCTTAATCAATTCAGCTAGTTTTGGGTATTTCTCTTTGAGCAGGATAAAAAACTCCTGTCTTTGAGCGCTGAAATTGGTAAATTCGTCCCATTCTTCCGCATTCATAAAATGTGAGTTCTTATAAAAATCAAAGTCAAGCCTTAATTCGTAGACATCATTTACATCATAATATATTATTTGCCCTACACCTTGCTTTTCTGCGATAACTACAGGTTCACCAGACGGTTTTGGTTCTGGAACTTTTTCTTCCTCAACCTTATCCTTATCTTTTCCCTGTGCTATCTGAGATTCAATTTTTTCTTGTTCCTGAATAATCTTCTCCTTGTTGGATATTATTATCAATGCTCTTTCTAAGACAAGTTGGGCTTCATCAAAGCTTGATTCTGGTACGAACACAGCATAACTGCGCCTTTTCTTTCCAGACGCATCAACCACGTATTCGTTTGACTTTACTGTGGCAGAAACACCCTCGTTTATCATAGCAGACCTTACCAGTTCTGCTTCCCAAGCATCCGTTGAGCTATAGATTGAATTCCAGTCTGCTCTACTCATGATCTTTTTCGGCAAGGAAACCAACGGGCTGTTGATCAGTTTCAAACTGAGTTTGATCAATATCAGCCGTTGGAGGAATTGCCTTCCTACTTTCTATTAAAATTGTTTTACGTTGCTCTAACACTTTTACCTTTTTATAGCCAACTCCTGCGTTGACTGTTGTTCCGTCAAGTAACCGTATATCAAAACTACCACTTAAACGCCTACCAAAAACAAAACACTCTTGATTGTTGTATTTTACTTTGTCAAATAATCGTATATCAAATATGATAAAAGGCAGTTGGTTTAACTTTCTTGTCCCACCTTTATTGATGGTATTTTTATGTATTTGTCTATTTTGACATCGCACCTTTTTATAGAAATACCATGTATCTAGCCATTTAACGGTTGGATTACCAGTAATACATAAAGCGTCTGTTCTATGAATCTTCGGTAGATTATTTGCTATTCTTGTGTTTTTAGTTAGATACCCATAAGTCATAAGAATATTAGGATATTTCTCTTTAAGCGTATTGTATAAAGCCCATCGCATAATACCCATAAAAGCTGGGTCTTTGAATATTGTACCTCGCTTAATCTTTAACTTTATATCGCCCTCGTGATGCTTTTTATGGCACGTTTCACATAAAGTAATCAGGTTGTTTGGTGCGTTACCACCCGTCTTTCTGCTCTCTATATGGTGAACGTTCAAGATTTTGTCTTTACTTTTGCCATTGCATAGTTGGCACTTATGATCGTCACGATATAAGACGTACTCTCTCACATTGAAAAAACCTAATTGTTCACCTTGTTGATATTCTACACCTGATGTATCAGGATTCTTTATCTTCTGTATATCAAACTGTGCTACCTCAACTATGATATTGGTTATTGGTAATATCTTATGTATCTTGTCAACCATAGTCAAATGAGTAGCTATCTTATGCCTTATACTAGGTGCTAACCACCCTTTATCTATTCTGCGATTTAGAAATCTTACCTTGCGATACCTTGTCTTATGGCTCCGTCTTGTTCCACGATTTTGTTTCCGAGTAGATAATAAATCTACTATATCAGTTCTGAGTTGCACTTCCGCCGAAAATACCTCTTTCTTATCCGTTGTTGCAGACAATCCAATCGTTTTAGACCCAGCATCTACTCCAAGCGTTATCGGCTGAGTATATTCATCGCTATCGTAAAGTAGATGGATCGTGAATGGCGTTCTCTGCACAACCTTAGCCAGACCGTCTTTTAACAAGTGTCTAACTTTGCCTAGCCTATTGGTCGGCATTAATGGTTTACCAGTTTTTGAAATTATATATACCACAAAAAACTCCTTTCAGAGTAATGCAGGATTGCTCCTGTTAGCAGTCTTCGCCAATGTTGTATGTGGTTTATTTGTATACAGCACCACTCCTACCTCTCAGAGTTTTTAACCATATACCGTAGTGTTCGGCACTAGACTGAATATCCCGAAGTACCTATTTAATTCACACACAACGTAGTCGTTTACGACTTAGGCTAGTCAACAAAGGCTTGTGTCTAAGTTTCACCACAAGCCCACGATCTTTAGTCGTGGGTTATTGACGACTTTTTCACCGCAGTAAAATTTATTCGTTCCGATGACCTTCCCCATTTAGTGAAAGAGAAAGCATCAAATGAACTGAGCAGTTTAAAGCCTGCCTGTTCAAGGAGTGTCTTTACCTGATCTACGGAGAATATCTTTTGTACGTGAAGCTCATCATATTTCTGATAATAACCATCTTCTTTCAGAAAAAAAGTCAGTACCGTTTTACATATTTTCTCCCTGTGAAGATATACATTTTTCCAGATATACGAGAAAGTATCATGATTCTCTGCAAATGTTTGCCTGTGAAAATGCTTGACAATATTGTGTTCCGTAGTAACGTCGAATATAAACATACCATTCGGAACAAGAGCATCAAACACTTTCACGAAAACAGTTTTCAAATCCTCTTCCGTAGCCATGTAATTGATACTATCGTACAGACACAGAACAGCATCAAAAGGTTTGGTGACAGTCAATTGTCTCATGTCTTGTTGCCAGAGATTCAAATGAATGCCTTGACGTCTTGCCTTCTCCTTTGCCCATATCAACATTTCAAGAGCAAGGTCTATTCCCGACATTTCATAACCTCTACGAGAAAGTAGAACATCAACTGAGCCTGTTCCGCAGGCGATGTTTAGCAATCTCTTAGGGCGATAATTGTAAAGAGCAAATAACCGATCAACGTAATCCGCCCACCTGACGTAATCAACGTTTTCCATCATCTCGTCATAAGCGGAAGCAAATCTTGTATATGGATGTGTAAATTCTGCCATGATTAACCTATCTTTTCTAAGCCCTTCATATACGGTCTGAGGACTTCGGGGATGATCACGCTACCATCTTTCTGCTGTAAGTTCTCAAGGATAGCGATGACCGTTCTTGGCATTGCTACGCCTGATCCATTCAGCATGTGAGCAAACTCGACAGGTTTACTAGGCTCTCGACGGAATCTAGTATTTGATCTTCTCGCCTGATAATCAACACAGTTACTACACGAAGATACTTCCTGAAACCTGTTTAATCCGGGCATCCAGACTTCAATATCGTAAGTCTTTGCGGATGCGGCACTAATATCAGAAGTGCAAAGGTTTGATACACGATATGGCAGTTTCAAAAGTTGCATGACTTCTTCGGCATCACGAAGCATACTCTCAAGTTCAGCATAAGAATCTTCTGGTTTTGTAAACTTAAACATCTCAACTTTGTCAAACTGATGTATGCGAACAAGCCCACGGGTATCACGCCCATAAGTCCCTGCTTCTCGTCTAAAGCATGGCGTGTAAGCTGTGTATTTCAATGGAAAAAGGCTACCATCAAGTATTTCGCCAGCGTGATAGCTTGCAAGTTGTACTTCGGCTGTTGGGATGAGGAACATATCGTCCTTAGCATCAATCCCGCTATCGCACTTATACATATCACTTTCAAACTTAGGAAGTTGACCACTGCCCATCATAGTCGTTCTATTAGCCATGAACGGTGGGGATATCTCAATGTATCCCTGAATATCTGTGTGCAGATCGAGCATAAAATTTATCAATGCACGCTCAAGTCTAGCCCCAAGCCCCTTATACAATACAAAGTTGCCTCCTGCAAGCTTTGTAGCACGATCAAACTCAATTATACCGAGTGCTTCAGCGATCTCCCAATGAGGTGCAGGCTCAAAATCAAATGTTGGCATTTCTCCCCAAGTTTTCACTACCACGTTCTTACTAGGATCATCACCGACTGGCACGCTGGAGTGAGGCATGTTAGGGATTATGAGAATTATGTCGTTTATCCTCTTTTCGCAGGAATTCAAAGTCTCTTCCATCTGCTGAATTTTGTTTCTTACTTCACGAAGTTCCTCAACCAGATCGTTAGTGTCTTTTCCGTCCTTTTTTAGATTTGCTATTTCCTTAGATTCCTCGTTCCTTTTGTGTCTCAGTTGCTCTACCTCTGGAAGAATAGCTCTTCTTTCATCATCAAGCTGAACTAACTCATCTATAAGTCCTACCGAATCCGAAAGGTTACGATTATGAAGCATTTCTTTTACTTTTTCAACGTTATCTCTGACAAATTTCAAGTCTAACATGAGAACCTCACCTCACTTCAGATTATTAATACGAGTTTTTCAGTTATGAGCAAAAACGGTAGAAGTAGAACATGCTTTAGCTTGTTTTGTGGACTTGATTAACAACATAACAAGCTAAAGCATGTTCTACAATGCTAACTGAAAACTACTTACCCTTTCATAACACTCAGTGGTTTCATTCTTGCAACACGAAGCGATATGCCTGCTTGATGAACCACGCTTACAACTTCGTCCACATTTTTATAGGCTTCAGGAGCTTCTTCACCAAGAGTATCTCTACCTCTGGCTTTGACGTAGATACCTTTCTCCTCAAGCTCTTTATCAATCCTTCGTCTGCTAGTAGCTTTAATTGCCGCAGTCCTGCTCATGACTCTCCCGGCACCGTGACAGGTACTGCCAAAAGTCTCAGCCATCGCCTTCTTTGTACCAACAAGCACGTAAGAGCCAGAACCCATATCACCGGGTATGATCACAGGCTGACCTGATGATCTATATTTTTCTGGAACGTCCTTGTGTTCTGGTGGAAATGCCCTTGTAGCGCCTTTCCTATGCACGCATAGCCTGCGAATCTTGCCTTCTACGTCATGTTCCTCGAATTTAGCGATATTGTGTGCAACGTCGTAAACGAGTTCCAGACCAAGCTCATTCGCTTTCATGCCGAAGAAGCTCATAAAGACTTCTCTCGTCCAGTGCATAAGGCATTGCCTGTTTGCCCATGCGTAATTCGCTGAACACGCCATTGCGGATAGATACTCTTTTCCCTCTGGAGAATTCACTGGAGCGCAAGCTAATTGTCTATCTGGTATGTTATACCCATATTTTTGTATAACGGTATCCCATCCATGCAGATAATCATCGCAGACCTGATAACCGAGACCTCTGGAGCCTGAATGGATCATTATCGTAATCTGATCTTCCTCAAGACCGAATATTTCGGCAGTCTGTTTGTCAAATATTTGATCTACTTTTTGGACTTCGATGAAGTGATTTCCAGAACCAAGTGTTCCGAGTTGTCTTTTACCACGCTCAAATGCTCTCTTGCTTACAATATCGGGATTTGCACCTGCAAGGCATCCGTGTTCCTCTGTGTATTCAACGTCCTGACTCCATCCGTAACCATTTTCAACAGCCCATTTCGAGCCGTTAATCAGGACATCTCTTTCTTCTTTTTGAGACAATACGATAGTTCCTTCTTCACCGACACCGCATGGAATTTTACTAAAAAGTGCGGATATAAGGTCTTTCATTTTATTTTGGACGTCTTTAAATTTAAGGTTTGTCCGAACGAGCCTGACACCGCAGTTTATATCGCTTCCGACTCCACCGGGTGATATTATGCCGCCGTTCTCAGGGTCAGTTGCAACTACCCCTCCGATCGGCAGACCATAACCCCAATGAATATCGGGCATAGCCATCGAGTTTCTAACAATGCCGGGCAGATGTGCCGCATTTGCCACTTGTTGAAGTGCTTGATCAGCTTTTATTGTTTTCAGAAGAACCTCATCTGCATAGACAAGACCATCAACAAGCATTCCTTTCATATAGCTTTTAGGAATGCGCCATCTATAATCATCCAGCTTTTCTACTGGAATATTAGCTGATCCTTTTCCCATTTCGTTTCACCTCTTATATATAACTAAGTCATAAAGTAGTTAGTAACAATTATCTCTTTAATTTTTCCTCGCTTGTTGCCATTACAGTTTATCATCCTATTTGCTAAAACTCTATCAATGTAAAAATCTGAATAAAGAGTATCAAAAAAATTATCTTCAGCATTTTGATTCTTGGGATCAGAGTTTGATAGCATTAAATATGCACCTTTATTACTCATAAGTTTGATAAAATCCGCCAAACGGTTTTGATCATTATCGTCAAAGTTCTTTTTTACATAGCAAGTAAAGCTGGAGGTTTTATTTAATGGGCGATACGGCGGATCGAGGTAAACAAAGGTATTCTCTTTGATGAATTTACCCGAAATCTCAAAATCTGCCTGAATGATCTCTGTTTTCTTTAACGCTTTACTAACCTCAAGAATATTTACTCCGTCGCAGATATTAGGATTTGCATAATCACCATAGGGGACGTTAAATTCACCTTTACTGTTCTGACGGAATAAACCATTAAAGCAAGTTCTATTCAAGAAAATAAGAGAGGATGCCCTTTCAACCCAATCATTATTATATTTTTTATAATCAAAGTCTGTTATCTGCTGATTATATAAATACCTTATCTCATAGAATAACTCTTTTCTATCATTACTAGCTAGCTTTATAAATGACTCCTCAAGACTTTTCAACTTTTCAATTAACTTTAATGGTGTTTTTTGGACTACTTTGTAAACAATGATTAATTCTCTATTTATATCCAAGAGAAATGATCTTTTTATTTTGTAATCCCTTTTTAACAAAAAGAAAAAAGCTCCTCCACCGATAAATGGTTCAACGTATCTATCAATGATTCCAGTTTTCTTTATATGTAAAGGAAGCCTTAATTCGAGTTCAGATAAAATTTGGGTTTTACCACCAACCCATTTCAGAAAAGGCTTGGCATTTATAACTTGAGACCTTTTGGTATAAATTTGCTTCTCAAGAGCAACTTCCATACTTTTCAACCTTATTATACTCGTGAAGATTAGCGTGAATTAGCGGATAAAATATGGCATGGTTCATTTTTCACACGAAATAAGGTAACACTTTTGGATCACAATATGTAGACAAACTCCACTTATAGCGTTTTATAGTGCTTTGTAACACATTCTTAATTAATTCCAAAAGCAAACATAGACTGTTTTAGCTATACTCCCTGATTATGACAAAATCGAATCACTTTTACTTCTTTATGTCGCCCCATGCAGTAGCAAGCTTGCCACTCGACTTAACAGCGGCTCCAGGCAGTGGTGCTTTGAATAATGTAGCGACTTCGTCTGCTGATAGCGCACGGTTGTAGATGACAACCTCGTCTATAACACCATCCCAAAAACGACCCGCCATTCCATAGTTATGTCCAATACCAATTCCCTCATCTGGCGTCACATCAATCGTACCCATGCCCTTTGGAGCCTGATTCAGGCTTTCACTTATTTTTCCATCAAAGTAAAAATGCTCACCGACGTTTTGATCGTAAGTTGCAACAAGGTGATGGAAGACACTCTTTTCCAGAGAGCCTACCGATTGCGAACATAGCCAGGATCCCTGAATAAAAAGACCAAACTCTCCTACACCACTCGAGGCTTGCTGTAGCAGGTAGGGTCCATAAGTGGTTTTGCGCGCATTAATAATGCCACGAAACTGTCCTGAAGCATTCGCCGTTACCCATGCACCAAGGGTTATACCTTCTGTGATCTTAAAATCTTTAGAAAAAGGTACTTCAACAAAAGTATCATCAGCACTGAATTTTAGTGCCTTACCAAACTTTCCATCAACCCATTCTGCCTTTTTTATAGCGCCGTCATTCTTTTTGTCTGACAGGTCTTTTGCAACAGTACCTTGCCCTTCGTCAAAGGGAAGATACAGCGCCAACCCATCTTGTAATTTAGCTTGCGCTAAAGATATTAAGAGAAAAAGCATAACTATGCCAATAATAAAACATCGTTGCATTCGATGCATCTTACATTACCTCCAATAAAATTAGGAAACTTAGAAATTTAGTTGGTTCTTCGGATTTTAGTATTGGAAGAGCTCGCTAGACAAAAAACATGTGGAATAGCTCTGATAGTTTTATTGCCATTATAACAACTTCTTTCTATGATATAATTCTATAACAGCTATACTACATTCCGCTGTCTTTGGCAAGTAGTTCTCCACATTGTTCAAAACATATAATTTACCGTATTATCAAGTGTTTTGTTACCTTAATTGTGATCCATGCCTAAAATATTAATAGATATAGTAACAGCAAACACCTGTGAAAGTCAAGTGACAAAAACAATTTATTTAATTAGATTGAATATTTTGTGTCATTGGAGGGGTATCCGAAAAAAGATAAAAAAATGGCGGAGCTGACGGGACTTGAACCCGCGGTCTTCGGCTTGACAGGCCGACGTGTTAAACCAACTGCACTACAGCTCCGCAAAAATAAAAATGGTAGGCGGAACAGGGATCGAACCTATGACCTCCGGCTTGTAAGGCCGGCGCTCTAACCAACTGAGCTACCCGCCCTTAGAATTCCCAGTCCCAGATGATGATAACTTTATGAAAGCATCAAGTTCCCAACATCCTAAATTAAGTATAAATAAAAATCGTAACATTGTCAAGGGTGAATTTGCGTTTTCGTGAGAATTGACAATCTACTATGTTTCTGATACCATTATCTCTGTCTTTTGAATTTATTTTTTCTTATGTGAGCATCAGGAGGTTAAACATTCTTATGCGCTTAGGTTTAGGTATTGATACAGGTGGAACTTATACTGATTCTGTGATTATAGATTTTGATTCTGGTAAAATTATAGCAAAGGCGAAAGCCTTGACGACAAGATACGATCTGACCATCGGAATTGCTAATTCCATAGATAATCTTGGAAAAATAGACCCGTCACACATAAAATTAGTGTCTGCATCTACAACTCTGGCAACAAACTCCATAGTTGAAGGTAAAGGCGCAAGAGCATGTCTGATAGGTATCGGTTACGACAAAGACACATTATATGACTATGGACTTGGAGATACATTTCCCATAAAGGAAGTCCGGCTAATCAACGGCGGACATGATATACAAGGACGTGAGATGACACCTTTAGACTTAGAATCTCTCAGAGAAGCTATTCTGAAAACTAAGGATAAAGTAGATGCTTATGGTATATCTGGTTATGGTGGAGTCAGAAATCCGCAACATGAGATAATCGCACGGAACATGGTAAAAGAGTTGACTGGTATGCCTGTTATATGCGGACACGATCTAACCAGTAACCTTAATTCTATCAGAAGGGCTATAACTGTTGCGTTTAATGCCCGTCTGGTACCAGTCATTCGGGAACTGCTGACTTCGATCAAAAATGTGCTTAACCAAAGAGGGATCACTGCGCCATTGATGGTCGTCAAAGGCGATGGTCACATTGTCAATGATGAGCTTGCAATGGAACGTCCTGTTGAGACTATACTTTCAGGACCTGCCGCAAGTATAACAGGTGGAAGCTATCTTTCGGGTGTTAATACAGGAATTGTTGTAGACATGGGTGGAACAACTACGGACATTGCCATAATCAGGAACGGGATCCCGAATGTGAAACCCGAAGGCGCAATTGTCGGTGGATGGCGTACAAGTATAAGAGCCGCAGATATACAGACTTCAGGACTTGGTGGCGACAGTCATATAACTATTGATCGTGGTGGAAAAGTCGTCATAACACCTAAGAGAGTAATTCCTCTTTCTCTCGCTTCTGCTCATTATCCCGAAATGATCGCTGAATTGAAACGGCTTGCACTAAGGGAATGGACTACTTATCTCGTAGGTCCGACAGATTTTCTTATTAAACTAAAAGATACAGACAATTATGCGCTGAATGAAAATGAAAAAGCTATCTGTGAAGCACTTGGAGATAAACCAAGCTCATCTTACTCATTGGCTATAAAACTTGATCTACTGCATCCAGCACTATTAAATACTGTTGGATTAGAGGAGCATGGTATTGTTGGCAGGATCGGTCTTACTCCAACAGACATTTTGCACGCTGAAGGTACGTACTCCGTCTGGAATAGAGAAGCGGCGCAGATCGCAGTTGAAATCTACGCAAGGCACTCTGAAATGGCGTACGACGACTTTATCGTATCTGTAAAAAGTAAGGTGATAGACAAACTATCCACTGAGATATTGTCAAAAATAATATCAGAGGAGTTTGACGTTTCAGCAGATTTTGATTCCAAAACATGCTCGATACTGCTTGAGAAAGTCTTGGGAAAGTCCATACTTCCAGAGTTAGAACTCAAGCCATCTATGAAAATACCTGTAATAGCAATCGGTGCTCCAGTTTCAGCGTACTTTCCATCAGTGGCTTCTCAACTTGGTGCTGAACTTATAGTTCCAGAACATGCAGAGGTAGCAAACGCTATCGGTGCAATAACCGGGAGCATAATCGAGACAGTGGAAATTCTCATAGACCCCATATATTCGCCTGCTGGACTGGTATGCTATACTGTACATACACCGGAGGAGAAAATTGACTTCCCTGATTTAACAGGTGCGTCCAACTATGCAATTAACACAGCAAGAAAATTGGCGAAAGAAAAAGCAATCCGTGCCGGTGCAGGTAAGCAGGTAGAGGTTAAGGTTGATAGGTCGGATGATATGGCAACACCAGCAGATGGTTCCAGCCTCTTACTATCGTCCCATGTAAAAGCAATCGCCATAGGGAAGCCAGATACTCTATCAATGGAGTAATATCAATTCTTTTAATTAAATGTGCATTGTATCCCAAGCTTCTAGCTTGGGATATTCACCAGATACAATTTTTGCACAATAAATCAATGGAATTGGTATAAATGGATCACTGCCTTATGTAGCGGAGCGTTGCCATAGAATTGCATAATGAATTTAGCGAGAAGACCATTTATTAACGGTGTATTGTTTTGTATATCAAATATTTGAGTGACTGTTCGACTTTGATTAACTGAGGAGTGTGCATAATTAACAACCTATTGCAAAATTAGAAGATAAGGCATATCCTTTTATGGGAAAAAAACATTAACAATTACGCAACGAGTCCTTATACCGAATGGGTCTCTCTGGCATGGGGGGCATCATTCGTATTAGCTGTATTGATTTTAGGTTTGAACCTGATAGCAAAACTGGTAGCAAGAAAATGGAAAGTACAGTTCTAAGAATTGAAGATTTCTGCGCTTATTTTGGCGACCACTGCGTTTTGAATAACGTAAACCTGTCTATTACTCGGAACAAAGTTACAGCAGTTATGGGACCATCAGGGTGTGGCAAAACTACACTCATCAGATGCGTCAACAGGATGCACGAATTGGTCCCCGGTGCAACAACATCAGGCAAGATGTTATTGCTAAGATATTTATGCGACAAACCCGATCATTGTGCGAAGAAAAATAGGCATGGTTTTCCAGAGACCGAACCCGTTCCCTACAATGAGTATTTACGATAACGTAGTCGCAGACTATAAGCTGAACGGAATAAAGATGGCGAAAAGCGAGTTGGACGGAATAGTTGAAGAATCTTTGAAAAAATCCGCTTTATGGAACGAAGTAAAGGATGTGTTGCACCGGAAAGGCTCTTTTTTATCTGGAGGGCAACAGCAAAGGCTTTGTCTTGCTCGTGCATTGGCAATGAAACCGGAGATAATACTACTTGATGAGCCAACGTCTGCACTAGACCCAAAATCTACGTCACACATAGAGGAGCTTATCACAGAACTTGAGAATGACGTTACCATTGTTATAGTTACTCACAATACTGCTCAAGCGGCAAGGATATCCGATTTCACAGCTTTCATGTATCTTGGTGATTTGATTGAATATGGACTGACAGAGAAAATGTTTACTGTTCCAGAAGACAAAAGGACGGAAGAATATCTGACCGGGAAATTCGGTTAGGAGAAAAAAATGCTGGCAGAAAGATTAACTAATATTAAAAAGAAACTGATAGATTATGCAGTTCTGGTTGGATGCAAAAGGCTGAAGTGTGCCTTAATACAAAAAAATTCTTTCATAATCCAATATACCGTATTAATAACAAAAAGTCAAAATTATTTCAGTAATGACTCTCTTGCTTTTTGCATGTTGCTTATAGTATAATACCTTTGATGTGAAATAATTATTGTATTAGACAGAAAAGGACAATATTATGCTACAAAAAGATTCCATTATCCACGTTTACGTTACAATTGTTGCGATTCTAGTATCATTTTTTTGGATCGGTTATGCCTATATTTTAGGCACAAAATCAGATCAGATGATACTTCATCCGATTGTGCCTATACTGCTGTCTGTGCTTCTAATCGGCTTCAATAAGTACGAGTCAACAAAATCTGTAATCAACATTGCGCTTACCTTTATCGGAATATGGCTATTCATACGTCTTCTGGGTGTTTTAACGCCATTCATCATTGCATTTGCACTTGCCTACATAGTAAGTGTAGTATTTACTGGCTTGCAGAACATTTCTTTACCAAAGAGAAAACGCCTGCATCTCCCAAAATGGGCGGCAGTCATCGTGCTTTTGGTGATGGTGACTGGTATAGTCATGTTCTTTACATTTGGTATTGTTCCGCAACTTAACCAGCAGGTAAGTGATATGCAGGACGGTATGAATAGCTTCTATGAACAGATAAAAGACTATACTGTAAAGATGAGTGATAATGTTAATAATGGAGAATATCCATTCAAAGATAGATTACCAGAATCATGGCAAGAACCCGTTGGTAACTATATTGACAAGACTCTGGATAGTTTACAGGGTAAGATTCAATCTATAACAGAATCGGTAAGTCAAATTATTGGTGGTATTCTGGAACGAATATCCGCAAGTATTATCGGTACATTTGGTAAAGTATCCAGTGTTTTCTTCATTATCATAATATTTATTTATGCCATACAATCACTCAGATCGCACATAAAAAATATAGTGAATGTTTTTCCAGAAGATCGGCGTGATCGGATAACTCGATACCTGCGGGCGATAGATTACGATATGAGGGCTTTCCTAAAGGGTCAATTGTCTGTCATAGCAATCATAAGTTTGCTTTCAATCATCGGTTTCAGCATAATACGATTACCTTTTGCACTATTGGTCGGCTTGCTTGCGGGTTTATTTAATGCAATACCAACCGTTGGAGTTATATTGACGGGTGTAATAGCTTTGCTTGCGACTTTATCCGGATTTGCATCTGGTGATTACAGCTTGGGTGGATTTTTTATTCATGCTTTGCTTGCAATTGGGGTCATTTTTATCATACAGACCCTTGATAACGCCTTCATCTCCACCAGAATTATGAGCAAAGTTGTTAATATGCACCCGCTTGTTGTTATGTTCGCTGTATTGCTTTGTGCCTCTATCGCTGGAATATGGGGTGCGTTGCTTACGATCCCCGGATTAGTCATAATCAAAGGCATCATTAAAGTACGCAAAGAGATAAATGCGGAGCAGTAGTATGAGCATAGCAACATTTTACTGATAAAATTATTTTATTTTTTCTTCCTTCCGTTGTCATATTTTTGCCAAATTAAGTGTTATAAAGATTTGATATAATCATATTGATGTAAGAATGACACGTAAAGAAACTGTTAATATTTCGTGGTTTTATTGACCTATTAACCCATAGACTTATAGACCCATAAGAGGATGAAGATGAAAATAAGAATGTTATTTCTGCTATTCGTTTTTTCTTTGATAATCGTTTTTCAGGATTCGTATGCTGTAAGCATGATAAAATTTGACAAGGAATTCGGCGGAAAAGGCGCAGGTTCAGGTAAGTTTGGAAAAATCTTAAACGTTGCTTTTGATGCTAATAACAATATCTACGTCAGCGATAAAGAAAACAAAATGATCCAGAAGCTTGATTCAGATGGCAAATTCCTGATGCAAATTCCAAAGTCAGAATCTGTTCTTCCGTTACTCGGCGGAACGAGAAATGACATCATGCCATTTAATGCTCCGGGAGATATAGCTGTTGACTATCAAGGCAATATATACGTCGCTGATTGGGGAAGCAAATACGTTGAAGGAACGGATAATCCGAGATTATATTTCTTTGGTCCATGTATTTATAAGCTGTCTGTAACCGGGGATATTTTGCAAACCTACTTCATTGATGAGTTTACTCCCAAGCCAAAGATGGTTACACCCGGAACGTTCATCGTTGACGAAAACGGCAAATACGGCTGGGCAATCCAACCAAAAGAATATAACAGAGAGCTTCTAGTCACAATAGACTCTAAAGGATATGCTTATATTCTGGACATCAAAAATAACGTTATACACAAATATGATGAATCCGGAAAAATACTACTGAGCTTTGGTAAATATGGTTCAGGTAAAGGCGAACTTGATAATGCAAGCGATATGATTATTGACAAGGAGAATAATATACTGGTCGCAGACAAAGGTAATAACCGTGTCGTGAAGTTCGACTCTCTCGGAAACGAAGTCCTGACTTTTGGGGTAAAAGGTCTGTCGGATGGGCAATTCACAGAGCCTGTCTTTGTTATGGTAACTGGTAACAATGAGATACTTGTTAAGGATTCATCAAAGTTTGAAAGAATTGGTCTTGAAAGCCCTTTTAGTGATAAAAAGAATTTACTAGGTGAGGAATATAATATTCAGCCATCTGAAGACCAATATGTACAATCACTGGAACTTAGGTTAAGAAGGCTTGAGGAAGCGGTCAAGGAAAGTGATGATAAAGATGAAAGCGTAAAAGAGAAACTACTTGCTAAACACTCACGATATTATACAGTTATTGAGAGAGTACAGAAATTTAACAATAAAGGTGAATACGAAAATAGGGTGATTTATAAAATAGACAAGAATAGTAAGGAACTCCACGACCTTGTATTTCTAGCATTAGACCCATCCGCAAGATTGTATTTGATTGATCAGGATAGGCTAGTTATAAGGAGATACAAGATCGAAGGTTTTGTACCTAAATTCTCTGAGATGGAAGCTACTTATACGGCAAGAGTAGAAAATCGTGACGAAAATTTCCTCGAAGATTACGGTGACATTGACAAGAAGACCGATCTGGAAGATACTAGGCTGGATAGAGCGATAAAGCAGGCACTTTTAGTCAATTATGACTTGAACGAAAAATGGAATTTTTCTCTGCATAATACTCATTCATTATCAAATCAAGATAATACAAACGAAACTCCACCCAAACCCGAAGATAACTACGATTATGGCAGTAAAGGCTGGGATAATGACGCTGGCATGAACCTCAAGTTTATAGCAAATCCAGACCCATACAGGTACAGAGAGATGAATTTCTATTCACAATTTCTAGCGGGTGCAACTAAGTATCAAAGTGATGCTATTTTTACTAACGTCAACAAAGGAAAATCCACTAGAGAAGGTTACTCCAGAGGATTTGTTGCTGGTGCGGATATGGACATTCATTATAATGCAAACGTGACGGTGGAGTATCTCAGGCTAAGACCTGACCTGACTAGCAGGAATATCACTACTCATATATATGACGTTTCTGGTGATCTGTATCAAATATCCAAGAGCTACAATTCTGCGAATATAATAGTCGGGGAATTGAACGTTAAGTTTTAATAATGTAACTGAACTCTAAAAATATAAGAGGATGTGATGATAATGTTAAAAACAGTCAACACTCAAGAAGTAAAAGAAACACTAGAGCAAATTCTGGATGAAGTATTCTATAATGATAATCAGATTATGATTGAGAAATCAGGTAAAACCGTAGCTGTGGTAATATCTCCATCGGAATACGAGGCTTACAAAAAACAGAGAAAAAAGGATATGAGTATATTTGATGAGATTCGTAAATTAAATAAAGGAACGGATCCGGAAGAGCTAGAAAAAGATATACAAGAAGCAATTAAAGCAGTAAGAAAGAAAAATGATTAAGGTAGTATTGGATACAAATGTTATCATCAGCGGTATAATCACAGATCATGGTACTACTTACCAGATACTACAAAATTGGGAAAATGGCAGGTTTGAGGTTGTTTCATCGGAGCTAATATTACAGGAAATACAAAGAGTGCTATGTTATCCACACATTAAGAATAGGAAGAATTTAACAGAAAAAAGGATTGAATCAATATTAAATACTCTTAGAGATTATGCAATCATTACTCCAGCAAGAAGCGAAATTTCTGTTATTCTCGAAGATCCGAAAGACGATATGTTTATCATTGCAGCAATAGAAGGAGATGCTGAATATATAGTATCAGGAGATCATCATTTGTTGGACATTGAATCTTTTATGGGAGTAAGAATTATACCACCATCTGTATTTCTTCAAATTCTCAGTTCCGGAAATATTAGTGAGGATTGATCTAAATAAAGAGAAAAAGTCTATGGAAAAAGCAACAAAAATTGGAAAAGAAATGATGACTTATATCTTCAGAGTAGTGATTGAAGAAGACCCATTCCCTGATGGACAAATGGCTTATCACATATATTGTCCAGCTTTGAAGGATTATGCCGCAAGTACATGGGGTTATACTAAAGAAGAAGCTATAAAGAATATTCAAGAAGTTATTCAAATGATTATTGAAGATCAAGCAAAATGGGATGAAGATGATCTAAAACAATTGGGGATTATAAAATGATACCAGAATGTCTAAAAGAATATGACTACCGAGGCAATATAATAGTGGATAAAGATAATCCGATTTTGGTCTGGAAAGCATGGAGAGATCACTTTACCAATGGTAAAGCATTTTTAGCAAGTCCAAATGGTGAAGATGCTTTGACATGGAACGTTTTCCGATCTTTTCAAAAGGCTGGAAATGCAGGATTAGATATAATTTCAGAGGTGTTTGGAATTTCCAAAGAAGTGAAAACAATTCTATTCTGGGGTTGCGATGCCGAAAATCATGGTGAGGAACAGCAACTATTGAACATCTTGATCAGGACAATTGATGGTCAGCTTCAAGGAACGATGACCGAACCTGATTTAGTTATTATAACTGAAGATGAGGTTGTTTTTGTAGAATGTAAATTAAACCTAAGTGGTACTACTTCCCCATGGAAAGCAAGTAGTAAAAAAAAGAACGTTGAAGAGAAAGATAAAATTGATGGTGCAGATAAAAGATTCGCAATTTATAAAAAGATGTTCCCTGAATTAATGTGTATTAATGATTGGAGAGATGTATATCAGCTAATTCGCCAGTACGTTTATGCTAAAAAATTAGCTGATTACCTCAATAAAAAACCGCTTGTAATTCCATTAATCAATGCAGATCATAAATGTAATCTATCTCGCCATTACTCAAAAATAAAAGATTGCATTGCTAATTATAATGCTGTTTTACAAAACTTTGTAACTTGGCAAGATATAAAAGAAAAAATTTCAGGATCAAATTTACCAAATAAAGAAGATGTGTTACGTAAAATAAAAGACGCACTATCTAATGCACGATGACAGGAGATAAATTCTAATGACAGAAAATTTATCATTAAAGCAAGTTGAAGAATTAGCAGAGAAATTATTACCGAATGAACAATTAAGATTAATAGCTTGGCTCATATGGGGAATTAGGTGAAAAGGAAGCTTGACATATATGATATACTATTCACAAAAACAACAAAGAGAGGAGAGTGTATCATATGCGATTCCCCATTACTGATCTATTGAGTAAACAAGA
>Ga0315279_10004812_pt1 | contig 17933 bp, 15 predicted proteins | sample YL17G06_20_MG_FD_203694 | JGI IMG/M metagenome (GOLD analysis project Ga0315279, IMG submission 203694) | Sediment microbial communities from Yellowstone Lake, YNP, Wyoming, USA - YL17G06_20 | ecosystem: Environmental > Aquatic > Freshwater > Lake > Sediment | place: USA: Wyoming | collected... | reverse complement strand
GTGCTGTAAACGATGTGGATTGTGTCGTTTAAGAAAACGATATCTGGATAATGGCCATTATTATCAACAAGTACCGGAGTAGACCATATGTTATCGAATAATAACCGCGTGAGAAAAAGCCCTTGACTATTATGCGAATATACAATTATTGGTTTTTGTTCATCATTTAATTCAAGGTCAAAAAGCCAAGCATAATCAGAAAACATTTTCTCTTGTAATATTTGATTTGTTGATAAATCGTATTTAATATAGTGAATATATGTTCCTCCATCAATCGCTGCGATATGAGCACAATTCGCATTATCGATACAAAAAGTTGGCCGTGGGATACTACCTAGTAGAATAATATTTGTTACCCACGTATTGCCATTATAATACCCATGAGATAGAGAAAGATCGCCTTGCCATATTGCATGCAATATACCTTGATTATCATATGCAACAGCAGGCGCTTCGCTACTTCTATTGAAATTATCCATTATCTGGGGATCGCTCCAATTTGCTCCATAATTGGTTGAATATAGATGCATTGACTGTAGAGATGCCGTTGTAACACCACTTGTAAAACATAAGTCAATTTGATTTCCATTTTTAACCAACTTATGTTGGTTACTATAGGCCATCATAAGTGGTGTTTCTGAAAAAGCAACTTTATAAGCCACGCATGAAACAGACTTATCCATTGAATATACTGATTGCGAATTCTGTAAGAAATAAGTAAACGCCTTGTAATGATATAAAACACCTTCCCCAACATCTTCATCAATAAATGGATCAGTTGAATGATTTTCATTACGATTATATATAACGGTCACACCACTACCTACAACTTGTCCTTCATAATAGCTCGCTCCACCCGATGGTGCCCAATCTATGGGATTCGTTGATTTTACAATCAATGTGCCTGCATAACCAGTGCTTGCCTGCGGGTCTTCCCATCGTAGCATCATTTTTAAATTGCCATCCATTGCAGTAAAATTATAAATTGTTGGATAAATTTTTACTTCTATTTGTTCAGAATAATAACTTTCACTCTCGTTTACCAAATCGCAAGCAGTTACACTGATGTGATACATAGCACCTTGTTCCAAGCTTGTGAGCCAGTAATTTTTTACGCAGCCTCCGCCTATGTTAACAAGTTCACAGTCCCAAATATATGGTGGTGGATAAATTTTAGTAAAATATATTTTGAAATTGGTAGCCGAACTGTGCCATTGTAATTTCACGCCATCAACAGATATATCGAGCCAATTCAGAGATGTAGGCGCAGAAGGTAGATAGGGATAATAAGGTTTACCAAAATTTACTTGTTCAAAAAAATAATTTACTAAACCCGCTGATGATCGCTGAGCCAATGGGAGTAAATGATTAGCTGCATAGCCAAAATCATCACCCGGAATACCATCAACATATCCTTGATACAGCGCTGCCGTGTGAGGACCATTGATGTCAGTCCGAACAAAACCGCCCCATAAACCTTCACCCTGACTTGATTGATGCGGATTTGTTATTAGATATATGCCGCAGTCATTTCTGATATAGTCATACTGATTGTTTAAACAAAAATTTTCATATTGATGGTGTGTAACTTGATTAAATAAGAAATCAAATAAACCCCACTCTAATATACCCCATAACTGAGTACCATAGGTATGATGTGGAACACAGCAATCTTGTAAATAATGTAGGGCATTCCCCAAATTTTGAAGAGCGTTGTTATATTGTCCCTGGGACCATTTTTGTATTGCTTCTGTACAAAAATCCTCGCATCTGTGAGCTGCACTGGTGAAATCGTAGTTTAAACCAACATGCCAAAAATGATTACCAAACCAATAGCGCATATGAGCAACACCATGTCTCCGCCAGTCAAAAGTCCAATTGTCAGGTTCACATGAACCAGAGACCAAAATGTTCAAGTATTGTGATGCAAACGCTGCCCTTTCAGCAAATTCGTTATGATAACTGTCATTATAGAGAATAACCGGAATCCGAGATGAAATAAAGTCGTGATTTTCAAATGCAAGTAGGCAATATATTAAATAACTGATCTCCAACGTTACTCCTTTTTCATATTTTCAATTCTTGAGTTTATTTCGTGTATGATACCATTTATCGTTTTAATCTCCTCGGGCGATACTACTATCCTATTATACAATCTCTTTGCGATTAAACCACCAGTTAAATAAACAACCAACGTCAAAGGAGGTATATACGACATCAGATAATCATAGGGACTTGCATCAAGTGCAAACACCAACATTATACCTGACAATGGAATGCAGATGTCACTTGTAATACAATAACTTGTTAAACATACTTTCTTTGTTTTTAATCTCTGAGAAGTTTTTGCAAGAATTTTCTCTAAATAAATCTTATCATCAATTAGGCTTGAGTCAGCCATAAAATAGGTTTCCAGGAATGTAGTAACCTCTGTTACTTTTCTTTGAATGATTTCATTTGTAATTTTGTTCATATTCAGTGTATCAATTCCTAAAGTTATGTCGAGTTCTCTTAACGCTTTTTTCTCGGCAAAAATCTCGCTAACAATTAGGTAAGTTGTACCAGGGCCACAGTTACTAAGCACGATAGTTACTATAAGAATCCAATATAACTTTTTATTTTTCATAACTATACACCCATATATCTATCATGCCCATGCCACCATCCCGACTACTAGTAAAGAATATTGTTGTTCCAAACAGCCTTGGCATTAATTCTTCAGACAGACTGTTGATTTCGGCAAGTGAAGTAGGATGTAACCAACTTCCACCAATATTCTCCACCATCCAGATATCATCGCCGCCTTTTCCGCCGGTGCGATTAGAAGTAAAATAAAGTTTCTGACCGTCTGCGGATAAAGATGGGCACCATTCATCCATTTCGGTATTTACTGCCGGGCCTAAGTTTTCTGGCTCACTCCAAGTAGTACCGGTCTTTGTTGAAACCCATATATCTAAACCACCATATCCATCTTCCCGAGTAGATGAAAAATAAAGTTTATTGCCATCCGACGAAAAATATAAAAAACCATCTTCGGCGGGACTGTTAATTGTTGCACCAAGGTTCACTGGGATCGTCCAATTTCCATCAATTTTAGTAGAGATCCAAATGTCTGAGCCACCAAGTCCACCATTACGGTCGGAAGTGAAGTATAGTTTATTGCCATCCAGAGTCACATAAATACCACCTTCATTTGCTGAAGAATTTATAGTTGCTCCTAAATTTATCGATGTTGTCCACGTACCAGAAACCTTCTGCGAAACCCAAATATCCATACCGCCAATTCCGCTAGCTCGATTTGAAGAAAAGTATAACCAGTTACCATCAATAGAAATAAATGGACTATCTTCAACATTTTCAGTATTTATTGGGGCGCCTAAATTCAATGCTGTCTGTGAAAAAGATATAGTTGGAAACAAAAATATTATTATTAAAAATTTAATATTTTTTTTCATGCCTGTTTCCTCCAATTAATCTATCGAATACTTCACGATTGCCCAAGGACGTCGATTAGCATTGACACCAGAATCATATATTGAGATTCTATACACATGGTCCTCAATAATCCAAATATTATCGTAATAAAAATCGGTGCGGGCGGGCCACTGAATCTCCCATATTATTTCACTGGTTGTTAAGTCTTTTATTTCAAAAAGAGCACCCTCACTGACGACAGTGGGTCCGAAGTATTCGAAGTGCGCAATCTGGTTAAAGGGTGCAGTAAAAGTCTTTTCTACATAGGTTTCACCTTTCATTAACCAAATTCCACAAATTTCATCATAAGCAAACAAATGCCCAACTAAAAATATTAAACAGATTAATATCTTTTGTTTCACTCCCATTATAATCCTCCTTTAAGTTCATTTACTTATAGGTTACCGATAAAACATCTTTAATTATATATTAAATAATATAGTGATAATCTATAAATTGTCAAGACCATATGCGAATCACATTGTCACACGACCGCTGATTTCAATTGTGAGGGATTTATAATCCCTTTTGAAAATTCACCGTAGCCTAGTCCGAATCTTAACCGTTTTTACCGGGCATTGCGGATATTCAGTCTATTTGATGCACAAGTCTTGCTGGCGGTTGTAAAAGATATTGTTGTAGAGCATGATATCCTTGTTCAGGGCCTGGTCAATCTCGACTATCCGAACGCATTCTTCGTCATCAGCCCGCGCTAAAATTTCTGCCTTCGGGAAAACCACATGGCTCCGGGCGATGAAGCGGTTAGCCTGACCATCACGTTCTTCCTCGACGACGCGGTTTGTATTAATGATATAAACGCGGTTTTCGATCGCCCAAGTAACCATCGTGTTCGGGCAGTAGAACAGCATCAGATTGGACGGATGGAGAACGACCTGGGTACCCTTGAGAGCAAGGGTCCGCGCGGTTTCGGGATAGATCTAGTCGAAATAGATCATCAAACCGTATTTTACGCCCCCGTATTCAATGACATTCAGACCCGTGTTGCTGACCGCGAAGAATTCCTTTTCCCGGTAGTAAAGATGCACCTTGTGGTAACCCCCCACTGGACCGGTCGGTGCCATCAGGACACAGGAATTGTAGAACGTGTGGTTCTCCCGTTCCGCTACGCGGAACCATTCTTACGGTATCACGTCCGTGAAGCGAGTCAGATACGCGGAGCGGTCGTAGATCTCCTGGATGCCGATGAGGTTTTTCTTGAGCGCGGCCCGGATCCGGGGCAGCCGCTTCCGGATAATTCCGACGTGGAGTTTCATGAGCCGGCAATACTGGCGGGTTCTCTTGAGGGAACCGTAGAGCCCCTGCACCGGACACCGGCCGCCGCAATATCCGTGCACCGGGCATTCGTAGCAGCCCAACTCGTTCTTATACGCGACCAGGCGGTGCGGGTCTTTATTCCGTTCCAAATCGCCCAGTTCCGCCGGCAGGTCGACGCAGGCGTATATCTTTCCGCCGACAATGTCGTAATTCTTCAGCAGTTCGATCGCGCATCCCGTGTGCCTACGCTGCCGGCCGGTCAGCAGGAATAGCACCAGTTCGTTGATATGGATGATGGGCGGCAGTTCCCCGCGTTCGAGCTCCCGGGCATAACCGTCCATGATCCTTTCCAGGTCGCGGACATAGCGTCGCGCATACCCGCCGATATCCTTGAAAGGCTCGACGATCTCCGGCCAATGCCAGTAGAAATGGTCGACTAATCCTTGCCGTTTAAGCGCGATAAATTCGTCGTAGCAGTTCGCCAACGATTGTTCTTCCCTAAGGGTCGACCACATCAGCACCTGGCCCCGCCGGACATCTTTCAACGCTCGCAGGTTTTCGACGATCGCAGTCAAGTCGGTCCCGGGGCGAGCCCGGTTATGCTGCCTGCGGTCGCCGTCGATCGAAACCGAGAATAGCCAGAGGTCCCGGATGAAAGCCGGGTATTTAGCGATAGCATCGATCACCCGCTCGGCGTTGGTATAAACCATATACCGGGTCCTTTTACCGAGCGGCGATCCTTTCATGCGCTTCCATACTTCAACCATTTTCTCCGCGGCCAGAAACGGTTCCCCGCCGTAAAAGCAGAGACCAATCTGCTTCCGGGGATAACGTCCGGCGATGCGGCGGATGATCCGGATATCCCGGTCGGGCCGGGTGTCCTCGAACGTTATCAGGGAATCCCGGGGCGCCGGGTTACCCAGGGTGATCGCGCTGTTAATGCAACCCTTGCAGCGCGCGTTGCACCGGCCGGTCACGGTAAGATGAATGATCAGAGTCTGGTCTTCCTTAAAGCGAATCCGCGCTTTGGCGCGGCGCTTCCTCGTGATGTCGAATTTTTTATTCATGGATTGTTATTGGGATCGGAATTTATTCGAAAGAATGTTCCGGGTCCGGGAATTTGCCGTCTTTAACCTCGGACCGGTACTGGCTGACCGCGGTCCGGATCGTGCGACCTAGCTCCGCGTATTTCTTGACGAATTTGGGCGTGAAATCCTCGAAAAGGCCGAGCAGGTCGTTGAGCACGAGGATCTGGCCGTCGCAGTCCGAACCGGCGCCGATGCCGATCGTAGGTATGGTTAAGGTCTTGGTTATTGACTGACCGAGGCGGGCCGGGATCTTTTCGAGAACGATCGCGAAACAACCCATCTGTTCCAGAAAACGGGCGTCTTCGATCATCCGGGCCGCGGCCTTTTCATCTTTACCCTGCAGCTTGTAGCCCCCCAGTTGGTGGACCGATTGGGGGGTGAGTCCCAGGTGACCCATGACCGGTATGCCCAAATCGACCAGCTTCTGGATCGAATCCGCGATCGGCCGGCAGCCTTCGACCTTCACGCCGCTGGCGCCGGCTTTAAGGAACCGTCCCGCGTTAGAAATCGTCTCGCTCGGTGAAACCTGAAAAGATAGGAACGGCATGTCGGCGATGACTAGCGCGTTTTTGACCGCACGCGCGACGATCCGGGTATGATAGAGCATTTCTTCCATGGTTATGGGCAGGGTCGTTTTTTCGCCGGCGTAAACGTTGGCCGCGGAATCGCCGACCAGGATGATCTCGATACCGGATTCGTCCAGGAGACGGGCCATGGGATAATCATAGGCGGTAAGGCAGGCGATCTTTTCACTCCGGGCTTTCATCTCCCGAAGCGTGTCAACCGTGATCATTCTTTGGAAATGATCTTGCGCGGCGCTTTTAAATTAACGATCTCGTCCAGGACAAGGTCCGCGTCGCGCGAATCCCCCAAAAAATCGAAACCCTTGACGTTGATGATAAGCAGGGGGCTCGTGTTGTAATGGAAAAAGAAGGTGTTGTAGGCGTCGGTCAAGGCCTCGACGTACTCGTAATTGATGTCGCGTTCGTAGATCCGGTTGCGCTGTTTGATCCGTTTATAAAGAAGGTCGACCGAACCCTGCAGGTAGATCACGAGATCGGGCCGGGGGATCTCCCTTTCGATCAGGGCGTAGATCTTGTCGTAGAGGGCGAACTCGTCTTCGTTCAAATTGAGTTCGGCGAAAATACGGTCCTTGGCGAACAGGTAATCGCCGACCAGGCGCGAGTGGAAGAGGTCGGTCTGGGCGACCGTCCGCTGCTGGCGATACCGGGCCAGTAAAAAATAGATCTGGGTTTGGAAGGCGTAGGCCTTGGGATTGGCGTAAAATTTGGCTAAAAACGGGTTGTCTTCGAATTCCTCAAGCAACAGCCCCGCGTGGAGACGTTCGCCCAGGACTTTGGCGAGGGTCGTTTTACCGGCGCCGATCACGCCTTCAACGGCGATAAATCGCAATTCCCTCATGATCGATCTCCGTCAGGTAATCCTTCATTTTTCGCGCCGAACGCGGGTCCGCGAAATTGGGTGAGATCTCGGCCATCGGCACGATGGCGAACGGCCGCTGTTCGAAAAAGGGATGGGGGATCGAGAGGTCTCGGGTCTTGACGATCCGCGCGCTGTAAAAAAGGATGTCGATATCGATCAGGCGCGGGCCCCATTTGCATCCCTTTTCCCGGCCCATCTTTTTTTCGATCCGCTTCAGGATCCGGAGAAGCTCGACTGGCGGGTGGGTGCAGTTAACCTGAAGCGCCATGTTTAGAAAGTCGGGTTGGTCCTTTTTCCCCCAGGGGGCGGTCTTATAAACGCTCGATTTCTTGACGATTTTTATCTGGTTTCGACGGATTTCGGCCTGCGCGGCGCGCAGATTACGGATCCTCTTACCTTGATTCGAGCCGAGGAGTAAAAAAATTTTTTCCATTTTAAACATTGTATACGAAAGCATTCGGTTGTCAACTAGCTCTTGACAAATTTGAAATTATTTTTATACTTAAGTATTATGGGGCGATTGTCTAAGATCAATCTTGACGAAATTATCCATTGCCTAGGTGATGTGGTGATGACGATCAAACAGAATCCCCATAAAGCCCTTCACGACCTCCGGAAGATCGGCGAACAGATCGACAAACAGGTCCCGTATCGGGACGGGCATAGCCTGCGAGTGACCGATTACTCGCTCCTGATCGCCGAGTACTTGGGTTTCGACGAAAACGAAACGGTCATCCTGGAGGTCGCCGCGATCCTCCACGATTTCGGCAAGATCGGCATCGACGAGGACATCCTCATGCAGCCGCGGAAGCTGACCCACGAAGAAAAAGAGGAGATCGCGATGCACGTGATGCGCGGTTATTACATGCTGGCCGGGTTCAACGAGCTGATCGAGGCCCTGCGGGGCGTCAAGACCCACCACGAGTGCTACGACGGGACCGGATATCCCGAAGGTCTGTCCCGTTACGAGATCCCGCTCATCGGCCGGATCATCTGCGTCGCCGATGCTTACGATGCCATGACCTCGGCCCGGCCTTATCGGAACGCGCTCTCCAGCGACGAAGCGCTCCGGGAACTGAAGACGAACTCCGGATCCCAATTCGACCCGGCGATCGTGAAGATCTTTCTGAAGTTAATGACCCAAAAAGCAGGCAAAGAAAAACCCCTTAAGAAGTGACCCCCGGCGGTTAAATTATTTTGTTGTTGGTTTTACGGGGTAAGGATATAACCCGTGAATGTCAGGACGGTGTTGCCGCCAACCTTCACCCGGAGGATCTGGTCGCGGGTCATCTCGATGTGAACGTATACTTTTCCCTGGCGATTCTGTAAATACCCCTGCTCAATAACGATTCGGGAAAAATTGGTCGGATCGATCAGCTTGTTCCGGATCAGATAACAACCCAGGCTGCCCGCGGCCGCGCCGGATATCGGGTCTTCCTGGACGCCTATGGTCGGCGCGAAATGTCTCATGAATGCCGTATCCCCCACGTCGAAGGTCTCCAGGCAGAAAACGATCACGCCGTGGATACCGAGCCGGGTACAAACGCTGTCCATGAAGCTGAAGTCCGGGTTGATGAAACGCATCTCGTTAAGGGACTTCACGGGCACGATCAGATCGCTAAAGCCGGTGGAGATGACCTCAAAGGGCAAATTCGTCGAGGTCAGGTCGTTGGCGGTCAGACCGAGAAAACGCGCGATATGCACGGGCGTCACTTCGACGTCCAGGTAATTGGGTTTGGTCAGGGTCATGGTCGCCCGGGTCACTTTATCCCCTTTGATCCGCAGCTCGACGAACTGGATCCCGGCCTTGGTCCGCTGCCGGACCACCACCTCGGGTTCTTCGAGTTTGATGACGCTCTCGCCGCTCAGGGCGAAATAGGTGGCGATCGACGCATGGCCGGAGAAATTCAGCTCGCCGGACCCGGTGAAGAAGCGAAGATGGATATCCGCTTCCTTGGTCGTTTCCGGCAGGACAAAAGCGGTGTCGGAAAGCGGGTTCAAATCGTTGGCTAGTCGGCGCATATCCTCGTCGGAAAGGCCTTCGGCGCCGATGATTACCCAGGCCGGGTTGCCGCCGTAAGGAAGTGACGTGAAAGCGCTCATCCGCTTCGCTTTTACCCATTTTGCCATAGCAAAATAATATATACTTTTACGTAAATGTCAATCCCCGGTTCTTGACGGCATCTCATTTTTGAGTATAATAATCTTTGGTTGGATAATCGACCAGCCGGGGCTAATCCCCAATATTATCAAAAAGGAGGTCGGCATATGTTTTTTTTGATTTTTTTAATGGCTTATCCCTCGACGTTCGGAGGAAAGGGAATATACCGCGTTAAAAGTGCGGATATCGAGTGGATGATGAACGAGAAATCCGTGCTCATGATCAACGTCGACGCCGAAGGATATCGCTACGACTATACAAATCTGGATACATTTTTTGATTACGGTTCCGGCCGGATCGGCATCGCCTACACCCCGACCCATCTTTTCGAAGGCTACACTCTGTGGCGCGTTCACGGCCAGGGCCGGACCGTCACGCCGATCACCGATTCGGACTGGCAGGGCGATATGGGCGACGTCGACATCGGCGGCAAGCACATCATCGCCAAAGCCCGCAACTCATTCCTTTCCAGCGACCTTTCCCTGACCCTACCCATCGGCCGCGCGGGTTATTCGAATGAAAGGTTTATCGTTTACCCGAAGATCCTGGGCACTTTCGATTTCGGCGATCACTGGGCAATCCTGCCGATCCGGGCCAACCTGAACGTCGGCATCCCCATCGGCCGCCAGGATATTTCCAATCACTTTCCGATCCTCATGGGATTCGCCCTGGACCTGCATTCCAAATATTTCACGTACTTCATGGAAGTCAGCCGCAACCATGAACGGGACTGGAACTGGCGGGTCACGCCGGGCGTCAAATTCCACTTTTTCTACCAGTTCTGCATAACGGTCGCGGCGGACCTGGGAATGGTAACCGATTACCGTTTATTGGGTGTGAACGCGGGCGTATCCCTTAATTCCTCGCTAACGCGGGAGCGCGAAATCCTGCCCAGCGGCATCATCGCCGGAGAGATCCGGGATAAGAGCACAAGCGAAACGATTAAAGGTAGGGTGGAGATCCTGGAAATGGACGAACGGGTGACCACTGATGCCAACGGCGTTTATAAGGTATACGGCGTGCCCCGGGGCGTGTACACGGTCCGGGTGACGAGTCCCAATTACACGGAAGAGATCCGGGTCGTCAGCGTCGAAGCCGACCGGCCGACGTTAACAAATTTCGAACTGCTCCGCTACCAGACGATCTACCGGGGTTTTGTGTTTGATGCCGTTACGAACGAGCCGATCGCGAACGCAAACGTTTATATCGAAGGTAAAACCCGTTCCGAACTGACGACTGGCTTTGACGGCGGTTTCGAAGCGATCCTCCTCCCCGGCGAATATGAAATAAAGGTGAACAAGGAAAACTACGCGCTGTATTCCACTCAGTCCGCCATCAACCAGGAACGCACGGACTCGGTCTGGCTCAAGCCGGTCGAAGTCGTGGCCGAAACACCTGAAGCCGTTATCTACTTCGACTTCAGCGACGCCAATATCCGAGACGACCAGAAACCGACCCTGGACAAGATCGCCGAGTTTCTGAAGAGCCACCCGCGGGTAAAATGCGAGCTGCGCGGCCATACTGACCCGGTCGGAGACATCCAGTATAACGAGATCCTGTCCCTGGCCCGCGCGAACAGCGCGAAGGACTACCTGGTCAAGGTTCATGGCATCGAAAAAGAACGGATCTCGACGATGGCCTTCTCCAAGACTAAATTGGTCAAAGGCAACGATGACCAGAGCCGCCGGGTGGAGATCTTTTTGATCAAATAATAAAGGCAGATCATTAAAGAAACGTTGATGCCCGGCGGGAATCCCTGTCCCCACCGGGCATCACTGTTTTGCGCTCCCCGCCCTTGAATTCATACCGGTTCCCGGATAAAATATAACCATGATCGAATGGCTCGCTCATCGCCCCCTCTACCTGGTCTATTCGTTCATTTTTCTTAATACCGCAGTGGAAAGCCCGTTCCCGCCCTACCCAGCGGATATATTCGTCCTGCTTTTCGCTTTCCTAAGCGGGCAGGGCGCTTACAACCCCTGCCTGGTGTACGCGCTTTCGACGGCCGGCAGTGTCACCGGGATCATGATCCTCTATTACCTGGCCCGGAAAAAAGGAGACGCCGTGGTCCGGTTCGTTTCCCGGACCTTTTTACGGCATATCCTTCCCCCACCCGTGATGGAAAGGATCAAGCGCAAGTTCCTTGACCACGGCGATCTTTTCCTGATCCTCAACCGTTTCCTGCCCGGCATGCGCGCACCCATCTGTTTCACCACCGGCCTGGTTCGCAAACCGGCGGGCAAGGTATTTATTTACAGCCTAGTCAGTGTCATGGCCTGGGATCTAATCCTGGTGCTGGTTGGTTTTCGGCTGGGAAAATCGTGGGATTCGGCTTCGCAGTTCTTACGCCGCTATAATTTGTTTGCGTTGGCGGTCATCGCGGTGATTTTAACTGTCTTCTCGATTTTATATTTTTCCCGTAAAAAATCGGAAGAATAATAACGATCCCCGCTCTTTAAGCCCCTTTTCGGAACATCTCCAGTAAAAAACGGGACGGGGTTTGAACCCGGCCGAACCGGTACTTTGGATACAGAAGGTACAAACGCTTCTGCGCCCGGGTCACGGCCACGTAACAAAGCCGGCGTTCCTCCTCCAGGTCCCGGGGCGAAGCTAAGGATTTGGCGAGGGGCATTATGTCTTCGGTCATATCCGTCACGAAGACCGCTCCGAATTCCAATCCCTTGGCGCCGTGGATCGTCAGGAGCTTTACCGCGTCCTTACCCCAATTCACCAGGTCCAGCTCCTGGACCAATCTAAGCTCGTTAAGGAACTGGCTGATTTTAAGGGACTCATACCCCTGGGCAAAAGCAAGCAGCTGACGGACATCCGCTTCCGGAAAAGATCCGAGCCGGGTTACGTCCGCGATCGCGTTATGGACTTTTAGATCCGCCCGGTTCCGGCGGTGGCGTTCAAAAATTTCCTGGGCCGTTGTTGCCGGTTTACCCTGAAGCTTGAACAGGGCCGCGGCCCGGACCGCGAATTCCGGGTTATCCGTCCCGGTCGCGGTCGGTTGTCCGGCCAGCATTTCCAGATAATCGAAAACCGGTTTCATTTCCGCCCGTTCGAAAAAACCCAGGCCGCTGATCAGCGAATAGGGGATCTGAACCTTGGCCAAACCGTTCTCGTAGTTCCGGGACAGGGAATTCAAACGCAAGAGCAAGGCGATATCGCGGTACGCGAAACCTTCTTCCCGCAGGTTCTGGATCTCTTGGACTGCGTACTTGACCTCATCTTCCTCGGATTTGGCCGCGTAAACATATACTTCTCCGGGTGCCGCATTGGTCACGGCTGGCGTCGGCCGCCGCATGAGGTTGTTGGCCGCCTCGAGGATCGCCTGGGGCAGACGAAAGCTGCGGCTTAAAACGTAGGTTCTGGTTTCGGGAAAATCCCGCGCTACTTTATAGATCAGTTCCCGCTCTGCTCCCCGCCAGCCGTAGATCGCCTGGTCGGCGTCGCCGGTAAAAAGGAAATTCTCCCGCACGAGCAGGGTAACCAGCCGGTATTGTGCCGGATTGATGTCCTGCAGTTCGTCCAGAAAAACGTATGCGAAGCGGTTCTGATAAAATTTCCGGACATCCGGATTCTCCTCAAGCAACCGGACCGCGCCCAGGATCAGGTCGTCGTAATCGAGAATGTTCCTCGGCCGGGCATAGTCCTGGTATTGCTGGTAGATCTTGAGACAAAATTTTTCCCAGTCGCTGTCCGGATAGTATTTTTCCGGCGACACTCCCTTTGCCTTGAGGCCTTCGATGAATTGAATGACCGCGCGGGACCGATAACGGCCGGCCTGAAGGCCGGCCGCCTCGAAGATCCGCTTCGGTTCCGTGACCGTGAAGTCATCGGCCAGGTCCAGGCGCTCCGCGTCCCGGCGCAGGATCCGGAGCGCGATGCCATGACTGGTCCCGAGCCACAGTTCGTATTCCGGAAAATGGAAAAGCCCGCGCAGCCGGACTTTGATGTCGTTGGCCGCCTTGTTGGTGAAGGTCGTGATCAGGATATTCTCCAGGGGCGTTCCGCTCTCAACCAGACGCATGACCGCGTGCGCCAGGGTCGTGGTCTTGCCGCAACCCGCGCTGCCCAATAAGAGGATCGGCCCGCTAAGGTTGTCCAGCACTTCGTTCTGTTCCGCGGTCAGCCCCACCTTCGTGATCTCTTTTTGCGGCAGGACATTCCCCGGATCAACCCGGATCCCCTGGGTCGGGCGATCCAATATTTCCAAGATCTCACGGGCGGCCGGTCGGACCAGGGGATTGCGGTCCAAGCACTTCATCACCAGATCTTCGCTGGCTTCGGGGATCCCTGCCCTCAGGAGGCCGGGCGTGATCGGTGGGTTGCGGGTAATTTTCTTCTTTAATTCCTCCAGGCCGTCGCCTAAAAATGGCGGCACTCCGGTCAGCAGCTCGTAGCCGATCGCGCCCAAACCCCAGATGTCGGATTTTTCGTCAAAATGACCAGCCCATGTTTCGGGCGCCATGTAAAGGGGGGTACCGACCCGTTCCTCGACCAGGGCTCCGGACGGCACGAAACGGGCCAGACCGAAATCGGCGATTTTTATCGTGCCCGCTCCATCGATCATGACGTTCTCCGGTTTCAAGTCCCGATGCAAGATCCCTTTTTCATGGGCGTACCGGAGCGCCCGGCTGATTTGGCGCAAGATCTCCACGGCTTTATCGATCTCAATGCCGCCCTCCTGCATGACGTCCCGGAGCGTCCCGCCCTTCACAAATTCCAGGATCAATACCAGCTTATCTTCGATCACATCGACGTTATAAAACCGGACGATGTTCGGGTGGTTAAGGGCGGCGAGGAGCTTCGCTTCGCCCTTAAGCATGGACATGTCTTCCTGCCGCATGCGGGCGATCTTAAGTGCGAAATCATGCTCGAGAATGGTATCCCGGGCCAGGTAGACGTCGCCGAAACGGCCGCCGCCCACCCAATTCAGGATCTCGTACTTGCCGAGTTTTTTCAGGAGCATGATTTAACGCCGGGCAAGCGTTCCCGGCGGCCGCTCAATTCGGAAAAGCGGAGACATGGATCAGGTCGCCGCCGTAATATAACGCCTGGCCGGATATTCCCCGGCCCTTCAGGCTGGCGTTCGGGTTCCGTTTTGTCCCGGGTTTCAAAGTCTTGATCAAGGCGGTCAGGAAATCCGACGCGGCGGGATTTTTCTTGGCCGGCGCGCGGAATTCGATCGCATCGAGGGCGTAGCTGCGGATCAATTTCCGCTCCAGTTTTCGATAAAGCGCCGAACCGCCGAAGAGATCCGCGCCCAGGACCCGGTCGCCGCAGACCGCGACGAATCCAACCGTCCCGTGATTAAGACTATCAAATCCCTCCAGGTAGCGATCGACCTCGTCCCGCAGGTTCACGAAGATATCGTGCATGGAGGAGGTCTTGGATCGGGTTTTTGTTACCGTGATCTTCCGGTCCACTTCCCGCCAGATCACCTGCTGGACGTCGACCTCGCGGTTCCGGCTTTGGGACAATATCGAACGAATCCCGGGGTATGAATACTCACCCGTTTGGAAACCGCCGATCTCGTCCCACCGGTTTTCCTCGACGCAGACAACGTCGATCTCCTCCCGGCTGCGGGGTAAGCATATGCGCGAAGCGGTGATGATCCGGTTCTGCTGCGCGCCGGTGATCTCCTCGCCATCAAGCATGAAGACCGGAGCTCCGCCGCCGTTATCGAAAACAACCCGGTCTACTTCCGGAGGGGTTAATTCTTGAAAGGAAGCCCGGCCGGTCGTCATTACCTCGGCCACCGTTTGAGGTTCCAGTTTGTCAGCGCTCTCCGCCGCGATCGGATAGAGCACCAGGTTCCTCAAGAACCGCGGGTCCGCGATTTTAAAATCCACGATCGCGATCAGAAATTGAACGCGAACGAGATCCGGGCCCGGCGGGGCGCGCTATTGGCGACTATCCAGTCGTCGGTCGCGAGGTTGAGCATCCGGAAAGCGGTGTAATCTTCATAGGGAGTGACGAGGCCGTCGTGGTTCAGGTCCGCGGCCGGATGATACCAGGAATTGTCGCAAGAATAATAATTGATAAAATCCCAGGGCTTGATCTGGTCGGGGTCGTAAGCGGGATAGTGCTGGGCGATCTCGTAACGCGTGTCGAGCAGGTTGATGATCTCCAGGTTGGCGCTGAAGGCGGTTTTTCCGATCCGGATCGTCTTTGATACCACGCAGTCCAGGTCGCGTCGGAAGGTCATTCGCAGGGTGTTCCGCTCCTCGGTCTTGCCTTCGGCACCGGGCGGGGTATAGGGGAAACCGTTGCCGATATACCCGAACACCGTGACATTGAATTCCAGGGGCAGCATGAGCGTACCCTGGACAAAGATCCGGTTGCGCTGGTCGAAATCAAGGTCGTACTCAACCGCGGGCGGGACAAAAGCCGTATCCAGGTCCAGAGTGTCGAGGTATTTGTAATAACGCTGGTAGACTTCCGACGCGTAGGAGCTGGTCCCCTTGGCCCAGGACAAGGTGTAGGAGATCCTGCCTTTGAAAACGTGATTCGCGAATTCCAGGATCGATTCCAGGCCTTTGACATTGCCGATTTCCACGTTTTGATAAACCGCGTATCCCCGGGGCAGGGCGTTGATGTAACGGGTACCGATCAGATCGGATATTTCCTTATAAAAAGCGTTAAAAGTCGCGTTCATGTCTTTCCGAACCTCACCCTGAAGGCCGATCTCATAGCTCACGGTCTGTTCCGGGCCTAACCGAGGGTTACCGACCAGCGGGATATACTTGTACATATACGAAGGAAAGGGAAGCAGGCTGTAATAACCGTACATGTAATCGTAAAGAGGCGGTTGGCAATATCGGCCCGCGTTCACCCGGAATAGGAATTTGTCCGTGACCAGGAAGGATACGCCCAGCCGAGGTGAAATAATACTGCGCGACGGGATGCTGTCGATCGCGCTCCCAAAATAATCATAACGGCAACCGAGCTTCGCAAAAAGCCCTTGGTAGTCGATATTGTCCTGGATATAGGCGTTTATCTCCACGGGTTCGTGGTGATACTGGTCGGTCAAACTATGGGTGGTATCGCTTACGAAGTAAGTTAAGTTATCGAAGATCTGTCGGACGTATTCGGCGCCGGCTTTCAATTCGTGGTGGGCGTGGACCTGAATGACCGCGCCGGCATTCGCCCGTTGGATCTCGCTCTCCTTTTGCTGGTACTCGGGATAGTCGCCCTCCGTGATCACGCCCATCATCCTTGCGCCGAACGGATTCCGGTTGCTCTCCCGGGGATATAGGAGCGTATGGTAATCCCGGTAAGAATAATCATTAAAAATATCGGAAGTCTCATCCTGGCGCACGCCGTATTTCCGGTCTGAGTAAAGCCGGCTCAGGGTCAGATTGAAAAGTTTGCGGGAATCGGGTAGAAATGTAAGGTTGAACGCTTCCAGATCGCTTTTTCTCCAGTCCGAACGGTAATGGCTGAGGTAGAATTTGTAGAAATGCTGCTGGTCCGAATAATATCGGTCGAACTGGCTCCGGGATTGGGCGGCGCTGGCGGTCATTCTCAGAATGCCTGACGGTGCCCAAAGCCATTTGCCGTACAGCGCATAATCGTCGCGCTGCTTATGGGGCAGGATATAAAGTTTCGGGTCCCAGTCGTCGGTGTGCATCAGGTCCCCGGCAATGAGCCCCTTGAATTTACGGTTCACGGGGAGATGGAGCGAGACCTGGTAATCCTGGTATCCGAAGTCATAATAGTAGGGCATGATCGTTTCGGATTTGCCGTATACCCGGCCGCTCAACCGGTCCCGGGGGTATTCGGTGATGACGTTAATGACCCCGGACATCGCCCGGCCGTATTCGACGTCGAAACCGCCGGGCATGAATATCACCTCGTCGATGATCCCTTTGGAAATGTAGATCGCCGGATCCCCGGTCTGGGGATCGATGATCGGTACGTTATCGATCAGGTATTGGACTTCGGTCGCCCGACCGCCTCGGACGTGCAAGGCCGTGTCCAAGTTGGCGACCGCGGGTTGGAACGCGATGATATTGGTAAAATAATCCAGCGGCTGGTTGACGATTTCGGTTTTGCGGATGATATAGGTGGCGCCGACCATGTCCTTTGTAACCGCGGGCGTCTGGCCGGTGACCGTTACCGGCGCCAGGTCGATCGCAGTCGGGTTTAAAGTCACCGCGAGCCGGTAGGTTTGGTCGATCTCCACGGTGATATTTTCAACGCGTTTGGTCTGAAAACCGATGCAGGAAACCTCGACGACATAACGGCCGGACGGCACGTTCAGGATGAAAAAGGCTCCGTTGTCATCGGTCGCCGCGCCCATCTCCGAGTCCAGAATCGTCACGTCGGCGTAGGAAACCGGCTGGCCGGTCGCTTCATTCTTGACCGTACCCTGGATCTTGCCGGTCATGCCGGAAAATAGAAAAAAAGAAAGAATAATATTGATCATAGGGCAACCCCTTTCACCGTAATGATAGTAAAAATTCGGGCCATGTCAATCATTA
>Ga0315279_10004811_pt1 | contig 17934 bp, 13 predicted proteins | sample YL17G06_20_MG_FD_203694 | JGI IMG/M metagenome (GOLD analysis project Ga0315279, IMG submission 203694) | Sediment microbial communities from Yellowstone Lake, YNP, Wyoming, USA - YL17G06_20 | ecosystem: Environmental > Aquatic > Freshwater > Lake > Sediment | place: USA: Wyoming | collected... | reverse complement strand
TCTTAGGATCAGCCAAGCAAACCACACTGGGCGGCTGCCAATCAGCCGCCCCAGAAGCAGGCATGTCGAAGGCGACAATTACTTGTTGATTATTTGGATTGCAGCGCCGGGAGCGGCACCGCCAGCTCCACCGCCAAACTGCCAGCGGCCTTCGCGCGCTTCCCCTTTCGACCATGTCTCGACCTGCTTAACGCGCGCTTCCTCTTTGGCCACACGGCGCGCGGCGATCTCCTGAATCGCCTTGGTTACCTCCGGGTTAGGCTCATCCGCCCGGACGCTCCCGCCCAGGAACATCATCCCCAACAGCGCGCTCGCGCTCAGCAACGTTTTCATGTGCTGCTCCTTTCCTCGGTTTCAGGTTTCACGTTTCATGTTTCAAGTTTTCCGCGTGACGCCGCTTAGCTTGAAACGTGAAACGTGAAACGTGAAACCTTCCTTATCCCTGTGCCCAAGGCACCGCCGTGATTGTCAGTCCCAACTCCGATCAGTCATTGTCTTCGTCTTCATTGAGAATTACCTGGACTTGACCTGGAGCGCCAATGGCGCCGGCGCCCTCACCCAGGTTTATGGTGAAAACGTTTCCTGCCCCCGACACCAGCCCTCGTTCTCGCGCCTCGCCTTTTGCCCAGGCCGCGAGTTGCTTCGCCCGCGCATCCTCTTTCTCCGCTCGGCGCGCGGCGATTGCCTGGACTGCCTGCGCGACCTCGGGATTCGGATCTTCCGCCTGGGCCTTCCCCATCAGCAACATCGTAGCCGAGATCACACTGGCGATCAAAATCGTTTTCATGCACTGCTCCTCATTTCGGCGCCCCAGGCGCGGGCACGGCCTCGATGCTCTTCAGAATCCTCGCGCCCGCGGCAGGATCCGTAAGCACGTGGACCTCTGTTTATTCCCATTTTACGCGGTTTGCCACCTCGCGCGAGTGCGCTTCCGTCTTCTCGGCTTTGCGTGCTTCGATTTGCCGGACGCTTGCGGTTACGTCCCCTTGCGGTCCGTCCACCTGCACGCTCGCGGGTTTGCCGGCCTCAGCCGCCCCCTGGTCCAAAGACTTCTCCTGAGGCCCCGGCCGAGCTACTGTCTTCTCCGGCGCTATCATTGCCACCCGCGTGCATTGTGGACAGAATGGACTGAGTGGACAGACTGGACTGAGTGGACTGAATGGACTGGAGGCACGAATCGGCTTCTCGAAAAGGGCATGAGTCGTTATGTTACGGGCTGTTGGTCTGGACTGCGCTTGCATCCGTGGCGGCTTGAAGCGAGACTGGAGTTATGCACGTCATTGGGCAAAAATGTCCGGTCTGCCGCAGAAGGGGCCTGGTCATCGGGGCTGACGATGGGCTGGCCTTCCGGCCGCAGGGCTGGCTGGTCAAGAGCCTGGGCGCGCGCATGGTTGCCTGTCCGCACTGTGGGGCCATCACCAGCGCGCTGCTGCCGGACGGGGTCAAGAAGCTGGGCGAGTCGTTGCGGGCGGAGCGCCGGACGGAGAAGCTCGTCTATCACGCTCGGCCGGCGCGGCGCAAGGATGAAGGAACAGGTGAAGGGGTGAAGGGGTGAAGAGGTGAGGAGGTGAGATTAGGGGCAAGGACAGGCACACTGCCGCACGCGGCTTATATCGGACTGGGCGCGAACCTGGGAGACCGGGAGGCGACGTTGCGCAAGGCGTTGGCGCACTTGGCCTCGCGGGAGGACATCGCAATTGTCCTGGTCTCCAGTTTCATAGAAACGGAGCCGCTGGGCGGGCCGCCGGGACAACCGCTTTATCTCAACGGCGCGGCGGCGCTGCGCACTTCGTTGTCAGCGCGTGGACTGCTGGCGGCACTGCTGGCGGTCGAACACGAACTGGGCCGGCGACGCACCGCGGGCGAACGCAACGCCCCGCGCCCTGTTGATCTTGACTTGCTGCTCTATGACGAGCAGATCGTGGACGAAGCGGATTTGACTGTGCCCCATCCTCGGATGCACGAACGCCTCTTTGTGCTCCAACCCCTGGCCGAGGTCGCACCGCTGGCGGTGCACGCCAGACTGGGGAAGACGGTACGGCAGTTGTTGGCGGAAATCCTTGTGAAACCGCAGATGAACGCAAACCGCAGATGAGCGCAGATAACGGCAGATGAACGCAGATAGGGGAGGGGTTTCGGGTTTCAAGTTTCAGGTTTCGTAACCGTACAGGGCGGAGGCCGGCGAACACGGACGAACACGGACTAACACGGACTAAACTCTCCCCGGCGTGGAGAGGCCGAACGGTTGCCTTTTCTTATCTGCGTCCATCTGCGTTCATCTGCGGTTAATGTTTGCGCCGACCGCGCTGCTCCAGCCACAGCTCCAGGGCGGCCAGCAGCATTCCCGCGGCGATCAACCAGGGCCGCAGATCCCATACTTGCGCGCGCTTGAGGGGCTGCAAAGCCAGACCGGGCAGGGCTTCTGGGGCAGCGTTTCCGTTACCGGCGAGCGCGATTGCGGAGACGGCTTCGTCAAGGACCGCGCCCGGGCCCGATTCGTAGTCCGGACGCCAGTCCAGCGGCAGCGGCTCGCCGCTTCTCCGTTCCAGCGCCATCGCGCGGGTGACCTCAAACGGGTCGCCGGCGCCCGCCGCCTCCAGAGCGGCGCGAACCAGCAGCGCAGCCAACTCGGGATCCAAAGGCTTCTCCGCGGGAAAGCCCGCGCCCGGAACAAAGGCCAGCAGCAGCCCGAAACGCTGCTTCTCGTCCACAAAGCGGGCGGCCAGTGCACGCCCGGTGGCGGCGTCTTTCAAGAGCGTTTTGAAGTCGCCCGTGGGCAGGATTTCACAGGCTCGCGGGACGGGGAAGATGCCCGCCGTCTTGTCCAGGATGCCCTTGGTCAACGGGTCGTCCTCGTCGCGCTGAGGCTGCGGCCAGTTCAGCGTCTTGCCGCTGACATCGAAGACCATGCGGTAGCCCGCTTCGGGGGCCAGCAGCATGATGCCGCGCGCGCGGGCCGGCACCTGGTCGGGAACGCTCAGGCAATAGACTTCCAGGTCCGCGCCCGCGGCAGGCTGTGCCAGCTCGCCTGCAGGCTGTGCCAGCTCGCCTGCAGGCTGTGCCAGCTCGCCTGCATCCTCCTGTGACACTAAACTAGCGCCCAGTGCTACGCGATACAGCTTTTCGAGCGCGGGGGCCGGCGCATGGAAGCGCACGCGGGGCGCTGGCTTCCCCGGCCGGGGCACGGCGACAAGGAGATCGTCTTCTGGTAGCGCGTCCGCCTGGCCACCGGCGCGGGACCAGCGGATGCGGAAGGCGCCCGCGCGTGCCTTGGGAATATCAAAGACGACTGCCTGTTCGGCCTGCGCGCCGAGGCTGCACGGTTTCTCCTCCGCGGACGCCGCGGCTTCGGCGCCGCTTTTGAAATCGAGTTTGAGGCTGCCTTCCACAGGTTGTGCGGAGAAATTCTTCACTCGTACCAGCACCTGGAACCAGGCTTGGCCTTCGCGCGCGATGGGCAGCGCGCCGAAGTCCACGATGCCGACGTTGGGGGGCCGGCGAGACGCCGGCGGTACGGTGGGTACGGGGAGCCAGCGTACCAGGCTGCTGCCCCGCTCGGGCGGCGCGCGCAGCGAAAGCACCACGGCCGCCAGCCTCGCGTCTTGGCTCAAGCTGCGCGCCGTGTCGGCGGCGAAAAGCCAGTCGCGCTCAGCCGTGTCGCCGGAGAGCGCCGGCAATTGAGCGTCCACAAGAGCGGCGGCTTCCGGCGGGGAAACCCGCGCCAGAAGCTTGGGCTGCGGGGCAGTCCGCGCCAGGAAAACAGTGTCCTCGGGTTTAAGCGCGCTCAGGATTTCGCGGGCCTTTTGCTGGATCAGTTTCCACAGCGGTGCGCCGTCGGACCCGCGGGCGCGAGCAGGCGGGGCGTTATCGAGCACCAGGAGCAGACCCCGGCCGCGTCCTCCTCCCAAGGCCAGCACAGGACCGGAGAGCGCGGCAACCAACGCCAGCAAGGCCAGGGCTTGCAGGAGCAGCGACAGGTCCAGCGGGACTCTTTTGGGCGGCGTCTTGGACTGCAGAAGCGCCAACCGGCGCCAGAGGAGCAGGCTTCCCGTGACGTGTTCCTTGCGCCGCGTGCGGTACAGGCGGAACAGCAGGAGCGCCAGAAGGACTGGCAGCGCAAGCCAGAACGCGGCAGGCCAGGCGGCGGTCAGTCCTGATTCCAAGGGTCTACCCCGTGTTTCTCACCGCAGAGACGCACAGACGCAGAGAAGGGATTCTAGATTCTGGAGTTTCGTAACCGTTCAGTGGGGAGGCCGACGAACACGGACGAACACGAACGAACACGGACCAACACGGACCAACACGGGTCAAACTCTCCCTGCCGTGGAGAGGCTGAACGGGTACGGATTTTGGATTTTCGATTGCATCGGGCTGGAATTTCAAATCGGAAATCGCAAATCTAAAATCGAAAATGTTCACTCTGTGCCTCTGTGGTGGATAGTCCAGGCTAACCAAGCAAGTCCCCAAGCCCAAGTGCCAAACTCTACCCAGTTGGGTGAAATGCAAGCTAATTTTGCTCAAGCTTGGGCCAGGATTGCACGATAACTCTCGTAACCGAAATCGCCTGGCGGCAATGCGAACGGCCGCAGCAGGTAGCACGGGCGTCCCGCCCGTGAACATGGGCAAGATGCCCATGCCACTGCGTGGCAGGCGAAACGAGCTTGCCCGGTTAGTCGCATGCCGGGCGCTGGCGAAGGGAGATGGGCCGTGAGTAACGAGAACAATGTGGCGGCGGGGACAGCCGGGCCTGCTTCACAGTCCGGGCCCAGCGGCGTGGGTCAGACGGCCAGCGTTGGCCGCTCAACGTCATTTGGGGGCGGGGCAGCCAAGGTATTCCGCGAATTCCGCTGGGGCCTGCTGGCGTTGTTCCTGCTCATGGCAGTCGTGATAGGACTCGTCTACGATGGCGGACGCAAGAAGAAGGGCGCGCAGGCGGAGAACAACCCGAAATCCGATGGGCGCAATCCGGAAACGTTGCTGGATTCCGGTCCGGAGCCTGGCACGCCTCCAGTGGCCATAGCGCCGGGTGGCCCCAACACCGGGACACTTTCTCCTACTGGCCAGACCCCCACGCCGGCCAGGGGCGGCCCGCCGATAATCATTGATACTCAGCCGCCGCCAATTCCGACGACACCAACAAGGCCGACGGAGAACCGGGGGGGCATTGACACTCACTTAGGCGCAAGTCCGAAGCCCGAAGGAAAACTTCCAGCGCCGCCCGGCTCGGCAAAAACCTATACAGTAGTGGCCGGCGATACTCTGACTTCCATCGCCAGCGCGCACCTGCCCGGGAAGGGCGGAGTGAAGGCCATTCTGGACGCCAACAAGGATGTGCTCACGAATCCGAACAAGGTGCGCATTGGCATGACACTCAAGATACCGGCGGCCGCGCAAGCGCCAGAGGCCACGCCTCGCTCCCAGGGACACGATTCCGATTCCCCAACAGCCGGCAATCGGCCCATGACCTCGGAAGGCAGCGCGCCCGGGCCGAAGGCCGAGGGAAGCAGCGAATACGTGGTCCAGAATGGCGATACCCTGGAACGCATTGCGCGCAAGCTCTTCAACGATGGCCGGAAATGGCGCGACCTTTTTGATTGGAATCGCGACCAGCTCAGCGACCCCGGCCACCTGCGCTCCGGACAAGTTCTGAAGATAAAAACAGCCTCGAGCCACACCACGGTCTCGCTTCCGGCGCCAGGTGCTCCTCGTGCGGCGGCGGAAGAGGGTCCGCAACCAGTTGGTCAAGCGCCAGTGGGCGGGGCTGAACGGCACGGCGGCGAGACGCAAGTCATGAGCGCCTCGTCATCGGCCAGCCTCCCCTGAGGCCAGCGATCCTCCAAAAGAGGAAGGCCACTTAGGGCCTTCCTCCCTCCACAAGCGGCCCGCCATGCCTCAGTTAATCTGGCGGGCCGCCTTCCTTAGTACTGAGTGCCGGGTGCCGGGTGCCGGGTGCCGAGTGCCGGGTGCCGGGTGCCGAGTGGCGAGTGGCGAGTGTTGAGTATTGAGTATTGAGCACTGAGTACTGAGGCAGCCGGTGCTGCCGCACCCTCAGTACTCAGTACTCTGGCACTCAGTACTGTTTTGCACCTTGCGCGTTCTTGACAAGGCGGGCTCAATTGACTATAGTGAGATGACTCGACAGGGCAGTATACAGGAGGGTAATGCACATGGCGGTAAGCCAGCAGGATATCGCGGACAGTCTGGGCCTGTCCCGGACAACGGTCACCAAGATTCTCAATCGGGATCCCAAGTACTCGGCGAGCGAGGTGACACGCGACCTGGTGTTCAAGACCGCGGAGAAAATGGGGTACGACTTCACAACCATACGCCGGCCCTTCAAGCGCGAGTACGGCCGCACCGAAATCAATGCGCAGTGCCAGATAGAGATCATTACACAGGACGACAACCAGCTCTTTGACAAAGGGGATGCCGTTGCGCGCAACATAGGCGTGGGCGGCGTGCTGCTGACACACCTGAACCTGCCGCGCAATTGCTTGCCGCTTTGCCGCTTTCTTATTCGGTGCCACTTTGTGGACATGCCCACGCTGGCAGACCTGACAGGCGAGTGCCAGGTGGTGCGCCTCACCGATTCCCTGGAAGCAGGCCGTCCGGAACTCGGCGTGCGCTTTGTCAATGCCGGTGTTAGCGACCGCAAGGTACTCAAGGACTTCGTGGACGCGCGGCTGGCAGAAAAAGAAGCGGCCAAGTTGGCCCGGGCCGCTGAGCAAGCTTCCGCGCCCCCACTGCTCCCCACCCCCACACCTTAGCCTGGATTATCCTCCGCACAGGCGCAGAGCGGCGGGGCCGCAGCCAAATCCGAAACTCAAAATCCGAAATCCGAAATTCGAAGGAAACAGAAAAGAACGAAAAGGCAAAATGCGCGGTCGAAAGCCCCCTTCCGATTTGAAGGCCGCCTTCTGTATTCCGACCTCTGACTTCTGGATTCTGCACTTTTCGTAACCGTTCAGGGGATGGTGGTGGACTAACAGGGACTAACACGGACGAACACTGACGAACACGGACCCAACGTTCCCTGCCGTGGGGAGGCTGAATGGTTGCCATTTTTCATTTTGCGTTTCCTTCTCTGTGTCTCCGCGACTCCCTGGTGTATAACGCGGGACAGGAGTGAAGTCTTGCGAAGCGGAGGTAACTAGTGCGCTGCCGGCCGTGTCTTGCTCTTGCTCTGCCAGCCTTAATGTGGAGCTGCGCGCTGTGCGCAGCGGAAGGTCCGAGGGCTTCCGGGGACACGATCCCGATTTCCAAACGGCCGGAAATCGGGTCATGTCCCCCGTACTTCAACCCACTTGGGGGGCCAACCCCGCTCGACGAAACGCTGCGAGGCTATGAGCAATTGTACCAAGGGAATGACGAAGCGGCCGAAGAGTCGTTCTCCAAGGCCGTCTCCAGGAACAAGCTGGAGTTTGCAGCGCTGTATGCCAAAGCAGTTCACGCCCGGGGCCTCAACGACTACCAGCGAGCAGAGGAGCTTCTCTGCCAGGCTTTCACCGCGGCGGGAAACAGCCCTTGGGCGGAATACTATCTTGAAGAGGTCATGGGTCTGCTGCCGCATGTCCAGGATACCAAGCCCTTTGTTGCCGCGATGACGCGCGCCATGGGCGAGGCCGCGTTGCATGGGCATGTGAAAGATCTGGCCCACTCGGCCTACGGCGAATACCTGGCTCAACGCGGCGACTTCGCGGGCGCCGCGCAGGCATTCAAGGCTTTGCAGTATGTCACGCGCTGGGCGCTGGCTGGGCCGTTCGACAACCGCGACAGATCGGGCTTCGCCACGGCTTACGAGCCGGAGCAGGGGATTGACTTCGACAAGCCCATGTCAGCGCGCAACCGCGAGGTCAAATGGTTCCGCTCCTCAGCCGCGCCTTACGATGGGCGCATGGACCTGGAGGGGGTCTTTGAGCCCAACACCCACGCGCTCGCCTACGCGCTCTGTTTCGTCAAGGCCGATGAGCCGGGCTGGCGTGTGTTGCGGGCGGGATGTGGCGGCGCGTGCGCGGTCTGGGTGAACGAAGCGCTCGTGGTAAGAGCTGAACAGTACAATGACTTTGGGCGCGGCAAGCTGGTGGCGCCCGTTTACCTGTACCAAGGCTGGAACCAAGTGCTCATCAAGTCCGCGGTGGTTGAAGACACCGAGTGGGCCTTTGCGGCGCGCTTCTGCGGCCTGGAGGGCGGAGCGGCCCGTGGTTTGTCCTTTGAGAACTCGTCCGAGGCGCATGCGGCTTACGCTCAGGCCTCCGGGGACAGACAGCCAATTTCCAAACGGCCGGAAATTGGTGTCAGTCCCCGGAAACCCGAACGGTGCGAGCTGGGGCTGCTGAATCTGCTCGAAGAGACCTTGAAGAAAGATCCCGACAATGTTTCCTTGCTGTCTGCTTACGGCACGCTGCTGGACGCCCGCAAGTACGGTGAGAAAGAGAGCCCCTCCGCCCCAAGACAGTTGGCCCGGGCCGTGGCGCTGGCCCCACGCTGTCCCTACCTGCGCCTTAAACTGGCCGCCATTTCCGACGACTGCAATGAAGCGCGCCAGGCGGCGGAAGCGGCGTACGCGCCGCGCCCGGATATGCCGGCAACATTGGAGATGCTGGCCAACCTGGCCCAGTCAGGGCAGAACTTCATGATCGCCGCGGACTACGCCCGGAAACTACAAGCCAAAGTGGGCGCCGACAAGCTGGGGCCGTCGGCGATGATCCTTGCGTATGCGATGATAGGCAACGAGCAGCCCTCGCGCGCGGGGCACGGCGCAAGGCGCCTCCGGGGACAGACAGCCAATTTCCAAACAGCCGGCCAGTCTTGGCCGCCTGCCGGCTGGGGGTGTCAGTCCCCGGAGGCGTGGCGCCTGGCGGGGGTCTTCAACAAAGGCCATCCCTACTCGCCGGGGGGCTGGGAGATCCTGGCCTTGCTTTCGGCATCGCGCGGCGAGCGCAGCGAGGTCTTGCAGCGGGCGCTGAAGTTGTGTGGCGGCAGCGAGGACCTGCGGGAGCTTTGGGCCGAAGAACTGTCAAACCTGGGCAAAGACCAGGAGGCCGCGGAATTTCGCGCCGCCGGCCTGGCTATGAAGCCTTGCAGCACCCAGGCCGTGCTCCGCACAGCCCGGCAGTTCGAGCGCGCCGGCTTGCCGCAGCACGGCGCGCAGTTCATCGAAAGCGCACTCGGTTGGGCGCCTGAGAACCCGGACTTGCTCAGTGCGCTGGCGGAATCGCGGCTTAAGGCCGGACGGAACGATGAGGCGCTCGCGCTCTTCCACAAGGTGCTGCTCATCAAACCCAACTCGCCGCACATCAAAGACTACCTGTCCGCTCTGGAGACGCGCCCTGGGGCGGAGCAGGAGAAAAAGTCCTTCGCGCCATACGACATCGCGCTGAAGGACCTGCCGCAGCCGGCACCCGTTGCCTACCCCAACGACAACGTCGTCACGGTGCTCAACCAGGAGGTGGCGCGGGTAAATGAGAACGGCAGCTCCAGCCGGATGATCCACCGCGTCGCCAAGTTGCTGCGCCCCGCGGGACTGAGTCAACTGAGCCGGCACACAATCTACTATGAGCCCAACAGGCAGGTGGTAGAGATCCTGCGTGCCTCCGTGATCACGCCCGATGGACGGGAATTGTCGCGCGCGGAGGTGCGGGACGATTCCACTTCCGCCGTCATGGGCGTGCAGACGAAGATTTACGACGAGTATTTTGTCAAGCAGGTCATGTTCCGGGACCTGGAACCGGGCGCAATGATTGACCTGCAGTATACCATCCGCGACACAGGCACGAATATCTACGGAGATTATTTCACCAGCATGTTCTACCTCAGTGAAGACAAGCCCACCATCAAGTGCCAGTACGTTCTGGACTACCCGAAAAACCTGAACATCCAGACCCGCGCCTTCCACACCAAGGCCGAGGCGCAACATCTGGCCGGCAGCGATCCCAGACGCGAGGTGGTGAAGTGGGAACTGGATAACACGCCCGGCATGCCCGTGGAGCGCGGCATGCCGCCTGTCAGAGACCAGCTCGCGTTTCTGCAAACCACCACCATGCGCTCCTGGCAGGAAGTGGGGCAGTGGTTCTGGCACTTGTCGCACGATCAGTTGGCTTGCAGCCCGGAAATGCGGAGCGCCGTCGAGGGGCTGGTCAAGGACTGCAAGACGCCGCTGGACAAGCTGCGCGTGCTCCACGGTTGGGTGATACATAACGTCCGCTACCTGGGTATCGAGTTCGGGCGCAACGGCTACCGCCCGCACAAGGCCGGCGAGACATTCAAAGCGCGCTACGGCGACTGCAAGGATACCGCGACGCTCCTCACCGCGCTGCTTCAGGCCGTGGGCATCGAGAGCAAACTCGTGCTGCTCCACACCGTCAACGCCGGCGCAGTCCCGCCCGATTCGCTGCCGCTGCCCAACCTGTTCAACCACTGCATTGCCTTTGTGCCGCAGGTCGAGGGCAAAGACTACTGGGTGGATTGCACCGCCGACTTCCACCGCCTGGACGAGGTGCCTTGGGCCGACCGGGGCGCCCAGGTGCTGGTGGCCGATTCCGCCGGCGGCAAGTTCATGCGCATCCCCCAAGCCACGCCACGGGAGAACCTGATTGAGCAGCGTTTCACGGCCAAGGTTGAGCGCAGCGGCGCCGGCACAATCCTGCTGCATGACGTGCGCCACGGCCAGTTCGCGCCTGGTTACCGCCAACTGGCGGAAACGCCGGGGCAGTTCGAGCGGTACATGAAGGAGCACGCGGCCAAACGCTTCAACGGCGCGGAACTGGAGAAACTGGAATTGGCGCCGCCGGATGAGCAAGGCCCGATGTGGATAAAGAGCACCATGAAAGTGCCCGCCCTGGCCACGCAAAGCGGCGAACGAAAAGCCATTCCGGCGGCGTTGGATCTGCTGAATCTGTCGCAGCGCTACGCCTCGGATACCAAACGCAAGTGCGACCTCGAATTGTACTTCCCCTGGGAACGCAAGACCGAGATCGTCTACGAGCTGGACAAGGGCCTGAAGATCGCCTCACTGCCAGAGGAGGCCGAGATCACCGGACCTTTCGGAACGTATCGGCGCAAGTTCACCCGCAAGAACGAGACGCTGGTCCTTCAGGAGGAATTCGTCCAGGCGCGGCATCGCGTGCCGGTGGCCGAGTACGAGGCCTTCAAGAGCTTCTGCAACCGCATTGATTCGCTCATGGACCAGAAGATTCTGCTGGACGCCAAGTGATTTTCGATTTTTGATTTTCGTAACCGTTCAGGGGGGAGGCCGGCGAACACGGACGAACACGGACGAACACGGACGAGCACGGACGAGCACGGACGAGCACGGACGAGCACGGACGAGCACGGGCGAGCACGGACGAACACGGACGAGCACGGACGAACACGGACCAACACGCACGAACACTGGCTAACCTCTCCCTGTCGTAGGGGGGCTGAACGGTTACCGATTTTCGATTTTTACTTCCAGCCCTGTGAAATCTAAAATCTAAAATCTAAAATCTAAAATCCCTTCTCTGCGCCTCTGCGGTGAGTAGTCCAGGATAGAACCCTCTTGCCACGGTAGTTGCGCCGAACGCGGGAACCTATATTATCCCTCCGTTTTGGCTTCCTCTCCGGGGGTGCACGGATGAGCCCTCGCGTTGCGAGGACACATCCGTGGCACAGTCACGGCAGGGGGCGGGGAGGGGGAGACATTCTTCATGGCACTGATTGCTTTCACAGCCAACTACACGGACCACTCCAACGAGACGGGTTACCAGTTTGAGTTCCACTGCGACCACTGCCACAATGGCCACATGTCCAGCTTTCAGGCCACGAAGCTGGGCATGGCCGGAGGCCTTCTGCGTGCGGCCGGCAGCCTCTTCGGAGGGGTGTTTGGCAACGTGGCGGCGGCCGGGGACCAGGTGAAGGACGCCTTGCGCGGCAAGGCGCGCGACGACGCATACGCCACGGCCGTGGAAGAGGCCAAGAAGCATTTCAAACAGTGCTCGCGCTGCGGCAAATGGGTTTGTCCGGAGAAATGCTGGAACGGCGCTCGCGGCTTGTGTACGGGGTGCGCGCCGGACCTGCAGAAGGAAGCCGCGGCCATCCAGGCGCAGGTGGCGGTCGAGCAGCTTGAAGTGAAGGCCCGCGCCAGCGACCAGACCGAAGGCTTGGATACGGCTGCCAAGCAAACCGCCGAGTGCCCGCATTGCGGCGCGCCCGCGGGCAGCGGCAAGTTCTGCGCCGAATGCGGCAAGCCGCTGGCCGGCGTGGACAAGTTCTGCGGCGAGTGCGGGGCCAAGATCAAAGCAGGCGTCAAGTTCTGTCCGGAGTGCGGGAAGCCGGCGCCGAAGTAGTGGTTAGTGGCAAGTAACAGCCCGCCAATACGCGCCACTATACTGCGCGCGGTTGAAATCCCGGCATCTTCTGCCTCCGATTCCCGGCTTTAGGCATTAGGCATTGGGCTTTGGGTGCGCGCGGGGTGCGTAGCCGAAAAGTAAGTCGCAGTCCCACTAACCCCCGGCTTCAGCCGGGGGGAGAAGCGGGATAGGCGCGCCATTACCGTCGTTCACGACGGTTACCAGGAGTGCCAAGGGCTTAAGCCCACGTCGCAGCAACCCCCGTAAACGGGGGTAAAGAGGCCACGAAGCTCGACCCAACCCCCGACTAAAGTCGGGGGTTAGCGGGTGGGGCGCTTTAGAGGGGCTGGAAAAAAGGCGCATATGGAGGCTTACAATCCGGCTACGCACCCGCCCAAAGCCTAATGCCCAAATTGCTGTTTGCTTGCCCGCGCTTCGGGGTATCTTGTGGACAACAACCACAGCATGGAGGGTCCTATGCGCGTACTGATCTATTCCGTCTCCGCCGGGGCAGGACATGTGCGGGCCGCCGAGGCCGTGTTGAGCGCCTTCAAGAAGTACCACCCCGACGTTGAGGCCGAGCACACTGACGTGATGAAACTGGTCCCCGCTGCTTTCAGGAAATCCTACGCGGACAGCTACCTCAAAGTTGTGGATTCGCTGCCCAGCGTCTGGGGCTGGCTTTACGCCAAGACGGACAGGCTGCCGCCGGAGTCGGCCTTTGCCACGGTGCGGAAATTCGTCCAGCGGCTGAACACCAGGGACATCGTGGCTCATGCCGCCGAGCGCCGGCCGGATGCGATCCTGGCCACTCATTTCCTGCCAGCCGAGATCTTCTCCGACCTGGCGAAGAAGAAGGCTGGAGCTCAACGCCGCGGTGCTGCAAGCCGGGAGGCTTGCGGCACGGCAGTCCCGCCCAAACTGGGGGTGGTGGTCACCGATCATGACGTGCACCAGTTGTGGGTCCACCCCAACGTGGACAGATATTACACGGCCTCCGAAGAGATTGCTTACCTGCTGGCCGAGCGCGCGATTGACCCCGCCTTGATCCGCGTCTCCGGCATCCCGTGCGACCCTGTGTTCGGGGAGCTGGTTGACGACCCCGCGCGGCAGCGGCTGCGCAAGATGCTGGGCCTCGCCAACGCCCCTGCGCCGATTCTCCTGCTGAACGCTCACGGCTGCGGCGTGACCGGCGCCGCGGCTGCAAGTGCCTTGGCGGGGGTCGCCAACCAGGTGCTCTCGAAGGGGCCGCCCAAGACCGTCCTGGTGGTCTGCGGGCGCAACGAGAAAATCAAGGAGGCGCTGGCCGGCGCGCTCAAAGCCCCGCCGCAGTGTGTGGTGCAGATTTATGGGTTTGTGACCAACATGCACGAACTGCTCGGCATCGCCGACCTGGCCGTAACCAAGCCGGGTGGCCTCAGCACCAGTGAATGTCTCTCGCGTTGCGTGCCCATGGTGCTGGTGTCGCCCATTCCGGGGCAGGAGGAGCGCAATGCGGAGATGCTGCTGGAAAACGGCTGCGCGGTCCTGGCGCGCACGCCCGCAGCGCTCACTTTCAAGCTTCAAGCGCTGCTCCACGACCCGCAACGGCTGGCCAGCATGCGCGAAAACTGCCGCCGCACCGGCAAGCCCCACGCCGCGGCAGACATCGCGGCGGACGTGGTGGAGATGTGCAGGCGGAACGGACAGTAGGCGGATTTTCGATTTTTGATTTTCGATTTTCGATTTGTATGAGGGCGATATGGGCATGGCAGTCAGCGAAGAAGACAGGGCGGAGCGCCAAGCGGACGACGCTGAAGAAGCGGACGAAGGGGGCGCTGAGAAGACCTTGCTTTACGAGCGGCCCATCTTTCCGCCAGGGTACGCCGCCGGACCACAGGATAGCGCGCGCATCCTGGCTGCCAGCGGCCCGAAGGTCACAGAGGCCGTCACCGTCACGGGCCAGGAGCGGTTCGAGCACATGCTGCTTTACTGCCTCACTCTTTTGCAGCGGGCCAAGGGCAAGATCTGCGCCTTCTACATCGAGGACTTCCCGGACTGCGACGAGTTCACTATGCGGGTGTTGCAGCAGATCATAGGCCGCGCGGGTTACGTCACCAGCGACTTCCTCCAGTACCCGAGCGGAAAGTACACGGGCTTCTGGGCGTGGCGGAAGAAGTGAGAACTCTTTTAACCGCAGATGGACGCAGATAGGCAAGACAGGTTTCAAGTTTCAGGTTTCATGTTTCGTAACCGTTCAGGGGGGGGCGGCGAACACGGACGAACACGGACGAACACGGACTAACACGGACGAACACGGACTCAACGGTCCCTGGCGCAGGGAGGCTGAACGGCTACCATGTTTCAAGTTTCTGGATGGGCGCGGCAATGGGAAAACTTGAAGCTGGAAACCTGAAACTTGAAACCATCAGTTTCATCTGCGGTCCCATGCTTTGTGCCTACTTGGTGAACAACCCCGCCAGCTTCTGCCGCAGTGCGCGGAGTTCCTCCTCCTGTTTGTCGCTGTAGTGGCCTCGCTGCTGGGCGTACGTGTCCATCCACGTCACCAGGCGGTCGAAGCTCTCAGGCTCCAGCTTCACGCTCTCATGCGCCTTGTCCCCAAGCGCCGCCAAGAGCTTGCTCTTCCTGGCGGGGCACTCGCCGACGATGGAGCGGTCCTTCTCAAAGGCCAGCTTGTGGAGGTCCTTGCCGCCGAAGGAGAGCAGGCTCTGATAGGACTTGCCGGGCGTCAGGTCGAGCGCCGCCGCCTTGGCGTCGCTGCTGGCAGGCTTGTGACAGGAGACGCAGTGCTGGTCGAGCACCGGCTGGACCAAGCGGTCAAAGCGCAGCGGCCAGGAACCTTCGGGGCCGGGGGTGAGCCTGGATGGTTCGCGGGCGGCCGCCTGGGTCCGCTGATGCGCCATCACGGGCGCGGCGTCGCGGGATTCGTGGCAGCCCACGCACGAGAGCGTTTGCCCCGGCTGCACGTACGTCAGGCTGCGCATGGTCTGCAGCGCGAGCCCTTTGCCGTCCAGGGCCTGGAAGAACACGGGTATCCCGCTGGGCGCACGGAAATAAGCGGACCCGTCTTCCTCAACCGGCACCGTGCCCAAGACGTACTTCCCCGGGTCCTCGGCAGACACTCCCAGGTTCGGGCTATTCATGTGCGGCTGGACTTTGGGCGGCACGGCGATCACACGCAGCCGCTTGACAACGCCCCGCTCGATCCCGGGCAAGCCCTGGTAAACGTTCTGCAAGAGGAAGCGTCCCTCTTGAGGCCCGTCCCAGGCGACGGTGTCGGCCAGCGCCGGCGGCTGGGGCCGAGCGCGTACAGGGATAGGGCAGGAACTGGAAATCTGCGCATCGCGGTACAGCAGATTCAGATTGCCGAAGGCGTCGTAAAGGTAAATGCCCGTCGCGTTCGGCGGGTTCCGCTGCGAGTCATCCACGCGGCAGTGCGGCGGCAGGCCGCGGTCGCTCCACGCCACGAGGTAGTGCTCTTCCGAAAGCGGATACGGATTGGCGTAGTACATATTGGCCCCGCCTTCCGTCTCCGGAAACGGCACCTCGGGCGTCAGGCGCAGGATTGGCGCGGAGTCCTCCAGGCCGCGCGAGCGGTCCAGGAGCACCAGGGAGCCGCCCGTGATCGAATGGTGCGCGCTGGCCGTGAAGACCAGCTTCGACGAACCGGGGATGGCCCGCACGTCGGTTTTCACCTGCGGCCGCACCGTATAGTTGCCGTAGACAAGTTGCGCATTGGTGCCGTCGGGATTGGTGGACCAGAGGCTGAAGAAGTGGCCGTTGAAACGGTCAATGTAATCCCAGCGCGTATAGAGAATGCGGCCGTCGTTGGAGACGGTGGGCATCCATTCGAAGTTCTCGAAGGCCGAGATGGGGCGCAGGTTCTGGCCGTGGGCAGACATGGCGTGGAGCGTGAAGACCGGCACCGGACGGTAGTTGTCTCCGCCGCAGCGCACGTAACTGTCCGGCAAGTCGGCCTTTTCGGTGGCCTCGGCGCTGGCCTTGCACACCTGCAGCGCCTGGCCCTTGCGAGTCGAGACAAAGATAATGTCCCCGCCGGGCAGATAGCGGGCGTCGAAATCGTCGTAGCGGCCATGGGTCAATGCCGCTACTCCGCTGCCATCCAGGTTCATCTCGTAAACATGGTAGAACGCATCCTCAGGCAGGTTGGACTTGGTGGCCTTGTCCTTCACCTCGGGGACGTGCGGGTAGAATTTGCAGTAAGCGAAGAGGACCTTCTGGCCGTCGCAGGACAAGTCCGGCCGGATGAAACTCCCGGCGGCGAAGGACGTGGTCAGGCATTTCAGTTTCGGGCTGCCGCTTTTTATCCCCTGGAGCAAAAACACGCCTCCGCCCGGGCGCGACCACCAGCCATAGAACTGATCGGACATGTGCGGGAAGCGCCCCGGCGCGCCCTCGACGAAAAGGATCGTATCGAAATCCAATTGCGGATTGCGCAGCGCCATCCGGCGCACGGCCCAGCGGACTTCCATATAAAGTTTGCGCTGGGTTTCGTCGGGGGCGCTGGCCGGCAGTGCCTTAAGCCGCTCCGCCGCTTGTTGCAGCGTCTGGGCCTCCGCGGCCACGTCAACGCCCAGTCCGCGCAGGTTCTCCGCGAGTTTCAAGCCGCGCTCAATGGCCTTGGCGGTGGCAAGTGGCACGGGCGTCTCGCCCGTGCGCACGGCCGAGACGGCCGTGCTACTCTTAGTGTGCGCCACGGACCATTCGCTGACGCTGCTCTGCGAGGCCGGTTTGCCTTTGGCGATGTTCTCCTGGCTGCCTGTAGCGTAGACCTCGACCTCATCCAGGTGCAGATACTCCTTGCCTGGAAGCTGCAGGCGCACGAAGCGGGCGGAGGCGCCCTTCAGCGCGGCGGACAGCGGCTTCTTGTCAGTGAAGCCATAGAACACAGTGCCGTCGTGCTGGTAGGCCTGTTGGAACGTCTTGCCGTCGCCGGAGAGCAGCACCAGGATGCGCGCGTTCCGCGCTGCCGTGGCGTCGCAGCGATTGTAGGCCACGAGGCGCTCGAGAGGCGTGGAACGGCCCAGGTCCACCTGCCACCAAGGCTTCTCTTCGTTTTCCGTATGGAAGCCCCACTTGCCGTCCTTGACGCCGTCAACGCCGCCGGCGGCATCCTGTGCCGCGGGGACTGACACGGGGAAAAGTTTCCGGCTGTTTGGGAATTGGCTGTCTGTCCCCGCCGCACCGTGGCGCAACGAATCGGCGTGGAGCCAATCGTTCTCGATCTGCTGGGCGCCGATTCCAGCGTCCACCCATTCGGCATTGGGAGGCTGGCTGTTTGCGGCAGGCTGCCCCTCGCCGCCAAAGCTCAGGCAGCCGAACAGAGCAAGCCAGCCTATTGCCGCCGCGATGCATGAGCGCAGGTTCATCAGTACGTTCTCCACCAACACTTGCTCCAGACCCACGATACCGCGCATCACCAGAAATGGCAAGAAGGACTGCAGGCGCCAGCAGACCGTGGGTGCGTAGCCGAAAAGTAAGTCGCAGTCCCACTAACCCCCGGCTTCAGCCGGGGGGAGAAGAGGGATAGGCGCGCCATTACCGTCGTTCACGACGGTTACCAGGAGTGCCAAGGGCTTAAGCC
>Ga0315279_10004810_pt1 | contig 17935 bp, 12 predicted proteins | sample YL17G06_20_MG_FD_203694 | JGI IMG/M metagenome (GOLD analysis project Ga0315279, IMG submission 203694) | Sediment microbial communities from Yellowstone Lake, YNP, Wyoming, USA - YL17G06_20 | ecosystem: Environmental > Aquatic > Freshwater > Lake > Sediment | place: USA: Wyoming | collected... | reverse complement strand
GCCAAGGTTTCGGGAAGGGTCCTTAAAGATGAAGAACTCCTCAATGAGGTCAATTTTCTGGTGGAGTACCCAGTGGCCTTGTGCGGAACCTTTGACAATAAATTTCTTTCCCTTCCACGGGAGATACTCGTTCATTCGATGAAAGAGCATCAGAGATATTTCCCTCTGGTGGATGACCATGGAACTCTCCTTCCCCATTTCGTTTGCATCAGCAATATCAACCCAAAGAACCGGGAAGTGGTAGTGAAGGGAAACGAAAAGGTTCTCAGGGCAAGGCTCTCTGATGCTGCTTTCTTCTTTGAAGATGATCTGAAGATTCCTTTGGAGAAAAGGGTAGAGCAACTGAAGAAGGTGGTTTTTCAGGCAAAGCTGGGGACTTCTTATGAGAAGGTGATGCGTTTTAAGCAATTGGCTTTATGGATGACAGAACGAATTGATCCAAAATTACAAGAAATGGCTGGGAGAACATCCCTGTTATGCAAAGCTGATTTAGTGACTGGGATGGTCGGCGAGTTTCCAAAACTTCAGGGGATCGTGGGAAGGGAGTATGCCCGTTTATCCAAGGAAAGGCCGGAGGTTGCAGAGGCTATTTATGAGCACTACCTACCCGGTTTTGCAGGAGATCGATTGCCTTCGAGCCCCATCGGGGATATCGTCAGCATCGCTGACAAAATGGATACCATCGTGGGTTGCTTCGGGGTGGGTCTCTTACCCACTGGAACAGCCGACCCTTTTGGGTTGAGGCGTCAAGCCCTAGGAATCATCCGGATCATCCTTGAGAAAAAATATTCCATTTCCTTGAGGGGTTTGATTGAAGAGAGCGAAAAGCAGTTGAAAGAAAAGATGGAACGTCCTGGCCAGCAAGTCAAAGACGAGGTCCTCGAGTTTTTCCGGGTCCGTTACCAAAACTTTTTATTAGATAAGGAGTACCCCTTTGATGTGACCGATGCGGTGCTCTCTATTTCATTCGATGAGTTGCTGGATGTTCAGGGCAGAATGGATGCTTTGAGGAAGGCAAAGGAATGGAAGGATTTTGAGTCGATTGTGATCGCTTTTAAACGGGCGATGAATATCTTGAAGGGGTCTCCTCCAAAAAGAGAGATCAACCTATCCCTCTTTGTTGAACCTGCTGAACAGAGCCTCTATCAATCGTTCCTCAATGCGAAGGAGAGAATCGATCAGCATCTTGGCAAAAGAGACTATCCCTCTGCACTCCTCGAGATGACCCGGATGAAGAAACCAATCGATGAATTCTTTGAGGGGGTCATGGTGATGGTTGAAGATGAGGCAATCCGGAATAATCGCCTCGCCCTCTTGGATGATATTGGAAAAGTCTTCCTCAGAATCGCTGACTTCTCAAAACTCACCTAAAGTAAATTTATAGCCGCAAAGAGTTATAGCTTTCACCTTAACTCTCTTTCTGATGTTCCAATCTACCAATCATTTTATTGATAAAGGAAAACTTGTGACGAGGAGTTCCTTAAACATTAACCTTCTCTGGGAGTCGGCAGCAATGAGACTATTTCTCAGAAGTTCAGTTTTATAGAAAAGCCCGTCATATTGCTGCTTGATCAGGGGGTGTGATGCATTGCTAACGAGGACGGAGACGTTTTTCATCGCCAGATAATGTGCTAGAGTTGCTAACCTAAGTTCGTCGGAATGATGGAAGAGTTTTGAATTGTATTTAATGAACCCATTGCTCAAATGAGTTGTTATATATGGGGGGTCGAAATAGACTAAGTCACCAGCTTTGGTTTCCTTAACAGCATTTTCAAAATCGCAACACTTTAGTCTTGTTCTTTTGAGCAAACGGCTTGCAGTAATCAATTGCTGTGGATCAAAAACTCTGACAGTATGATTCACTTTACCCATGGGTACATTGAAACGCCCGTCCCTATTTACCCGATAGAGTCCATTCCAGCAGGTCTTATTGAGATAAATAAAATAGGCCGCTCTCTTGATTTTGTCCGCCTTCGGGTAAAGTTTGTCGCGGACTCGGTAATAAGTGTCCTCATTTACATGAAGTCTCTTAAGAACTTTGATCACTGATTGACAGTGATCTCTAATGCATCGATAGCAGTTAATTAGTTCTGGATTCGAGTCAGATATAACCGCATGTTCGGGTTCCAGCGCGAAAAACAATGTTCCGCTACCTACAAACGGCTCATAGTACGTATTATATGTCGGCAATCTATCTAGTAACCTTGGGATCAACCAACGTTTGCCGCCGGCCCACTTTAGAAAAGGCTTCAACATCCCCTCCTATAGGCTGATTGCCAACTTACTACGTGCCTTAAAGTCTTTCACCGATTTCTCACTGTCTAAGGATGAAACCATGTCTGACATTTGTGCTAACGCATCGGCAGAAATAAGACGTCTCAACCTAGCTCTTTCAACGTCACTTGTTTTGTTCAATATATCATAAAAATATGAATAAAGAGTCTTAAATTGCTCGTTTTGAGAGTCAGAAGTAGGTGGGCCAAGCTGTCTATAAAGACGAAAATTATCTTTTGTCGTAAGTGCGATGCACATATTTGAGAAAGCCCTCAATTCTTCTCTTGAGGTATTGGCTCTGAACCCATCCCGTCCTGCTGAGTTAGTTTCATCAAGGATATTCAAAAGGTAGCGTTGCAATTCTTTAAAGTTGTTAACAATACAGCGAAGTTGGTCAAGATGTTTGAATTTATCTAAGTGTTTAGCTAACCTTCCGTGAGCAAAGCCCCTTTTTAGTCCAGTGATGTAACGCTTAAATATCTTAGGGGGATCGCAAGAAGCACGGCGATAAATTTCACTAATTTGATCTGGAGACAATTGTCGCCTGACATTCTGCGCAGGATCTATCAAAGGTAAAATTTCAGTGAGGTTAGAAAGGCCCTGGATTTGTCCTAGATTCTTGAGTAGTTCTTCTTTGGAAACCCAGATTGTACGGATTTTATAACTCCTAAACACAGTTGGGCGTTTAATTAAACCTTTCGTTTCTCTTTGTACCATCCAGCCCACTGAATGAGGGGTCTTAACCCCTAGAAGCATTAGCTGGTCCCCCATCTCCCACAAAGCCTCAAGTTTCATTCGAGGCGAAGCGGTCGGGTCCCGATAACGATTATTTATAGGAGCAATAGCTCTAATTATAATATCTATATTCATCCCCATAGTTATTGAGGGGCTCCTTCTATTTCTTCCCCAGAAACAGTACTTATCAATTCCTGCTCTAACCTTGTACTAAGATCAACTATATTAGTGCCGACCTCCAATACCGTTGGTACTTTACCTTTACGTTCAAAAAGTCTGTGAATACAAGGCGGGGCGATTACCAAAGAAACATAGTTGAGTAACCTGGCATCAAGTTTAATTTTTCCTGTTTTGCTGACATTTCTCTTGATAAAGTCAGGGTGCTGAGTGTTGATGATTAGAGAATTTCCAAGATCAATGACACGGTCTGCGCCGGCGTGGTTTTGAAACTCGATTCTGGGACCAGGAGAGGATACAACTTGCTCTTCAGACGCCCCCGGTCCAGTGCCTTTTTGCTGAAGACCTTCACCCCCTCCAAAATCAATTTCTCCCACACCAGATCTTCCGTGTATGGATGGATGGCCGCCAGATCCAACCCCATCTGGTCCAGGACCACCCCCTCCGGGTCCTTCACCCCCAAATGGAATATCACCAGTTTCCTCATACAGCCCCTTTTCATATTTCCCGGGTTTTCCGGTCGGGGCAATTTGCTCAAACTTTAGTTTGAAGGAACGCAATATTCGAGATAAACAGTCGGACATTAAATTCCCCAACTTTTTGTAGGACTCTTGTTCTTTCTTATTCATAATATCATTCACTGACTTCTCGAGCTCTGCTTGGATGAGTAGAAGTTGTTGATATAAAGCCTCTCTGGCTGGTGAATCTTTTAAATCATCACGTATTAAGGTGGGAGAGCATAAGTCATTGATTTCTATTGAGCCCACCACAAATGGATTTGACCAAACATAACTTGCTTCGCCAGCATTTCGAAGAAAAGACTTATAACTTTTAAGATCCGCTATCGTCTGAATTCGTCTTTGTTTGTTAGTGAGAACTGGGAGACGATTCTCCTGGACTCGATCAAGAATCTTTAAATCAACATTGACTTTCTTTTTGACTCCTTCAATATTGAGAGATACTTCCTTTTTTAATTGTGACCCCGGAAGAGGGGAAAAATCGAAATATTTACATTGGTGTGCCTTTGCGTTGTCTTCTGAGACAAAGATTTTAATTAGCTCCGCACGTAAGACATCATCAAAATGATGTTCGATTTCGGAAACCAGTATCCTAAGAAAAATTGACTTCTTAAAAACTTGAGGATCAAACCGGGAAATAGTCACTTGGGTCCCATGCTTGCTTAAGTGTTTTCCATCTGTGGTTTCACATGGTACATCTGTAGTCTCATCAAATGTTCTGTCAATTTTAATTTTAGCTTCTGGGTAGCCTTCTTTTCGACTAATAAATGTGGCCTCACGGGCAAATGCGCGGAATGCATGAACTCCAAAGCCGAACTGGCCATTGGCCCATGGGACAGCCTTCTTCTTAGACCGCCCAACTTCAGAAAGGAGGTCACAAAGCTCTTGTGGGGACATACCACCACAATTATCAATGAATGTAATTTTTTTTGCCGGTGTATCTATTTCGATTCTCAGAATTGGATCAATAGACTCACCATGTTGACGAAGAATTGTAGCTGCATCAATTGCGTTGTCCACATATTCTAATGCAGCTCTGAAAAAATCTTTATAAGTTCCGGCTATTTGATTTAATAGTTCGCTTTGGTCTCGGATCATTAAACGAGTTTCTGTTATTATACCCACCTTCCACCTCGCCTTTCCACCAAACAATATTTGGTATGAGATGTGCCACCCTGTTTGGTGACCTCTTTAGTAGCGATTAATAACCCCAGAATCCGTCTTGTCCTTGCGATAGTAAGGCTGCAGTCGGATGCAATTTGGGAAATAGCCATGGCGGCGGACGTGCTAAGGCATTCTCTAACGCAGTCAAGATGCTGCATCCTTGCAATTAGGGCAACTCGGCGTTTATGGTCACGCCATTTTTGTGTAGCCTCAACAAACGAGGGAGGTCTAGGAATATTTAGTTCTTCCCGAAAAGCCTCGAATGAACCCCATAGTTTAGTAATCTTGATACAAAGATAGCGCCACAATTTTGATCTTTGCAGTTCAGTCGTAGTAGGGTGGTGGTCTAATTTAACTCGGATACGATCATATTCATCTATGCACTTAAGTTTTTGGCCTTCTATTCGAATAGACTGTAGGTCTTTTTCAGTAATGTTATAAGCTGTAAGCAATTTATGAAGGTAAGATGCTGAAATATTGTTTCTCCTAGCTACAACATTCAAATTTAGGAATTTCTTGTAGTCCTCAATTATTTTCTCCTTTGGTATGAATGGATAATCATGTGCCTTGTACTCGAACAATCCGAGTTGTGTCCCTTTAACTAAGAGCTGACGAACTCGCTCGCGGGTTAATCCTATTTCCTTGCCTACGGCATCTAATGTCCCCTTTTCCCTATATAAATTGTAAACGTAAAGAAGTCTTTCAACCATGGACGGTTTATGAAAAATAATTCCTTTCAATTCAGGACTATTTTTAAAAGCGCTTCGGATTTTTTTAGCCATACCACGGGGGATTGGGGCCCCTTCCACTATCTTTTTCAAAATAGAGGCGTGTACACCTAATTTTGACCAAGCTTCAATTATATCTGTAGTTATTATGCTTTTTTCTTTTAATTGTGAAGATGACCCTAATTTGGATTCGGACCTGGAGGTGCCGGATGATGTAATTTTTGTTTCTATCATACTATGGAGCTTTTTTGTCGTTGGCTGAGATAAGTATCTTTCATTGAGAGCCTTCGTCAAAGTTGAGGGTCTAACGCCCAATTTAAAGGATGCATTATAAATCCCACCGCATTCCTCGATGAATGATCTGAGCCTTAGTATTTCTGGTTTCAATTCCATTGACTTAAAAATAGTTACATCAGTTCATTGCAGAGAGGTTAAAACCAAACAACCTTAATGTCTTTTTCTACCACCTTGAACTCAGGGTCTCCTGTGTAAAGCTCTGCTTTTTTTAGGCGGGTGAGGGCGACGGCAAAACAATCGGCGTATGCCATCCGTTTTGTGGCTTTGATGAGTGCGGCTTCGCGGGTAAGTTCTTTATTGGCTTCAACGAGTGTAATCGGCAAAGTCTGTATTAATTTTTCTATCTCCTGTGCTTTTGTGTCCCCAAACCGCCTTGCCACTTGATAGTAAACTTCCCCCCAATTGACAACACACATTAAAAGAGGTTTGGAGGACTCCACGGCTTTCTCGAAGAGGTCGATCATCTTTTCGAATCCGGGTTCTTGTTCAAGGTAACACAGGAGTGCCCAGCTATCGAGAACCTTTGCGGCGGCCAATTTTCTCCTCCTCGCGCTTCAGATCTTCTACTCTGGTTTCTTCTAATCCCTTTAAAAGTCTGCCTCCCCTAAGTATGCCGCTCATCCTCTGGAAATATTCCTTGGTTAGCGGGCGAAGGATAATCTCTCCATTTCTTTCTTCTACATGAAACTTGGATCCCTTTTTGATTCCCAGACGATATCTGATCTTGGCTGGAATGACAACTTGCCCCTTAACAGTAATCGATGTTTCCATGTGGCCTCCCTGTCTAACCTTTTCAAAAATGTATACCATATTAAAAAAAGTAAGTCAATAAAAATTATGTAATACATTTACTAATTAGTCCATAATTGTATGGACACTGAAGACTAAACAGACATATTTAAAATTTGCCCAACTTTAGTCCCCTCCCCCTGTCGATGGGGGAGGGTGAGGGTGGCCGCCGGCTCAGAGAGCCTCTGGCTCGGAGAGGGGTGGACAAAAAGCAATCTGGTCCCCCCTCCCCTTCATCCCCTCCCACCGAAGGGAGGGGAGATTTTCCTCGGAAGAATATGTCTAATCAATTATGGACTCCTTAGTAACTTAAAGTTTGAACGCTTGACTGGAAGCTTATGGTTTTGTTATGAAAACCTAAATGAAGGAGATGAAAAAGAGTTGGGAGGATGAATATTCCGTCCCTTTCGGAGAGGTGGATACGAAGAATGAGGTATTCCTGTCCCACCTCTGGAATCTGATGCAGGAGACTGCATGGAACCATGCGACCCATCTGAAAGTGGGTTATTCCGATCTGGCAGAGCAGAAATGCTTCTGGGTCCTATCCCGCTTATTTATTCAAATGGATGAGTATCCCGGATGGGGAGAAAAGATAAAAGTGAAAACCTGGCTGACAGGGATGGGGCGTTTATTCGCCCTCCGCAATTTTTCAATCATCAACCCAAAGGGCAAAATCATCAGCACCGCCAGGAGCGCCTGGTTGGTTCTCGATTTAAAAAGTCGAAGACCCCAGAGGATTGAACCTCTATTTAAAAGGATTCTTCCTCTGCTCGATTGTCCTGCTGAGGTAGAGGAACCTGAAAAGATCCCTGGTTCCGTTCATCCCAAGAAGGAGAATCTTTTCAAGGTCCGTTACAGTGATATCGATAGGCATCATCACGTGAACAACACAAAATATATCGAATGGATATTGGATAGTTATCCCTTTGAGATGCATCAGAAGTTTCATATCCATACCTTTGAGATAAACTTCCTTGCCGAATCCTCCCGTGAAGACGAAATATCGATCCATACAGAGCCCCTCGGAGATTCTCCACCTGCCTTTCTCCACAGTGTCTTTAGAAAGGGTGATGGTCGTGAATTATGCAGAGCAAGGGCAAGTTGGAAACCGATCGATTAAAATGAATCGGATTGACAAAGAGTCTCTTCTTCTGATATGAACCCCTCCATGAGCGAGATGAAAAAGAGAAACATCCTCAGTGAAGTGGCTTTAGGGAACATCCCTCCTGATGGCATTATCACTCACGGCTACGTGAATTTAAAAGATAGGAAAATTCTTTCCCTTGAAGTTTAATCGGTTGCAACAGCGATCTAAAAAAAGATGCTAAAACTGGTATCGGGATCGTATTTTTCTGGAGGTTTTTTATCCTTCTCTTTTAATTTGGCATGAGCGGCTGCCAGGCGCGCAATCGGAAGTCGCGGGACAGAACAACTGACATAGGAAAGGCCGATGCTGTGACTGAATTCGACCGATTCCGGATGACCACCATGTTCACCACAAATTCCAATCTTGAGGTCTGGCTTCGTCCTCCTTCCCCATTCGATGGCGATCATCATTAGTCTTCCCACGCCTTTCACATCCAAAACATCAAAGGGATTGTCCTGGAGAATCTTTCGCTGATTATAGAGGGGCAAGAATTTATTCTCCGCATCCTCTCTGGAGAAAGAAAAGGTAGCCTGGGTGAGGTCGTTCGTTCCAAAAGAAAAAAAGTCTGCCACCTCTGCGAGCCTCCCGGCTCTCATGCAGGCTCTCACCACTTCGATCATCGTCCCGAATTTATAAGGAACATGAACCCCATATTGATTTTCCACTTCCCTTTCCACCTTTTTGACCAATTGATGAACCCACTTTAATTCTTGGGCTGTGCAGACTTGAGGGACCATGATTTCAGGTTGAATATCGAGACCCTCTTTGATCAGCTCAGTCGCTGCTTCAAGAATGGCTTGGATTTGCATCTTATAAATCTCGGGGTAGGTAATTCCCAATCTCACTCCCCGATGGCCCAGCATGGGGTTGACCTCCATCATCTCCTTCACCTTCCTGAGGGTTTCCTGCTGTTTTCGGATGAGCTTCTTATCGAGTCTCTTCTCTTTAATCTCTACAATATCAGTCACCACATGGTCCAGAAGTCTGAGTGATTCCCGGAAAGAAGGATCCAGAAACTTCATCGCATCAGAGATATTTCCCATGGTGGAGAAAGCTGATTCCACTTCCTTCAACTTCCTCAATTCATCGGATAGCTCTTCGGCAGAAGGGAGAAATTCATGGAGGGGTGGATCGAGAAGGCGAATCGTCACCGGCAGCCCTGCCATGGCCCTAAAGATTTCTTTTAAGTCGTTCTTCTGCATAGGAAGGAGTTTTGCAATCGCCTCTGCTCTCTTCTCCTTCGACCCTGCCAAGATCATCTCTCGAACAATAGGGAGCCGATCTACAGCGTTAAACATTCTCTCTGTTCGGCAGAGACCGATCCCTTCGGCGCCCAACTGTCTTGCTTTGATCGCTGCCTCAGGGGTATCGGCATTGGCCCGAACGCCCAAGGTTCTAATCTCATCCGCCCAACTGAGAAGGGTGAGGAGGTCTTTGCTAATTTCAGGTTCTACGGTAGGGGCCTCTCCCAGATAGACCTCACCTCTCGACCCATCAATGGTGATAAAGTCTCCTTCCTTGATATGAACATTTCTGATGACGGCCTCTCTTCCAGTTGGATCAATCCGGATTTCTTCACATCCTGAAACACAGGGTTTTCCCATGCCTCTTGCCACTACAGCCGCATGGGAAGTTTTTCCTCCACGGCTTGTCAAGATTCCCTGAGAGGCAAAGAAGCCATGAATATCTTCGGGTTTGGTCTCTTCTCGAACGAGGATCACCTTAGAGCCAAGTTTTCCCACCCGTTCAGCCTCATCGGCATCGAAGATGGCTTTTCCAGATGCTGCTCCTGGAGAGGCGGGAAGGCCGATGCAAATTGGTTTTCCCTTGAAATTCGGGTCGATCCGCTTATGGAGAAGTTGGTCTAACTCTTGAGGTTTCAATCTCAGGACTGCTTTTTCCTTATCGATCAGTTTTTCAGCGGCCATCTCTTTGGAAGTTCGAACGATCGCCTGAGCATTCATCTTCCCGTTTCGAGTTTGAAGGATGTAGAGGTTTCCTTTCTCCGCGGTGAATTCGAAGTCCTGTACTTCGTGAAAATGTTCTTCCAAGGTTTTTCTGACCCGCTCCAACTCTCGATAGATTTTTGGTATTTCCTTCTTCATCTCTTGAATGGGTTTGGGTGTCCGGATCCCGGCTACGACATCTTCACCCTGAGCATTCACAAGATATTCACCATAGAGAACGTTCTCTCCGGTGCCTGGGTCTCGCGTAAACGCGACCCCCGTTGCTGAGTCCACACCCATATTTCCAAAAACCATGGTGCATACATTGACGGCGGTTCCATTCGCCATTTCAGGGGTGAGGTTGAATTCCTTCCGATAATCCACTGCCCTCTTTCCCATCCAAGATTTGAAGACCGCTTCAATGGCGAGTTTTAGTTGAACCATCGGGTCTTGAGGAAAAGGAGTTCCTGTCCTCTTCTTAACTAATGTCAGATATTGTTTACAGATATCCTTGAGATGATCGACATTGAGATCCGTATCCTCTTTGGCTCCCACCCTCTCTTTTGTCTTGCTAAGGATTTGGTCGAATTCCTTTTCTTCCACCCCCGAAGCAATTTTCCCGAAGAGTTGAATAAATCTCCGGTAGGTATCATAGGTGAATCTTCCATCCGAGGTGATCTGGATCAAACCCTCAAGGGTCTTGTCGTTTAAACCCAAATTAAGGATGGTGTCCATCATGCCTGGCATGGAGATCGCAGCGCCCGAGCGGACGGAGAAGAAGAGGGGATTTTGAGAACTTCCGAATTTTTTCCCCGTTTTTTCTTCAACCGTTTTCAGATTTTCCTGGACTTCTTCCATGAGGCCTTGGGGAAGTTTCTTTTTGTTCTCATAATAATGAAGACAGGCCTCGGTGGTGACGATAAATCCAGGTGGGACAGGAAGACCCATGTGCGTCATTTCAGCCAAACCCGCCCCTTTCCCTCCAAGGAGTTTCTTATTCGCCCCATCCGCCTCTTCAAAAAGATAAACATATTTAGGATTTTTCATGGGCCTCACTTCCTTTTGTATAAAAATTCATACTAATTATAATTGATTAAAAAATCAATCTCCATTTCTACAATTTCATCACAAGGATCGCCCTTGACCCCGTTGTTGTATGAAGTTAATATTTAGATAAATTTATCTTTTCCAAATTTAACATTATCCCAAAAAGATAACCAATTCATCCCTTTCAACGATAGGGTTGACCCCGTTAGATAGGCTTTAATGATTTCAGCGTGTAATGTTAATCCAAGGATTTCCCAAGAAGGGATATCCGTTATTTTACCCCGTTAGAAAGCCCCGCTGCTTGCAGCGGGGATGAAGATATAATTCCTTTTAGAGCGAACACGGGGTTTAATGCCCCGTGTTCGCCTCCCCCTTGGAAAGTCGAAGACTTTCTAAGAGGGTTTGCTTATCTAACGGGGTTGACAAGGCATATAGGTTCGGATAAATTTAAACTATTATAACCCAGGGAGGGAATCATGGGGAAAAAACCTTACATTCTGTGGTTTGACGAAATTGGACTCGACGATCTTCCCGTTGTTGGAGGAAAGAATGCCTCTTTGGGAGAGATGCGAAAGGAACTGACGAGACAAGGGGTGAGCGTCCCTAATGGATTTGCTGTGACCGTAAATGCCTACAATGACCTTTTGGACCAAGGGATTGTGCAAGACTGGCATGAGGTCAAGAGTAAACCAAAGATTAAGGAGAGTATTCAAGAGATACTCTCTGATCTTGATGTCGAAGATGTGGAAAACCTTTCAGAGAGGGGAAGCCGAGTCCGGAGGCTTATCCATAGTTTGGAGTTTCCCAGGGAGATCGTTGAAGAAGTTGTTAAAGCCTATCGGAAGTTGTGCAAGGAGTATGGAGAGGATACGGATGTGGCGGTCCGTAGTAGCGCCACAGCTGAGGACCTTCCTGGTGCGAGTTTTGCCGGACAGCAGGAGACCTATCTCAATATCCGTGGGGAGTACGCTTTGATTCAAGCTTGCAAACGATGTTTTGCCTCCCTCTTTACCAACCGCGCCATCTCTTACAGAACCCATAAAGGGTTTGACCACTTTTCGGTGGCTCTCTCCATCGGAGTTCAGAAGATGGTGCGCTCGGATAAGGCTTGTTCTGGTGTGATGTTCACGATCGATACAGAATCCGGCTTTCCGGAGGTGGTGTACATCACAGGTGCCTATGGATTAGGGGAGAATATCGTTCAGGGAGTCATCAATCCCGACGAATTTTATGTATTTAAGCCCACCATCAAAGGAAATTATAAACCCATCATTCAGAAAACCCTCGGGAGCAAAGAGATCAAAATGATCTACACGCTGGAAGGAGAGGGTTCAACCAAGAATGTTCCTGTCTCCGCACAGGAAAGGGCAGATTTCATCCTCAACGACGAAGAGATTATTCAGCTTGCGCGATGGGGGATAAAGATCGAAGAACACTATTCGAAAAAATCAGGGGTCTACATGCCCATGGATATTGAGTGGGCAAAGGACGGTATTACCCAAGAACTCTTTATCCTTCAAGCCAGACCAGAGACGGTAAAATCCCAGCGAGCCATGAATGTTTTGGAGACCTATTCTTTAAAAGAGAAGGGAAGGATTTTGGTACAGGGGAAGAGTGTCGGTGAAAAGATTGGCGCTGGCCCCATTAATGTCATCACCAGTGCGAGAGAGATAGAGAAGTTTAAGAAGGGTGAAATATTGGTTACCCAGATGACAGACCCGGACTGGGAACCTATTATGAAAATCGCCTCAGGTATTGTGACGGACCGCGGAGGAAGAACTTGCCATGCGGCCATCATCAGCCGCGAGCTGGGCGTTCCCTGTGTGGTGGGGACAGGGAGTGGAAGTGAAATTCTCAAGGATTACCGAAGTGCCACCGTTTGTTGTGCGGAAGGGGAGACAGGTTTTGTTTTCGAAGGGATCCTCGATTATGAGGTGAGGCACTTCGATATGGCACATCTGGAAAAGCCTCAAACAAAAATCATGATGAATGTAGGAAATCCAGATAATGCTTTCCACCTTTCCTTTATTCCCAACGATGGGGTGGGTCTGGCCAGAGTGGAATTTATTATCAACAATTCTATACGAATCCACCCCATGGCGCTTGTCCGATTTGATTCATTGAATGATAGTCATGCTAAAAAGGAGATTGAACAGTTGACCATCGGGTATGAAGATAAGGAAGCCTTCTTCGTCGATAGGCTGGCTCAAGGGGTGGCCAAGATTGCGGCTGCCTTCTATCCCAGAGATGTCATCGTCAGAATGAGCGATTTGAAAAGCAATGAATATGCCAATCTTATTGGAGGAAGCGAATTTGAACCTATCGAAGATAACCCTATGATTGGTTTTCGAGGAGCCTCCCGGTATTATGATGAGGCTTACCAGGAAGGGTTTGCTCTTGAATGCAAGGCCATGAAAAAGGTTCGGAATGAAATGGGTCTGATCAATGTAAAATTGATGATTCCCTTCTGCCGAACGGTTGAAGAGGGGAGACTGGTGGTGGCCGAGATGAGAAACCACGGCCTCATCCAGGGGCAATACGGTCTCGAAATCTATATGATGTGTGAGATTCCAAGCAATGTGATTATGGCAGATGAATTTTCTGAGGTTTTTGATGGCTTTTCCATTGGATCAAATGATCTGACCCAGTTGGTGTTGGGGCTGGATCGTGATTCAGAGAAAGTTTCTCATATCTTCGATGAGCGGGATCCGGCTGTGAAAAGGATGGTTCAATCGATCATTGAAAAGGCCAAGAAGAATGGAAAAAAGATTGGCATTTGCGGCCAAGCCCCCAGCGACTATCCAGAATTCGCCGAGTTTCTGGTCCGTTGTGGCATTGATAGCATTTCCCTCAATCCGGATACAGTCATCAAGACCACCGAAAAGATCTTGCAAGTGGAGAAGGAGCTGGGGATTCCCCGGAGAAAAGATTCTGGAAAAGAAATCCTCGCTGCCAATTAAATGAAGATCCTGCTCCACATCTGTTGCGCCAACTGTGCCATTTATCCTCTTGAACGAATGAAAGAAAAGGGGGGTGAGGCTGTTGGCTATTTTTTTAATCCCAACATCCATCCTTATCAGGAATATCAAAAAAGACTGGACGCTCTGAAACAATACTCAGAGAGGGTTGGGTTGAAGGTAGTCTATCGAGATGAATATCTCCTTGAGGAATTTTTAAGAAATGTATCTCATCGAGTAGGGGAGAGGTGCCAATATTGTTACTCCGTTCGGCTCGAAGCCACGGCCCAGGAGGCGAAAAAAGAAGGTTTCGATGGATTTTCAACCACCCTTCTACAAAGTACCCATCAAAATCATGCTCTCATCAAAGAAACCGGGGAGCGTGTCGCTCAGGAGATCGGAATTCCATTTTATTATGAAGATTTTCGACAGGGGTGGAAGAAAGGAGTGGAAGTTTCCAAGGCCATGGGATTGTATCGTCAGCAATACTGCGGATGCATCTACTCTGAAAAAGAACGATTCATGAAAAAAAGTTGAAAGTTGTCAGTGGTCCGGTGTCCGTTGTTAAAGAATAGAAGTTTCTTTAGATTCGCTGCAACAATCGACGGACTATGGACGACAGACAGGAGTATAGACGTTGGGCTTTGGTGCTTTAGGGAAATTGCTCATCCTTCTGGGTGTCTTTATCATCCTCATCGGTCTTCTTCTATTGATTGGGGAAAAAATTCCATGGATAGGCAGACTTCCCGGAGATATCATCATTAGAAAAAAGAATTTCACTTTTTACTTTCCCCTCGCCACTTCTATTATTATCAGCATCATCCTGACATTATTGTTTATGCTTTTTCGAAAATAAAATCCCCCCTTTCCCCCTTTGCTAAGAGACTGTGTCGTAATGTCATTCTGAGGCATCAGCCGAAGAATCTCTGTTTTCTAATAACCCGTAGGGCAGAGTTCCACGGGCTTTGCCCGTGGGTGAATGAATAGGCGGCGATATGATATATTTAGGGCATGGAAACCCGAGTATCTGGTCATGGAGTTTATCGAACGGAATACCACGTTGTTTGGATTCCGAAATATCGCCGCCGTATCCTGAATGCTGGTGTGCGGGGCTATTTGAGAAAACTTTTTCCGAAAATACTGAGGAGCTTGCTGGGGTGCGAGATAATCGAGCAGACTATGGAGGTTGACCATATCCATACGGTGATGGTGATTCCGCCGAAGTATGCGGTGAGCGCGGTCATTGGGCAAATGAAGCAATACACGGCAAGTCGTTTGCGGAAAAAGTTTACGTGGTTGGGAAAAGTGTATTGGAAGGAGCGGGTAGTCTGGTCGCCGGGGTATTTCGTTTCCAGAGTTGGGCTGAATGAGAAACAAATCATTGAGTATGTGAAGTGGCAAGCACATCAGGATTCAGGTCAAGCGAAGCTTGAATTATTTTGAAAAGTGCCACGGGCTCTGCCCGTGGGTATCTACCTTATTGACTCTATGAGATTCTTCACGGAGTTTACCCTGAGCCAAAAAGCGAGACCCTTCGCTTCGCTCAGGGTGACACATGGCGAAGGGCTCAGAATGACAATTATGGGGTTTTTAGACATTGCAACACAGTCTCTAAAGGGGGGATCAAGTGGCCACCTCCTTAATAATCTCCACGAGCATCTTCATTCCAAATCTCAAGTTTTCGATGGCGATTCGTTCATCATTTCCATGTACCCTATATATTTCTTTTTCTTGCAAACGAAAGGGACAGAAGTCGTAGGTCGTAATCCCCCTTTCTCTAAGGAAACGACTATCTGTAGCCCCGGGGAGGAGAAAAGGAACGACCGGGCAATCCGGATCATTTTCTTTGGCGAATTTTTGGATGGCCTGAAAAAGATCCGTGTTAAAGGGAGAAGGTGGAACAGGGTTCCCTTCCATACTCCCCTCGACTTCAATTTCTTCTCCCAATCTTCTCTTGATCTCTTTCAAAAAATTCTTTTTGGACGAACCCGGGATGAGGCGGCAGTCGAGTGTAGCATTTGATTCTGAGGGGATGACATTTGCCTTACTTCCCCCCTGAAGCATGGTCAGGGAAATGGTATCCCTCACCATGGCGTTATAGATTGGATTCGATGTCAACCTGGCTGAAAACGAAGGATCGCTGAGGCCTTTCTCAATGTCCTCAAAAAATTTTCTTTCATCAGGGGGCTGCTTCGGAGCCATTCTGAAGAAATATTCTTTCACCATGGGAAGGATATTGTAAGGAGTTTCCCATTGGGTCACCGCCTCCAGGGCATGGATAAGTTTCACATTGGGATTGTCAGGATGAGGCATCGAACCATGACCCGAGGTTCCCCTGGCCTTCAACCGGAGTTGGAAGACAACTTTCTGTCCGTTAGAGATTTCATATCGATCCGGGTCACCGGTTTCATTAAGGATGACATACCCCCCCTCATTGAGGGCGTATTCCGAATTCCTTAAAGAAGAAACATTTTCCATGGCCCACTGGACTCCCCATTTTCCACCCGTCTCCTCATCAGCCGCAGCAAAAAAGAGGATATCTTTTTCTAAAGGAACCTTTTCCCGTTTCAGGATGAATAGGGCCATCATCTCTATGATCCCCATGGATTTATCATCGATCGCTCCGCGACCATAGAGATATCCATCTTGGGTGATCCCTGCAAAAGGATCGAATGACCACCGCTCTCTTTCAACCGGAACCACATCCATATGGTTTAGAAGAAGGATGGGTCTCTTTTTTCCGTTCCCTTTCAGAGTGGCAAGGAGATTTCCTCGGCCTGGAGAAGGTTCAAAAATCTGGCATGGAATAGATTCCGCAGCGAAAATATTTTTAAAAAACCTCGCTCCTTCCATTTCATTTCCGGGCGGGTTCACCGTATCAATCCGAAGATATTTTTGAAGGTGGTGAATGGCTTCCTTTAAAAGTTGATCCCAATCCATGGCGAACTCCATCCCCCCTCCCACCCCTCCCCCTCAAGGGGGGAGGGTGAGGGTGGGGGTTATTCTTCTCCAAACAAAGGCACAAATTTAAACTGGTTCACATCCACGAGGCCTTTATCCGTAATCTTAAGTTCCGGAATGACGGGCAGCGACAGAAAAGAGAGTGTCATAAAGGGATCTGGAAGTTTGCATCCAAGGGTTCTTACAGCACGGTGGAGAACTTCTAACTGGAGGTTGACCTGGGTCACTGAGGTGTCTGACATCAGCCCTGCAATGGGCAAGGGAAGGAAGGCCAACACCTTTCCATTTGAGACTGCTGTCAACCCCCCTCCCATCGCTTGAATGGCTTCTACGGTCTTCACAATATCCTGATCATTAGTTCCCACAATAACGAGGTTATGTGAATCGTGAGCCACGGACGAACCGATAGCCCCCTTCTTTAAGCCAAACCCTTGGACAAAACCAATTCCAATATTCCCTGTCGCTTTATGCCTTTCAACCACTACAATTTTAAGGATATCCTCTTTGATATTGGGATAGGCTACTCCGTCTTTCAAAAGGATTTTCTTCACACTTTTTTTTGTGACAATTTGATCCGGTATCAATTGGATGACTTTAGCAAGGGGTTGGTCACTTCGAAGAAGAAAGGTATCTTTTTTAACGGGCTTGATTCGAACGGAGCCCTTGGCCTTGGGGTTCTTCCTTATTCGGTTCACAGACAAAAGCATTTTACCATCCTCTGCAACTAATACTCCATCTTTAAAAACCTTCTTTATTTGAAATCGTCCCAGATGATCAAACGTGACCATATCAGCCCGATAACCTGGAGCAATGGCTCCGAGGTCGTCAAGCCTGAAATATTCAGCAGCATTCAGTGTCGCCATCTGAATTGCCAGGATAGGGTCTATGCCCCATCGAATCGCTTGCCTAACCATTGAATTGATATGGCCCTCTTCAATCAGTTCTTTTGGGTGACGGTCATCGGTGACAAATAGAAACCGTCTCGAATTCTTAGGTTGGACAAGAGGGATCAGGCTTCTAAGATTTCTTGCAGTCGTTCCCTCTCTGATCATAATCCACATACCATTTTTCAATTTTTCTTTTGCCTCTTTGAGAGTCGTACATTCGTGGTCAGACCGAATTCCTGCTGTGAGGTAAGCATAAAGCCCTTTTCCGGAAAGTATGGGGGCGTGGCCATCGATTCGTTTTCCCCTTG
>Ga0315279_10004809_pt1 | contig 17936 bp, 15 predicted proteins | sample YL17G06_20_MG_FD_203694 | JGI IMG/M metagenome (GOLD analysis project Ga0315279, IMG submission 203694) | Sediment microbial communities from Yellowstone Lake, YNP, Wyoming, USA - YL17G06_20 | ecosystem: Environmental > Aquatic > Freshwater > Lake > Sediment | place: USA: Wyoming | collected... | reverse complement strand
GGACCGTCATCTGCCGGGTCGCCATGAACTGCTGAGCCCGAGCCGCCCAGTTCCCCAGGAGCGGCTGGAGGGCCTGCGGCAGGCTGAGCATCTGCCGGTTTCCCTCGCTCCCGAACAGGCCGTCGAAGACGGGCTGGAGCGAGGCCACCGAGACCGCATTGAGCAGGGAGACGAGCAGGAGGCACCCGACCGAGATGGCGATCCGAGCGCGATAGGGGATGGCGAACCGCAGGAGGCGCAGATACTGGGTCATGTGAGCTCGGGCGCCAGGGCGCGGGCGATCGCCGTCACCTCGGCCAGGAGCGCTGGAACCGCTTCCAACGGCAACATGGTCGGGCCGTCCGACGGCGCCCGGTCCGGATGCGGGTGCACCTCGAGGAACAGGCCATCGCAGCCGGCCGCGACCGCGGCGCGGACCAGCGGCGCCACGAACTCCCGCTCGCCCGACGACGCTGCGCCGGCCCCGCCGGGCAACTGGACGCTGTGGGTGCCGTCGAAAATCACCGGCACCCCCAGCTTCCTCTTGACCGCGCCGAGGATGCGCAGCCCCTCCCCCAGGCCGGGCCCGCGGTAGGAGCGGTGCGAGGTGCGATTGGCCTTGTCGAAGGACGCCTTCAGGATCAGGGGGACCCCGGCCGTGCCGCAGAACTCCAGCAGCCGCTCGCCCACGCGGAGGAGGTGGGATTCATCCTCGATGACGCAGGGCCCGGCGATCAGCGCCAGCGGGTTCCCGCCCCCGATCCGGACTGAACCCACGCAGACTTCTCGCGTCGCAGGAATCCTGCTCAATGCAAAATCTCAAACTGACAACTGACAACCGCCCAACGGGGAGACGCGCGGCGCGCCCATTGCGCATTGTCAATTGTCGGTTGTCGGTTTTTCATTGCCCACCTTCAGTTTTTGGTACGCCAGCGTCGCCCTGATGAACTCGCGGAACAGGGGGTGGGAACGCCTCGGCCGGGACTTGAACTCGGGGTGGAACTGGCCGCCCACGAACCACGGATGGTGGGGCAACTCGACCATCTCCACCAGGCTGCCGTCCGGCGAGAACCCGCTCAACAGGAGGCCATGGTCCTCCAGGATGTGGCGGTACTCGTTGTTCACCTCGTACCGGTGCCGGTGCCGCTCCGAGATCTCCTGGGCGTCGTAGGCGTCGCTCGCCCTGGAGGGCTTCACCAGCCGGCAGGGGTACGCCCCCAGCCGCATCGTCCCACCCAGGTTGGTGACCCCCCGCTGATCCGGCAGGAGGTCGATCACCGGGTGGGGAGTGTGCGGGTCGAACTCGCGGCTGTTGGCGCCGCTCAGGCCGCACACGTGTCGCGCAAACTCGATCACCGCGCACTGCATCCCCAGGCAGATCCCGAAGAACGGGACCAGCTCCTCCCGGGCATAATTGATGGCCGCGATCTTCCCCTCGATGCCGCGGGAGCCGAAGCCCCCGGGCACCAGGACGCCCGCCGCGTCGTGCAGGTAGTCCTTGGGGCCGTCCCGCTCGATCTTCTCCGCGTCCACCGGCTTGATGGTCACCTGGCAGTCGTTGGCGATCCCCCCGTGGACGATGGCCTCGTTCAGGCTCTTGTAGGCGTCCCGCAGCTCCAGGTACTTTCCCACCACCGCGATGGTGACCCGGCGGGACGGGTGCGTGATGGTGTGGACCACCCGCTCCCACGCCGTGAGATCCTGGGGGCCTTCCGGCAGGCCCAGCATCCGGACCACGTTCTCGTCCAGCCCCTCGCGATGGAAGGCCAGGGGCACCTCGTAGATCGTGCTCACGTCCTTGGCGGTGATGACGGCCCGCTCCGACACGTTGCAGAAGAGGGCGATCTTCTTCTTCAACTCCTTGGGCAGGTCCCGATCCGCCCGACACAGCAGGATGTCGGGCTGGATTCCGATCTCCAGAAGCTCCTTGACCGAGTGCTGCGTCGGCTTGGACTTCAGCTCCCCGGCGGCGGTGATGAAGGGCACCAGGCTCAGGTGCACGTACAGGGTGTTCTCGCGCCCCAGGTCCGCCTTGAGTTGGCGGATGGCCTCCAGAAACGGCAGCCCCTCGATGTCCCCCACGGTGCCGCCGATTTCCACGATGACCACGTCCATGTCCTTGGCGACCCGCAGGATGCCGCGCTTGATCTCGTCGGTGATGTGGGGGATGACCTGGACGGTGCCTCCCAGATAGTCCCCCCGCCGCTCTTTGGTGATCACCGAGAAGTAGATCTGCCCGGTGGTGATGTTGTTGTCCCTGGTCAGCCGGGCTTCCGTGAACCGCTCGTAGTGGCCCAGGTCCAGGTCCGTCTCCGCGCCGTCGTCGGTCACGAAGACCTCCCCGTGCTGGAAGGGGCTCATGGTCCCGGGGTCCACGTTGACGTACGGATCGCACTTGAGCAGCGTGACCCGCAATCCTCGGCTCTCCAGCAGGCAACCGATGGACGCCGAGGCCAAGCCTTTCCCCAGGGACGAAAGCACCCCTCCGGTCACGAAGATGAACTTGGTGTCCATAAACCCTCCATCTCAAATGCGGAATGCGGAATTCGGAATGCGGAATGTTTGGCACATACGGAACCTTCTCCTCTCTCGTTCATCCCTCATTCCGCATTCGCCATTCGCTTATCCGGTCATCATCCGCCGCACGCGCTCCAGATCCTCGGGCGTGTCCACACCCATGCTGGGGTGGTCCGTCATCACCACCCGGATCCGGATCCCGTGCTCCAGGGCCCGCAACTGCTCCAGCCGCTCCCGCTCCTCCAGCGGCGTGGGGGGCAGGCTGGCCAGGCGCAGCAGCACGTCCCGCCGGTACACGTAGAGGCCGATATGCAGGAGGTACGGACTCGCGCCGCCGGCGTGCCCGTCCCGCAGATAGGGGATGGGGGATCGGGAGAAGTAGAGGGCGAACCCGTTCGCCCCGACGACCACCTTGACCGCGTTGGGGTCCCCCGCCTGCTCCACTGGCAGCGGGCAGGCCAGCGTTCCCATCGGAATCGCGGGATCGGCGAGCAGCGGGGCCACGGCCGCGTCGATCTCGGCCGGCACGATCAGCGGTTCGTCCCCCTGGATGTTTACCACCAGATCGCAGTCGAGGTTCCGGGCTACCTCGGCGATGCGATCCGTGCCCGACGGGTGACTCGCGGCCGTCATCTCGACCTTGCCGCCGAATCCCCGGACTGAATCGGCGATCCGTGGATCGTCGGTGGCCACCACCACCTCGGACAGGCTGCGGGCTTGGGCCGACCGCTCCACCACGTGCTGGATGAGCGGCTTGCCGCAGAGGTCTGCCAGGGCCTTGCCCGGGAAGCGCTTGGATGCCCAGCGTGCCGGGATGAGACCGATGACCCGCGGGCGAACGCCGTGCGCCTCGTGACTCATGGCGTTCGCCCAATGCGGAGAATGCGGAATGCGGAATCCTCGATGAAAGATCGACCCATGCGTCCGTGGTGTGCGTTCTCTATTCCGCATTCGGGCACCCCTTGGGTGTTCCACATTCCGCATTTATATCCGTCCGTCCCGCAGGGCCCGCTCCAATTCCGCCCGGGTCACCGTCGCGGTGCCGCGCTTCCCCACGACGACCCCGGCCGCAAAATTGGCAATCACCGCCGCCTCGCGCATGGTCGCCCCCGCCGCCAGGGCGAGGCTGAGCGCGCCCATCACCGTGTCTCCCGCGCCCGTCACATCGTACACCTCCCGTGCCACGGTCGGGATGTGGACCACCGGCTTTCCCGCCTCGAACAGGGACATCCCCTGTTCGCCCCGGGTGATGAGCACCCCGCGCGCCTTCAGCCGCCGCAACAGCACCTGGCCGACCCGAAGCAGGTCCGCCTCGCTCCGGATCGTGAGGCGGGCCGCGGCGGCGGCCTCGTGATGGTTCGGCGCCACCACCGTGACCCCTTTGAACAGCGGCAGATGTTGCACCTTGGGATCCACCGCCACCATGCGGTGGTGCCGCGCCGCCAGGGCCAGGACCTCGCGCACCAGCCCGGGGCTCACCAGGCCTTTGGCATAGTCCGAGATCAAGAGCACGTCCGCCTCCGGCAACCGCTGCCGAACCGCCGCGATGACCTGCGCGCGGACCGCCCGCGACACCGGGGCGTCGCTCTCCCGGTCGAATCGGACCACGTGCTGGCTCCCCGCCACGACGCGACTCTTGATGGTGGTGGGACGGGAGCGATCCTCGACCAGGCCGTCGCTTTTCACCCCGTGGAGCTCCAGCTCGTGGCCCAGCCGTTCCGCCGCCGCGTCGTTGCCGACCAGCCCGACGAGGATGGCCCGGCCTCCCAGGGCGGCCACGTTGGTGGCCACATTGCCGGCGCCCCCGACCTTCACGCTCTCGGACTGCACGGCCACCACAGGCACGGGCGCCTCGGGCGAGATGCGGGACACCGCCCCCCACATGTATTCGTCCAGCATCACGTCCCCCAGGATCAGGACGCGACATCGCGAGAACCGCGCCAGATGATGCAGCAGGGAGGTCCGAGACATCTCTCGCCCCGCTTCAGGATAGTGATGGAGGGAAAATCCGCGTCAGATCGGCGCCTACGCTACCCGATTTCTGCCGCGAATTCAACCCGCTTCTTCCGATGAACCGCGTCCGACGATGCGCATCACAAATGACAATGCGCCGGGGGCCCAGGGGGCCCGCCGGCGCTGGAACGATCGGCCGGAGGCGCATCGCGACCGCGACGGCGCGTCTCCCGTCGCCGTCCCGTGGCTTCCAGGTGCGCGTCAGCGGCGCATCAGCCGGAGAGCGCAAGCCAAGGGGAGGTCACGCGCCCACCTCCTTCTCCCGGAAATATGCGATCGTCTCCCGCAGGCCGGCTTCCAGATCCACCTTGGGCTCCCACCCCAGGCATTCGCGCGCCCGCGTGATGTCTGGCTGCCGCACCCGCGGGTCGTCCTGGGGCAGCGGGTGATAGGTGACGTCCAGCGCGCGGCCCAGGATGGCCTCGACCGCCGCCACGAGGTCGCGGATCGTGCGCTCGGTCGGGTTGCCCAGGTTGACCGGCTCCACCTCCGAGGACATGAGGAGGCGGAAGAGCCCGTCCACCAGGTCCGAGACGAAGCAGAAGCTCCGCGTCTGCCGCCCGTCCCCGTAGATCGTGAGGGGTCGCCCCGCCAGCGCCTGGATGAGGAAGTTCGACACCACGCGGCCGTCGTTCGGCCGCATGCGGGGCCCGTACGTGTTGAAGATGCGGGCGATGCGCGTCTCCACGCCGTGGTACCGGTGGTAGGCCATGGTCATGGCCTCGGCGAAGCGCTTGGCCTCGTCGTACACCCCGCGCGGGCCGACCGGGTTCACGTGGCCCCAGTAGCTCTCCGGCTGGGGGTGGACCTGCGGGTTCCCGTACACCTCCGAGGTCGAGGCCAGAAGCAGCCGGGCCCCCTTGGCCTTGGCCAGGCCCAGCGCCTTGTGGGTGCCCAGCGACCCCACCTTCAGGGTCTGGATGGGCAACCGCTGATAGTCCACGGGGCTGGCGGGCGAGGCGAAGTGGAGGATGTGGTCCAGCCGGCCCTCCACGTACAGGTATTCGGTCACGTCGTGCTTGATGAACCGGAAGGCCTCGTTCCCGAAGAGGTGAGCCACGTTCTTCACATCGCCGGTGATCAGGTTGTCCACGCAGATCACCTCGTGGCCTTCCCGGATCAGCCGGTCGCACAGGTGCGATCCCAGGAAGCCGGCCCCGCCGGTGACGAGCGTCCGTGGCCTGCCGCTCATCGCTCCCCTCTCGCCTCTCGGCTCTCGGCTCTCGGCTCTCGGCTCTGTTGCCTGCCCACCCCGATGTACTCGAATCCGAGCGCCATGAGCTGCCCCCGGTCCAGCGCGTTCCGGCCGTCCAGGATGAGGGGGCGGACCATCTGCGCCTTCACCCGCGCCCAGTCCAGTTCACGGAACTCGGCCCACTCGGTGCAGAGGACCACCGCCTCGGCCCGCGCGGCCGCCTCGTAGGGATCTCCGCAGACCGTGAGCTCGGGCAGCGCCTGGGCCGCTTTGCGGCCCGCCTGGGGGTCGTAGCCGCGCACTTCGGCCCCCTCCTCCAACAAGCGGCGCGCGATGGCCAGCGCCGGGGCCTGCCGGACGTCGTCCGTGTCCGGCTTGAACGCCAGCCCGAACAGCCCGATCCGCTTCCCCCGCAGGATCCAGAGGGCCCTCTTCAGCTTCTCCAGCACCATCTCGCGGCGCCGGTCGTTGATCCGCTCCACCTCTTTGAGGAGGGCGAAGTCGTAGCCGCTCTTCTCCGCGATCTTGACGAAGGCTTTGAGGTCCTTGGGGAAGCAGGAGCCCCCGAAGCCGATGCCGGCGTTCAGAAAGGCGCGCCCGATGCGCTTGTCCAGGCCCACCCCCTTCGTCACCTGGAGGACGTCGCCCCCCGCCAGCTCGCACACGTCCGCCAGGGCGTTGGCGAAGGAGACCTTCAGGGCCAGGAAGGAATTGGAGGCGTGTTTGATCAGCTCGGCGCTGCGGATGTCCGTGACCAGGAACGGCACGGCCCGATCCTGGCGGCAGTCGGCGTGGACGGGGCACCGGAACCGTCCCTCCACGATGGGGGCGTACAGCTCCCGCAGGATCTCTTCGGCCCGCGCGCTCCCGACCCCCACGACGATCCGGTCCGGGTGCAGGAAGTCCTCCACCGCCATCCCCTCCCGGGTGAATTCCGGATTGGAGGCGACATCGAATTCCACGCCGGGCCGCCTGCCGTAGACGGCCAGCGTCTTTTCGATCCAGGCCCCGGTCTGGACGGGCACCGTGGACTTCTCGATGATGAGGGGGCTGCGGGTGGCGTGCTCCGCGATCCGTCGCGTGGCCAGTTCGACGTAGGAGAGGTCCGCCTCCCCATCGGGAAGCGGGGGCGTGTTCACACAGATGAAGATCGCCGCGGCGTCCCGGACCGCCTCCGCCACGTCGGCAGTGAAGTGGAGGCGCCCGGCGGCGACCGTCCGCTTCACGATCCCCTCCAGGTGCGGCTCGTAGATCGGCATGCCGCCGTCCCGGAGCACCCGGATCTTGCCGACGTCATCGTCCATGCAGATCACCTGGTGCCCGACCTCCGCCAGGCAGGCGCCGGTCACCAGCCCGACGTAGCCTGTCCCCACCACGCATACCTTCATTGTCCGTTCCGTCCCGAACGATTTACGATCTGTGATTGCCGATTTATGATTGAAGGGCAATCCGCAATCAGCAATCTGAAATCCTCAATCACCAATCGTCATGAGCCGGCGTAGCGCGCCATGTCCGCGTCCACCATCATCTCGACGAGCTGGCGGAAGGAGACCCGGGGCTGCCACCCCAGCACGCGCTTGGCCTTGGCCGCGTCGCCCTGGAGGAGGTCCACCTCGGCCGGGCGCACCAGCTTGGGATCGACCAGGACGTGCTTCTCCCAGTCGAGGCCGACCCGGGCGAAGGCGATCTCGCACAGCTCCCGCACCGCATGGGTCTCGCCGGTGGCGATGACGTAATCGTCCGGGGCGGGCTGCTGGAGCATCCGCCACATGGCCTCCACGTAATCCCCGGCATAGCCCCAGTCGCGGCGGGCCTCCAGGTTCCCCAGGGGGAGCTTCTCCAGGAGGCCTCGCTTGATCCGGGCCACGCCATCGGTCACCTTGCGGGTGACGAACTCCTTGCCCCGCCGGGGCGACTCGTGGTTGAACAGGATCCCCGAGCAGGCGAACAGGCCATAGCTCTCCCGGTAATTCACCGTGATCCAGTGGCCGTAGACCTTGGCCACGCCATAGGGGCTCCGGGGGTAGAAGGGGGTTCGCTCGGTCTGGGGGACCTCCTGCGCTTTGCCGAACATCTCACTGCTGCTGGCCTGGTAGAACCGGATCTCCCGGTCCACCAGCCGCACCGCCTCCAGTAGCTTGGTGACCCCGAGGGCCGTGAACTCCCCGGTGAGGACCGGCTGTTCCCACGACGTCGGGACGAAGGACTGGGCGGCCAGGTTGTAGACCTCCCGCGGCCGGACCTCCCGCAGCAGGTTGATGAGCGAGAGCTGATCCAACAGGTCCGCCTGACAGATCTCCACTTGGCCCCGCAGGTGCTCGATGCGCTCGAAGTTCTCCGTGCTGGACCGGCGGACCATCCCCACCACCCGGTAGCCCCGGGTGAGGAGGAAGTCGGCGAGGTAGGAACCGTCCTGACCCGTGATGCCGGTGATCAATGCCGTCGGCGGACTCATGTCCCTGCCTCCCGCATCATGCGCACCAAGTCCTTTACCTCCTGGGCCCGCTCCTTGGGGCACACCAGAATCCCCTCGGGGGTCTCCACCACCACGAGGTCGCGCAGGCCGATCGTGCCGATGGGCCGGGTGGTCCCGTAGACCACGCACCCGTGGCTGTCGCGGCCGACGTGGCGCCCCACCACGGCGTTGCCGTGCTCATCCGGCGTGAGGATGCGACCCAGGGTGCTCCACGCGCCCACATCGTCCCACGTGAACGTGGCGGGGATCATGTAGACGCCGTCCGCCCGCTCCAGGATCCCCACGTCCACGGAGACACGCGGCATGCGGGGGAAGGTCGCCTCCAGGACTCGCCCCTCCTCCGGCGTCCCCAGCGCGGCCCGGATCGTTTCCAGGCAGTTCCAGTGCTCGGGGAGGTGCCGCGCCATGGCCCTGAGGATCGTCGCCGCGCTCCACAGGAAGATGCCGCTGTTCCAGTAGTACCGGCCGTCCGCCAGGAAGCGCTCGGCCGTCGTCCGGTCCGGCTTTTCGGTGAAGCGCTCGCACCGCCGGGCCGCGGCGTGCTCCGGCGCCGCCTCGCCGGCCAGGATGTAGCCGTATCCGGTCTCGGGACGGGTCGGAGGGATCCCCAGGGTCACCAGCCCATCCACCCGATCCAGGAGGGCCAGCCCGTGCCGGATCGTTTCTCCGAAGGCATGGAACGGCGTGATGTAGTGATCCGAAGGGGCGACCAGCATGCGGGCGCCCGGCGTGCGCCGCTCGATGACGAGGGCGGCCAGACCGATGCACGCGGCCGTGTCCCGGCCGACGGGCTCGAGGACGCAGTTCTCCGCGGGGAAGTTGGGCAACTGCTCCTGCACGACGGGGAGGAGATCGCGCCGCGTCGCCACCAGCACCCGCGCCTCGCCCACCAGCCGCCTGGCCCGCTCCACGGTGTGCTGGAAGAAGCTTCGACCCTCGAGAAGTGGGGGGAACTGCTTGGGGTGCGCCGGCGTCGAGAGCGGCCAGAACCGCTCTCCGCTGCCGCCGGCCATCACCACCACAAACAACCTCTCCATGATTCCACTCTCACCCATTGGTTAAAGCACCCGCCCAGACCTGCAACCTGTGAGCCTCCGTCCCGGGAATGACCAATGACCAAATCCCAATGAAGAGCCAGATCTTCTCATTGGTCATTGAGCATTGGAGATTGGTCATTTCGCCGCGGCGCGTCCGTAATCATCCTGCTTGCGGATGATGTCGTCCTCGCCGAGATACGTCCCGTGCTGCACCTCGATGATCACCACCGGCTGCCGCCCATGGTTCTCGATCCGATGCCAGGCCTGCCGCGGGATCACCGTGCACTGCTTCCTGCCCAGGGTCAGGCGGTGGCTTCCCCTGACGATGGTGGCGGTCCCGGATACTACCACCCAGTGCTCAGCGCGGTGCCGGTGCTTCTGGAGGCTGATCCGTTGCCCCGGCTGAACGACCAGACGTTTGACTTTGTACCCCGGCCCCTCCTCAAGCGTGTGGAAGCTTCCCCAGGGTCTCTGTTCCTCTTCGATCGGCCGGCTCTTCACGCGGCCGGGGTCCGGCGCCTTCGCGCGCACTTTCGCCTTCGACATGCTGGCCTTATCCCTTCCCGGCGGCGACACCCTGCCCCCATGTCAGAAGCGCCTGCACCTCGTCCTCTGTGGGAGCCTCGGCGTAGATTCGGAGGAGCGGTTCCGTGCCCGAGGCGCGCAGCATGATCCAGCTATGGTCCGCGCGGGTGAGCTTGACCCCGTCCATCGTCTCCACGTGGCGGACCGGCACGGACAGGATCCGGTCGGGCGGGGAGGCGGCGACGGACGCCACGACTCGGTCCCGCGCCGGGAGCGATGCCAGCCGGAGGTCGAGGCGGCCGTAGCGGTGGGGGCCGTGCTCCGCCTCCATCTCGCGCACCAGGGCTCCCAGGGGCTTCCCCGTCATCGTCATGCATTCCAGGAGCAGCAGGCTGATGAGGACCCCGTCGCGCTCCGGGATGTGGCCCCGCACGGCGAAGCCCCCGCTCTCCTCGCCGCCCACCGTGGCGTCGTGCTGCCGCATGGCCTCGGCGATATACTTGAATCCCACGGGCGTCACCACCAGGGGGAGGCCCAAGGCCTCGGCCTCCGCGTCCACCATGTGCCCGATGTTCACGGACTTCACGACCGGCCCGCGTTGCCCCCGGTTCAACACGAGGTGCCGCAGGAGCAGCGCCAGGGTCTGGTGCGGCGAGAGGACGTTCCCGTCTTCATCCACCGGCGAGACGCGGTCGCTGTCCCCGTCGAAGGCGAATCCGACGCGCGGTCCCGCCCCCTCCCAGCCCTTCACGCAGTCCATGAGGGCGCCCATGTGGGCGGGGATGGGCTCCGGGCGCAGGCCGCCGAAGCCGGGATTGAGTTCCCCGTGCAGCTCGCGGACCGTCACGCCCACTCGCCGCAGGCGCTCCGACAAGAGGCCCTGGCCGGCCCCGTACATGACGTCCAGCGCCACGCGGATGCCGCTCCGCCCGATGCGCGAGAGATCCACCAACTCTTCGAGCCGATCCAGCCAGGGCCCTCGCGGATCAAAAGAACCGATTGCGGAATGCGGAACACCCAGAGGGTGCCCGAATGCGGAATTGGAGCCCTCCGCTTGCAGCCGGCGGATCTCTTCCTCTACCTCCCGCGTGAACGCGATAGAGGCCGAGCCGCCGAAGCTCGTCTTGAACTTGACCCCGCTGTACTCCGGCGGGTTGTGGCTTGCCGTGATGACCACCGCGCCGGCCGCTCCCAATCGGACAACGGCATAAGAAAACGCCGGCGTCGGCGCGAAGGCGGAGGCCAGACTCACCCGGGCGCCCTCCCCCGCCATGGCCTCGGCCACCGCCTGGGCGAACTCCCGGGACAGGAATCGGGTATCGTGACCCACCAGGATGTGGGGGCGCGACCGATCATTCCCGTCGCCCCGGATGCGCCGGGCGATGGCCCGCCCCGCCAGCCGGATGTTGGCGAAGGTGACATCCTCCGCGATGATCCCCCGCCAGCCGTCCGTCCCGAATCGAATGTCAGTCATACAGAATACGCACCCAAAAAACGTTCGAGCGTTCGGGGGTTCGGGAGTTCGGTTGTTCCCAGCACCTCCGAACACCCGAACCGTCGAACAGCCGAACGCCTAGTTTGAAGTTCGCGCGTATTCTGCGTGAACCGTCTGTGCCCGTCAAGAAAAAACCCGCCGCAGGCGGCGGGCAGCCGAAATGGCCAATGACGAATGCGGAATGCCGAATTACCGAACTCGACATTCGAAATTCGACATCCGAAATTCGGAATGTCCTACTGAGCGCCCGGCAGCGGATAGACACCGTGGGCGAGGAATTCCAGGCGAACGGCCGTGCCGGGGCTGAGGACACCGCTCCCCATGGCGTAATCCGTGATCAGGATGGGGCCCAGATCCGTTCCCACAGTGTAGTCGGCCGACGAGCCGAGATACGAGACCTTCTGGATGGTCCCGGCCAGGCCGTCCCCTTCGGTCCTGATGCGGATGGCTTCGGGCCGCGCCAGGACCGTCACCGGCCCCGCCGGCAAGGGTTGGCTCTGCAGCCTGAGGCGTTGCGGGCCGATCCGGATGCCCGCCCACCCGTTCTCCATCGACTCCACCTGCGCGGGCAGAAAATTCGCCTCGCCGATGAACTCGGCGACGAACCGGTTCCCGGGGGCCTTGTAGAGTTCCAGGGGGGCACCGATCTGGGACACCCGCCCCCGATCCATGACCACGATCCGGTCCGAGATGGCCAGGGCCTCCGCCTGATCGTGGGTCACATAGATCGCCGTGATCCCGAGGCGCTGCTGGAGCAGGCGGATCTCCTCCCGCATCCGCTTGCGGAGCTTGGCGTCCAGGTTGGAGAGCGGCTCGTCGAAGAGCAGGACCTTGGGCTGCATGACCAGGGCCCGCGCCACCGCCACGCGCTGCTGCTGGCCGCCCGAGAGGGCGCTGGGGTTGCGTCCCTCCAGCCCCGGCATCCCGACCATCTCCAGGACGTCCCGCACCGCCTTCTGGACCTCCGCCTCGCTCCGCTTGAGCACGCGGAGGCCGTAGGCCACGTTTTCGAAGACCGTGAGATGGGGAAACAGGGCGTAGGACTGGAACACCATGGTCACGTCCCGCGCGTTGGGCGGCAGGTGCGTGACCTCGGCATCGCCGATAAAGATCCGGCCGCCGCCCACGGTCTCGAGGCCCGCCACCATCCTGAGCGTCGTGGTCTTTCCGCATCCCGAGGGCCCCAGCAAGGTCACCAGCTCTCCGGGCTCGATGGTAAGGCTCACCTCATCCACCGCCACCGTCTGCCCGAACCGCTTGCTGACCGCTTCCAGGACGACCCGGGCCGCCTGAGGATTCGCCTGCCCTGTCACGCCAGTCCTCCTCCCTCCAAGCCGCCGACGGCTGCTCGCTTGCCCACCAACAGGTACATGAGGACAATCGCCAACGCCATGATCACAATGAGGACCGTACTGTACGCCGTGGCCAGGCCGTAGCGCCCGTTCTCCGCCTGGTCCAGGATGACCTTGGTGGAGAGCTGCCACTTGGCGCTCACCAGGAAGACCACGGCGCTGATGGCGGTCACCGATCGCACGAAGCTGAAGACCAGCGCCGAGATGATCGCTGGGCGGATCAGCGGGAGGACGATCCGCCGGAGAGTGGTGGCGAACGAGGCCCGCAGCGTCACCGAGGCCTCTTCCAGCGCCCGGTCGATTTGGGCGAGCGCCGCGACACCGCTCCGGATGCCCACCGGCATGTTCCGGAAGATGAACGAGATCACGAGGATGGCCGCGCCGCCGGTCAAGAGAAGGGGCGGCTGGTTGAAGGCCAGAATGTAGCCGATGCCGATGACGGTCCCCGGCACCGCGAAGGACAGCATGGAGGTGAACTCCAGCGCGCCGCGGCCCGGAAATCGATGCCGCACCACCAGGTACGCCAAGAGGATGCCCACCGCGGCCGTCAGGGGGGCGGAGACGCCCGCCAGGATCAGCGTCGTGTTCAGGGCGTCCATGCCGTCCCGCAGGAGCTGGCGGTAGTGTCGCAACGTGAACGCGTTGTTGATCCCCCAGATCTCGACAAACCCCCCGTAGACGACGAAAACATAGAGTGCCAGCGTGAAGACGCACCAGGCTACGCAGAAGCTCAAGAGGCCGATCTCGAGCCCGCGTGGGAGCGGCTGCGGCTTCCCCGACGGCGGCTTGCCGGTGACCGTGACGTAGGAGCGATGGCCGAGCCAAAACTGCTGCAGGACAAACGTCACCAAGCTGGCGGACAAGAGGACGATGCCCAGCGACGCGGCCAGCGTCTTGTCGAACCGCCCGATGATGGCGAAATAGACCTCCGTCGAAAGGACCTCGAACTCGCCCCCCAGGATGATCGGGTTTCCGAAATCCGCCAGCGACTCCACGATGGTGAGGAGAAAGGCGTTCGCCACCCCCGGCCGCAGGAGGGGCAGCGTCACCCTCCAGAAGGTCCCCCAGGGCCCCGCCCGCAAGGTCAGGCTGGCCTCTTCCAGGGCGGGATTCACCGACTCGACCACGCTGGCAATCACCAGGAACGCCACCGGAGCAAAGGAGAGGGTCTGGGCCAGGGCGACGCCGGGGAACCCGAAGATCCCTCGTGTCTTCAATCCGAGCAGGACGCTCGTCACGAGTCCCTGCAGCCCGAACAGCAGAATGATGGCGAGGCCCACTACGAAGGGAGGCGTGATCATGGGCAGCAGCGAGAAGGCCCGGAGCAGAACGGTGAGGCGAGACCGGGAGCGCGTGGCGGCCAGGGCGAAGGCCAGCCCGATCAGCGTGGAGGCGACCCCGACGAACACGGCCAGCCCCAGGCTGTTGCCCAGCACGCGCCAGAAGGACTTGTAGCGTCGAAGGGTCTCCAGGAACAGGCCCGGCTGGAACCCGCCGCGGGTATCCACCACGCTGTGCTGGAGGACCACGAGGATTGGATAGATGATGAAGAGGAGGACGAAAAATCCCAGGAGCAGGATGCTCGCCGCGACGAAGGTATCCGCCCGGATGTAGCCCCCCTGGGACAGGCCGTAGGCGAGCACCAGCAGGCAGATGGTCAGGGCCAGGATGCTTCCCAAGCCGAAGGCGTACGGTTTGACCCCGGCCGTCACCGTCAGCCAGATGACCAGAAAGCACCCGATCAACCCGCCCCAGAGCGCCGAGCGATCCGGACGGTCCTGCCGAAGCAGCCCCAGGGCGACCCAGGCGACCGCAAGCCCGATCAGCAACCAGAATCCCGGGTACTGGCTCGCCAGTGCCAGCGGCGTGAGCGCGAGATCAGCCCTCCCGATAGGAAGCACCTGCCCCTGGCGGGACAGGAAGGGCACGACGGTGGTCGTCGCCAGGAGAATGAGACCTCCCAGCAGGCAGGCCGGGCTCCGCACAGTGGTCACGAGCATTCCAAAAACAGCTCATGGCTCATAGCTGATGGCAAGAACCATGAGCTATCAGCCATGAGCCATCAGCCATTAGCGTGCCTGAGTGAAGATCTGCTCCGCCCAGCGCTTGATGATCCGTTCCCGGTTCTTGGATGCCCAGAGGAAGTCATACTTGATCGTCTTCACGTGCTCGAAGTCCACCCCGTGCTTGATGACCACGGCCGGAAGCGGGGTGTTCTTGTTGGACTGCAGTTGGAACGAGCGGAAGTCCTTGGCGATCGCTTGGGCCTCTGGGGTCAGGGCCCAGTCGATGAACTTCTTGGCGTTCTCCTTGTGGGGCGCGTCCTTGATGAGGCTGAGGCCACCGATCTCGTAGCCGGTCCCGTCCGCCGGGGCGATCGCCTTCACGGGGAAGCCTTCCTCGGCGAACATCACCACATCGTGCAGGAACACGATGCCGATGGCCACTTCACCCTGTCCGGCCAGTTGGCCCGCCGCCGACCCCGATTTGGTGTATTGCGCGACGTTCTTGTGGAGCTTCGCGAGGTACTCCCAGCCCTTGTCCTCACCCTTCAGAAGCAGCAGCGTAACGAGAGCCGTGTAGGCCGTGCCGGCGGTGGTTGGGTTCGAGATGGCAACCAATCCCTTGTACTCCGGCTTGGTCAGATCATCCCAGGTCTTGGGGATGGGCTTGCCCAGCTTCTTGAGCACCCCTTCGTTCACCGCCCAGCCCAGCGGCCCCGCGTAGAGGCCGAGGGTCCGGCAGCCACCGATGGGATCTCGCATGAACTCGCGCAGCTCGGACATCTTGGGCGAGCAGTACGGCTCGGTCAGCCCTGCCTCAGCCGCCGCGAAGTGCGGATCCCCGGTGCCACCGAACCACACGTCGCCCTGGGGGTTGGCCTTCTCCGCCTCGATCTTGGCATACATCTCGTTGCTGCTGGCCCGGATCCACGGTGTCTTGATGCCCGTGTCCTTCTCAAACTTGGCCGCGACCGCGGCCACCCAGTCTCGATCCGGGGCGCCGTACAAGACCATGGTGTTGTCCTGCGACCCCGCCTGCACCCCGGTCGCGAACGCGAACACCATCACCGCCCCAATCCACCACCATCGCTTCATGAGAGCCTCCTTTGCTTGTGGGTCACAGGGGACCACGCGTAGGTTAGCAGGAACCCCTCGGTGGAATCAAGGTGAATCCGTGCCATGTACTGCTCTCGGTTCACGCGCAGCGCTTTACTCTTTCGCAGGGTTGTGCAACAATACCAAGAACCTGGGCGCTCCAGGCCGAACTCCCCGAGGGACGCATCGGGGAGAGAGCTGCCGGGGGGCGGGCGGGTCAACCGCCTCTCGTCCACGGGTCGTACAGGCAAGGAGTCGAGGAAGGGGACGCGACCATGACGAAGCCCGAGGCTGGTGGACCCGCACGCATCCTGATCGTTGACGACGAAATCCAAAACCTGGAACTGATGGAGGCGATGCTGACCTCCGCGGGGTACGAGGTCTTCCTGGCACAGGAAGGCGAGGAGGCGCTGCGGCTGGCACGCGAGAGGAGACCGGATCTCATACTCCTCGATCTCATGATGCCCGGCCTCTCCGGATTCGAGGTATGCGCCCGCGTCAAGACCGACCCCCAGACCGGGGGCATCCCGGTCCTGTTCGTGACGGCCCTGAACCAGATCTCCGACAAGGAGCGGGCCATGGCGGCGGGGGGCGACGACTTCCTTACGAAGCCCTTTCAGCGGACGGAGCTGCTCACCCGCGTCGAGGCCCTGCTGAGGGTGCGGCACCTGAATCGGGACCTGGACCGCGCCCTGGCCTACTTGCACGAGCTGGAGCTGACCCGTCATGCCCAGCAGCCCAAGAAACCCGTCGCACCCACGCGCCCTGCGGAGGGCGCCGGCACCATCCTGGTGGTGGACGATGAACTGCTCGCCCGGCAACTGTTCGCCGACGTGCTTCGAGAAGCCGGCTACATGACCCACGAGGCCGAGAATGGAGAGCGGGCGCTGGAGATCGCCAGGCAAGAGACCATTGACGTCGTCCTCCTGGACATTATGATGCCTGGCATGTCCGGTCTGGAGGTGCTGGCGCAGTTGGGGGAGCTCGCCCCGGACTCCCCGGTGGTCATCGCCACGGCCAACCCGACGTCCGACAACGCCATCGCCGCCCTTCGCCTGGGCGCCTTCGACTTCATCGTGAAGGGATTCAAGAACGAGGTGATGCTGACGACGGTCGCCCGCGCCATGGATCGCCGGCGGCTGGCCATCCGGAACCAGGGCTTGATCCGCCAGCTCGAAGCCAAGATCCAGGAACTGCTGGCGATCCTCGTGGAGCATTCCCACAAGAACGAGCCGCCGTCTCACCTGCCCTCTCACGCCTGACGCATGGCTCACGGCGCATGACCGATGGCTCATGGCCATAGCCAATGCCGAATGCGGAATTCAAAATGCGAAATAAGAATGGCTGATAGCTGATGGCCGATGGCGAAGAGTAGATTGCAGTTGCCATGAGCTATGAGCCAAGAGCTCTTTCGGTTCAGCGTCCTGCCTTGGCGAAGCCCACCACCACGTAGGTCCCGCTGGTCGGGTCGGTCCGCAATTCAATGAAGCCGTGCTTCCGGGCGTCTTCCAGGAGATCGCTGAAGGTCCGGTATCCGTGCGCCCGTTCGGAAAAGGCCGGCCGCTTCCGCTTCATGGTGTCCTTCACCATGGAGGACCAGAGGATTTCCTTGTTCTCACGGATGAGGCCGGCAATGGTGTCGAAGAGCAGTTCGAAGACCTCCCGCTTCTCCTTGGGGATGTCCCGAACGCCCGGCGTGGTGGTCCGGTCCGGCTTCCCGAGGGACTCGTAGAAGATGAACTCGTCGCAGTTGTCGCTGAGCAGCGTGGATGTCGAATCCTTCATCCCCAACCCGATGACGCGCTTGCCGTTGGCCTTCAGCTTGCCGACCAGGGGGGAGAAGTCGCTATCCCCGGAGACGATCACGAAGGTGTCGATGTGCGCCTTCGAGTAGCACAGGTCCATGGCGTCCACGCACAGGCGGATATCGGCGGAGTTCTTGCCGGTCATGGATCGCTTGGGGATCTCGATCAGCTCGATGGCGGCCTCGTGAAGCTGCTGCTTGTACTTCGCATAGCGGGTCCAGTCGGCGTAAGCGACCTTGACGATCACCTTGCCCTTCTCCACGAGGCGCTCCAGGACCCGGAGGATGTCAAAGTCTTCCTTGCTGTGCTTGAACCCCTGTGCCAGGTTCTCGAAATCGATGAAGACCGCCAGCGTGTTCTCCACCTCAATCATGGTTCTCTCCTCGCTCTTGGCCCATAGCTCATGGCGCATGGTACTTTCCTTGAATCATGGGCGATCAGCTA
>Ga0315279_10004806_pt1 | contig 17943 bp, 17 predicted proteins | sample YL17G06_20_MG_FD_203694 | JGI IMG/M metagenome (GOLD analysis project Ga0315279, IMG submission 203694) | Sediment microbial communities from Yellowstone Lake, YNP, Wyoming, USA - YL17G06_20 | ecosystem: Environmental > Aquatic > Freshwater > Lake > Sediment | place: USA: Wyoming | collected... | reverse complement strand
GGTGGGGAGGGTTACGGGTAGGGGCGAGGCAAGAGCGATGAGACGAGGCGTGTCAAGAAAGACGCGGAGAAGAGGCGTGCTGATGCTGCTGCCACCTACGCCAAACAGGCCAGAGAAGACGCCAATAGACAGGCCGAGGGCGGCTGCAGCTTCCCAGTGCGCCATTGAACTTCGAAATCAGTTACGGCGGCGGACGAAGGGGCGGAGGACGGTCCCCTGCGGCGTACCGGCGCAGCCATTCCCCCATCTCAGGGTCAGTCATGGTGTCGCGGTGGGCGCGTACCTCCAACTCCAGCCCCTCGGCTAATGGCAGCGCCAGCCCGCCCATAACGGCCCGCCGATCGTTCTTCAGGGCCGTCTGCGGGTAGCCGGAGAGGGCCTCGGCTAAGACCAGGGCGCGTGGCACGGCCTCGCCCTTCGGAACCACCTCCTGAACCAAGCCCATGCGCAAGGCGTGCTCGGCCTCTATGAGGGCCCCTGTCTCAATGAGATAGAGGGCATTGCCCAGACCAACGATGCGCGGCAGCCGCTGGGTGCCACCGTCAACCAACGGGACCCCCCACCGGCGATTAAGGACGCCGAACTGCGCGTTCTCGGCCGCGATGCGGAAGTCGCACCAGCACGCCAGCTCCAGGCCGCCGGCGATGCAGTACCCGTTGACGGCGGCGATGGTTGGCTTGGCGATGTCAATGATGCGGGAGATGCCCATCGGCCCGGACTCCCGGGCTCCAGGGCGCGCAACGAGACCGCCGACATCCTTCAGGTCTGCGCCGGAGCAGAAGACGGTCTCCCCGGCTCCCGTCAGCACCAGGACATCCAGGCTGTCGTCGGCTCGAAAAGTTTCCACCGCGTCGAACAGGAGCTGGGCAGCTTCAGAGTCGATGCAGTTCCGCACCTCAGGCCGGTTGATGCTGACGAGGAGAGTGCGGCCGCGGCGCTCGGTTAGTACTTTCGACTGAGTATCGGGCATGCTACCGGTCCTCCCAGGGGCAACGAGGCGGGGCACCACTTGGTGTGTCGGCCCCAGATCTTGCTCACGAGCGAGCCAGGGTTCTTTTCTGCACGGACGCGCATTCTCTAATCCTGGGCAGCACCTGACTGTCGATATCGGCGTCTCCACCCGGCACGGGCACATCGCGGAGCAGGAACCAGTGCTCGACATGCTCCACGGTGTCGCCCGGCTGCAGGCGCGACAGCGGGCCCAGGGTTTCCAGCTCCAGCATGTCAGCGCTCGTGAACACCTCGACAGAGCAGCCGAAATCGGGGTAGCGCTCGCCCTCCAAGTAGCTGAACTTCTTGACGAACAGGTGGCCCTGCCGAGCGTAGGCTGCCCAACCATCGCTGGCCGTGAAGCCCGCCTTTTGCGGCGTATTGGCTCTCCCATCCTGCTCCAGCGTCACGTACCTGCTGCCCCACACCCACCGACGGTCCGCCATGTCGGTGTATGCCCAGAGCGCGATGACGTTCGTGGGTGGGAGGCTCTCCTCGTGCGATGCACGCGGCGGCCGGGGGACGATGGCCTTGCCCCCCGGCGCCATGACGGAGAGCGCCCACGGAGCGAGTTCCACCGCCCAGAGGTTGGTGTTGCGGAGACGGTGGGTCAACTCCACGTGCGCCTCGCTCGCCGACAGTCGTATGTCGATCTCCTTCTGAATCCCCGTCGTTGTCTCAGTGGGCTGAATCAAGCGCGCGAAGTCGGTATGCTCTTCCAACTCGACGGGCAAGTTGTCGGGATAGTAGCTCCGTGGCCTGGCTTCGGGAGCGTGCCAGAGGCGATGCCCTCCATAGATGCGCCACTCGGCGCCGCCCGTCTGGCCCACCATGTCGTCGTATTCCTTGAACTCATTCTCCTCGCCCGCGAACCCGAACCGGATGATCCGCGGGCCAACGTCCGTCGTCACAACAAGGTCAACGGGACCGTTTGAGAGACGGTAGCAGTTCTGCCAGCCCTTGTAGTTTGTCTTCTCCATGTCTACCTTCTGCTGCGCTGAGTGCACTTCCACTCCCTAGCTTCGGCATACTAGGGTAGACGACCCCACCGAGATCCGCCGCGCCGAACGCACACCGAGTGGGGATGGTGTTGGTGGCATCGCGAATGCGGCTACAGCTCTGTCCACGGTCCGGGCGCACGCCAGACCCCCCGGAAGGGCTCTCCAACCGCAAGGGCCTTCGTCATGGGTGCCAAGAAGGTCGCGATGCTGGCAATCAGCTCTGGCAACTCAGTGGGAGTTTCCGTGAGTTGATTCCTGCGGAGAAAAGCGCGCCACTGGACAATCTTGTCGGGGTCTTCAGCGAAGCTAGCCGTGAGAGCAACGGGGACAGGCGGAATCTCGGTGCCGCGCTTGGAGAAAGTCGCCTCCACGGCTTTGCCGAGGATCTGCCCATCGAAGTCGAACTGGCGGGACAAAAGCCAGATATCGAAGAAATCCTTCATTCGACTATTGAGCGCGCCAAACTTCACCATCGCCTCCAGTTTCTCAGCAATCGTACTCTCCCTGCTATAGCCAAGAAGTTGAGGAGCTGGGAAATCAAGAATGGGCTGCCATTCTGCCAACTCTGCTGGCGGGATCACCAGGTTGCCAAAACCGACATCCACGCGAACAACAACCCGTGCGGTCCCTAGGTTGCCCTGAACTCGAACCCGCACGCCCTCGTAATCGGCGTCTTCAGTGATCCGCTCGCCCCCGACCGTTGACGCGTCGAAGACCATCCCGTCCGGTTCCACATCTTGGACGCACACCTCTCGCACGACTGCGATGACGGCTTCAACGTCGTTGCTCGTCCTTCCGAGAAGGTCGATGTCCATGGTCGGACGTGAGCGAGGTGCATGCCACACCGACAGCATCAACGCTCCCTTCAGCACGAACCTGTCAGCATAAGAAGACTTCGACAAGCGGTAGAGAAAGCGTTCCATGGCGAAGTACTGGAGCAACTCATTGAAGGTGCGGTTGGTCTCACGAGCGCGATCCAGCAAGAGCCGGTGAACGGAGGTTGCGTTTCCGCCGCCGTGTCGCCTGGTCAAAGCACTGCCTCCAGATAGGGCTTGATGACCTCTTCGACCCGACAGATGCGCGCGAATCGCATGATGTCATCGACCTTCAGCCGCCCTCGAGCTCGGTAGAGTCTGAGCGCCTCGATAGCCGTCTCGAGCCCTATCTTCTTACGGAACTTGAAGCAGTCCGCCAGCGTCTTCTCCGGACTGTAGATGCGAACCGGAATCCCGTCCACCTCCTGAACCTCGATTCCCTCAGTGGCAGACGGTCCGCTGAACCAGAACACGCGAACCGGCGGGTGTGAGAGCCTTGGTGGTTCTGCCCCTCGCCTGAGCGCAAGGTATACTTCGTGGGGTATCTGCGTCGTGATCTCGTGGTATGCGAGAGCAGACACAAGGCAGATCACACCTCGGGGCACCCTTACCGCCACCGACACAAGGTCGGGGTTGCCCAGAGGTGGCATTTCGGCGAGACGATAGAGGCCCCGGCTGAGGCGCTCCACTTTCCCAGTGCTTCTCATCGCGTACAGGGTTCGCGGGTGAATGCCAAGGCGAAGGGCCTCGCTCGTCCTCAGCAGGCCGCCGCGCTGGCGGAAGAGGCGCTTGGCTCGTTCGGGCTGCGATTGAACAGGGTTCTCCATCCCAATTACCAGCGATGGATAGTATTACCTGCACTTGTAGGCAACTGCAGGTAATACTATCCCACCGCTCTGGCTCTGTCAAGTCTACACTGTGCGCTCACACCTCGGTTTGCAGGCAGAGTGCTGGAAGGAGGTGATGACACTAAGTGGGGATCGTGTGTCCTAGGGTCGCAAGTTTGGGTCGACCCTCGGTTCGGACAACAGAGGGGGTTGTTGCGCAGCCCCCTTTGTGAGTAGGTGGGGGAAAGGTGAAGGAGCTGCCCGTGGACTCGCTCGGCCTGCCCTTGTGTGAGGCCGCTAGTCCCCCACCCGCTCGTTGTACTCTGCGATGGTTTCGTCGGCCTTCGCGGCGGCATCCTTCAGGGCCTGCGCGGGGTCCTTGCCGCCCACCAGCATCTCTTCCATTGCCGTATACGTGAATTCGGCCACCTGGTCGTTAGGGCCGAGGATGGCTCCCGCAGTGGCAGGAGTGACCGGGGTATTGCGATAGAGGTCGAATACCACCTGGAAGAGGGGATATTGGGCCACCAAGTCCTGCGCCGCCGGCAGGTCGACAGCGGAGAGGCTGACGGGGAGGTAGCCGGTACCGGCGAACCACTCGGCCTGCTGTTCGGGTTCCGCAAGCCACTTGACGAACTTCCAGGCCGCCGCCTGTTCTTGCTCCGGCCGCTGGTTCATGATCCACATCGCGTAGATAGAGAAGGTGTTAAGACCCTTGCCCCCAGGGACACCCGGAACCTGGCTGACGCCGAACTCCACACCCTCCGCACCCGGCTCGCCGGCCTCCAGGGCATCGACCACGGAGCGCAACGCACCCGCATAGCTGAGGGCCATGGCGGCCCGACCGGAGGCGATAGCCAGGAAGTTGTCCACGTAGTTAGGGTTGCGACCGACGTTAAATGCCAGCCCCTCTTCCACCATGTCGTGCCACCACTGGAAGAACCAGCGACCGGTGTCGTTGTCGAAGAGCACCTTAGTGGCGCGGCCGTCGTGTCCGTTGTTCTGGTCCACCCAAAGGTCGCCGTGGTCTGCCACCATGGTGGCCAGCCAGCCGTGAATGTCGAGGGCGATGCCGCTGCGCACCACGTTCCCGGAGGCGTCCCGCTTCAGGATCTTCTCCGAGTACTGGCGCAGTTCCTGCAGGTCCTTGGGCGGCTTTTCGGGGTCTAGGCCCACCTCCCGGAAAACCACCTTGTTGTAGTACAGGAGGGCCATCTCTCCAGCGAAGGGCAAGGCCCACAGCTTGTCTTTCACCGTGTAGTATTGGACCGCCTTCTCGTCCATGTCCGAGAGGTCATAGTTCTCCTCGTCGATGAACTCCTGGGCGGGGGCGACGGCGCCGCTGTCGATCATCCTCTGAGTCTGGCTCTCGTTCAGAAGAACCACAGCCGGGACCTGTCCCGTGCCCAGAGAGGCGATCAACTTCGCTGCTGCCTCGTCGTAGGTACCCTGGAAGGACGCGCGCACCGTCACCTCGTCCTGGGAGGCGTTGAACTGATCCACGAGGCGCTTCAGAGTCTCCACGTTGGTGCCGGCCTCCGAATGCCACAGGTCGATGGTGACGGGCCCTGCCGGTGGGCTCGCGCCAGGCGTCTCCACGCTCGGGGTGCCCTCTTCGTCGCCACCGCAAGCTCCTAGCAGCAGAGAGAGGAGCAGGACAGCGACCAGGGAGAGAAGCGGCTTTCGCACCTCGGCCTCCTTGCTGGACCTCTTACCAGCTTGATTGGCTGCACCTTCGGCTCTTGCGCCGGCCCGGCCAAACTCATTGCCCCTGTCGGTCCGTCGAACAGCAACGGGGTCGCGCCAGTTGCCAGCGCGAGCGGGTGTGCTGGGTGTCGTACCGTGGCCGTATCGGTGCAGGGGCTTCGGGCGAAGGATAGCACTGCCTATGGAGATGTCAAGGCTCCAAAGGCCTTCGGTTGATTCTCGCCCAGTCTGCCCTCTACGCGAGGACGCTGGCGAGATGAGCAAGGCCCGGAGCCTCAGGGCTCATGCCAGCCTAAGCGACTGGCACTTGTCCCGGGTTGAGGGTAGCATGCGCTCGTGAAACATCGAGACAGGGTCAGGGCGGCACTCAACCACGAAGCGCCGGACCGATGCCCGATGCAGGTCAGCTTTACGCCGGAGTTCGCAGACCGGGTTCGGGATGATCTGGAGCTTAAGGGCCGCAGGCTCGACAGGCCACACGGTTGGGTGGGCAACATCTACGAATTGGAGAGAGCGCTCGACCAGGACATGCTGCTGGTTCCGGTGGGCTGGGCCAATTCCTACTACCAGCAGGCGGACACCTACACGGACGAGTGGGGCGTCGGCTGGCGGGCCGTGCCCTACACCACACCGTATGGGGAAGGCCGCTACACCGAGATGGTCGGCCATCCCCTGGCCGACGCTCAGGCTATCGACAGCTACGAAGGCCCGGACCCCCATCGACCGGAGCTGTATGCCCTGGCGGCGAGCGCGCTCCCGGAGTTCCAAGACGAGTACTGGATCGTCGGGGTCACGGTGACGACGATCTTCGAGTGCGCGTGGGCCCTCCGCGGTTACGAAGCGCTGCTGATGGACTTCGCGGCGAATCCTGACCTGGCTGAGCGCATCCTAGACATCCCCTACCGTTACCATCTGGCCGCCGCGACGAAGCTGGTGGAAATGGGGGTGGACATGATTTGGGTCGGCGACGACGTGGGCATGCAGACGGGCATGCTCATCTCACCAGCGCATTGGCGCAAGTTCCTCAAACCAAGAATGGCGCATTTCATCGCGACGTTGAAAGAAGTCAATCCGCAGATCCAAATCGCCTACCATTCCGACGGGATGATATATCCTATCGTTCCAGACCTGATAGAAATCGGGGTCGACGTACTGAATCCCATCCAACCTGCCTGTATGGACCCGACATTGCTGAAGGAGGAATATGGGGACAGGTTGTGCTTCTGGGGTTCTATCGATGAGCAATACACGTTGCCCTTCGGCAAACCATCAGATGTTGCAGAGGAAGTCATGACCAGGTTGAGGACGTTGGGAAAGAATGGGGGGTTGATCCTCGGACCCACTCACCATGTGCAATTGGACACGCCCATGGAGAACTTCTGGGCAATGGTCAACACGATAACTCAGACGTCATACGGGTCTCTGCAAAAAGAGACTGTCGTCTAGAATCGGCAGGGAAGGCCATGGGAGTAGTATCTGGTAATCCCTGGGCACTGGCGTTCGTCATCGCCGGGGCTGTCGTTCTCGCCCTTGTTGTAGTGCTCATGTGGAAGTAGAGGGCTAGACCAGGTCTGGAGGAGACAGATGCCGTCCAGAGATAGACTCTGCCCCGCTCAGACGGTACGGATGAACCGACGGGAGGTACTGCAACTGGCCGGCCCCTCTGCTGGACGGCGTGAGCGTCGGGGCGCTCGCTTTGATGGCGGGGGTGACCTGGCAACTCGGCCGGGCAGCGATCGTGGACGTGCCGACCGCAGTCCTCGCGGTGGCCGGGGCCATCCTCCTGCTCAGGCTGCGTGTAAACCCCACGTGGCTGGTCCTGCTGGGTGCCGCGTCGGGTTTCCTGACAAAGGTCGTCGGATGATGGCTGCGGAGAGACGGCGGGCAATGGCTGCCCCCTGGCCGCAAGTTTGGGGGCTGCAGTTGTGCTCCATGCGCTCGAGCCGCTGTTTCTTCGCGGAATGAGTCGTTCCATGAGGGAGGCGCCGTGGTGGGTCAGACGCTGACACTGCTGACGATTAGCATCGGGCTGGACCCGGACCTGTTCAGGGTCGGGGGATTGACGATCACCTGGCACGGGCTGATCACAGCGGCTGCCATCGTGGTGGGCGTTGGCCTAGGGGTCAACTTGGGCAAGCGCTTCAACTACGGAGAAGACGATGCCTATGGCGTTGCCGTTGCTGGTGTGGCGGGGGGCATCATCGGCGCCCGCGCCCTCTACGTGATGGAGAATTGGAAGTCCATGGACATGCCGTGGGAGATGTTCCGCGTGACTGAGGGCGGCATCTCCATCTGGGGTGCGATCATCGGCGGCATCGGTTGTGGCCTGGCATACGGCCTCTGGCGCCGTCTTGTGCCCTGGCGCGGGCTGGACGTCGGCGCCATGGGCCTGATCCTCGGTATGGCCGTCGGCCGGATCGCCTGCCTGGTGACCGGGGACACCTTTGCGAAGAGCTCCCACCTGCCCTGGGCAGTGGAGTACACGAACGTCCACAGCCCGGGCTTTGGCTACGGCCCGCAGCACCCCGCCGTGGCCTACGAGATGATCGGCGATCTCTTGATCTTGGGCATCATCGCGCTCATGGTGCTGCGATTTCGGCTCAAGGCCGGCTATGCCTTCGCCTCCTTGCTGATCCTGTATTCGCTGATGCGCTTCGGCGTGAGCTACCTGCGGGTCGACAGCGCCTTCGTCATCAAGGACTGGATCACGGTTCCGCAGTTCGTGTCGGTCCTCGGCCTCGGTCTCGGCCTGCTCACGATGGTCGTGGTGCGTCTGCGTCCGGCCTCCTGGCCTGAGCAACCGGAACCGACGCTGCCTGCCGTCCCGGCTGGCCAATCGGGGCCAAAGCCCGCGTAGCGTTATCGCTCCCGCCGAACGCCTTGACCCCTTCCCACTGGCCGATAGCGGCGACAGTTGCTACCCTATCGAATAGACGCTTCGTTTGGTGCAGGCCAGTCGAACGCCGCATCGAGGCCATCGATAGGAGATCCGCGCCTTCGGAGGACGGCCTGACCCATCACCTGTTTCTGATCGCTCTCGGCTTCAGCGCTAGCCTCGCCGCCGGCCTTGCCACAGGCGTCGGCGCACTGCCGGCCGTCTTCGCCGCTCGGGCGACGGACAAGATGCTCGACGCGTTGCTCGGTTTCGCGGCCGGCGTGATGCTCTCGGTGTGCGCGTTCGGGCTGATCCTCCCCGCCCTCGACACGGGCGCCGTCGGCATCATGGTGCTCGGCGTGCTGTGCGGCGTGAGTCTATTTGGCATCGCCGACCGCCTGACCCCCCACCTGCACTTCATCTCCGGGCTGGAGGGTCCGCCCTCGCACCTCCAGCGCGTGTGGCTGCTGGTTCTGGCGATGACGATCCACAACCTGCCCGAGGGTCTGGCGGTGGGCGTGGCATTTGGCAGGGAAGACATAGCTGCCGCTATCACCATCGCGATCGGTATCGGCATTCAGAACATGCCGGAGGGGCTGACAGTGGCGCTGCCGCTCGTGCGCGAAGGCTATCGTCCCGCCCGCGCGATAGGCTGGGCGACGCTGACCGGGCTTGCCGAGCCGGTGACCGCGCTCATTGGGGCGACGCTGGTGCTGCTCATCGGGCCGCTCCTGCCGTTCGGGCTGGCATTTGCGGCCGGCTGCATGCTGTACATCACGCTGGACGAGGTCATCCCGGAGAGCCACAGCCGTGGGCACCACTTGGAGGCGACAATCGGCACGGTGCTCGGCTTCTTGCTGATGACGGCGCTTGAGAGGCTGTTCTCCTAGGGGGCAGCCGCCTTCGCCAGCGCCGCGGCAGCCTGAAAAGCAACTGGCCAGCCGCCAACTGGGTGGAGACCCTCAAGCCCATGCGACAGGTCGTCGCCCTGGACTGCCGTGGCCACGGCCAGAGCGACAAGCCGCACGACTCCGAGGCCTACGGCGGCGAGAACATGGCCCAGGATGTCCTGCGCTTGATGGACCATCTCAGCATCGCCGCCTACTTGCTGGCCCATCACAGGGAGAGATTCACCTCGGTCATTCTGGGTGGCATCGGCGACGTCTTCCAGCCCGTGGGCGGCGAGTTTGGACGTGTCATCGTCGATGCCCTGCTGGCCAAGGCCCCCTCGCAGATCACCAACCCCGTGGGCAAGGTCTTCCGTGCCTTCGCCGAGCTAGACCTGAACAACGACCTTGAGGCGCTCGCCGCCTGTGCCGGGCGTGTGCGCAGCCCCATCGACCGTGCTGACCTGGCCGACGTGGACATCCCCGTCCTCATCGTTGACGGGGGAAACGACGTTCTGGCCAGGAATCCGGACGAACTGGCAGCGGGAATACCCGGCGCCAGGCTGGTCATCATACCGGACCGCGACCACCTCACCGTGGTCCCTGACTCACGGTTCAAGGATGAGGTCGTAGGGTTCCTGGAGCAGCAATAGGCGGGAAGGCGAGGCCGGGCGGCGCCGGAATCAGCCTCTTGACATATGTTATGGCGGCTGCTATAGTGCCGCTCACCTGGATAGAGGTATCGGCTGCGAACAGGACTAGTACGCTATCTGGCGGGGCTCCAGAGAGCCGGGGTGGGTGAGAGCCCGGCGCCCGCGCGATGGCAGAATGGGCCTGGGAGCTGCAAACCGAACAGGAGGAACAGGGAATCAGGAACTAGGAACTTGGCCGTAGGCTATCGAGTTCCCAGTTCCGAGTTCCTCCGCAGTAGGCTTTGCCGGAGGGGCACCGTTATCAGAGCCCAGGGTATCTGTCGCTGATGGCGACACGTACCTGATAGAGATGGTCCGCTATCGGCGGATCAACCAGGGTGGCACCGCGAGGCAGCCCTCGCCCCTAGGGGCGAGGGCTTTTGATTTGTGCGGCAACGCACCCGTTCGGCTGATCTCTACAGAAGCGAGGCAGCGCAGGAGGAAAGCATGGAGACCAAGTTCATCCTGTCGGAGAAAGACCTGCCGGGGCAGTGGTACAACATCCAGGCCGACCTGGGTCCTATTGGGGGACCGCCGCCCCCGCCCCTGCACCCCGTCACCAAACAGCCCATCGGCCCCGAGGACCTGGCGCCTCTCTTCCCGATGGCCCTCATCGCCCAGGAGGTGAGCCAGGAGCGCTACATCGATATCCCGGAGGAGGTGCAGCAGATCTACCGTCTGTGGCGGCCATCCCCGCTGCATCGGGCCCTCCGCCTGGAGAAGGCGCTGGATACGCCGGCCCACATCTACTACAAGTACGAGGGCGTCAGCCCTGCGGGCTCCCACAAGCCGAACACCGCCGTCGCTCAGGCCTTCTACAGCAAGCAGGAAGGGGTAAAGCGCATCGCCACCGAGACGGGAGCGGGACAGTGGGGTAGCGCCCTGGCCATGGCCTGCAACTTCTTCGGGCTGGAGTGCAAGGTCTACATGGTAAAGGTGAGCTACCACCAGAAGCCCTACCGTCGCTCCATGATGGAGACCTGGGGGGCCACGGTGGTGCCCAGCCCCAGCCAGGACACCAACGCCGGGCGCAGCATTCTGGCCCAGGACCCGGACTCGCCGGGGAGCCTGGGCATCGCCATCAGCGAGGCGGTGGAGGACGCCGTCACCCGCGACGACAGCAAGTACTCGCTGGGCAGCGTCCTCAACCACGTCCTCATGCACCAGACCGTCGTCGGGCTGGAGGCCTTGAAGCAGATGGAGATGGCCGGCGAGTACCCGGACGTGGTCATCGGCTGCGTTGGCGGCGGCTCCAACTACGCCGGGCTGGCCTTCCCCTTCGTGCGTGATCGACTGGTGGGAGGCAAGAAGACGCGCTTCGTCCCTGTGGAGCCGGAGGCCTGCCCCACTGTCAGCCGCGGCCAGTACGCCTACGACTTCGGCGACACGGCGGCGACGGCGCCCATAGTGATGATGTACACTCTCGGCCACACCTTCGTGCCGCCGGGGATCCACGCCGGCGGGCTGCGCTACCACGGCATGGCGCCGCTCGTGTCTTACCTGTGCAACCGGGGCGTCATGGACATCAAAGCCTACCACCAGACCAAGATCTTCGACGCCGCCGTGCAGTTCGCGCGGGCCGAGGGGATCATTCCGGCGCCGGAGACGGCCCACGCCATCCTCGCTGCCATCGACGAGGCGCTGGCCGCCAAAGAGGCGGGCGAGCGGCGTGTCATACTGTTCAACTTCAGCGGCCACGGCCTGCTGGACCTGGGGGCCTACGACCAGCACTTCGCGGGCAAACTCGAGGACTACGCCTACCCGGCGGAGAAGGTGAAGGAGGCTCTGGCGGCGCTACCGGTCGTTTAGAACAAATCATAGCGCGGCGCGTCCGCGAAGGCCCCACTCGCTATGGGTTCGACGAGGAGCCGCGTTGAGGGGGCTTTGTCCTTTGCCCTTTGTGCTTTGTACTGGCCCTACGCGTGGGCTAAGGGAGTTGGTGCGTGATGAGTGATGCAACGTCCACCCGCCGTAAGCGCATCCTTACCGGCGACCGGCCTACGGCCGAGGGCTTTCACCTCGGCAACTACGTGGGCAGCCTGGCCAACCGCGTCAAGCTGCAGGACGAGTACGACACGTTCATCCTCCAAGCTGACCTGCATCTGCTCACCACCCGCACCAGCAACCTGGACGAGATCCAGCGCAACATCCGGGGCATGGCCCTCGACTACCTGGCGGTGGGCCTTGAGCCCGAGAAGTGCACCTTCTACGTGCAGTCGCTGGTGCCCGAGGTGCTGGAGCTGCTCTGGCTGTTCATGGCCCTGGTCAGCGTGCCCCGAGCCCAGCGCATCCCCACCCTGAAGGAGCAGGTGCGCGACCTGAAGCTGGAGTCGGCCTCCATGGCGTTGCTGGCCTACCCCATTCTCCAGGCGGCCGACATCCTGATGGTCAAGGGCGACTGTGTGCCCGTCGGGAAGGATCAGCTCTCGCACATAGAGCTGACCCGGGAGATCGCTCGGCGCTTCAACGACAGCTTCGGGCCGGTCTTCCCCATACCCGAAGGCCTCATCGGTGACGTGCCGACGCTGCCCGGCATCGACGGCGGGGCCAAGATGGGCAAATCGCTGGGCAACGCCATCTTTCTTACGGATGACGCCGAGACGGTGACCAAAAAGGTCATGCGCATGTACACGGACCCGACCCGCATCCATGCCACCGACCCGGGCCACCTCAGGGGCAACCCGGTCTTCACCTACCACGATGTCTTTAACCCCGATAAGGAGGAGGTGGAGGACCTCAAGCGCCGCTACCGGCGCGGGAAGGTGGGCGACGTGGAGGTGAAGCAGAGGCTGGCCCGTGCCCTCAACGCTTTCCTGGACCCCATCCGCGAGCGACGCGCCCACTACGAAGCGCGCAAGGGTTTCGTTGAGGAGATGCTGCTCCAGGGGACCAAGCGGGCGCGGGCCGAGTGCCAGCGCACCCTGGAGGAGGCCCGCGAGGCGATGGGACTCACGTACTTCCGGCAGCTCCGCCTGCCGACCTAGCCATGTACACTCCCACCCTTGAGGAAGCGCGCGCCATGGCCGACCGGGGCAACCTCTGCCCTGTCTACCGGGAGGTGTCTGCCGACCTGGAGACGCCGGTCTCGGCCTACCTGAAGGTGGCCCGAGGCCGCCACTCCTTCCTCTTGGAGAGCGTCGAGGGTGGCGAGCGCCTGGCCCGCTACAGCTTCATCGGCACCGAGCCCTACCGGGTGCTGCGCACCGGCCCCAGCCCCGCCCTCAACCAGTTGTCCGGCGACCCCCTGGTGGCGATCGAGGATGAGCTGCGCCGCTTCCAGGTGGTGCCGGTGGCCGGGTTGCCCCGCTTCCACGGCGGCGCCGTCGGCTACCTCTCCTACGAGGTCGCCCGCTACTTCGAGCCCCGGCTGCCAATGCCCGAGGCCGACCCTCTGGGGCTGCCGGAGGCCATCTTCCTCTTCATTGACACCCTCCTCGTCTTCGATCACCTCCAGCACCGCATCAAGGTGGTCAGCCACTGCCGCCTGGACGGCGACATCGACGCCGCCTACCGGCAGGCCGTGTGGCGCATCGAGGAGTTGGTCGGGCGCCTGGCGCGCCCTCTGACAGCCCTTCCCTATCGACAGGAGGCGCCGTCGTCCGCCCGACCAGAGGGCATGGCCTCCAACGTCAGCCGCGAAGACTACCTGGCCAAGGTGGAGCGCTGTCGGGAGTACATCGTCGCCGGGGACATCTACCAGGTGCAGGTCTCGCAGCGCTTCCAGCGGCCCACCTTCGCCCATCCCTTCGAGGTGTACCGCGCCCTGCGGACCATCAATCCCTCGCCCTACATGTACTACCTGGATCTGGGTGATGCCCAGATCGTGGGCGCCTCGCCGGAGATGCTGGTGCGCGTGGAGGACGGCCTAGTGGAGACCCACCCCATCGCCGGCACGCGCCGTCGCGGCCGCGACTTCGAGGACGAACGCCGCATGGAGGAGGAACTGCGCACCGACGAAAAGGAGCGGGCGGAGCACATCATGCTTGTGGACCTGGCCCGCAACGACATCGGGCGCATCAGCGAGCCGGGCACTGTCCAGGTCACCCAGCTCATGGAGGTAGAGCGCTACTCCCACGTCATGCACCTGGTATCGCATGTCGTGGGGCGCCTGCGGCCAAAGATGACCTCCTACGATGCCCTGCGGGCTTGCTTCCCAGCCGGCACCGTCTCCGGCGCCCCCAAGATCCGGGCCATGGAGATCATCGCCGAGATGGAGGCGGACCGCCGCGGGCCCTACGCTGGCGCCGTGGGTTACTTCGACCTCTCGGGCAACCTGGACACCGCCATCACCATCCGCACCATCGTCATGAAGGACGGCGTCGCCTACGCCCAGGCCGCCGGCGGCATCGTCTTCGACAGCGTGCCGGAGCTGGAGTACATGGAGACGCAGAACAAGGCCCGGGCCCTCCTGCGCGCCATCGAGCAGGCGGAGGCGACGGCGGAGGAGTCGCCTCGGGGTAGCCCGGGGTACTAGGCCAGGCCACGGGACCAGTAGCATGCCTACCATCACCGTCTTTGCCCTGCTCACGACCGACCAGCAGGTCCTCCTTGCCCAGCGACGGCTCGGTAGCCCGCCATTCGCTGGTCGCTGGACGCTGCCGGTGGCCGTCCTCCGGCCGCAGGAGACGGCCGAGGAGTGCCTGGAGCGCCTGGCCAAGGCCGAGATGGGTGTGGAGGCCGTGGAGTACGAGTTCGCCGATACTCTCTACCTGGACGACCCGGCCGGCGGCGGGCGCTACGTGGGCAACGTCTTCCTGGTGCTGCGCTGGGAGGGAAAGCTACGCTACCGCACCCACGGCGAGTTTCAGGACGTGCGCTGGATGCCGCTGGAGGAGCTGACCGGCCTGCCCATGCCAGAGCCCATGCGCCGCTGGCTCCAGGCCCGCCTGGCCGGCGAGGAGTTCCCTCAGGAGCCGCCGGACAACCGCACGGCCTGGAACGCTATCACCGCCGCCTACCAGGCGCGCCACTCCTTCCCGACTGACCGCCTCATCTACGGCCTGCGCTGCCCGACGGAGGATGAACTGGGGCTGCTCGGTGATGTGCGGGGCCGTCGCGTCCTCGTCCTCGGCTGCGGCGGCGGTGAGGATGCCATCGCCCTGGCCCGTCGCGGGGCGCAGGTGGTGGGCATCGACCTCTCGGACGAGCGGGTCCGCTCCGCCCGCGAACTGGCCCAGAAAGAGGGCCTGGAGGTCCCCTTCGTCCAGGCCAACGTCGAAGAGCTGCCTGACTTGGACAGCGAGAGCCAGGACGTCGTGGTGTCGTCCCAGGCGCTGAACTACGTGGAGCACGCCGACCGCTGCTTCGCGGAGGCGTTCCGGGTGCTGAAGCCGGGCGGCCTTTTCGTCTTCAGTGTCCAGCATCCCATGGACGCCTGCCTCGGCGACCACCCGCCGTATGCCCTGGACAAGGGCTACTGGGAGGTGCAGCACGACTGGGAGTGGGAGTTCATGGAAGAGGGGCTGAAGGAGCGCTTCCGGTCCTGGTATCGCACGGCGGCCGACTGGTTTGCTTTGCTCCAAGAGGCGGGCTTCCAGGTGGAGCGGCTGCTGGAGCCGCCACCGCCGTCGGAGCCGCCGACGGAGACTGACCTTTCCTGGGGCGACGCCGCCGTCGAGAGGGCGTCCCAGGTGCCGGCGACGCTCATCTTCAAGGCGCGCCGGCCGGCCTAAAGAGAGGGAGAGACGTGCTCCTCCTCATCGACAACTACGATAGCTTCACCTACAACCTCTACCAGTACCTGTCGGAGCTGGGAGCGGAGGTGCAGGTCGTGCGCAACGACGTGGTCAGCCTGGCCGAGGTGGAGTCGATGGCGCCGGAGCGCATCGTCGTCTCGCCCGGCCCTGGCACGCCGCGAGAGGCCGGCATCAGCGTCGAGCTCATCCGCCGCTTCGCGGGTCGCGTGCCCATCCTGGGGGTCTGCCTGGGCCACCAGTCCATCGGCGAGGCCTTCGGGGGCGTGGTGGCCGGCGCCGGCGAGATCAAGCACGGCAAGACCTCCATCATCACCCACCAGGGGAAGGGCGTCCTGCGCGGCCTTCCCAACCCTTTCGAGGCGATCCGCTACCACTCGCTGGCCATCCAGCGTGAAGGCTTCCCAGCGTGCCTAGAGGTGACGGCGGAGAGCGAGTCGGGGGTGATCATGGCGGTGCGGCATCGAGAGCTGGCGGTGGAGGGCGTGCAGTTCCACCCGGAGTCTATACTGACGCCGGTGGGCCACGACATCCTGCGCAACTTCTTGGCGATATAGCGACATCACGACATATATATGGTAGTATGGCGCGTGAGGTGATGCGCCATGAAGAAGCTGATGATCTATCTGGACGATGACCTTCACGAAGACTTGAAGGCTCTAGCCTTCCGTAAGCGAACGACGATGGCCGCCCTAGTTCGCTATGCTCTGGACAGGACCTTTGAGGACGAGCTGGACGTGATAGCGGGAGAGCGGGCTCTGGAAGAGGCCGCTCGCGACCCATCGAGCGGCATGACTTTGGAGCAGTATCTGGAGAAGCGCGGGCTTGCTCTACCAGACAGAGCTAACACCAAGGGCACAGCGAGAGCTCGACGAGCTGCCAGCTAGGGAGGTCGTGCGGATCGCGCGAGCCCTGTTCGCTCTTGCGGAGGAGCCGCGTCCCCGCGGGGCGCGCAAGCTGGCGGGCACAGCGGCGCCAATGTGGAGGATCCGCATCGGGGACTACCGTGTCATCTACTCCGTATCCGATGCCGCTCGGCGGGTTATCGTCTTACGCATCGCCCGTCGAGCCGAGAGGGCATATGAGAGGCTGTGACGGTGAAGGCAACTTCTGAAGCCCAGGCCTCGGCCTGGGCGGGCAAGCGCGTGTCGGTCGGCTGCCAGGCTAAAGCCTGGCCTTCTCAGCACATACGTGGAGAAGTCCTATGATCCGTGAGGCCATCGGCGCGCTGGTGGATGGGTGCTCCCTGACGGAGGCGGAGGCCGCCGCCGTCATGGAAGAGATCATGTCGGGCGAGGCGACGCCGGCCCAGTTTGGCGCCTTCGTCACCGCTCTCCGTCTCAAGGGCGAGACTGTGGACGAGATCGCCGGCATGGCCCGCGTCATGCGCGAGAAGGCCCGCCGCGTCCACGTCGAGGGCGTCCTCCTCGACACCTGCGGCACCGGCGGCGATGCCCGCGGCACCTTCAACGTCTCGACCGCCGCCGCCTTCGTGGCCGCCGGGGCCGGCGCCCGCGTCGCCAAGCACGGCAATCGGGCCATGACCAGCCGTTGCGGCAGCGCCGACGTGTTGGAGGCCCTGGGGGCGCGCATCGACCTGTCGCCGGAGGAGGTGAAGGCCTGTCTGGAGGAGACGGGCGTCGGCTTCATGTTCGCGCCCAGCTTCCATCCGGCCATGAAGTTCGCCGCCGGCCCGCGCCGCGAGATCGGCGTGCGCACCGTTTTCAACATCCTGGGGCCCCTGACCAACCCGGCGGGCGCCGCCTGCCAGGTCCTGGGCGTCGCTGACCCCTCGCTGGCGGAGACCATGGCTTTGGTTCTGGCCCGCCTGGGCAGCCGCCGCGCCCTGGTGGTCCACGGCGACGGCCTGGACGAGATGAGCATCAGCGGCCCTACCCTGGTCTGCGAGCTGGTCGAAGGCTGCGTGCGCCAGTACGTGGTGACGCCGCAGGAGGTGGGCCTGGCCCTGTCCGAGGCGGCGTCGGTGGCCGGCGGCACGCCCGAGGAGAACGCCGCCGCCCTGCGCGAGGTGCTGGCCGGTCACGCCGGCCCGCGGCGCGACATCGTCTTGCTCAACGCCGCCGCCGGCCTGGTGGCCTTGGAGAGGGCAGCGGCCCTGGCCGAGGGGGTGGCCCTGGCGGCCGAGGCCATCGACAGCGGCGCCGCCCGCGACCGGCTGGAGCGCTTCGTGGCCGTGAGCAACAGCTTTCAGTAGGGGGAGAAAGGGGACCCCATGCCCGGACAAGCCGCCGACACCTTCCTGGACCGCATCCTGGCCGACAAGCGGGAGGAGCTGGAGCGCCGGCGCCAGAAGGAGCCCGTAGAGGTCCTCCAGCGCCGCGTCGCCGACCTGAGCAGCCAGTGGAGCCGCGGCGAGCAGTGGAGCCTGGTGAAGGCCATCCTGGAGGGTCCTCGGGGGCCCCACGCCGGCGGCAAGCGCATCCAGCTCATCGCCG
>Ga0315279_10004804_pt1 | contig 17948 bp, 18 predicted proteins | sample YL17G06_20_MG_FD_203694 | JGI IMG/M metagenome (GOLD analysis project Ga0315279, IMG submission 203694) | Sediment microbial communities from Yellowstone Lake, YNP, Wyoming, USA - YL17G06_20 | ecosystem: Environmental > Aquatic > Freshwater > Lake > Sediment | place: USA: Wyoming | collected... | reverse complement strand
GGAGGCGGGAGGTGAGGGGGAAATTGAGTTCTGAAGGAGTTAAGGCGTAAGCCTTTTATGCCTCCGTCCCCCCTCTCCATTTTATGTTGAAGATCCCGCCGGAGGCGGGAGGTGAGGGGGAAATTGAGTTCTGAAGGAGTTAAGGCGTAAGCCTTTTATGCCTCCGTCCCCCCTCTCCATTTTATGTTGAAGATCCCGCCGGAGGCGGGAGGTGAGGTGGCAGTTGGTTAACAGAGCTATTCTTATGAATTGCTACGCAGAATTTTTCAAAAACAAAGGTCAGAAACGTCAGAACGGTCAGAACCGTCAGATCCTCCAGCGCTGACCTCTCCAACGACAGAGCAGAAGAATGCGTAACAAAATTGGCTATTTTAAAGGCTCGTTTATAAAGATGAAACAGATAATTACTCTTCTACTCTCCATTACGTTGATCTTTGTTCTTGTCTGCAGTAAGAACAAGCCCACCGAGCCGCCCCAACCTACTGATCCGCTTGATTATTATCCCATGCAAAAAGACTATAGCTGGAGATACATTAACCTGGGTGGTGGCGCAGAATGCACAACCATTGGCAAAAGCTTCGATCTCACCATACTCGGTACAAACACAAGAGACACTTATACGGGATTTGACCGTTTTAGGTCGGACATCAATGATACCAACTTTATATACGAAAAGGCAGATACTCTTTTTCTCAAGAAGGTGGGACAAGGTGTGCCACTTCTCAAGATATTGGTGGGACCCATCAAAGAAAACACCTCTTGGAGCGATGAAAATTTCGACTATCTCATCCAGGGATTTGAGAATGTCACCTTAACTATTAACGGTGTAACTTATAAAAGATGCGCCAAAATCATAAAAACTCATTTTAACTCCCCCAACCATAATGTAACCTATGAATGGTGGGCGCCCTCGTACGGAAAAGTAAAGGAAATGGAAGAGGAACCATCTGGCCCTTGCGTCCGAGCAGAAGAATTGCGGTCTTTTACTACATCGGGCGTTTTCCCGTAGCCGCATTATTACTTGCTGCAAGTCCCCCCAAATAGTTTAATTTTGATTTAATACCTTCAACTCTTGCAAGATTCGATAAGAATCAAGAAAGTTCTTTATTTAATGGAATTCAGGCGTAAGCCTTTTAGCGGACTTCGCTTTGTCACAACCTCAAAATATGGGTTTTCTCGCAAATTAATATTTTTTTCTGCGTTCCACAAAGTAATTTGAGCCGGGAAGGCTCTTGGTATACTTTTTCAAATCGGCGATCATGTGGGATATCTCCCCCTGGTGCTTAAACATTCTCTCATGATTTACCAGCACCGCTATGGACAAAGTCATTATGGGAAAAGTCTCCTTTTCTCCTCTTCTGTTTTCGGTGATGATGTAACCTCTTGCCTGATCCTCCTTTTCATACCGACGTACGATCATGCGATCGAAAATTCCGATGATCTTGCTACAAACAAAATCCATTTTTTCAGGTGGAACGATGAAAACGAAATCGTCTCCGCCGATATGCCCTACGAAACTATTTGGAGAAAAGCTGTAGACTGAATCCCTGATTATCTCAGAGGTCATCTTTATAAGCCTGTCTCCGTGATGATAACCATAATAATCGTTATAAGCTTTAAAATCATCCAGATCCACGTAGCAGGCGGCAAACTTTTCTCCTTTTTTAATTCTTTTGGCGATTTCCCTTTCAATTATACTGGTGCCCGGAAGTCTGGTAGTGGGATTGACTCCTAAGTCCCGACAGCTTCTTTTTATGATCGTATTAAGTTTAGCCGAAAAAAGCTGGGTATCCCATCTGGAGTAAAAGAAATCATCGGCGCCAAAATCCAGCCCCGCTATTATCATCTTATTGCTTGGATCAGGATGATATAAGACCACAGGAGCTAAGGACAAAATGGGGTGATTTTTTATGGTCTTGACCAGATTTAATTCAGCCCGGAAAGAACCGGTCCCGGCTATTACGATCAAATCCAAAATATGTTTTTTGATTAGTTCTTCTAAACAGGAGAGCTTGGAAAAGGAATGGAACTCCGTTTTCCAAGCTTTCAGAGTTTTCTTTAACTTATCCTGAACCCCAACGCCTTGCTGATAAAGGGCACAACGAAACATAAGCATATCCTTGACTTTAGAAAACAAAACCGAAAATAAAGATTTTCGGCATCTCCGTCTTGTGTTAGCAGAAAGCTTTAAAAAAACAACTTGCCAATGAAACCTGGAATGTCAAGCTTTAGGGACTGTTGAAAAAGTGGTTTTGGAGTGCGAAAGCTTGCTTTCGCGATTTTTTGAAATCTAAATATGTTCTTCTACCATTACTTACTTACACTTTGGGCGAAAACCACACCCCGCCAAAGGCGGGGTGCACTCCAGCTTAGGTTTTTCGACACGCCCCTCAAGCGGGACACTCCATTTCTTACCTTTACTAACATAAACCCAATTATTCCTGATATGATGCTATCCCTCTTTCCCTAATCCTCTCCCCTTGGGGGAGAGGGTAGGGTGAGGGGGTATGTAAACTTATTTATTGCGTTTGCATTAGTAAATCAAATTTTCATTTTCTCCCGAGGATGAAAGGTTCTGTGAACCTCCTTTAGATATTCTCGGTCTAAGTGAGTATATATCTGTGTAGTAGATATATCGGCATGTCCGAGCATCTCCTGAACTGCACGCAGATCTGCCCCTCCTTCCAAAAGATGGGTAGCAAAAGAATGCCTTATGGTATGAGGGCTTACTTTCTTTTTTATCCCCGCCCGGTTCACATATTTTCTCAATATTTTCCACGCTCCCATTCGGGAAAGCTGTCCTCCCCTTCGATTCAAAAAAAGCACGTCCTGTGAATTTTGATTAGCTAAGCGGGGACGTAAATCTGACAGATATTCTTCCACCGATTTTATCGCCTTCTCCCCGATGGGGACTATTCGCTCCTTTTGTCCTTTTCCTATTACCCGGACCAGATCCACCTCCATAAGAAGATTTTTTCTTTTCATGCCGATAAGCTCAGAGATTCTAACTCCGGTGGCATACAGAAATTCCAAGATAGCTTTGTCCCGCAAGTGTAAGGGCAAGGGTTTACCCTTCTTTGAATAAACATCTTCCATAGATTGATCCAATAACCTTTCCATCTCATGCTGGTCTAAAACAACCGGCAACTTCCTCCATAATTTGGGCGATTCCAATGCCCCGGCTGGATCAGATTCGGTATAACCCTCCCTTACCAAAAATTTATGAAAACTTTTGATAGCGGCCAGATTCCGTGCAATGCTGGTCGCCTTTAATCCCAATCGGGAAAGCTGTCCAATTAGTTTGGTGATGTGATCCTCTTTTATTTCCTCAAGAGAGGAAACCTTCTCATCGCCCAAAAATTTGATATATCTTTTAAGGTCTATTTTGTATGATTCGACGGTATTGGGAGATAAACTCCGTTCGAGCGAAAGATGATTCAAAAAAACGGTGAGGAACTTTTTCATAAAATAGATAAGAGGAATGAACTTAATTTGAGCACAAGGTAGCGGAGACCTTCAGGTCTCCAACTTTTTAACTTGACAGATTTTGTAGCGGTCGCATTCATGCGACATTGTTTGATGAATCAAACCGCTACATTTTCTGTCTCTCTCCAACGGCTCAAAAGAGCTATTGCCTTATGTCGGATTGTCACCATAATCAGTTGATAACCTTTAGGTCTCCAATATAAGTGGAAAGCTAAAGCTTTCCGCTACAACCTGAAACAGTTCTTGTGCCTGTCGGGTCCCCGACCCGATCCCGCAAAATGCGGGACCATCTCAGGGAACCTGGAAGGCACACAAAGATAAAACGGGGATTTTTATATCATTTAATACGTTTGTATTAGCTTTAATTCCCAAGTGTTGGATAGTTTAATTTAAAACGAGCCTTGTAATAAAACCTTGTCCCCAGAAATCCTAAAATCAAAACTGCAAAATACCAGGGATAGAAAAATCCGGCGGCGATGGACAAAAATAGTATAGATAATTTGGTCGACAAAACTATGTTATTATTTTTCTTGGTCAAAGCACTAAAGAGAAAAAAGGGGAAAACCAGAGCGGATGCGATAAAGAAAGGAATGTCTTTAATAAAAAAAGATAAAGATGTTGAGAAAAAGACTAAAATAGAGGCAAAAATGACAACTTTTCCCTTCCCCCATTTTACCGCCAGGGTGATTTTCCCTGATATTTTATCTCCCTCAATGTCCGGAATGGTGGTGTTCAGATAGATAGCTCCTACTGCAAACATATAAGGCAGGGAGAAAAGGATCGATTTTGCTGAAAGGGTCTGGGCAGACGCCCACCCGTCTGGGTGGTTCATACACCAGCCCATCAAAAAGGCTAAATTTCCGTGTGCCAAGATATTAAATAAAAATCCACCCACTGGCTTTCCCTTAAAAGAAAAAGGCGGAACGGAGTAAAAAAGACCGAACAAAAAGCCGAGAGTAAAAAGGACTCCTAACTCTGGTGAAATGAGATAGGCGGGAATTATGCTTATGAGGTTAAGAAGAACTGTCTCGAAGATGGCGTTCTTTTTTGAAATGTGCCCTTCCGCCAAGAAAAACAATTTCTTGTTTAGCTTGTCGGATTCCACATCATATATCTGATTTAAAAGATATACCGCCCCTACCAGAAAAGTAACCAAAATAAGGATCAAACCGGGCAAATTGCTTTCCCCAGAGAAGACTGCACTACGATGATGTCCCAAAAGAAGGATAGTCCATACCGGAGGCATTAAAACCGGCCTGATCACAAAAAGATAATCTAAATATTTTATCACTTCGAATGACGAATGATTGACTTGTGGTGAGCTTGTCGAACCATGACGAATTCCGCACACTATCCCCCTCGCCCTTGCCCTCTCCCCCAGGAGAGAGAGAACCCCATCACTCCCCTCCCTCGATGGGAGGGGATACAGGGGAGGGTGATCCGTATGGATGCATACGCATTATGCCAATTCATTTAAGTGCTGCCACAATATTATCTCCAATAGTCTCTTATCCGTTTAATCCGTTCAATCCGTTGACTGATCCGTTGACCAATTCATCTATACACCACAAATTTCAAATAATAATAAACTAAGGGAGAAACGAAGAGCAAACTGTCGAAACGATCCAGTATTCCACCGTGGCCCGGAATGATATTTGAGGTATCTTTGAATTGAGCATCCCTTTTGAAAAGCGACTCTGTCAAATCCCCCACCTGTCCAACAAAGGCGACGATCAGGGAGATGATTAAGAGGTCTTTTAACTGCGCTGAAGAGAAAAAAACAAAGTGGGAAAAAAATGCGGCGGCAATTGCTCCCAAAATCCCTCCCCCAAATCCCTCTACCGTCTTTTTAGGACTTACCCGTGGAGAAAGCGGATGTTTTCCCAGGGGTGCTCCGATAAAGTATGCAAAAGTATCGCAAGACCAGATACAAAGCAAAAGGTAAACAATCCACAATCCTCCCATTTTGTAGTTGGAGATACTTTCCGGAGACATCTCTCTTAAAAGGATTAAGTAACTGAAAAGTCCAGCTACATAGAAAAATCCCAAAAGGGATAGAGCCAAATTGGAAGTCGCTCCTTCGGTTTTCCCTTTAATCACCAAGATTAGAGCGGACAGATATAGTATACCTAAAATAAAAAAAAGAAAAACTCTTTCCCCCCATAGATAGGCGGAGAGACCTAAAAAAACGCCTAATATTATTAAGGGGATTTTGGGAATTTCGGAATTTTTGGCTTGAGATAGACGGAGGAATTCCCATAGACCTAAGACGATTAGAACTTCGATTAAAATTAAAAAGGGAAGTTTGCCCAGAAGGGTTATGTAGATTATGAGCGGGGCAAAAACAAAAGCCACCACCACTCTGGTGAAAAGATTACTCTTCATGCTTTAGGCTGTGCTCCGGCTGGATGAGCCTGTCGAAAAATGTCATTCTGAGGCGTTAGCCGAAGAATCTCAAATTTGTAACAGGTTGAATTCATTAGATTCTTCACTCCGTTCAGAATGACATGAAGAGCATTCTTATGGTTTTTCGACACCCTCGGATGTTATCATCCAGCTTGTAGGTCAAGCATCCCGCAGGGTGCTTGACAAATAGAATTGTCAACCAGGCTTCGCCATGGTTGACCTACATAGCTTAGGCTTGACTCTATGAGCATCAAGTCACACTCTTCCAAATCTTCTTTCTCTATTCTGATAATCCCAGATGGCTTCATAAAAGTCTTTAACTGAGAAATTGGGCCATAAGACATCGGTTATGTAAAGCTCGGTGTAGGAAGTCTGCCATAAAAGGAAGTTGGAGATGCGCATCTCTCCTGAGGTTCGGATCAGAAGATCCGGATCGGGGAGATCCTTTGTATAAAGGTAGCTGGAGAAGGTTTCCTCATTTAGAGCATTCGGTTCGAGTTTTCCCTCTTTCACATCCAGGGCAAATTTCTTCACCGCATCTAAAATCTCGGTTCTTCCTCCATAGTTCAAAGCCAAATTTAAGATCAAACCGGTATTATCCTGGGTCACGTTTTTGGCTCTTTCCAAAATCTCTCTTTTTTCGAGAGGTAGCTCCTCGATTCTTCCGGTAGTAATTAACTTCACATTGTTCTCATCCAGCTCATTTATCTCCCTTTTGGTGGTTTCATACAAAAGTTTCATTATAGCCGAAACCTCATACTTTGGTCTTTTCCAGTTCTCCCGGGAAAAGGTGAAGAGGGTCAAAATGGAGACGCCCAGATCGCCTGCGGCTCGGACAATTCTTTTAACCGTTTTCACCCCAGCTTTATGTCCCGCAGTTCGGGGTAAGCCTCTTCTTTTCGCCCATCTCCCATTGCCATCCATGATGATGGCTATATGATTAGGGAGGTTACCTTTCTTTAAGATTTTTTCCTTAAGCTCCAAGCTATCTTTAGACAATCTTTTTACCTCACATAAGGGATGATTTTTGGAGTGTTCGCCTTTAGAGACTGTTGAAAAAGTGGTTTTTGGAGTGCGAAAGCTTGCTTTCGCGGTTTTCTGAGATGGAGATGTTCTTATACCGCAACACTTAAACTTTTAGAAAAAACCGCACCCCGCCAAAGGCGGGATGCACTCCGGTTTAAGTTTTTCAACAAGCCCTAAAGACACACACTTCGTGCTTAAACCTCCATCACTTCCCCTTCTTTTTTCTTCATCATCTCATCTACAAGCTCTATGTGCTTGTCTGTTATTTCCTGCACGTGCTCCTGAGCTTTTCTGGATTCGTCCTCCGAGATTTCTTTATCTTTTTCTGCTTTTTTCAAAGCCTCATTGGAGTCCCGTCTGATATTTCTTACTGCGGTTTTGCCCTCTTCGGTTAATTTCCTCACCAGTTTGACCAGATCTTTTCTCCTCTCCTCGGTTAGGGAGGGAATGGGAAGTCTTATCACGTTGGCATCAGCTTGAGGATTTAGTCCCAGATCGGATTTTTGAATGGCTTTGACTATATCCGGGATCAATTTTTTTTCCCAGGGTTGGATCACCAAAAGTCGGGGATCCGGCACAGAAATGTTAGCTACGGAAGACAAGGGGGTCATGGTATCGTAATAGTTCACCCTGATCCCGTCCAAAAGGGCAGTGGTGGCTTTGCCGGTTCGGATGGAGGCAAGCTCCTTTCTGATCGTCTCCAGCGCCCTTTTCATCCTTTCCTCTGTGTCAGCGTAAAGTTTTTTTATCATGTTTTCCCTTTCTTTTATACGCAGAAATTTCTTTTCTTTGATACGGTGTTACCAGGTGAACCTCAAATTCAAAAGTTTTCGATTATAGGCAAATAATCACCTTTCAGTCTAAAACTACCGTGCCCAGCTTTTCCCCCAAGAGAATCTTTTTCAAATTTCCTCTTATTTGTAGATTGAAAACTATGATAGGGAGTTTATTATCCATGCATAAAGAGACTGCGGTGGTGTCCATGACTTTTAATCTTCGATTCAGCACTTCCATATAAGTTAGGGAATCAAACTTCTTAGCGGATGGATTTTTTACCGGATCGTCATCATACACCCCATCCACCTTGGTTCCTTTCATAACCACCTCTGCCCCTATCTCAATAGCCCTTAGGGCGGCCGCAGTATCGGTGGTGAAGTAGGGATTGCCCGTTCCCCCAGCTAAGATGATGACTCTACCCTTTTCCATGTGTCTTATGGCTCTTCTTCTGATATAAGGCTCTGCCACTGCCTCCGTGCGAATGGCGGTCATAACTCTGGTAAAGACTCCCAATTTTTCCAGACTATCCTGGAGAGCCAAAGCGTTTATTAAGGTGGCAAGCATCCCCATATAATCAGCGGAGACTCTATCCATTCTGCCTTCACCAGATGGGTCTTCTTGGCTGGCAGAAAGTCCCCGAAATATGTTCCCCCCTCCCACCACCAGAGCTACATTCACGCCTAAGTCTTTGACTTCTTTGACCTGTTGGGCGATGGAGGTCCTCATCTGGTGATCTATGCCAAATCCCTTCTCTCCAATCAACGATTCCCCAGATATCTTGAGGAGTATTTTTTGATAAATCGGTTTTAGCATGTGAGAAACATTCATACAAAATAAAGGTCAGGAAATCCTGACCTAATCCATCACCTCAAAACTGACCACTAATCACTGACCACTGAAAACTGGCCTCAAGGCACAGAATTCGTGTTAACTGACTTCATCTCCCAATCTGAACCTGATAAATCTTTTCACTGTGATATTTTCCCCCAATTTAGCCAGGGTCTCGTTTATCCTGTCCTTAACCGTCCGATCCTGGTCTTTAACAAAGGGTTGCTCCAAAAGGCAGACCTCTTGAAAATATTTCTCTAATTTTCCCTCGACAATTTTTTCTATGATTTTTTCCGGTTTTCCTTCGTTTTTGGCTTGGGTTCTATATATTTCCTTTTCCTTCTCAAGGAGTTCCGGTCTGAGATCGGACCGGCTCACCACCAAAGGATTGGTTGCCGCAATCTGCATGGCAATATCTTTGGCTAAGAGTTTGAAATCCTCGGTCCGCGCCACAAAGTCGGTTTCGCAATTAAGCTCCAGCAATACCCCCAATTTATCCCCCGGGTGAATATATGAGTAGATCATACCCTCCCTGGCGATTCTCGAAGCTTTCTTAGCCGCTTGGGTCAGACCCTGTTCCCTCAAGTAATCCGTGGCCTTATTCATATCGCCACCAGATTTTTCCAAAGCCTTCTTACAATCCATCATCCCTGCACCCGTCTTCTCTCTAAGCTTTTTAACCATGTCAGCACTTACAGACATTTATCTAAACCTCCAGAGTATTGTTTTCCCCCAATTTATTAACCATTCATATTCTTATCTAGATTCGAGGTCAAACGTCGGCGTTCCGAGCGTATCTAAAGTTCCTTCCTCGGTTGGAATCTCTTCACCATGCTTTTTCAAGCTCTCTACATATAGCTCAATAGCTTCTCTTGCCATTTCGATGGCTTTCTCTATAGTATCCCCGTATGTAACACATCCGGGAAGAGAAGGAACTACCACCGTGTATCCACCTTCCGGTTCTTTTCTGAGCAAAATTCTATAGCTTAACGCTTTCATATAACTATTAAGGCTTTGACTCAAAGTCGCGGTAAATCTCTTTCTCTATTCTACGACGAACTTCTCGAAACGGACGCCGTATTTCATCTCTTTCATCTGCAGTCATATATGCACTTTTATCCATCTCTCTTTTCCGTTTAAACAACTCCTCTTGTTTCTTTATAAACGAAATCTCTGCTTCCTTTAACCTTTTCCTACATTCTTCAGACTTGGCTTTCTTTACTGCATATTTTTCGGTGTCCGATGCCCATTTTTTAAAAAGGCATATCAAATCTTCTTCATTGAAAAAGGGAAACATGTCTTCATCATTCTCATTTCGAATAACTTAAATTATTATCTTAAGCCCCTACCTTCGCTTGGGTCTCTTTTGTTTCCTCACTCAGTTTTTGCTCCTCCAAAGCGGCCTCGGCTATTTGGTGGGTGATCACCTTGATGGATTTGATGGCATCGTCATTGGCCGCAATGGGAAAGTTTATAGGGTCTGGATCGGAGTTGGTGTCGATTACGGCAATGACGGGAATGCCTAATTTGTTAGCCTCGGCTACGGCAATTCTTTCCTTCTTGGTATCTACCACAAATAACAGTCCCGGCAGACGGCTCATCTCTTTTATACCTCCCAAGATTTTTTCCAATTTCGCCATCTCCTTCTCCAATTTCAATACCTCTTTTTTGGTGAGCTTGTCGAAGGTTCCGTCTTGTTTCATCCTCTCCAAATCCTTCAAGCGTTTTACGTTCGTCCTTATGGTTTGGAAGTTGGTCAACATCCCTCCCAGCCACCTTTCGGTAACGTAGAAGGCTTTACATCTTAAGGCTTCCTCTCGGACCACCGCTTGAGCTTGTTTTTTGGTCCCCACGAAAAGAAGGCTTTGATGTGCTTCAACTACCTCCCTTACCCTCTGGCAGGCTATCTCTATGCATTGGAGAGTCTTTTGTAGATCGATTATATATATCCCACTTCGAGCGGTGAAGATGAATTTTTTCATCTTGGGATTCCATCTCTTGGTCTGATGACCGAAATGAACTCCGGCTTCCAGTAAGTCTTTAATGGTAACTGTCATCTGCGGTTCCTTGTTTTTGGGTTAAATCCTCCACCTGTATCAGCTCTCAGCAGAACCGTCCCGCCCTCGGCGGGAGGACCCTCTGCCAGATCAACAGGCGTGTGTATTTTGGTTTAATCTATAAAACAATTTATCTCTTTGAATATTGGAATCTTTTTCGGGCTTTTATCTGCCCATATTTCTTTCTTTCTACCATGCGCGGATCTCTGGTCAGAAGCCCCTCCTTCTTTAGAGTTTTTCTAAACTCCTCATTCATCTTCAGAAGAGCCTTGGCGATGCCTAATCTAATGGCACCCGCCTGCCCGGAAAGCCCGCCCCCTCTGGCGGTGCAGATCACATCCAGTTTGCCCAGCATCCCGGTCAACTCCAATGGTTTTTGCGCCAAGGTCATCAAACTTTCTTTGGTTAGATATTCCCGGACGGGGCGTCCATTAACCATCATCTTTCCTGCACCCAGAAAAATACGCACGTTTGCCACGGCAGTCTTCCTTCTTCCTGTGGCTTGATAAGCAACAGTTGCCAACTTTACCTCCTCATATTAAAAACAAAGCCCAAACTATGAAAGAATCTTTTTTATCTCAACTCTTTAATACCTCCGGCTTTTGAGCCTGATGCGGATGTTTATCACCCTTATACACAAAAAGCTTGGAGAGCATCTTTCTTCCCAGTCGATTATGGGGAAGCATTCCCTTAACTGCATGGATGAAAAGCTCCTCCGGTTTCTCCTTTAAATATTTAGAGAAAGTCACCGATTTAAGTCCACCTGGGTAGCCAGTATATCGGTAATAGGTTTTGATGTTTTGCTTTTTTCCTGAAAGGATGACCCTATCCGCATTGATTACTATAACATAATCTCCCACATCTAAGTGGGGAGTGAAAAGTGGTTTGTTTTTTCCCAAAAGAATGGTTGCCACTTTGGTAGCTAATCGTCCTAAGATTTTGTTTTTAGCATCGACCACAAACCATCTTTTCTTCACTTCAGACATTTTCGGTGTATAGGTTTTCATCTCCTCTCCTTCTATTAAAACTTTCAATATAACTCTAAGCATCTATTTGTCAAGTTAAAAAATGCACCAATTTACAACAATACACAAAAAAGCTCCAACATAAAAAAACTACCCTTTTGGGCATTTTTCGGCAACTGGATGATTTTTTGTTCTAAAGAAGTTTATACCTTTCTCAAAATACGCAATTTGTGCTTCCACATTGATTTTTTTGATAACGGAGACCCGGCTTAGAACTCCCCAGAAGGGTGCATATAATAAAATGAGGTTCTTCTCCAATTTAGTGGCTAAGATTTTTGATAAGAATAAGATCGTAAATAGCTTAATAAACCGAGCATAATATAACAGAGTGAATTAAGACCTCACCCCCCATCCCCCTCTCCACAAATGAGGGTGTGTCACAATCATGTTTTGACTTTGTAGCCGTCCATATGGACGTAAGCTGTTGGAATCCAACAAACGGTTTTCGCAGACTAAAGTCTGCGGCTACAAAAAACCGAATTATGACACAGTCTCAAATGTAGAGAGGGGAAGATAGGGGGAGAGGTAAAAGTAGCCATCATTTCATTATCTGATGCAAATGAGTCAATACATTAAGCAACTCTTTGGAGAAGTCCCTAAAATAATAATTTCTTCCTTCGGACCGAGTCTACAGGATAAGGTTTAGCATACTTGCCGTGTGTGGGTGATTTTTCTCCCAGTTATTCGTATCGAAGCATACGAATAAGCTAAAGTTTCAATTCACATTTTCGATCTCAAGACACAGAATTCGTGAAATCATAATGTTCTGTGCCGGATTGTGCGGGAAATAAAGCATTATCTATATAAAGATGGGATGAGAGACAAAAACTGGGATCTGGCTTCGACCCTCCTCCAGAAACAAGAGGATGTTGCATTATGATATAAGTACCTTAAAAATCACGCAGACTAAAATTTTTTCACGTAAAATCCCAAAATTCGCTTGACAGCGAAAAGATGACTTTTATATTAATTTGCCACAAAAAATGGCACATTTGGAAAAGTCCACAAGATATTGATAATTGAAAAAGGGCAAGAAGTTCAAGCAAGACCAGTCGAAGGTTTGTTAGCAGGAGGTGAAAGAAATGAGATGTACCAACTGCGGAGAAGTTATCGACGGAGAGCCGGTTTGGGTGGAGGATGAGCCTTATTGCTGTCAGGAATGTGCGGATGAGATGATCCTTGAGGATGAGGAATTTGAAGAGGATGACGAGAAAGATAATGAAGAAGAGCCGTAGCAGTTCAGCCTCCGCCCATGGCGACACTTTCGGCAAGCTAACCTGAGCACGACTTCTGTCCTTTGACTTTGCTCCCTTCAACAAGCTCAGGGACAGTGAGCAAAGTCGAACTGTCAGGACGGTGAGCTTAATTTTTCATACAAAGTCCTAAAGAGGGCATAGCTTTTAAAACTGAAAAAACCAAAGAAAAACCCTTGAGCATGGTTCGAAGTTCACCATAAATAAAACTCAAGGGTTTTTATCTTTCTTGGTTTCTGACGGAGCTTTACAGACTGAAATTAAGGGTGAATCCGCTATAAATAAAATATTGGTCAAGAGAGAGCTTTGCCTTCAGCTCCTGTATGGAGAGTTCGGTGGAAGAGAAAAGGACTCTGGTCCCCACCTCACCCCCGATTCCAAAGCTGTCGCTGAAATAGTATTCAGAGCCAAAGGCACAGACGATGCCGAATGGGCTCATACGAGTCGTTTATCGGTTTAGGTTTAGTTCGACAAGCTCACTACAAGTCGGCTACGTATCGGTTTTTCGATGTTGGTTTCGCCTTTAGTCTTAACAAGATGCGTCCCGCAAGGTGCGGGACGAATAAACGACTACGACTTTACGATAAACGATACGTAATGGTTCGGCAAGCTCACCATGAACCGCCACCGAAACCTTGTTTTCCGCCAGAGGCGTATCCGCCTCTGGCGGAAACGAAACCCTTGAGAAAAATATTTGGGCAACAGTCCCAAGAGAACTCAAGGATCCTAAAACTCGGTTTTCCCGGTGAACTTGAAGTTTTTGATCAGCATAGCTGGGGCGACCACACAGCCGACGTCCCCCCACCAGGCATTAATGATCTTCCTCTCCTCAGAGATTTGCGCCGCATGGGAGAAGGCTTTGAGCATGCTTTCGGTGAAACGCAAGTTTTTCACTCCATGTTTAACCTTACCATTTTCGATCCAGAAAGTCCCGTCCCTGGTCATGCCGGTTAAGAGTGCTCTGGTGGTGTCCAGAAGCCCGTTTATGTAATGAAATCGGGTGATCAAAAGTCCACGCTCTACCGATTTAATCATTTTATCCACAGAAGAGTCTCCCCCTTCGATAAAAAGATTCAATGCCAAAGCGCCATCGGCGCTGTCCGGGGTCAAGGCGTGTCCGGTCGATTTCACCTTATCCTTATGGGCTGAAATAGAATCATAGACCACACCCTTAGCTATTCCATTCTCTATCAAAGTCACCTTCTTTTTAGGCACCCCCTCAAAGTCAAAGGGGAAAGCGATGGCGGATTGGTCGTTTCCGTCATCATAGATGGTGATATTTTCCCCCATGATCTTTTGCCCGATGCGGTTGGACAAAAAGCTGGTCCCCTCCTGAAAAGACTTTGATCCGAAGCCGATATAGTTCATCCACTCCAAGAGAGCGGCCACCGCGGACGGCTCCAGAACCACATCGTATTCACCCGGCTCAAGACCCTTTGGGTCTTTGCTGTCTAAGCATTTTTGGATGGCAATTTGAGATAGAAGCTCTACATCAATCTCTTCCACATCCCGGGAAAGACAATCCGCATAACCTGAACTATTATCTCCCATCACTATTATATTGATGAAAGTCGAAGTCAACGGTTGATAGCTATTCACCCCGTTGGTATTGGCCACCGCAATCTCAGTTTCACCGGTAGAGAACGAACCGGCAGCCGTAAGGTTGTGAACTTTCGCCTGATCAAAGATCTTCTTTATTTCTTGCGCCCTTTCAATCGGGGTAAAATTGGCAGTCTTTTTAAAATAAGTATTCAGTTTCAAAACCTTCTCTTTGGAGGGCAGACCCGGAAAATTCGGATTTTCTTTCTGATTTTTTGCAATCTCTATGGCATTGGAAAGCGCCTTTTTGAGATCGGTCTTGGTAAAAGAATTGGTCGCCGCCACCCCGATTTTTTTCCCCAGTGCGACTCTGAAATAAACTCTGCTATTTACCTCAAAAACATTCTGATGGATGGTGGAGTTGGCGAAACGGGTAAGCCCGCTTTCGCCTCCGATATAAACAGCCTCGGTTTGGTCTGCTTCCGATTTTTTTAAAACAGAAGCCAATGTGTCCAGTATTTTTTCTTTTCCGATCATTTGCTCACTCCTACCTTAACATTACGAAATCTGGTGGGTGAGGTCCCATGAGCTACGTGCATGATCTGCATAGGTTCACCCTTTCCGCAGTTGGGCACTCCCCAGATGTGCCAATGCTTTCGGCTACAGACAGCATCACAGCTGTTCCAGAACTCTGGGGTGATTCCGGTATAAACAGCATTTTTGTAGATTTTGGCTAATTTTCCGTCTTTAATTTCCCAGGCCGCCTCGACTCCAAATTGGAAATTCAGTCTCTTATCATCGATGCTCCAGCTTTTGTTCATGTCCAAAAAAAGCCCGGATTTAGTGTCTTTTATTAAATCCTCCAATTCCCACTCGCCCGGTTCTAAATTTATATTGGTCATGCGAATTAAGGGAATTCTGTTCCATCCGTCCGCACGCATGGTGCCGTTGCTTTTCTGTTTTAAAACCAAAGCTGTTTCTCGAGAGGTCTGATATCCTGCAAATAGACCATTTTTCACCAAATCCACCCTTTGAGCTTTAACCCCCTCATCATCGTATCCGAAGCTTCCTAATCCTCCGGGAAGGGTGGCATCCGCGGTGATAGTGACCTTTTCTGACCCGTATTTAAGCTTATTGAGCTTATCCATAGTCAAAAAGCTTCCACCGGCTAAGCTTATCTCGGTGCCCAAAACCCGGTCCAGTTCAGTGGGATGACCGCAGGACTCGTGCACCTGAAGAGCCATCTGGTTGCCGGAGATGATGATGGTCGTCTCCATTTCCGGAAGTGGCTCAGCCGAAAGAAGCTGGACCGCCTCTTCCCGGATCCTCTCCGCATTCTCCAAAAATTTCATCTCCTCTACAAATTCATAACCGCGCGAGGCATAATCGCCGCGATGGGAGTTGGGATAGGAGCGTCTTTGCGCCTCTGAGCCATCCACAGCCGTAGCGGAGATCCCCGCTCCACTCTCCAAAATAGACTGTTCTATAAAAACCCCCTCAGTGGAGGCGAAGATCTTGTCCGTTTTGAAAAACTCCATGGAACCTTCTGCCACTTTGATCTTCGGGTTTTTCATCATGATGGCACAGGCGTCCAAAAGAAGACCAATCTTTTTGTCTATGGGAACTTCGAAAGGATCGATGGCGTATTGACTGGCATATTTGTCATTATAAACTTCAGCCTCAGCCAGTCGGGCATTTTCCTTTTTGGTTAAGGCGCTGGCTTTGGCAATCTGGATGGCTTGATTTGCCACCCTTTTCATTTCTGCCACGGAACAAATGGAGCTTGCCGCAAATCCCCAGGCTCCGTCTGCAATCACCCTTACCCCGAATCCTTGATCGTCCCGACGGGACAAAGCCTCCACGTTCCCATTCTTCACCTTGATGTCCTCAATGCCGGTCTTCTGGTGTCTTAAGTCCGCATAATCCACTTTCTTTTTCTTCAAATAGTCGATGGTCTCCTTGATTTTATCTTCCAAACTATCCTCCTTTCCTCAAAAAGCACTTATTTTATTACTTCTAAAACTCAATCGGAGTGTGAATTTATACAAACACATTTATTTTGTCAAGATTTTATTTTAGGGGGGACGAAAAATCCAAATTGCCCATCCATGCGGGATATGGGGGCGTAGAGATCCACTTTGTGGAGAAAGAGAATGAGCTTTTACAAGAGTTCACCTAAAGGGCGTGTTGAAAAACGCCCTCAACACTCCCCTTAACTCTTGTCCCACCCTAAAGCTCAACTCTTGAGGATAAAATCCGTTCTATCCGCTTAATCCGTTGACCGCTTAATCCGTTGACCTATTTCAACAGAAGCATCCTCTTGGCTTCTGAAAATCCATTGACCTCCAATTTATAAAGATATATTCCGCTGGAGATGGGTTTCCCGTTATCATTTTTCCCATCCCAATTGATTTGATAGAACCCGGCAGGTTGATCTTGATCTAACAATGTTTTCACCTTTTCCCCGAGGACGTTATAAATATGCAAAGTCACATGTCCGGTCTTTTTCAGGGTGTATTCGATCTTGGTTTCTGGATTGAAAGGATTGGGATAATTTTGATAAAGCTTAAATTCTGACGGACGTTGGGTTATCTCATCTTCGTCTTCAACTGCTGTTGGGAAATTGAAGTCGATATTGGGCGTGTTGTCAGGCATGGTGACGAGGACCGAATCCGGCGGAGACCAGTAGGGCTTGTTGTTATACCACATCTGATCACATTCGATTAAAGCCAAAACCGGATACTTTCCTGTGTGCAGACCTCCTATCTTATAGCTTCCGTCAGCAGAAGTTTCAGTGAATTTATAGACAGGCCACAGGTCGAAAAAGCCAAATGCAATTACACCAGCATCGGAAAGAGGTACCCCTCCTTCACCATACACGTGCCCGCTTATGGAGCCTCCAACTTCCAAGCTAAAATCCCCCGTGGCTGAATCGGGTGCCGTAACCAACACAGAATCTGCAGTACTCCAGGTGCTGTCATTGTTATAGTACCTATAAGCATAGGTGGTATCGCCATAGGCAAAGATCTTATAGTATCCGCTCCGGAGCCCGGTTAGCCTGTAATTTCCAGAGGCGTTGGTGTAAATATCTCTTTCATACCACAGGTGATTGGTAGTAGAATATGCACATACCCGGATGCTTTTCAGCGCTCCCTTAGAACTCGAAATGGTTCCTTTGATGATTCCGCCTAAATCTAACGTGAAGTCTATGTCTGAGGCGGTGCCTCCCGCCGTAACCGGAACTAGATCCGCACTGGCTAAGTCTGGTTTGTCATTATAGTATTCATAAACATACTTCCCATACCAGTCGTATGCGCTCACCCGGTAAGTTCCCGTGGGTAGCCCGATGATCTCGTAAGCGGCAGAGCTTCCCGAACCGGAGGCAGTGACGGAATAGTAATCTCCGGTAGTTGTGTCAGTAGCATTTACTAATGCCGAAACCGAAGAAGCTCCAGTTAGTGTAACCGTGCCGGTAATCTTTCCAGCCAAAGACAAGGTGAAATCTATATTAGAAGTGACTAATCCTAAAGTCACTGGAACAGCATCCGCAC
>Ga0315279_10004803_pt1 | contig 17951 bp, 21 predicted proteins | sample YL17G06_20_MG_FD_203694 | JGI IMG/M metagenome (GOLD analysis project Ga0315279, IMG submission 203694) | Sediment microbial communities from Yellowstone Lake, YNP, Wyoming, USA - YL17G06_20 | ecosystem: Environmental > Aquatic > Freshwater > Lake > Sediment | place: USA: Wyoming | collected... | reverse complement strand
TAAAGAAACAATTAAAAGAATTACAAGAAGCCCGATTGCTATTAAAAGCAAAACCTCTGTTAACATTACCACCTCCTTTAATTATGGCTCAAATTAATTTTAACATATTAACCCTTTTTTCAAATTGATTACCTTTCGAATAGTTTTGTGGAATCTTTCAAGGATTATAATAAAAGTATGAGGGATTTTAATGAAAGGCAAGTGAGGCTTTTCTATAGATTGCTTAATCACAAGGAGACACAGAACTCAGATTCATTAAACGAGAAATGTACCCTGCATTTAAAGTTGTAAAAGCGAAGAGGATTTTGTAAACCAGTGTAAAATTCGGATGGATTAATCCGATTACAATAACTGAAAGCATGGATTCGGCCTCTATACCTGCAATTAAAACAATACTTCTCCAAATAATCTTTTCTATGACAGTAAATCCTCAAATTTTGAAATCAAAAATACCACCAATTATGATACAACAATGACCTGTGATTTTATAATTAACAACTTAACAGCAACCAGCGATGACAATACAAGCACTCAGGAGAATAACACAAAAACACTGGACAATGTCCAAGAAGTAAATTCGAATATTCAGGAGGACAATAAAAATATAATAGAGATCCCAAGGTTATCCGAATAAAAACGCATATCCCTTTACCCTTATATACCCTATATCTATGGCGGGTAAGAAATAACCCGCCATTTTTGATTTCAAAATAACTTTGAATAATTTTGAATAATTAGAATTTTTTAATTTATTTCAGATATAATAATAAAAAGAGTATAGATACATTAAAGGAGGATCTTTGGTATTAGTATATTTCTTGATCAGTTTCCTTTCGGGTTCAATAATGTTTTCATATCTAATTGGAAAAATATTTCTGCATGTTGATATAAGGAATTTTGAGGATGGTAGGAACCCTGGGGCAAGAAGCCTTTATGCAGCCGGTGGAAATTTCCTGGGTACAATCGGGCTAATTCTTGATTTTACAAAAGGGTTTCTGCCTGTATTTTTTGCAAAATATATCTTCGAATTTAATCAAAATGAACTAATCCTAATATCAATTGCACCAATCCTGGGGCATAGTTTTTCACCATTTCTGAAATTTAAAGGAGGAAAAGCCCTTGCTACTACTTTCGGCATTTGGAGTGGTTTAACATTGTGGGAAGCTCCAATTGTCATTGGCTTTTTCTACACAGTAATGATTCTGTCATTCAAAAAGCTATCACATTCAATTATTACAATATGTGGATTTCTAATCTTATTTATATATTTACTTGCAACTTCAAGGCATGAAACCTACCTGTTCTACATATGGTTGTTTAATTTCATCGTCATGTTCTACAAGCTTAATATAATTAAGGAATTTTTCTCAAAAAAGAGGACAAAAATTATATGATAAGTATATTTGCATTCCTTGTAAAGTACATAATTCTTGGTTTCACTATATTCAACATTCTGGTTTTGCTGACAAATAATTTTATTATTAAAAATATCATCAAAAAAATGCCTCAAATTGAACCTATAAAATATCCAGTGATATCAATACTAGTGCCTGCAAGGAATGAAGAAAAAACATCAAAAAGTGCATCCAGAGCCTTTTGGAACAGGATTATGAAAATTACGAACTTCTCGTCCTCGATGACAACTCAACCGATGAAACCTTAAAAATACTCAACAATACTCCTGATGAAAACAATAAATTAAAAATTATTCAGGGAAAACCTTTGCCGAAAGACTGGCTTGGAAAGAACTGGGCGTGCAAGCAACTATCGGAAGAGGCAAAAGGTGAATACCTACTGTTCACTGATGCAGACACTACTCACAAAAAGAATATGCTTTTATAAACGATATTGATCTTATTACGAGCTTTATCAAGGAAGAAGTAAAAACCCTTGGAGAAAAAATCACGGTGCCATTTATTATATGGATTATAAATTCTGTAATGCCGCTATCTGTAAGGGTAGTAATAAAATCAGTGTTTATATCAGCTACAAACAGCAGGTTAATGCTCTTTAAACGCTCAGCATATGATAAAATAGGTGGACATGAATCTGTAAAAGAAAGTGTTATGGAAGATATGGCACTGGGAAAAAGAGTAATAAAAAGCGGTTTTAAATGGAAATTATTAAATCTCAAAGAAATTACTTCATGCAGAATGTATAATGATTTTAGAGAAGCGTACGAAGGGTTCAGTAAAAATCTTTTCGGAATTTTTAACTACCACACAACAATATCTGTATTTATATGGCTCTTCATCGCTATGACCTATTTACTACCATTAACAGTTTTAATTATGGCAATGTGTGGAGTCCCCATATCCTTAAATGCCATTGTCATATCATCGATTTCTGTCTTTTTGACATTGATAACCTAGATTTTTTCAATGAAAAAATATGGTCTACCCGTATATATTTCTCTATTTTACCTTCTTTCAACTGCAATAATGGTTTTTATCGGTTTCAGGTCAATAATAGTAACCTTCAGAGGAAATATTCTCTGGAAGGGCAGGAATCTGCTACTGGTTAAAAAAATATAAAAGCAATATAAAAATAAACTATGCTTTTTAATAAAATTTACCCTGAAGAAAACCTCTGAGTTCAACTGTTGCAGGTCTATGAAAAAAATCTTTTGCTTTGCCGCTTTCAATAATCCTGCCATCCCATATGAAAAATATAAACTGAGCAAGCCGTTTTGCCTGAAAAAGATTGTGAGTCGCCCAAAATATTGCTGCATTTTTACTTTTCTGATATTCAAGAAGTGTTTCTTCAAGCAGAACAGTTTTTTTAACATCTAGATTTGCTGTCGGTTCATCAAGAAATAAAAGCTCAGGCTCAAGTACAAGCATTCTGGCAAGAGCAACTATCTGATTTTCTCCTGAGGAAAGTTCTCTTGCACTCTTTTTAAGAAGGTGAGAAATCTGAAGTTTGTCTGAGATTTCAATCACTTTTTCATTTATTATATGTCCTGGCAATTTTCTAAGTTTTAATCCATATGATACATTTTCCTTGACTGATTCGTTCCAAAGAATTGGTGCTGAAGGAAAATAGCTTAGTTCTGGGTAAATTCCTCCGTTAAATGGTTTCCTTCCGTTAATTATCTCTTTCCCTTTAAAATGTACTTCGCCTTTATAAACTCTCTCTAACCCCGACAGGATCCTGAGAAGTGTTGTTTTTCCTGCACCATTAGGACCAAGAAGGAAGTAAACGTCTCCATCAAGAGAGAAATCATCAATGTCCAGAGTAAATGATGGGTATTTTTTTATAATATTTTTTGCATTGAGTATCACTCTGTTTTCCCCTGCCATATAAGGATAAAAAAGTTAATTGCAAGTGAAATTAAAATAAGCGCAAGTGCCTGTTTTAAAGCAAAATTAAAATTGCCCATACGTGTTTCTGCGAGAATTGAAGTTGACATCACTCTTGTTTTGCCCTCTATGTCACCGCCAATGAGAGTACTTGCACCAACCTCTGAAATAACCTTCCCAAAAGCAGTAGCAACTGCAAGGCCTAAACTAAATCTGATTTCTTTAAGGATTTTCCTTATGATTTCGTGGGGTTTTGCTCCAAGGAGAAGGGCGGTCTCATATATTTTTTTGCCACGGTGCTCAAGTGAATTAAAAGTAATAATTGAAATAAGAGGAGTAGCCATAATAGCCTGTGCAATAATCATCACCTTCGTGGTAAAAAGCCAGCCAAGAAATCCGAAAGCTCCGCTTCGCGAAAATGTTAGATAAAGAAAAAGTCCAATTGTAATTGGCGGGAGTGAAAGAAAGAGATAAAGGATGAGAAATAAAACTCGCTTGAATTTAAAAGTTTTAAGAGCAAACCAGATCCCTATTGAAATGCCGAATATACTCCCAAACAAGAGTGCCCAGAATGCAATCCAGAGTGACCTTAAAATTATATCTATTCCCATTTCTAATTCAAAAGTTCAAAAAGTGGAAATCCAAATTTGCCCTTGCCAAAATCTTCAATTATTGAGCGAGTAGTATTTGAAGATGTAATGAAATTCACAAAGTCGTTTATTTCGCCTTTAAGCGCAACTACATGAGGCACTTTATCAGGGTTAAGAGTGATAATACTATAAATGTTCAGAAGGCTATTATCATTCTCAACAAAGATTTTCAGAGGGAGCTTGTTGTATGCAACAGTCATAAAAGTCGCTTTATCAGTAAGGATATATGCACCTTTTTCAGAAGCAAGAATTAAACTTGCGCCCATACCAGAGCCGGATTTAATATACCATTCTTTTCCATCAGTATTAATATTAATTTCCTTCCAGATTGAAAGTTCCTTCTTGTTTGTCCCTGATGCATCTGCACGCGAAACAAAAAGACATCCCTTTTCTGCAATTACCTTGAATGCTTCATCTGCAGTTTTTCCTTGAATCTTGCATGGGTCATCAGGAGAACCTGCAACTACGAAATAATTTTTCATAAAAGGAATTCTCTCTTTTCCGTAGCCATCCTCGATAAACTTCTGTTCATCGGCTGGTGAGTGAACGATCAGTAAGTCAGCATCGCCTCTTTTCGCCAATTCGAACGCCTGGCCACTTCCAACGGCAAGTATATCAACATCAATCGAAGGATACTCCTTCTTAAATTCATCTAAAAGCACCGAAAGGATGCCAGAATCACTTACGCTTGTAGTAGTTGCTAGCCTTAAAGTAACTTTTTTTGCAGCACATCCTTGAACAAAAAGAAGTATCAAAATCAACGAAAAAACGAGCTTCTTCAACCAATGTCTCCTGTATTTATCAAATCTTTTAACCTCCAAGTTTGCACATATTGAAGTGAATGCTTTCTTTTGTAAAATTGTGAGAAATGGGCTTATCGTAAATTGTTTCTTTTATGACAGAATTCAAGGTTTCTCTATCTCCGTTCTTTAGTAAATCCTTTATATTCACTCCAACAGCGCTGTTCAAACAGGAAAAGAGGACTCCATTCGAAGAAAGCCTTATGCGATTGCATTTATCACAAAATTTATGAGAAATTGCAGCAATTATTCCAACTTCAATTCCTATATTTTTTACTCTGTAATATTTTGCAGGGCCATTTCCAAACTTTCCTGAAACAAGTTCAACTGGCGAAATGTCCTTAAGTTTTTCCTCAATAATCGAAACAGGTACATAGATATCTTTGAAATTAACGCCTTCAACTGGCATAAGCTCAATAAACCTTAATATAAAGTTATTTTTCTTAGCAAAATTAAGAAAGCGGAGTAGTTCTTGGGGTAGGTACTTTGTTATTACGGTATTAATTTTAATTTTGTCTGGCTTTATAATCGCCACTTTATCAAGGCCTTTGAGGACTTTCTTTAAATCCCCACCTTTTGTAATTTCATAGAATGTCTTTTCGTCAAGGCTATCGAGGCTTACATTTATACTGTCAAGTCCTGCCTTGAATATGCCTTCTGCTTTCTCCTCAAGGTAATATCCATTTGTTGTAAGACCTATCGTTTCTATGCGATTAATTTTTCTTATCTTTTCGATCAGCGTTTCGATATCTTTTCTCAGCAACGGCTCTCCTCCAGTAAGCCTCACATGTTTTATGCCAATTTCGCTCATAACTTTAACAACCAACTCAATTTCCTCAAACGACATCATCATTTCTTTTGGAATACGTAGTACTGAACCTGCCGCACAATATACACAGTTGAAGTTGCACCTATCGGTCAGTGAAATTCTCACATAATCAATTTCTCTTCCAAGCCTATCTTTCATTGCCAGATCTCCTTGCCCGAATCTCTGAGGTCGTAGCCCTTAAATTCATTTACCTTATTTTTGAACTCTTCTGACATTATTATTTTAAGTATTTCCTCATTGTTTTTCAAAAAATCATTTTGGAAAAGCAAGTCATACCTTTCCTCATATAGAGGAATAAAATCAAGATCAAATGCATCAACTACAGCCCTTATTCCTACACCTACATCGGCAAGTTGGTAATAAATTTTTGCACCGACTCCAAGGTGTGTGTATTCGATATCATTAAACCCGCTGATTAAATTTTTATCTATAGATTCTTGCTTCAAAAGATACTCAAGGAGTATACGCGTTCCAGAGCCTTTCTGCCTGTTAACAAACCTCACGTCATCACGCACAAGATCCTTTAAACTCTTTATACTTTTTGGGTTTCCTCTTTTTATTATGAGCCCCTGGCTTCGATAAGAAAGGTTTATGAGAGTAAAAAAATCTTTAGAAAAACCACTTAAAAATGGAATGTTGTATGCACCTGTGCTTTCGTCAAGCATATGAATTCCTGTAAAGTGCGAGCATTCATTTCTCAGAGTCTCAAGACCGAGCAAACTGCCAAGGGGAAAAATAGCAAGTTCTTTTCCAAACTTAACTTTTAAAAGTTCTGCAATAATATCTATGAGTAAATCGTGGCTGCCTGCAAAAATGATTACTTTTTCTATTTCATCAATAGGTTTTTTGATAAATACATCTATGGATTCTCCTTCGTTAATTCCTTCAAGATTTTTTGAGACAACAAGCTTCGAGTTTGATCGCACAACGGAGGAAATTGCCGAAGAAAGATTCTTAAGCGGATAAAACCAGAATTTACCATTAATTTTCCCCGTGATGCCATGATATATATGCTTCTCTCCAGGAGTGCATACAACTCTTAATGCAAGGTTTGCCGAAATTTTTCTCTCCTCTAGTGATTTTATCCCTGTCCATCTAGATATACAGGGCAAGACAAAATATTCAAGGTCATTGAAAGCAGCCTGAGGATAACCAGGAAGTCCAACGAAGGGAATACCATTTAAAAAACCGAGAACGACGGGCTTGCCAGGCTTCATATTCACGCCGTGGACAAGAAGCTTTCCATTACCTTCAATAAACTTAGCCGTAAAGTCTCTTGAGCCTTTCGAGGAACCTGCAATTGAGATAATTAAATCAAATTTTTCGCTTGCCGGTATAAGTTTATTTTTCATAATTTGAGGATCATCTGGCAAAATCTCATGAACTTTAACTTCAGCACCCAAAAGCTTCAAGCGTTCAGCAATAAAAAAGCTGTTTGTTTCTAAAATTTTTCCCTCTTTAACAGAGTTAACATATTCTACTATTTCATTTCCCGTTGGAACAATTAAAATTTTAGGCTTTGAATAAACAGAAACTTTTTCGACTCCTGCAGCAAAAAGAAATGTTATGTCTTCTGGCATTAAAAGATGGCCGGAATTATAGATCATCTCTCCAAATTCACAATCCTCGCCGAGAAGACGGACATTTTCATAAGGCGAAACAGGTGAATACAATTCAATCATTCCCTCTCCCAATTCCCTTACAAACTCTGCCATTACAACTGAATCAAATTCCTCTGGAAGAATTTCACCAGTGTTAAGCCACACATAATCTTTATTTTCAACCAATCTTGCAGGATTTCTTTCGGAAGCTTCTTTAGCACTTTCACTTTTTATGGCAATACCGTCCATTGCCGAACTTACATAGTCAGGTACGCTTCTTTTTGCAAAAACAGGCCCAGCTGTTAATCTCATTAAAGCATCTGAAACAGGGATTATTTCCTTTTTCCTTCTTTCAAGCCACTTATTTTCGACAAGAGATTTTTCCCAGATTTCTAAAGCCTCTTCAACGTCAAATTTCTTAAAGTATCTCTTTCGTTCCATTTAAAACCCCCAGGGTAAAAATTCAGCAAAATCGCCTTTCTCCTTGCCTTCCGTTCCAAGTGGAATTCTTATAAGGCCATCACTTTGCGATAGGGGGAATATCAACGGAGAATTTGTAGGTAGTGGAGAAACTATACTTTCGCCAAGAAGTTTTCCAAGAACGTATGTTTCTTTGGAAGCTTTTGCGTATACACTCTCTTGCAATCTTATTGTAAAAGATTTTGGCAAAAAATCTCTAAGGCCAGATAGTCTTCTTATCATTGGCAACAGAAATAAGAAGGAAACAACAAAACATGATGTTGGATGCCCTGGAAGGCCAAATATAAATTTATTACCCACTTTGCCGACAATAGATGGCTTACCAGGGCTTATAAGAAGTCCATGAACAATAACACCAGGTCTTCCAAGATTATTTATTGCATTTTCAGTATAGTCTTTGGCCGATTTAGAACTTCCTCCCGATACCACAACTAAATCTGCCTCTTCAAGTGAGCTTTCAAATGCTTTTATAAAAACATCGAGGTCGTCCTTCAATCTCCCTTTATACTGATATTTCACATTCTCGGTTTTAAGGAGAGAAAAAAGGTTGTAAGTATTTACATCCCTTACTTTGCCTCTCGTCTTGACCTCAGAAGGAAGGACAACCTCATCACCACTACTATATAGATGAATATTTAAATTTGAATAAACCTTTAACTCATAAATGCCAAGCGCAGAAAGAAGACCGGAAGTTCCCCCTAAAATTTTACTACCTCTCCTCAATATAAGGCTACCCTTTTTTATGTCATCTCCCTCTTTTAGCACATTTTCACCATTTGCAACTCCTCTTATTATTTCTACATTTTCGCTCGAGTCTCTTACATATTCCCTCATCACTACTGCATCAGCACCACGAGGAAGCATAGCCCCAGTAACAATCTGATATGTTTCTCCTTCATTTAAAACAAGGGAAACATCTTCACCAATGTTTATGGCACCTTTTTTAATAAGATAAACAGGGTCATTATAGGATGCACCGAAAACATCTTTTGCCTTAACGGCAAAACCATCGACTGTACTTCTTGAAAAATCAGGATAATCTTCCGGTGCAAAAATATCCTCTGCCAAAACCCTCCCGATACTATTTTCAAGAGGCACTTTTTCTTCCTTTACGGCAGGTTCAATAATTTGTATTATATCCCTGTAGACTTCTTGCGGATCTTTTAAATTTAAAAATTTTTCCATAGCAATTCCCCTGAATAAAAATTTTTGCTGCTAAAGTTTCCTAATTTCTAAGCGTTAATTATACTATCACAGTTTAAACTTTGCGTCAAATTAGAAAATCGCTTTGCCATCAAGCCATCTCAAGTATTAGCGAGAAGTCTCGCTTCTTGCCCTTTTAAATTGAGTGAAATTTTTAAAAATGTGTAAAATATATAAATAAACCTGATGAACAGATTACAGGTTCCAGAGGAATAAAGGAGAGAAAATGGAAATTAAAAAGATAAATGATGAGCTTTTCTATATTGCTGACACGACAAACATTCCGCTTATTAAAACACCTGAAGGTTTTATTATTTTTGATGCACCAATCGATAAAGATAAAGCAAAAAAAGTAAAAAAAATTATTGAAGAAAATGAGATAAAACCAAAATTTCTGATACTCTCACATCACCATGCTGACCATACAGGTGGCGCTTCCTACCTTAAAGAATATTTCAATTTAACAGTACTTACAAGCGAATCTGAAAAACTCTTTATAGAAAATCCCATGATTGAGCCAATATATCTTGCACAGGGAGCAAATCCTCCAAAAGAATTCCTGACTAAATGGGTTAAAAGCAAGCCAGTAAAAGTGGATGAGGTTGTTCAACAGGGAGAGCAAGAAATAGGAGGAAAAAGAATAGAATTCCTCGATTTATCAGGGCACTCTATTGGTATGATGGGGGTGAAAGTTGATGATGTAATTTTTTCAGCAGATTGTTTTTTCTCAGAAGAAATCCTCAAAAAATACATCGTACCGTATTTCCACGATAAAGATAAATTTATTGAGAAACTCAACTACATAAAGGCATTCGAATTTTTATACATACTTCCTTCCCATGGGGCACTTTATTCAAGAAATGAGGCAAATTCTGTACTTGAAGAAAATATCAAAGTAGTTAATAACGTTGAAAAACAAATTCTTACCATAATTAAAACCCCTAAAAATGTTGAAGAAATTTTAACGTCGCTAAACCTTCCTCTAACTGATTTTGTAGTGTCGTATCTCATTAAAAGCTCAGCTCAATCAATACTTTTTTCTCTCCTTAATAAGGGCGATATTAAAACTTATACCAAAAACTGCATCACCTATTTCGCTAAATAAATTTTTCAGAACTTTAAATTAATTGCCTGATAAATTAAGCTTGAGACCGACATGCCTTCTTGTTTTAATTGAAAGTAATATTATATTGACAAAAGTTATATATGTATTATAATTGAATATAATTAAAATTGGGAGCTTGCATAAGAATAATTGGAGGTGAAGTATGAAAATTTGTTTTACTGCAGATGAGGCAAATGGTATCGAAAGTACCGTTAGTTACCATTTCGGGCATTGTCCTTACTATGTAATCGTTGATGTTGATGGAAATGTTGTAAAGAGCGTAGAATCCATTCCGAATCCTATGACAGAGGGACATTCACCGGGTGATCTTCCTTCATATATGAAGGAAAAAGGAATTGATACAATAATTACGGGTGGAATGGGCGAGCGTGCGCAGGAGTTTTTTAAAAGTTATAATATTGAAGCAATTACTGGTACTTATGGCAAGGTAAAGGATGTGCTCGAAGAGTATCTACATGGAGAGGTTAAATATACAGAGAAAGCTGAACATCACGAACATCAATATGAAGAGGAAGAAAATAAAGATTTAAGAATGCTCAAAGAAGAAGTTGCTGATCTAAGAAGGCAAATTGCTGACTTAAAGAATCTTATAAAAGAGATGAAAGAGAAAAAATAAATTTAATTAGAAGAATCACTCAAAATCTTTTCAATCCTGATTACGAGGTCTAAAATCTTATCTACTCTTTTTTTTGCTGTTTTAGCCCAATCTAAAAGGTACGCTTTACCCTGGTCTGTTATTTTATAAATCCTCTTTGAAGGACCTGTCTCTTCTATTTGCCACTCAGATTCAACAAGTCCATCAGTCTCCATCAGTCTCAAAGTTCTATAAAGGATACCATAAGGGATTTCTCCTGTATCTATTCCTATTTCCTTAATCTCATCAAGTAAGGAATACCCGTAACTTGGCTTGCTTAACAGGGAGTAAAGTATTGAAACAAGTAGAATGTTTGAAGATTTAAATCCTATTCCTTTACATCCTTTAAATTTTTCTCTCATATTTTTACCTCTTCTTTATAATACCATTTTTCTCTTATTGTTAAAAGCAATCCCCAGAATAATAATTAAGGCAGCAAAAGGTATGACATCAAATATTTTATTTATTACACTGTGCTTTTAGCGGCGCCTTCATAAATTTTCTCGGCAATCAAACCCATTATTATCACAAAGATAATAGTAAGTGTTAGTCTCAATGCCATGAACTTCAAGCCAAGAAATTGCAGTTCAACGAGTTCCTGTGGAATTTTTATGCATGCCCAAGCAGAAAGAAAGAATTCCATTTAATTAACCACGCTGCCCACATCTTAACCCCCCCTTTGTCTAAGGTATTTAAAATTGTGCAGATATTCATCGGTCCACCTACTTGGTAAAATATCAAAAATTATTCCTTAAAAAATGCTCCCACAAAAAACCCTGAAAGAATTGCAAAGACAAAAATCAGTGCATTAAAGAGAAGCGTAAACTTCCACCCGAGCACTGTAATTGCAAAGGGTATCCATGCAATTTTTATTGCCCATGCGCCAATTGTCGTAGCAATAATATTTGCTCCTGCTCCTTTGTCCCTCAATTCCTTAAAGAATGGAAAGAACATATACGCAGGGCCTATCATTAAGGTGCCGAATAATGCACCAATCAAGATTCCTTTAACCCCACTTTGTTTCCCAATGATTTTCCCTATTGCTTGCTTTGGAATTGTAACAACAATAAAAGAAGAAAGCAAAGCAATGGCAACAATAACAATGAAAAGGTTCAGGTATGTTTTCGTAGCAGAAATTAACGCAGAGCCTACCTTGGAGGGATTAAAAATTGCAAGTACAATTGCAGTTGCAAGTATCGTTATTTCAATTGCCCAATCCTTTAGAATCGTTTTCATAATAGCGCCCCTATAAGCATTGCAAGAAGAATTGCAGCAATAAATGTGAATGAGTTCCTTAGAAGTGTAAACTTCTTCCCAAGGAATTTAAACTCAATAGGAAGAGCAACAACTCCTATGCCGACCCATGTAAATAGAAAAGCTGCAACAAGCGAATAATTTGCATTATGAGCTAGTAAATACTGCCCTATGGGATAGCTTGTTGCAGCAGGACTCATCATCACTGCGCCAGTAAGAGCACCAATAATGATTCCTGCAAATCCACTGAATTTTAATAGAAAAGCTGAAACTGCTTTAGGAGACAAGAATTTTTCAAGAATTGCAATTATCACAAAGATTGCAAAAAGTCTTATGGAATTTTGAATAAACATTTTTGCGCTTTTCTTTGAAGCATCTTTTAATTTTTTCTTATCCCCTCTGATAAAGTAAACTACATAGAGGACCAAAACAAGGACAAGAAGTATTATTCCTTCAATAATATTTGTATTCATTTTGCTCTCCCAACAGGAACTTTTATTGTATCTTCTTATTTATCTCTAACAAAAGAGATTTCAAATCAACAATTTCTTTCCCAAGAGCAATAATATCCTTCTTCATTATATCGATCTCCTTTTTTCCTATTTATGGCCGGTCTTCTTTATGGCCGGCCATATCCTTTATAACATCTTTTAGATTACTACAGAAACAAAACCTACTATATTACCATCCTTGACAAGTTCTGCCTTGACTCCGACTCTTCCTACCCAGTAACCGCCAACAGCAACATCAGCGAGGTCAACATCTTCAAAAAGCATACCTACAATGCCACCGTTTATTACAATTGGAGCGTGGTAATAACCCCTACCATCAACAAATTTTTCACCTTTCTTTGCGTTTGCTAAAACATTTTTCACAGCCTCTTCCACAGCAACTCTTGAAATTTCTTTGCCAGGGACATACTGCATTCCGTGACAACCGAAACCACCGTGGTCTTCATGAAAGCCAAAGTCTTCATGCATTCCATGCTGCTCACGGGAACCATGCTGTCCGTAAAATCCTCTACAATTTCTCATATTTATCGCCTCCAAATATATTTTAACACATATGTAATTTTTGTCAATAGGTTAAAAAAGATAATATCATTAAAAGGTTATAGATTTTTAAATTTTATATTGGAAGGAAAAACAAATGTCGTTTAAGTCAGTACCAGGCACCTTCAACAAAATTTCTAACAGCGTCAACAAATACATCTGGCTTTTCCTCATGGGGAATATGACCACAGCTGTCAACAAGAATCAACCTTGAGTTTTTCAAAATTAAGTTTAGCTTTTGGCTATCATCCTCGGGTACAATTATGTCATTTTTACCAGTAACGACAAGTACAGGAATATTTATCTCACTAATTTTGTCTAAGAAATCAATCCTGTTATCTGCAATCAAAATCTCATAAAAACCTTTATCCCAGTTCGTAACCTCAAGAGATTTTTTATAACCTTCTAAAACATCTGCCGTTACCTTAGATGGATCATAAAACGCTTTATAAATTACACTTTCAAGGCTTTTAGCTAAGGGTTTTACAAAAAGTGTAAACAAAAATCTTCCAACAGGTGATTCAAAAAATATTTGAAGAGCACGAGGCATGCCTCCAGTTTCAAAAATAGCAGGATCCTCAAGAACCAATTTATCAACCATTTCGGGGTATCGTATCGCAAAAATAGTTGCAATAGTTCCACCCATTGAATGCCCTACAAGAATTATATTATCGAGGTTTAAAGTTTCTATGAGCCTTCTGGTGATTTCAACCTGTCCATTTCTGCTATAAGGATTCGGATCAAATTTACTCCTTTCAGGCCTTTCACTTAGTCCAAAACCTGTTAGATCAAAAACCACAACTTTGCCCAGTTTAGAAAGAGGTTCTACAACATATCTAAAAGAGAAAGTGCTTGCTCCGAAGCCATGAATCAGCAGAAAGACTCTATCTCCATTTCCATAAGTTTTATAATGAATGTTAACTCCATCAATATCTATAAATTTTGAGTCAGGATCGGCAAGCTCTTGAGGAGTATGATAGGATGACCTTATTGAAACAATGTCATAAATATATACAGAGGCAAAAACTATTATAATAACAAGTATTATCCATTTTTTAAATCCCTTTGCTCTTCTCATCTATCGAATTATTAACTATATTTTAGTCAAAAAAAATTAAAAATTCACTCATTAGAAAGTGAAATAACGAATGCCTTTAACTTCTCTATGTAGCTGCCATTTCTTACATCGTTATCCCTTATAAAAAAATAACTCTCCAGCTTTTTGCCAGTTATACCTTCCACATTTAAGGATAGCTTTTCGTTTTTTTCACCCATTACACAAGCTGAAATAAAAACAAGACTTTGTAATTTATCCTTATTTTCCATTAGAAATGTTCTCGCAGCAGGAGGCAGGTTTCCTGCCCAAACAGGAGTTAAAAATATTATTCTTTCAAAACTCTTTAGGCCGCTTTTAATTGGCTCTATTTTTGTTGTTTTTTTCATCAATGAATCAAATCCATTCTTAAAAAACATTATAAAACCATGTCTGTTTACAGGTTCAACGATTTTCTCTACCTCGCAATTAACCATCTCTCTCAGTTTCATTGCCACTGTTTCGTTTGTTCCCGTTAAAGAATAGTACACGATTAAATTTTTCATCATTTTTCTCCTGCTAATTTATACGAAAGATAATGACTTTTGCAAACCTACAAGATTTTGCTTTCTACAAAAAAGTATAATATATATGAATATTAAAAATAAAGGAGAGCATGATGGACAAAGAAAAAAGTAATTTCTTAACCTTAAGAAATAAATTATTTGCACTATATTATGAAAAAAAATATAAAGAGGCGTTGAAAGTAGCAGAGATAGCTTATGAAAATTACAAGGACAAAATTACAGAAACAACTTTCTGGTTAGCATGTTTTAATTCTCTCCTAAAAAAGAAAGATAAAACAATAAAGATATTAAACAATGCTCTTGATAACGGAATCTGGTGGTCCCCACAATTGATGATAAGCGAATCAGATTTTGACTTTATAAAGAAGTACAAAGAATTTAAAGAAATTCTTGAAAGATGCAGAGTTTTCTTTGAAAAGGCTCAATCAAAAGCAAAACCAAAATGCTTATTGTTTCACCCTGAAGACTTTAATAGTAAAAAAGAAAACAAACTTTTTATCGCAATACACTTTCGGGGAAGTAATGCAGAAGAATTCGAGGAATATTTCAAGAAATCCGTGTTAAAAAGAGGCTATATGCTGGCTGTACCTCAGTCTTCACAAATTTTTACCCTTAACAAATTCTGCTGGGATAACCGGGAAATTGCAAAAAAGGAGATTTCAAATCATTATAATGAGATAAACAATAAATACAGATTGGATGAAAAAGAAACGATAATAGCAGGTGCTTCACAGGGTGGAGGGTTATCGTTGGAGTTAGCTCTGGGTGAAAATGAACTGCACATAAAAAAATTCATATCAATTATCCCAGGAATAGTAGATGTTTCTTCTTATATTCCACTTCTAAAGAGTGGGGTGAGCAAAAATATAAAAGGATTTATAATTACAGGAGAAAAGGATTTTTACTTCCAAAAAGTTAAGGAACTTTATGAAGAAGCACAAAAACTAAAACTTCAATGCAAATTCGTCTCGATAAAAGGAATGGGTCACAACATTCCCGAAAACTTTGAAGACTACCTTAATGAAGCGCTGGATTTTTTAAAATAAAATCGTTTATTATTTAAGTTCACTTAGAAAATTTAATATTGTCTGGTAAGCCTCAACAGGATCGTTGATGTCTTTGACTTTCTTTTCAAAAGGACACATATCGTCTTTTTTAATGTTTAATATATAGGGAACTTTCTTTTCATATTCAAACGTAATTCCAAAATTTGTAAGAGTCGAAGCAGCAGTTTCACTTAAAAGATTTGCAAATACTTCCTTTGGCCTTAAAAGAACAAGCAAAAGAGCTGCTGCTTTGCCAATAACCCTGTCTCCCCAGGAAAGACCATAGTATTTCACAAAACTACCCTCATTGGTTTTTAAAAAATCAAATAAAGGTTTTAAGCCGTCACCTGATGATTCAAAAATCTTTTTGTCGTGATCAAAGATAACGAGAGCAATATTTTCTCTTTCGAGTTCTTTTTTGATAAGTTCAATTGCTTGTGACATAATGACCTTCCTTCAACCTGCTCATTATTAGCGGTATTAAAACCACCTGAATTATTATACCCGGTATTCCAGTAACAAGTGCAGTTATAACATAACTTAGTGCTCCAATATTCAAACCAAATTGTTTCCCAAAAAAACTTACGAAGAAGCCCAAAAGCACCCTTCCTGCAACCATCGTAATAATCAAAGATAAGAAAGTTTTCATTTTGAGTATATGTTTTAAAAATCCAGCCATAAACCCATAAATCATAAGTTCAAAAATCATAAAAGGAAGAATTGCTGCAACTGGCATATTAGTTATGAGAAAGCTTAAAAGGGGAGCTATAGTTCCCAATAGCAGCCCATATATCGGTCCCAACACAAGGCTTGCAAGAAGAACTACAAAGTGCATGGGAAGAAATATTTCACCTGCAACAGGTCCAAAAGTCAGATGAAAAATCATTGGAACCACTATTCCCAGAGCAAGAAAAACTCCTCCCCAGACTAAAGTTTTTGTTCTAATTTTCATTAATTTTTAGTTTCTTATCCGAGCTCTGCTTTAACCTTTTTAAGCAGTTCTATAATTGGCAGTTTCTGGGGACATTTGGGCTCACATGCCCCACATTCAATACATTCGTCAGCTTTACCCTTCAAGTCTGCATATTTAAGTTTTGCGCTATCAAAATCTCCAAACAAAATACCCTCATTGTAAATTGTAAAATTTTCAGGTATATATACTTCATTCGGACAGGGCAAACAATAAAAACAGCTCGTACATGCAATAGGAGTGATCTCCCTATATTTTTTAATGGCTTTAGCAATGGCTTCTAGTTCTTCGTGGGACAAATAATTTATTCCGGATCTTGAAGCATATTCTACATCCTGTTCAACCTGTTCAAAAGTACTCATTCCTGAAAGAACCACAGATACCTCAGGATGATTCCATACCCACTGCAACCCCCATTCTACATCGCTTTTTTCAATATCTATTTCTTTTAAAATCTCCTCAACCTGAACAGGAAGCCTTGCGAGCCTTCCTCCTCTTAAAGGCTCCATTATTACTACCGCAATACCCTTTTCTGCAGCATATTTCAAGCCATGAGTACCAGCTTGAAAGTTTTCGTCAAGATAGTTGTACTGCATCTGGCAGAAAGTCCACCCATTATAATAATCAATCATTTCTTTGAAAACAGGGAATTCATCATGAAATGAGAAGCCTATATAACGAATTTTTCCTTCTTTTATTTTCTTTTCAGCCCAGTCGATGGGATCATAATTTAAAAGCTTATCCCAGCTCTGCTTGTCCATTGAATGGAACAGGTAAAAATCAATATAATCTGTACCAAGCTTTTTTAGCTGCTCATTTAGCTTATCATCCATATCAAGCTTTGAATTTATCAACCAGACAGGGAGTTTTGTGGCAAGACGGGTCCTATCCCTGTAGCCGTCTCTTAAAGCCTTACCTGTAATAATCTCACTATTTCCCCCATGGTAAGAATATGCTGTATCAACATAATTTAAACCATTGTCTATGGCATAGCGAATCATTTTAATTACTTCCTTTTCGTCTATATTATTCTGGTCATTCCCCACACACGGAAGTCTCATAGTGCCAAAGCCAAGCGCAGATACCTTCCAGCTAAGCTTTCCAAATTTTCTATACTGCATTCTTTCACCTCACTTTTAATTTCAAAAGATATCTAAATATAACATTTAAGGTTTTTATAGTGCAATTATACCAATATGTTTCCAACTTTTTAAGATTCTGAGTAATTTCTGATAACAGGGCTAAGGGCTTAATTTTCTAAAAATTATCAAAGAACCGAAAGTCTGCTCTCTTTTCTCGACAAGTGTATATGGAAGGTCTACGCAATCTAATATTTCTTCATCAACATCTCTGCCTTTCCCCATTATTACCAGGCCATTATCCT
>Ga0315279_10004802_pt1 | contig 17954 bp, 21 predicted proteins | sample YL17G06_20_MG_FD_203694 | JGI IMG/M metagenome (GOLD analysis project Ga0315279, IMG submission 203694) | Sediment microbial communities from Yellowstone Lake, YNP, Wyoming, USA - YL17G06_20 | ecosystem: Environmental > Aquatic > Freshwater > Lake > Sediment | place: USA: Wyoming | collected... | reverse complement strand
GCGGCGAATGCGGGCCAGGTGGCGGACGCGGTGCGCGTGCGTCTCGCCGCAGCCGAACATCATGGTGGCCGTGGTGCGCAGGCCGAGCTGGTGCGCGGTGCGGTGCACCCCCAGCCACTCCTCGGTGGTGCACTTGAGCCGGCTGATGCGCCGCCGGACTTCATCGTCGAGGATTTCCGCGCCGCCCCCGGGGATGGAATCCAGGCCGGCATCGCGCAGGCGGGCGATGGTGTCGCGCACCCCCAGCCCGCTTACCTCGGCAATGTTCAGGATTTCCGGCGCCGAGAAGCAATGCAGTTGCAGGCTCGGAAAGCGCTGGCGGACCGCGGCCAGCAGGCCCTCATACCACTCGATCTTCAGCTCCGGGTGATGCCCGCCCTGCATGAGCACCCCGGTTCCACCCAGCTCTACCGTCTCTTGGATCTTCTGGAACAGTTCCTCCCGCGACAGGACATAGCCTTCCTCGGACCCGGGCGGGCGGTAGAAGGCGCAGAAGCTGCAGTAGTCCGTGCAGATGTTCGTGTAGTTGATGTTGCGGTCGATGATGTAGGTAACCACGCCCTCGGGATGCAGCCGGCGGCGCGCGGCATCGGCGGCCAGCCCGATCCCCAGCAGGTCATCGCTTCGGAACAGATCGATGGCTTCAGCTTCCGTCATATTGAGGCCACAGGCCACAGGCTACAGGCTACAGGGCTGCAGATCAAAACTACGGGCGATCAGAGCCTGGGGCCTGGGGCCTTTGGCCTGGGGCCTGGAGCCTCGACCAGGTGCAGTTCCCGGACGCCGTCAGTCAGGCCGTGTTCCGCGGCCAGCGAGTAGAAGCGCTCCAGACCGGCGAGACACTCACTATCCAGATGGTAATGAACGTTGCCGGTCAGGTACTCGCGGACGAACTCCGGGGGCAAGCCTCGGGGCGCCGCTTCTTCGGCAACGATTTCATCGACCGCCGCCACTCCCCGGTCGCGCGCCTCGCAAAAAATCCGGGCCAGATCAGGTGAAGCCACGGCCTCGGAGGCGGCCCAGAAGGCGAAGACGAACGGCAGTCCCGTCCAGGCGCGCCATTCCTCAACCAGGTCGATGATGCGGACGCCCGCCAGGGGCCGTTGCCAATAGAGCAAGGCCGGGTCGCCGATGATAACCGCCGCCTGACAGTGGGCCAGCATGACCGCGGGGTCGGGGGCGTGGGGCGCCAGCCGCACCTTCCGGCCGTGCCGGCAGTCCAGCAGAAGTTGGGCCAGAGCCACGGAGGTCCGCGAGGAGGTGTCGGCCGCCAGCGTTTCGACTTTTTCCAGCGGCACCCGCGACAGCAGCAAGATGCTGCGCGCCCTCCGCCGGCTGGCGATGCACGGCCCGGCCAGCACCGACAAACGGGGGATCCGCTGGTATTCGATCGACGGAATGATCCCGATGTCGGCCTGTCCGCCGGCCAGTTCGTCGGCGCACCGCGAAGGAACGCTGAAGTGGAACTCCATTCCCTCCGGAGGCTGCCGAAGCAGGCTCCGGGTGAGCGGAACCGTGTTCAGGTAGGCGATGGTGGAAACTCGAATCGGTCCGGGCAAGACCAGAAGATTGTAGACCGGAGCCGGCAGAGGCGTCAACGAAGAGCGCCGCGCGCCCTCCCCCAGTTTTTCTCGGCGCTCCGAGCGGCGCCGTCAAAGCCCGCCCAGCGAACGGCCCCGCACGGCGGGATAGCCCAGTGCGCCAGCAGCGTTGTCGCTGCTACACCGCGAACTCTTTCCTGACTTTCTCTGATTTCTCAGCCACCGAGCGCGCCAGGCGCTCTTTGTGCTGGAGCAGGCGCTCCGCCAGGGCCGCGTCGGAGGCAGCAATGATCTCGGCGGCGAAGATGGCGGCGTTGACCGCGCCGGCCTTGCCGATGGCCATGACCGCCACCGGCACGCCGCCGGGCATCTGCACGGTGGAAAGCAGCGCATCCATGCCGGCCAGCGGCGTGCTGGCGATGGGCACGCCGATCACCGGCAGGATGGTTTCCGCGGCGATAATGCCGGCCAGGTGGGAGGCGCCGCCGGCGCCCACGATGATGGCCTTCAGGCCCCGCTCCACCGCGGTCCGCGCATATTCCGCGGTGCGTGCCGGCGAGCGGTGCGCGCTGGTGATTTCGATTTCAAACGGGATGCCGAATTCCTTCAGCGTGCGGGCCGTGTCGGTCATCACCGGCAGGTCCGTGTCGCTGCCCATGACAATCCCGACCAGGGGCCCGGATTCAGCGCTCCGTTTGCGGTCGGTCATGCTTCCTCCAGGTGCCAGGTTCCAGGTGCCGGGTTTCAGGTGCCAGGCGTCAGGTGTCAGGTTGCAGGATTTGCGTCTGACACCTGGCGCCTGGCGCCTGCCGGTTCAGGCCCTTGCGGCCGATGTCGCGCCGGCAATGCAGGCCCTCGAAGCCGATCTTTTCCACGGCGGCGTAGGCGCGCGCGATGGCCTCGCGCAAACTGGAGCCGGGCGCGGTGATGCCCAGCACGCGGCCGCCGGCGGTGACATACTCAGGTGGCACAGGCATCCTTGCCTGTGTGCCAGGGGCTTCGGGAGCCGCACAGGCAGAAATGCCTGTGCCAGTGCGCAGGCGCGTGCCGGCGTGGAACACCTTGACGCCCGCCAGCGCCTCGGCGTCCTCGATGCCGGTGATGGGCTTGTCGCGCTGGTACTCGCCGGGGTAGCCGCGCGAGGCCGCCACCACGCAAACGGTGGCGCCCGGCGCCCATTCGGGTCGCGCCTGGTCCAGCGTCCCGGTGGCTGCGGCCTCCAGCAAGGAAAGCAGGTCGGAGGCCAGCCGCAGCATGAGCGGCTGTGTTTCCGGATCGCCGAAGCGGACGTTGTATTCGAGCACCTGCGGGCCGGCGGCGGTCATCATCAGGCCCACGTACAGCACGCCGCGGAACGGCGCTCCCTCCGCCGCCATGCCGTCGAGCGTGGGCCGCACGATTCCCTCGATGATGCGGCCGGTGAGCTCGGGCGAGAGAATGGCATCATCGCAATAGGCGCCCATGCCGCCGGTGTTCGGCCCCTGGTCGTCGTCAAAGACCGCCTTGTGATCCTGTGTGGGCGGCAGGGCCAGCAGGTGGCGGCCGTCCGAAAGCACGGTGAAGGTGACCTCCTCGCCCGCCAGGAAGCGCTCGATTACCAGGCGGCGCCCGGCCTCGCCAACGAGTTGACCGGCAAGCATAGCCGAGGTTGTCGCTTCAGCTTCCGCGGCATTCCCCGCCACCACCACGCCCTTGCCTGCGGCCAGCCCGTCGGCCTTGAGCACCACCGGAAATCCAAAGCAGCCGAGATTGATGTGCGCCTCTCCGGGGCCGTGGCAGACCACGAAATCGGCCGTCGGAATGCCGTGGCGCCGCATGAATTCCTTGGCGAAGATTTTGCTGCCTTCCAGCCGCGCGGCGGCGCGCGTGGGGCCGACAATAGGCAGGCTGCGGGCCTGGAATTCGTCCACGACGCCGGCCACCAGCGGCGCTTCGGGACCAACCATAGTCAGGCCGGCGCGCAGCCGCTGAGCCAGGTCGGCCATCTGCGTTGGGTCGAGGATGTCGCCCTGCTCGATTTGCGCTTCCTGGGCCATGCCGGCGTTGCCCGGCACCGCGTACAGGCGTTCGACGCGGGCGCTCTGCCGCAGCTTCCAGGCCAGGGCGTGCTCGCGTCCCCCTCCGCCCAGCAGCAGGATCTTCATGCCTGCCATTTCACCACAAAGCGCAGCCAAACCCAATAGTCGAGCGGCGACCGCAAGATACCAGATAGGCGCATGAGTAGCGCGGGCCCGACGAAAACCAGGGTTGTGGGCCGGCGGCTCGTGCGGGAAGTTAGCTGGCGCTCGATACTCGAACTACGCAGCCTCGCCAGACCGGTGCCCGGGTTGACGCGCAGGAAGCGTTACGATTGGATGGCCGGATACCGCTTGCTCCTCGCGCAAGTGCTGTGCGAGCCTCTCAAGATCGAAGCCGGCGGCAGCCAACAGCGTGGCTCGGGCACCTCGAACCTCCGCGACGATCGGGTCCACCCATGGAGCCTCTGACGACCTCGCATCATTCATGACTCGCCTCCTCCTCCCATAAGCTCATCCGGTGTGCACAGCACCGGCGCTTCGTATCCCTGGGCCCGACAGGCCCTCTCAATCGGCGGCCGGTACTCCGCGTTCGCTATGTGCGTCGAGTTCCAGGTGAGCAGATAATCCATTCCATGACAGGCGGCCGTTGCGATGTGAAGGGCGTCCGCACCCACGCCCGGAGGCATTCCGGCCACTTCGAGCAGCCGGCGTGCCAGAGAAACCGCCGCTGGCGTGACATCGAGCAGAGGCAGGCCCTCCAGGATCGCAACGCGGCCTGCTGCAGCCTCCGGGTCGCCAGCGGCTGCCTCGTCGAGCACCAACTGAGAAATGTACACCTCGAACTGCGGGCGACGAAGCCGCCACCACTCGTGGGTCAACTGCTGTCGCGCTGCGGTGATCAGATCGCGGCTCGGGCGCGCGGCAAGATAGCTGATGACCGATGTTTCCACGTAAACCCTCGCCGGCATGCGACTATCCTATCAATGGTACCGGCCAACTGTCGCGGTTAACATCCCGCGGCTCGTCCAGCTAACGACAGGCATCAGCGGTGCTTCGGGACCAACCACGGTCAGGCCGGCACGCAGCCGCTGAGCCAGGTCGGCCATCTGCGTTGGGTCGAGGATATCGCCCTGCTCGATTTGCGCTTCCTGGGCCATGCCGGCGTTGCCCGGCACCGCGTACAGGCCTTCGACGCGGGCGCTCTGCCGCAGCTTCCAGGCCAGGGCGTGCTCGCGCCCCCCTCCGCCCAGCAGCAGGATCCTCATGCCTGCCATTTCACCACGGTGGTTGCCCCGCCGCCGATGGTCCTCGGGACAACCGCCCTTGGCGGCAGCCCTCCTGGACGCTAACGGCATACTGCTCAGCCGCGCCGCCACCGGATAGCCCACAAGACGCAAGACCGCCGGGTGGCGGCGGCAGCGGCTTGTCAGGCGCTTATTTGGCTATGGATGTAGCAATGTTCGGGCTGTTGGGATTGATATCGACAGTCCTGGTTTTCGGGATTATCACCAAATCCATATCCTCCATTGGAATTGCGCCCAGAAGCACTTGATCCCCGATTACCAAGGCGCCTGCAAAGCCAACACGATTTTTGAAATGCAACTCAATCGGTCCCCCATACGGAACAAGCTTTCGGCTCCCGTCTGCGAGGATGACTTCCTTTTTGTCAATTTCCTCCAGTTCCAACTGAATCTGGATGTGCGGCGGAATACAAAGATGCACAGCACCCGAATCCGCCAGTGCGTCAACCTCAACAGGCTGCAAGTCTGGCCTCCGAGGATTCTTGAGGACCAATTTTGCGTTAACCAAGCCCATGTGCTCGTCACCTCCATCTTGGTCTGTGCCGCGCCTAACGGCCAAGCCCACCTGCCGGGCGGTACTCGGGGAGCTTGAACCCTGGAAAACCGCCATGTGCCGCCCGGTCAGGTGCCGCGCCTGGTTAGGCGGGATTGCCCGAGGACTGACCCTCCCTGGCCGCCGAACGTCCAGTTGGTCTCCCTGAACTCAACGGAGATATGTTGGACGTTCTTGTCCAGGTCGTAGGCCCGCTTCTGCTTCTTCCCCATCTTCCATGTGTCGACCGCGCGGGACTTGTTCTGGCAGTACGTCTGGTCGTAATGCTTCAGGCTCATCAAGTACAGGTCCGCGGATCCGGCCGTCTCCACGTAGACAGCCACCCAGGGCTCGCAGGCGAACGCGTTGCAGGCCGCGCGGAGTTTGGCCCGATCGCCGGGGCGCTTCCGGTTAAAGAAGACGTTGACGCTCTCGGCCTCCTTCCCCCTGCCCCTTGTCCGCGACTTCACCGTGATGCCAAGCCGGCAACGGGACTTCCGGTGGTAGGCGATGATGTCGAGGCCGGTGTGGTCGATGATCGTTACCTCAAACCCCGAGCGTGAGAGCCAGTTGCACAGGAAGGCCTCGCCGAACGCACCGATGATCTTCGAGTGCCGGCTGCTCTTCTCAATCTCCATCGCCTCGCTCCCTGCCCGGCCCCCCGCGCCGCCTAACAATTAAGAACTCATTGCAAGCCAACCACAGAAAGATGTCAAGCGCGAGTTTCCCCGTCCGTTCAGAGGACGGGGCGGGGCAGCCCACGGCTATAGTGACCGAGCGTTTTCCAGCAACTGGTGGAGGCCGCGTTTCAAGAGGCGCATTCCCCTGAGCAGCTTCGCGCGGGCATCCTCGGCCAGTTCCAGCAGTATCTCGGCGAACTCGGGCAGCAGCAGCAAGCAGAAACGCTGGCGGTAGTGGACGGCGACCACGTGCACGGTTGGTCCGAGTCGTTGCAGGATTCGCGGTCGGGTGCGCCGGTTCATCTCCTGGCGCGCTCTGCTGAGAGCCCTGGACAGCACCCTGCCCACGGTAATGAATCCTGGTGTCTTCGTGGTGAAAAAGCTGTATCCTATGCCGCAACGAGAAGATCCTATGCCCGACACTACTTCGGCACCCACGCCCGCCGCGGTTGCCGGGCGGCCGTTGATCCGCTCCTGGCGGCGCGCGCTGGGCTATGGCTTTCTGCTCTGGCTGTTCCCGTTTATTGTGGCCTTTGCGCTGTCTTCCATACGCCAGTCGAATCGGCCGCTGTTCGAATCGATCATGCCGATCGTGCTCGCTGTCTGCACGATGTTGGCCTTGAAACTTTACTTGCGGCGGGGCGCCGCGCCGGCCTTCGGCGAAGGCCTGCTTCTGGGTCTCATCTGGATGGCCGTCAGCCTGCTGTTCGACTGGCCGATGTTCTCTGCCGGCCCGATGAAGATGACGCTGGGCGGCTACATGTCCGATATCGGCGCCGCTTACCTGCTGTTTCCGGTGCTGACGGTTGGCGCCGGCTTCCTGCTCCGCGGCACGAAAGGCGACATGTAGTAGAGGAGGCGCGCCACAGAACGCTCCGCCTCAGCCACTTGGAAACAGGTTATAATCCGCAGCTTTGGAGGAGTAATTATGTCGCGGTCGCGGTTCACTCTCGCACTGCTGGTGGTCTGCTGCGTGGCTGCGGTGGCGCAGGCGCAGAAGCAACAGTTCCAACTGAAGCCGGTGCTGCACTCGGTCAGCTATGCCGGTGTCTGGCGCGGCCACACGCTGCTGACGCTCGACCAGTTCCTGGTCAAAGCCAGGCAACTGGGATTCACGCGGGTCATGCTGGTAGCCAAGCGGCCGCACCTGGCGCCGGCCGACTATGACGCGGCGGCCCGGCAGCGGCTGCGCGCCCGGATCAAGGAATTGGGGCTGGAGGTGGTGGCGCTGGCCGGCTATACCGATTACACCGCCGGGATGGACCGTCCCGGAATACCCCACGGCGAAATCCAGGCCGCCTACGTGGGCGAGCTGGCCCGCCTGGCCAAGGACCTGGGCGTGCCCCTGGTCCGTGTGTTCACCGGCTATGAACGTGCCGGCATTCCCTTCGACCAGCAGTACGGGGCGGTGGTGGCCGGCCTGAAGCTGTCGGCCAAAGAGGCCGCCAAGTACGGCATCACCCTGGCCGTGCAGAACCACCACGATATCGCCGTGCACCACGAGACCATGTACTGGCTGCTGAAGGAAGTCGATGAGCCGAACGTGAAAGCGGGCTTCGACGCCTGGTCGCCGTCGCTCGAAGGCTTGAGCGGCCCGGAGCTGGCCGCGGCGGTCAAGAAGATGGCCCCCTACATCGCCTTCACCATCGCCGCCGACTACAAGAAGTTCCCCCGCTACAAGTACGATCCGACGCTGGTGAACTTCGCGCGGCAGGAGAGCGACCTGGTGCGCGCCGTGCCCATGGGCACCGGTTTCATCGATTACAAGACCTTCTTCAACGCTCTGCGCGACATCGGCTACAACGGCCTGGTGGCCTACGAGCTGTGCGAGGTGCTGGAAGGCGGCGGCTCGGAAGAGAATCTGGACCGCACGGCGCGCAAGTTCATCGAATGGATCGAGAACTACAACCGCAGCATCCGGTAGGGAAGTTTCAAGTGGGGCGTTGGCGGGCCGGCTTCGAACTGGAAACTCCGACCCGGCGAACCCCAACCGAACACGGCGGATTGCCGCTTGCTGGACATGGCGTGGTGAAATGACTATCATGGTCATATGAAGAGAGCCAGCATCGCGGAACTGAAGGCGCGCCTCAGCAGCTACATCGAACAGGTCAGGGGCGGGAACGAGGTCTTGGTGACCGAACGGGGCATGCCCGTCGCGAAACTGGTGCCGATTCCACCGGAACACAACCTGTCGGAACGCGAGCAGCGGTTGATCCGCGCCAGCCTGCTTATCCCCGGACGCGGCCGCGTGCGAGCCGAGCTGCGTCGCCCGCCGCGCGGTGATCCCAGGATCGGAGCCGGAGTCTTGGCGGCGCTCCTGGAGGAACGTGAAGAGGGGCGCTGATGTTCTGGGATAGCTCCGCACTGGTGCCGGTGTTGTTGCCGGAACCCCGGTCTGCGGATGTAGGGGTGCTGCTCGCCGGCGACCGTGGCACCACAATCTGGTGGGCTACGCCGGTCGAGTGTCTCTCGGCTGTCTACCGTTATCAACGCGGGGCCGAACTTCGCCAGGGGCAGCTTGGACCGGTGCTCCGCAGGCTGGAGATGCTGGCCGAGGACGTCCACACTGTCCCCGCGACGGACGGCGTCCGGGCCCGCGCCGGGCGCCTGCTTGCTGTCCACGCGCTGCGTGCCGCCGACGCCCTCCAACTTGCCGCCGCTCTGGTTTGGTGCGAAGGTCAGCCGGCAGGGCAGGCGTTTGTCTGTCTGGATGCCCGGCTGCGACGCGCCGCCCTGCTGGAAGGATTCCTCATTCTGCCCGATTAGCCGGAGGGTACATGGTCCCCGCCTCCAGCCGAGCAGGCGGCAGCGGCGCCGCGGGCCGGCTCGCGCTCCGTCCCTCATTCTTTCAGTTCAACACAGCGGCGCCGGCTCCGCACTCCGCATTCCGCACTTAGAAGTTGGCGGGCGCCGGCGGCCTTCAGCAGCAGCGGCTGATCGCTGGAGCTGCCGTCGAGCGCCAGAGCTTCATCCTCGAGCCTCACGTCACTCAGAGCGCCGAAGCCGGCGGGGATGCGCGCCAGAAACGCGCAATAGCAGATGGTCTTCGAGCCGCGCGCCGGTACCCAGGTCAGGATCTCGGTCCCAAACAGCGGGCCGGCCAGAAAGCTGCCGCGCCGTCCCACCGGCAAGGCCGTGGTGCCGAATTCCAGGCCCAGCGACTGGCAGCGTCCCATCCAGGGAGGGCCCTTTCGCGCGCGGTCTTCATGCCACATCGTCATCCACGGAAAATCCGTCCTGCGAAAGCAGTAGCCGAACAGCAGCCGGGCGCGGGTGTTGGTGACGGCGACGAATTCCACCTCGCGGCGCGGATCCAGGCGTATGCCGGCCACGAAGCCGAAGCCCCGCCGGGGGAAGGGCCGCGTCAGGTCCACGCTTTCCCCCGATGCGCCGGGCGCGTGAGGCCAGCGGAACTCGGCATCGGGCCGCAGCAGGCAATCGGCGTCGTAGCCGCCCGGCAGCGTCTTGGCTTCCGCCCCGGGCAGGCTGACGATGCTGTCGCGGTGGCTGACAAAGGGAGGGCCGAGCGTGGCGTGCTCGACCCAGTGGAAGAAGTGGTCCGCCTCTCTGCGGTTGGTGACGGTTTCGTGGAGCCAGGCCACCGACTCGCCGGCCCGCAGCCGGATCTCCCGCTGGAAGTCAAGGCCGGCGACGCGTAGCCGCGTGGCCAGCGCCAACCGCGCGCCTTCCGCCGTGGCTCCGGGCCGGACCTTGCGCCAGGGCTGGTTCGGCGCTTCGCCGTGCACGGCCAGGCCCAGCCGCGCCTCCTCTTCCGACGGCGGGCCGAAATAATCGAGGCACAGGTTGTGCCCCACGATGCCGGCCAGAAGCCGCCCGGCGGGCGGCGGGCCGTAGCGGGCGGCATGCGCGGCGGGCGAGTAGCGCTGCGGCTCGATCGTTTTCCACGGCGGCGTCCAAAGCGGGTTCATCCCGGCCGCGCCGCGCGCCCCATAAAAGCTGAAACTGGCGACGTGGCCGCCGCCGGTCAGCGCCACAATGCGCACCAGATCGTTCTGGATGGCATAGGCCTCGCGCCCCTGCCACTTCACCCGGGAGCAGATCGCACCGTTTCTCTTGGGCATTTATTCGCGCCTCAGCCGCCGAATCCCGCAGCGGCTCGGCATTCCAGGTCCAGGCGTTCAAGGAAAGCGGCGAGCGCCGCCTGGTAGCGGGGCAAGGTCTCGAGGAACTCGATGCCCGTCCCGCCTTCCACGCTGGCGTGCCGCACCAGCGCCTTGAAGCTGATGGGCCCGGCGCCGGGCATCTCGAAACTGACCTCCAGTATGGCGCCGACCGGCAGAAGCTCCGGGGTGGAAACCAACAATCCGCCGCGGGACACATTGATCGCGCATGCATCACAGTGCTGCTCTTTGCACCGGCACATCACCCGGAAGTCAGCCGGATAGCGCAGGGCGCGCCGTTTATCCGCTTCCATGCCGCCGACGATACCACCGAATTCACCCGGTGCGGGAAAAATCTGCATCCGATTCCGGCGTCCGATTCCCGCTTGACGCGGCCTGCGCTTTGCGCTACAACGTCGGACAATACTGATGTGGGAGGTCTCTATGAGGGCAATCCGAAGCGGCTTGCTGTGCGGCCTGGTGCTTCTTCTTTCTTCGTCCCTGTGCGGCCAGGAATTCAGGGCCACGCTCACGGGGCGGGTGCTGGATCCGTCCGAGGCGCCCATTGTGGGCGCCAAGGTGCGCGTCACCAACACCGGCACCAACGAGACGCGTGATGCCGTCACCGATTCACAGGGCAACTACACGGTGCCGTTCCTGCGCCCCGGCATCTACTCGGTGCGCGCGGAAGCCATGGGGTTCAAGACCACGACCCAGCAGGGCCTGGAGCTGAACGTCAACCAGGCGGCAACGCTGGACATCAAGCTGGAGATCGGCGCCGTCGTGGAACAGGTAACCGTTACGGCCGAAGCGCCGCTTTTGGAGAGCACCAGCGGGGACATGGGCGGCCTGATCGATGAGCAGGCCGTGAGGGAGTACCCGCTGAATACCCGCAACCCGTTCATGCTGGCCATGCTGGTGGCCGGCGTGAATTTCGACGGCGAGATGACCTACCAGCGGCCGTTCGACAACGGCGCCATCGCCAATTGGAGCGTCAACGGCAGCAATCGCAGGAACGAATTCCTGCTGGACGGGGCGCCCAACAACGCGCAGGCCGGGGGCAACAACATCGCCATGGTCCCGCCGGTCGATTCCGTACTCGAGTTCAAGATTCAGACCAACGCCTACGATGCCCAGTACGGCCGCAGCGGCGGCGGCGTTATCAACGTGGTGCTGAAGAGCGGCGGCAACCGCCTAAAGGGCACGCTCTATGAATTCGCGCGGCGCAGCGCCTGGGATGCCAACTCCTTCCAGAACAACTCGCGATGCGAGACCATTGACGCGAAGGGGAAGTGCCACGGGGCCCCCAAGGAAGGGCACTGGCTGGACCAGTACGGCGTGCAGCTCGACGGACCCGTCTACATCCCGAAGCTGTATAACGGCCACAATAAGACCTTCTTCCTGCTCAACTATGAGCGTTATCGGGAAGGAACGCCGCAACCGCTGGTGTTGAGCACGCCGGAGCCGGAGTTACGCGACGGCGATTTCAGCAAGCTGGTGGATGCCCGCGGCCGCCTGATGGCCATTTACGACCCGGCCACCGGAAGAAACCTGGGCGGCACCTGGGTGCGGGATCCGTTCGCCGGCAACATCATCCCCAAGGAGCGCATCAACCCGACGGCCCGCGCGCTTGTCAACTACTTCCCGCTGCCCAACACCAAGACACCGGGCGTGGATTACTCCCGGTCCAATCTTTTTATCTCCGGCGGCGCCGGCACTGCGCGCGACAGGTTCTACAACCTGATAACCAAGATCGACCAGAACATCGGCGACCGGAATCACATTTTCGTCCGCCTGGGCCGCAACGACCGGACCGAGATGCGCACCAACAATGGTTTGTTCGACAAGCCCGGGGCGGACGGCCAGCTTCCCCTCTACCGCAGGAACTGGGCGGGCGTGGTGGACTGGACCTCGACGGTGAGCCCGAGCATGATATTGGACGTGCGCGCCTCGATGGCCCAGTTCGTCGAGGGCAGCACGGCCGAAGCCAACAAGGGTTTCGACCTGACCAAGGTCGGCTTTTCGAAGAGCTTTATCGACCAGCTCCCGTACGGGCGCTGGTTTGGCCGTTACAATATCCAGCCGTACAAGGAGTTGGGGCGCTACCCCAGCCAGAACATCACCAACACCTTCACGGTCTTCCCGTCGCTGAGCCGCGTGCGGGGCTCGCGCACCCTGAAAACGGGTGTGGACCTGCGCTGGATCCAGTACTCCACGCAGAACTACGGGAACATCATGGAGTTCGCGTCGGCCGACACCTTTACGCGCGCCGACTACTCCCGGTCCGACGGCTTGAGCGGCAACGGGCTGGCCACCTGGCTGCTCGGCACGCCGACCTCCGGCACCATCCGCATCCAGATGTTCCCCATCTACATGTACCGCTATTTCGCGCCCTGGATACAGCACGACTGGAAAGTCAGCCGCAAGCTGACCGTGAATCTGGGTTTCCGCTGGGATGTGAATATGCCGCCCAGCGAGCGCTTCAACCGCCTGAACCGGGGGTTCGATGCGGAGGTGGTCAACCCGGTGGACTCCCTGGTCAACCGGTCAGGATTCCCGGAATTGCCGACGCTCAAGGGCGGGTTGCTGTTCGCGGGCGCGAGCGGGGTGTCGCGCGGCGCCGCCGACCTTTACCTTCACACTTATCAGCCGCGCATCGGCTTCGCTTACGCGCTGAACCACAAGACCGTGGTGCGCGGCGGTTGGGGGCGCTACTACATCAATCCCAACAACGATTACCTGCAAAACACCGGCTACAACGCCAACACCTCGATGACCGCCTCCGCGGACAGCAACCGCACTTCCTCGGCCACCCTGACCGATCCCTTCCCCATTATCAACCAGCCCACCGGAAACAGTAGGGGGCTGTTGACGTACCTGGGCAATGGCTTCAACTTCGTGAACTCGCATTTCGAGATTCCGTACGTCCACCAGTTCTCGCTCAGCATCCAGCGCGCGCTTACCTCGCGGGCCAGGATCGATATCTCCTATGCCGGTAATCGCGGCTACCGCATGCAGAGCTCCAAAGTCTTCAACGAGGACGAAGATTCCTCGATCCGCGACCGGTGCAACTTCCTGCTGGGCGCCACCAGCCAGAGCTATTGCACCCAAACCTTCCCCAACCCCTTCCGAAACGTGGCGGGGTTCGAGGGAACCACGCACTACACCGCGTCGACCCGGGCGCGGTACGAGCTCCTCCGCCCCTTCCCGCAGTTCACCAGCGGCCTCACCGAGTACATGCGGAACGACGGCCTGAGCTGGTACAACTCCTTGATGGCCTCGTTCAACATGCGGGCCAAAGGCGGCGTGAACATTAACGCCAACTACACTTTCTCGAAGAACATCGAGCGCAACGGCTTCCTGGATCCGATGAATAATGTGATGCAGCAGGGCATCACCAGCAACGACCGCCCGCACAAGATCATTTACAGCATGATTTACCAGTTGCCGGTCGGGAAAGGACGCCGCTGGTTCAACAAGTCGCACGGCTGGAAGAGCCACCTGATCGGCGGTTGGGAGAACACCGTCATCTTCCAGTCCACGTCGGGCCGGCCGTGGACCCTGCCAACCTCCGGCCTCTACCTGAAGGACGCGCGCAACCCCAAGTTCACCTGGAATGCCTCGAAGATCCAGGCGGTGCTCCCCTGCGTGCTCAACTGGAGCAACAGCAACGTGGTTACCTGGCAGGCTTTCAGCACGGATTACGGCTGCACCGAGCCGAACTGGATCGTCACTCCGAACTATAACCCGCGCTACACGAACACCTACGACAACCGCATCCGCCTCCAGACGGTGCGCCTGGTGGACGCTTCGCTGAACAAGATGACCCGGATCAAAGAGAAATACAGTATCCAGTTCCGGCTCGAATCGTTCAACGTCCTGAATTCGTTCTACGTGAATACCAGGCAGTTCGACAACAGCCTGACCAGCGCGAACTTCGGGTCGCTGATCAAGGCCGAGGTCAGCGCGCCGCAGTCCAACTACCCGCGCCACATCCAGATGGCGGTCAAATTCATGTGGTGAGAATCCAGCGGCCGGCAACTTGCGGCTGGCGAGTTGCGGTCCCGTAAGCCGCGCAGGCCGCAAGTCGCAAGCTGTGAGATTCGACGGATTCACCGGGCGTGTTTGCGATCGGGGGCGGGCGCTTGCGTGTCCATGGTGGCGAGCCCAGCCAGGATCACGGCCTTGCGGTCGGGGAATTCAGCGACAAGGGAGAGGCTGCCGCCCATGGCTTCGATGTAACTGCGCAGGGTGGAAATGAGGAGGTCGCTGCGCTTTTCGAGGCGCGAAACGCCGTCTTGGCCGATGTTGAGGGCTTCGGCGATGCGCTCCTGGGTGAGTCTGAGGGCCCGCCGCAGATCGCGCAAGGACATCTCCTCGGCGATCAGTTCCGCGGCCCGGGCCTCGATTCTCTTGCGCCGCGCGGCGCTGAGTTTCTTCATCTTATCGTCCAGCGTGGTAGCCATGGCTATCTCCTCTCCTCTCCGAATCGTGCCAGGTGGCTGTCGAATCTCTTGTCGGCCTTGCGGATCAGTTCGCGGTAAAATCGCCTCTCGCTGACGCCTGCCTTGTCGCCGCAAGCTAGAAGTATCGCCCGTCTGCGCGGATCGAAGGCGAAAGCGACGCGCCATACTCCGTCGGCGGTTCCAAACCTCAGTTCCTTCATGTTTGCGTAACGGGAACCGTTGAGGGTGTCGGCCCAGGGGCGGCCCAGGCCGGGGCCGAATGCCCGGAGCATGCCGGCATGGGCTAACAGTTCGTCCTGCACGCCTTCGGGCAGGGCGTTGAATTCGGGGTCGAAATCCTCATGAAACTCAACGTCCCATGTCACTCACTCAGTATGCGCTATAGTGCATATGTTGTCAACTACATATCATGGGAGGTTGGAATGCTTCTTCGTCGATTATCTGGGAACTCATCACAAAGGCACCAAGGCACAAGAACACGAAGGAAGGTTTCTTTGTGTCTTTGTGCCTTGGTGTTTTTTGTGGCTGGTTGCGCCGCCGCGGAGCCAAGCGCGAATTCCGGCCCCGCTCCGGCAAGGGCGAGGACCTGATCGTCGCCGGCTACTCGAACGACGTGATGTGCTACATCCCGTCGCTGCGGGTGCTGAAAGAAGGCGGGTACGAAGCCGTGGACAGCCTGGTCTACGACGGCATGCCCGGCCCGTTCGACGAGCCGGTGGAGGAAACGATATTCGCGGCCATGCGGAAGGCGATGGCGGCCGTTGGCCGCTGAAAAAGAGCCATAATTTTGAACAACTTAGACAGCAAACCGCCAAATGGGACGTTCTGTGGCATGATACTATCTATATGCCAAGTACGCATGAGAGTGCCACGAGCAAGGTGGCCCGGCTGGCACCTGGCGGCCGGCTGGTTATTTCCGCCCGCTTTCGCAAGTCGCTCGGCATCAAGCCCGGCGACGAGCTTGTTATGGTCCTTGAGGAAGGAGAACTGCGGATTTTGAGCCGACAAGAAGCTCGCAAGCGGGCGCAGGATCTGGTGTGCAGGCTGGTACCGAAACACGTGTCGCTGGTTGACGAGTTGATCGCGGAACGGCGTGAGGAAGCGGCTCGTGAGTGAAGAACCGGGGCGGTGCATTCTTGATGCCTCTGCGGTCCTCGCCTATCTCCATCGAGAACCGGGCGGCGACACCGTCGCCCTCTTCCTCGACAGCGGCCTTATCAGTGCCGTGAACCTGTCCGAAGTGGCAGCAAGAATCGTTGGTCTGAAGGCGTAAAGCACAACGCGGCGCCCATGAAGGCGCCCCGCTGATCATCGGCCCGCCGACGATGAGCCTGCCGCTGGCTTCGAGCTTGGTTCCTCGTCAACGGAACAGGGTCTGGCCGGGGTCGGGCGGGAAAATGCCGGCCAGCAGCTCGAAGCGGCGGCGAAGGAATTGCGGCGCCAGGTGTTCGGCGCCTTGCCGCGCTTCCACGTCGTGCCACAGGGCGTGCATGTACTCGGCCAGGGTGGAGGCCAGCGAGACGGTGACGTAATCGGGGTCGGCTGAATCGCGCGTCTCCAGAGCCTCTTCGTCAATCTCGCCGGTCGCGCCTTCGCCGATTTCCTGCTGCAGCAGGCGCGCGTAAGAAAGAAATTCGTCATCGGAGAGCCGCGGCGTGAGCAGGTCGGCGACCGCCGCGAGCAACTCGAAGCCCGCATCGTGAGCGTCGACGTCACGGATGGCGATGAACAGATCGATGTCTGGGCCGCGGCGGCGCGCGCCGTTGCCGGAAGGGCGCGCGGCAGGCGGCGCCCCCGCGCCGCCGCGCTCCAGCCAAAGCGAGGAGTGGCTTTCGCCCTCCGGCTTCTCCGCGGCCACGAATTCGGCTTGGCCGCCACAGGCCAGAAAGGGCGCTGCGAACAGGCGTAGCGCTCCCAGGCGTTGGGCAGCGGACTGCGGCACGGCCGCCGCCGGCTCCCCCAGCACCGCCGTGGCCTCGGCCGGCGTCACCGGCTCGACGGCGTGCAAGGTCCAGCCATGCGCCAACTCCGCGCCCGCGCCCGCGCCCGCCTCCGCCGCCACTTCCTCGACTGTCCGCATACCCGCAGATTAGCGTAGTTTGTCCTTCAACAGGCACTCCTGGCCGCGCACCGGCCATCCAGTGAAGCGAATAACGCCACGCAGCCACCCATGGCCGGCACCTGCGCCGGCACGTAATTGAAATGGCGACCCCGCCAAGCGGGGTCGCCGCTACAGCCGCGGCTCGGTTGCGCGGGCTCCCCCCAACCGGTCCAGCAACAGGATGCTCAGCATCAACTGCCGGAGCGGATGGTAGTTGTCCTGGCGGGAGCCGTGCGGCTGGGGACTGAAGCGGCGGTCGCAGAACAGCAGGTAGCCGGGCAGGCCCTTCTTGCGTAACGAGAACTTCTCGTCGATCAACCGCTGGCTCATGTCGAAACAGCGGAGGGCCCAGTCGGCCGGCGCGCCTTCCAGCACCTTCAGCATGGCGATGAGCGCCTCGTTGTGCGACCACAGGGTCTTCAGGTACAGGTGCTCGCCGGTGGAGCGGAACACCAGGTCGGTTCCCACCGGCCTTTCCTCGGGCCATTGGTAGCAGCCGGCATCCACGTTCACCGCTTCCACCAGCCCGCCGTAAACCGGGTCCCAGCCGACTTCGAAGTGGCGGCGGATGCGCTCGGCGCACGTCTGCCGCAGCTTGTGGTCGCCGACGCGGTCGGCCTCATCCATGATCATCCAGAGCGTTTCGATCGAGTGGCCGATGACGGTGTGCCTGGCCGGCTCCGGGAGCCGCGAAAAATCAAAGCGCAGCAGTTCGGTGTTCAACCCGGTGTCGGGATTGAAGTGGCGGTGGATGACGGCATCGACGGAGCGCCGCGCGATCTCCTCGATCTCGGGGTCCTTCCACCGGCGGAGCGCCTGCGTGGCGATGCGCAGCATCACCATCCACAAGCCCTGCGGCCGAACGCCCGGCTCCTCTCCGTCGGCCATGCGGAAATCGGGCTTTTGCGAGCGGCGGAAGATTTGCCTGAGAAGGCTGAAGGCGGTGTCGCGCGCCTGCTCGTCCCGCGCCGCCCGGGCGTATTCCTGCAAGCCTTCGGCGCCGAACAGAATGCCGTAAACATCCCCGCGCGAAGGGGCCATCACCCCGCCCTGGCGCGAGAGCACCTCGGCCCAGCGGCCTTCCGACTGCGGCGCGTATTTCAGCAGAAATTCCTTCGACTTGCGCGCCACCTCCAGGTGCGCCGGGTTCTTGCCGAAATTGTTATAGAGGAAACTGTAAACCCAGATGCCGCG
>Ga0315279_10004801_pt1 | contig 17957 bp, 16 predicted proteins | sample YL17G06_20_MG_FD_203694 | JGI IMG/M metagenome (GOLD analysis project Ga0315279, IMG submission 203694) | Sediment microbial communities from Yellowstone Lake, YNP, Wyoming, USA - YL17G06_20 | ecosystem: Environmental > Aquatic > Freshwater > Lake > Sediment | place: USA: Wyoming | collected... | reverse complement strand
GGAACCCAAAGCCGCTGCAGTCCCACCCGGTTCCCAGCTTGTCGCCGGCGGCTCCTCCGTCGCCGTCGTTGGCGTCCGGGTTGTCATTGAGCGCCGGGCTTACATTCGCTACCTCCGGAGCGGTGTTTAGATTTCCGTCGTAAAGGATGCGGATGTAGAAGGACTGGGGCGCCTCGGGCTGATTCTCGATGCACAGCCCTACGGTGTACGTTTCTCCGGGGTTGACAACGCGAATCGGGTCTACGGGATCGCAGGGTCGCGTGCCGTTGACAGGATTGGCGTCTATGCTGAGCTGGAAGGCACTCTGGGCGGACACATCGCCATGTGAATGCTGCCGATTGAGAGCGAATAGGAACAAGATCACTGCTGCGGCCACCAGGCCTTGAACGAGGAGAAGCCGCCACCACGCTTTCATTGCCAACCCCGTCCTTTCTCAGCGATGCCCCCCGCACCGCCACAGCCGGCCGCTTGACAGCGGCAATACACTACATAAATACAGCATCCGAGGCCGTTTGCCAAGGCCCCAGGGGGCTGTTCTTGGGGCGGGTCCCTTGGCTGGAAGCGCGTACATTGCCCCAACCATAGGTCCAGCGCATCCCTCGGCCCTTGATGCGACGGCCTACTACTAGGTCCGTTTCCATGACCGCGATCTCCCGTAGCCTCGGGGGCACTGCGGGTCTCCTGGCCTGGCCCAAAGACCGCCTTCTGCGCCTTATCCTCCTCAGTCACCACCCGGACGCCCGCCTGTGCACCCAGCCGTAGAGGGTGCGGCGATCCAGGTGTGTCCCCGATTAGACGCCCAGCAGGGCGGCCGCCTGCCTGCGTGTCGGCAGCCAGGCACGGGAGCCGTGTGGCCAGGGTCACGGCCACCCGCTCGTCCACTGATCCAAACGGGCCCTACCCCGGGCTGTATCAACGGTGATCGCGGTCTCCACGGCCGGCATGCAGGCTCACCTCCACGTTCGGTCGTGTTTCCAGGGTGAGCCCGCTGCCTCCTCTTCCCCCGGCAACCACGGGACGCATCCTTTCGCAACTCATGGGCTTGCAAATTCGGAGGCGTCGCCCTATCATGCGAGAACACCCGCCTCGCAGAAGGCTTCCCGGCCGCGTCTGGTTCTTGCGATCGCCGGGAGGCGTATTTGTTTCTTCTCCTTGGAGAGTCGGGGCATGGTTCGTCAGCGACTGACTCGCTTGCCTGTGCGGGCCCTGCGGAAGATTGGGGCCTACAACGCAGCCTCTCAGGTAGGCAACTTCCTTCGACCTCCCCAATACGCGGGCTTGCGCCTCACCCCAAAGAGGCTCCTCAACCTCTATCTCGTGAGGCATCAACGGAGCCGTGGACACACGAAACTCCGGGGCCATCCGCTTGTGCTCACCATTGAGTCCTGCAACGTCTGTAACCTGCGATGCCCCCACTGCTTCACCGGTTCGCGAGAGGTCGGACGCGCAGCGTCGATGATCCCATTTGCTCTCTATGAGAGGGTCCTGAGCGAGCTGGGAGACTATCTTCTCCACATCGAGCTCCACAACTGGGGCGAGCCGCTCCTCAACAAGAACATCTACGACATGATCCGCCTGGCCAGCACCAGGGGAATCTCCACCGTCGTGAGCACGAATTTCAGCATGCCATTCGATGCCTCTCGTGCCACGGAGCTGGTTTCTTCAGGCCTTGCGACCTTAGGCGTATCCATCGACGGGGCACGTCAGGAGACCTACGAGAAGTACCGCGTCAGGGGCAACCTGGAGAGGGCGCTCAACAACGTCAGGCTGGTCACCGAAGCGAAACGGACCCTGGGCTCCAAGACGCCCAACGTAATCTGGGAATTCCACGTCTTTGAACACAACAGGGACGAAGTCGAACTGGCCAGAGCGACGGCGAAACAGCTTGGCATGCAGATCTCCGTTGACAAGGGATGGGTCGCAGGGCCCGAGTGGGATCCCGGTGCTGGGTTCAAGTTCTTTGCCGACCCGGTGCCCGAGAGATGCGACTACCTCTGGTCGCGGGCCGTAATCAACAACGATGGCGGCGTAGCCGCCTGCTGTGGAGCATTCTACAAAGAGGACGACTACGGTTCCGTCGCCGATAGGAGCTTCAAGGATGTCTGGAACAATGAGAGTTTCCGGCAGGCTCGAAGCCTATATCGGACGAGGGAGAAGGCGCCCGAAAGCGCCAAGCGCCTTATCTGCTACGACTGTCTTCAGACAGTCATGTGGGAGAGGTATAGGCAGCATCTGGCCCAGGGTCTCGGGAAGGCGTCGTTCGTGCCGGGCTTCACTACCAACGACGGGTTCAACTACTTCTTCAACAGGAGGCCCTCCAGGGTGACCGAGGTTTCACCCAGACGAACGGTCTGACGACCGAAGCAGTGGAGACACCGCCAGCAAGCCATCACAGGAAGAACTCACCGTATTCTGTGTCGGCGAATGCTTTCCGAAGCTCGTCGTAGTTCTCGATGAGAGCCCACAAATCATCGGGGCTTTGCTTCCTGAGAGCGACAGTGAGCACCTGGGGCTCGACCCCCAGAAACGATTGAGCCCTGGCAAAGGTGCTGTCACGCGTGGACAGGATCTCCTCGTAAAACAGCGACAGCTTGTCGTGCTCCCTGAATAGTCCGTCATGCTGCTTCACAGCCGACCTGGTCTCTTCGAAGTAGGCCCTGCATTCCTCCACGGATAGCATCACACGTCTGGGCCCACGGTCACGGAGGACGTTCTGGGCAACGAGCGTCCTCGCTCTCCTGAGTGCTCTCGCAGGGTGGACGAAGGCTTTGGGTATGCTGCGGAGACGTGTCACCAGGCGAATGCGCGAGTAGTCACCCGTTGCTGCCGCTATCTTCTCCGAGGCGAGCGATCTGAGCATGTTGCGCCGCTGCAAGTGGAGGATCCGTATCCCCTTGTCCTGGGCAAGGTGATCCAGTAGTGTGGTGAACCCCCAGGGCGGGCTGCAATGAAAGTAATGCAGCTTGAATCCGACGGCGCTGGTCATGCCGGGCGGCTGGCAGAATATGCGATTCTGCAGGAAGGCGGCGGGATCGTTCTTGCGCAGGTTGAAGTCGTCTATGTTTGAATCGTCGTACCCGTCGAGGGCAAAGTCGACGTAGTGATGGACCCAATTGAAGACCTCGCCGAAGCACATGATTCGCGGATGCGAGTTGAGCGCTTGGGCGAGCAGTGTGGACCCTGTCCTCGCGTGGCCAAGGATGACAAAGCGAGTATAGCCGCCGGAATGCTGATGACCGATCGATTCGCCGTTCAGGCCCATAGGACTCAGGACCTCGGGAAGGTCACCGCATGAGGGGAAGCGCGAGGCGGGACACAGCGTAGTCCGCCACCCGGCCGACGAGGGGGAGGAGCCTCTCTTTTTTCGGCCTGGCGATGGGTCTGCCGTTCTTGCAGAACTCCACCAGCGGTTCCAACACCACTTCCCAGCTTAGCGACTCCTTGATGCCGCGGATGTTGCGCCTGCACTCCTCGTATAGATCGCGGTCGTCCAGCAGACGGAGGATGGCATCGGCCACTCCCGAGACATCCCCCTCCCTTACCGTGAAGCCCAGACGATGCTCCTCCACCATGTCCGCAAGCACGTCGCCCCTGGTGCAGACCAGAGGAAGCTCGGCCCAGAACACGTCGAGGAAACGCGTCCTGTGGGAGAAATGAGTCTCGAGCCCCTCGAAGTAGGTGCAGACGCTCAGATCCGCCTCCATCAGGTAGTTCTTCATCTCATCGTACGGGATCCAGCCAACGTCGAAGAACACGCTCTTGTTGTAGAGCCCCAACTCCCTTGCCAGCTCGATCGTCTCGCTGAACCGCCTGCCCAGGCCCAGGGTGCGGAGCCCAGGGTAGAAAGCGCCCGTAAAGAGGAGCTTCACATCGTCCCGTTTGCTGCTGATCTGGCGGAAGGCGTGAAGCAGCGTGGCCGGGTCGTACCAATGAAGAACGCCGCCGTTCCAGAGGATTAGTTTATCGGTCTCCCGAATGCCCGCATACTTCCCCTTGACCACCGACTTGGTGTGTTCCAGCTTGTCCGGCCGCATGCCGTGGGGCGCCAAATCGATAAGCATGCGGAGGGAGCTATCACGCTTATAGGTGCTGGGCCGGATAAGGTCGAGGTTCAACAACGAGCCAATGTACGTGTCCCGCTGCCGGTCGTTCGCGGCGAGGATGTAGTCGGCAAAAGTGAGCTGACTGCACACAAACTTGCGTGCCACTGATATCCAGGCCCGGCGCCGTCTCTTGCTCACTCCGGGATCATCCCCTGCCGCCTCCAACCACTCGATGAAGTACTGGGTGAAGAAATCCAGAACCAGTGTCTTCCGAAGAAATGGCAGCACGGCACCCACTGGAAAGCCGGTGGAGATGATGATGTCGTGCGCGTTTATCTCACGAACGGCCGAGACCTGATTGTAGGGCACTACTCGGAAGGGCAGGCCCTCCGGGAAGGCGCCCAGATCCGCCTCGGGCACCGCGAGCGTCACTGCGGCTCCGGGCACTCGCTCTGCCAGGACACGGGCCATATGGTAAGCGCGAATGCCCGGGCTCGATATCCTTGGTCCGTAGGCTGCCCGGCTCAGTATCAGGATTCTTTTCAAGGCTGACTCAGTTCTCGCTTTCCACTGCGCGCCCGTTGAACGGGGTCGCTTCCGTTGGCCTGGCCTATTTTACAGGAACGGACCAGTCAACGCCGGCCTCCTCGACCGAGAGCCGGTCTTCATCGGGGTCCTTCGCGTTGTACTTGGAGGTGATGTAGTACATCAGCACCGCTTCCTCCTCCCCCAGGACCATGTAGCCGTGCCAGATGCCCGGCGGAATGCTGAGCACCCTCCGGTCGTTCTCACCCAGATAGACCCAACGAACCTGGCCCTGGTCATCCAGGAGGCCGACCTTGAGAAAGCCCTTTATGACAAACCAGTGATCCGTCTGCTTGCGATGACGGTGCCAGGCCACCACACGTCCGGGGTACGCCCAGGTGATGTTGATGTCGCCTTCCATCTTCACCGTTCCATCGCCCGTGAATCCCAACACGTCGCAAGCCCTCCTGGCTCGGTCGTCGTCGAAGAGGCGTGGAACGGACAATCTAGCGTCATGCACCGTCGGCGTGGACTTCGCTTTGGCTGCCCGTGTGGTGGATGCCTTCGCACCTGCCATGGTGTCTGCTCCTATCGCTAACGATCTATGCCCGCAGGGAGGTGCCCCTTCCGGCGCAGGTAGTCGGCAAGGGCCTCAGTCCACGGTCGCAGAGGCGCCACGCCCCCTTCCTGCAGTGCGGAACTGGCCAGTACCGAGCGCCGCGGGCGCCGCGCCTTCGCGCCAAACTCCTCTGTCGTAGTCCTGGTTAGTGATGCGCGCGTTCCCGTGAGCTCGAAAATCTTGGCGGCGAAATCGTGCCAAGAACAGGACCCGCTGTTGGTGATATGGTAGGTGCCAAAGCGACCGGTCGCAACCAGTTCGTGAAGCTTCTCGGCGAGATCGTACGTAAACGTGGGAGAGAGGACCTGGTCATCCACGACGCGGATGCTCTCCCCTCTTCCGGCCAGTTGCAGCATCCGTTCGACGAAGTTGCCCCCTTTACCGCTCGCCCCAACGATCCCATACAGGCCGGACGTCCTTACGATGTAGTGGCGCTCCAGCCGCGACCTAACGAGGTGTTCGCCGGCAAGCTTGCTGACCCCATAGACGTTGACCGGGCCCGGCGCGTCTGATTCCAGGTAGGCCCGGCCCGAATCGCCAGCGAAAACGTAGTCGGTGCTGATGAACACCAGCGTCGCGCTCAGCGCCCGGCACGCATCCGCCACGTTCATGGCACCAAGGGCGTTCACGGCAAACGCGCGCTCCGGCTCCGCCTCGCAGGCGTCGACGTTGTGAAATGCAGCGCAGTTCACAACCGCCTCAGGTGCCTGGGAGCGAAGAACCTCAAGGACCTGCTGGCGGTCCACAACCTCGATGGCCGAATGGGAGAGCCCAACAGTTTCGCCGTCGGGCCAGGTGCGGACTATGTCGCTTCCCAGTTGACCCGTAGCGCCGATCACTACTGTGCGCACGCGGGACACCTCGAGCGCCCTTCGCCCTCCTCCAATCGCTGAGCCAGGCGAAGACGACCGGCTGGCGCTTGGCGCGGCGACGGGCGCGTGGGGATGTACATGATGGAGCTAGAAAACGCTTGCAAACTTCGAGAATTGGGGACGGAGTTCTTCAAGTAGGGTCATCCACCTGATGTTGTAGTACTGGGGGTGGTTGAAGTCAACGAAGCCATTCCGCTCGATCCAGTGCAGCATCTCCTCAACCGATTCCAGGACCGTAACCTGCGGCGCAAAGCCTAGCTGCGACCGGATCTTGGTGTTGTCGCATTTGTAGTCGCGCAGTATAGCGGGCAGAGGCGCATCCGTCAGCCTCACACTGTACTTTCTCATCTGGGCCGAGCCGGCCACAAGCATCGCCAGTCCGCGGATCTGGTAGTTGTCTTGGACCACGTTGAACACTTGCGCGTGGACCTTGTCCCTCGGTGCCTCAAGGCAAAGGATCTGGGCCATGGCCGCGTCCTTGATGCTGACGAGCGGGCGCCACATCCAACCTCCCCCGTGCAGGTGGAGCTCGCCATTCTGGACCGCGTCCTTGACGAATGTGTTGACGACCAGATCGAAGCGCATCCTGGGGCTCAACCCGTGTACGGTGCCCTGCCGGAGGATGACAGGGCTGAAATCGTCGTCGGCGAGTTGCAGGAGCGCCTGCTCGCCTTCGTGCTTCGAGAGCGCGTAGGGACCCCTCGGCTCCACGCGCGTGTCCTCGTCGTGGGCAGGCCCGGGCGGCAGTCCGTCATATAGGGAACAACTGGATCCAAAGACGAACCTGCTGACCTTCGTTCGCTTGCACGCCTCCCCAAGGCGGCGCGTCGCCAGTGCGTTCATCTGCCAGTTGGCCTCGGGGTTGTACTCGGCCGTGGGATCATTCGAGAGACCCGCCAGGTGTATTACTCCGTCCACGCCTTCAAGAACATCGTCGGACACGTCTCGCACATCGGCCTGCACGAGCTCGATACGGTCCAGCCACGGGGCAAGCGACGACGCTCCCCAATAGAGCCGGTCGAGCACCCTGACGGCCCATCCGCGCTCGACCAGCATCCCCACTAGGACGGACCCAATGTAGCCGGCGCCGCCGCTCACCAAGACTCGCTTCGTCATTGTTCAAGGACCTCTGGGCCCTGCTCCTCCAGACTCAGTGGCGACACCCAGGGAGAGAAAGACGTGCTCACGGCGTCGACCGCCCCGGGACGCGGCGAGAGAGTCGTGCGCGGGGCATTATCACAACATACGCCTCATAGTTTGTCAAGGAAGCTGGCGGCTCCCTTGGCCCGCTTCTCGGAGCCTCCACTTCCTCCAGAGACCCCATGAGATGAACGTGGCGCCAATCATCGCGTTACATGAGCACGCCACGAGGAGGCATCGCGAAGGCGCCTGGTGTGGACGGCCGCCGTGTCCCGCCTGGTCTCGGCTCTGGTCTTCATACCTGCCCGCCCCATAGCGGGGGCAGCCTTCGTTCACGCCCTCCGCCTCACATGTCCTGGAACACCACATTCGCTTGACAAACCATGCCGACTATGCTGTCGTGTCTCAGGGCACGAGGGAACAGACTCACGGGCAGACGCCAAACGTGGTCTGCTGTGCGGAATGGCGCGATGGAGCAGCCTTGCCTAGCGTAGAAGGACGGCGACGTGATATTGGCGGAGGTGACGGATAGTTGGGCACCCGGATCCTTGTGTTGAGCCGGCACGTTGTCGGAAAGCGGATGGCGAGCCCGGGAATCCGCAGCTACCAAATAGCCCGCGTACTGGCCGAGAAAGTACCGGGCGCGTCGGTCACCCTGGCTGTGCCGTCATGTACTGATCTGCCCAGCGAAGAGCTGCTGTTCCGAGTTGTTGCGTACAATCGGCGGTCTCTGCCTCAGCTTGTCCGCGAGCAAGACGTGGTAATAGCGAATCGTTTCCCCTTCTACATCATCCCGTTCCTGCATGACAAACGACTGGTCCTGGACCTGTTCACACCTGTATTCACTGAGTGGATGGAAATCGCAATAGGGTTCTGGCGGGGGCTTAGCCTCAACAACTTCGTGGCGCTCAACCGACGGAACCTGAGCCTCCAGCTGACCCTGGCGGACCTTGTCCTCTTTGCCACCTCCCGCCAGCGAGACCTTTACTTCGGGATGCTGAGCGGCATGGGACGGGTGACACCGGAGCTCTACGACCACGATAGCAGCCTCAGCAATCTGCTTGCGCTAGCTCCTTTTGGTGTGCGGCCGGGCCACCCCAAGGCGACGAGACAGGTCTTGAGGGGCGTGTGGCCGGGCATACGGGAGGAAGACACGATCCTGCTCTGGAACGGCACGATCATCGAATGGTACGACCTGGAATCGCTGGTCCGGGCCGTACACCGCCTCAGCCGTGAGCGGGACGATATCAAGCTGTTCTTCCTGGGAACCGAGCACCCGGACAGCGGCGACGTTGCCACCCTGCACGGGCTCGGCGCCGGCTCCACGCGCAGGGCTATTAGCATGTGCGAGGAGCTGGGCATCCTCGACAAGTTCGTCTTCTTCAACTTCGACTGGGTCGACTACGACGATACGGCCAACTACCTCCTTGAGGCCGACATCGGCGTCTGCACCTACTTCGACAACTTGGAGACGCGCTATGCGTTTCGCTCGCGTGTGCTTGACCTCCTGTGGGCGGAGCTGCCGATTATCTGCACACAGGGAGACGTGCTGGCCGAGCTGGTCGCCAGCCGGCCCCTGGGCATCGCCATCGCGGAGCGAGACGAGGACGCCCTCGTCGACGCAATACGTCGGCTGGCGGATGACAAGGCGTTTGTCAAGGAATGCAAGAGAAACCTGAAGCAGGCGAAAGAGGAGTATCGGTGGGAGAGGGCCTTGGAGCCGCTGGTAGACTATTGTCGCCGGTCGACCGATGTACCCCGCGGGAGGGCCCAGCGAGCACTGCCTCTCGCGCTGGGGCTGGCCACCCTCTCCGAGTCGATGTTCTTGCGTGCCCTCTACATGCGCCTCGGGAGACTTCACTTGTTTCGCCGATAGGTATCTGCCTCGCGGCCGGCGAATGACCTGCGCTGGCCCGTATGACGCGAGAGAAAGAGAAGCCACCTTTGGCAGAGGCCAACCCTGTTGACCTGGATTGGGAGCCAGAGCCTCTCCTCGCGGACTGGCCACGGGGCCGCGACAACGACTTCATAATGGTCCGCATGGAAGACGCCTTCTTTGAGAAGGCTGCGGCGGGAGCCCCGGGGCGCCTGCTGGACGTGGCCTGCGGAGCGGCCCGGCATGCGCCGGAACTGCACCGGCGTGGCTGGAAGGTCATTGGGCTGGAGCCCTCCCCGGCGATGATCGCTAAGGCCGGGCGCAGCGCCCTCGAGAGCAGCACCCCCCTCGATCTCGCCCGGGGTATCGGCGAGGCCTTGCCTTTCCGGGATGCCAGCTTTGACCGCGTGCTCTGCCAGTCCTCCCTCGATCATTTCGCCAACCCGTCGGAAGGGATGCACCAGATCGCCCGAGTGTTGAAGCCCGGAGGAGAGGCGGTCATAGGTATCGTCAACTACGGCGGTGTGTCATGCCGGGGGAGCCGCGTCGTCTACGCCCTGGGCAGGAAGCTCCGACTCATCAAGAGGGGCAAGCACCTCTTCTGGGACACGCCCGTGCCCCACGAACACACCTTCGAGGCCAACCTGCCGACGCTAAAGAGGCTGGGGGGCCCGTGGCTGGAGCTGGAAGAGGTCTACGGCGTTTCCCTCCTCTGGGCCTTCCCCGGCTGGGGCAAGCTGCTACGACCATTGCCCTACCCAGCGGCTCGTGCCGTCCTGAGAGGCCTTGATGTGCTCGCGCGCGTCCTACCGTCCGCGAGCGATTTCGTCATCAGCCGCTGGCGGCGGGCCTGACCCGTTGTCGCGTGAGATGCAGATGCCTCGCTAGCCGGTTTCGGAGGTCCCGCTCTCGCTGGCTGCTGCCCGTTCGAGGGCACGCCTTATAGCTGGCGATTTCTCGGCTAGCCTCGTCAGGTACTCGTCAACGACCGCCCTTGGGTCGCCATCGGCTGCCACTCTTCCCCGTTCCAGCAGGATCGCCCGGTCCGCGAACCGGCGAACGTTGTTGAGGTCGTGTGACACCAGCACGACCGTGGTGCCCTCTTTCTTGAGAGACTCAAAGTGAGCGAAGCACTTCTCTTGGAAGTCAGCGTCGCCGACCGCCAGCACCTCATCAACAAGCAGGATCTCGGGACGAACGTACACCGCCACTGAGAAGGCGAGACGGACGATCATGCCGGACGAATAGGTGCGCACCGGCTGGTCAGCGAAGTCTTCCATTTCCGCAAACCTGATGATCTCAGGCATCTTCTCTTCGGCCTGCCTTCTCGAGAGGCCCAGGATGAGGGCGTTCACGAAGGCGTTCTCTCGCCCGGTGGCGAAGGTATCGAATCCTGCCCCCAGCTCCAGCACGCCTGCGATCTTCCCGTTGACCCTGACTGTGCCCCGAGTCGCTGGAGAGATGCCCATTATGATCCCCAGCAGGGTGCTCTTGCCGGAGCCGTTGGGACCGACGATGGCGACGAACTCGCCCCGGCGAATCGTCAGACTCACGTCTTGCAGAGCCCAGAAGGGCTCGCCGCGCAGCATCTGACCGAAGAAGGCCACAGGGTTCAGCAAAGCGTGTGCCAACCTCCAGGGCCGCCTGGAGTTCAGGTGGTACCGCTTGGACAGCCCGCTCAGAACCACGGCATTGCTGTCGTCAAAGTGCGTCTGCAAAGTGCTTCTCCGTCTTGCGGAAGATGCCCAGGCCCAGCACTAGGGCGCCGGCGGAAATGACGAGCGCGGGCCAGAGATCGGCGCCGGCGAAGGTGTTCGTCATCACCATGTCCCGCCATCCCTCGATCACTGAGGTCATCGGGTTGAGCATCACCAGCGGCCGGATCGCGTGAGGCACCCGCGATAGGGGGTAGATGATCGGCGTCCCATAGAAGAGCAGCCTCATTGCAACCTCAACCATAGGCCCGACATCGCGGAAGAACACATTGAGTGAAGCGACGAGCGGCGCTAGGCCCATGAGAAGCGAGATCTGCACGATCAAGAGAACGGGAAGGGCCACGAGCCATGTGAGCCCGGGCGTCTCGCCGCTTACGGCGGCGAACAGCAGTATCACAGGTAATGTGTACATGAATTGAAACGTACCCGTTAGAACGGACGTCAACGGCAGCACGAAGCGGGGGAAAACCGCTTTCCTGATAAGTCCGCTGTTGCCCACCAAGACATCGGCGGAGCCGCTGACAGTGGACTCGAACCAGAACCAGGGGTAGAGTCCTGCCATGAGGAAGAGTGGATAGTGCTCTACTCCCACGCGCAAGACCTTGCCCAGCGCGAACCAGAGAATGAACCCCATGGCGAGAGGCCGAACTACCCACCAGACCTGCCCCAGAAGGGTGGCCCGATATCGCACTCTGAGGCTACGGATGGCGAGCGCAGTGGCGAGCTCCCACGTCCGCCGGAGTTCAGATCTGAAGTCGCCTGGCCGTGCTGCGAGCGTCATGGGCGCAATGCTCCTCCCGAATATGAGCGCTCCGGGTCCAACGCCGGTCCCCAGCCTCTTCCTGGTCGCCTCAAGAGCCCAAAGCGCTCAGGTGGGCGCGTCGACCTTGCCAGATTCGCCATCATGGTAGCATATTGAGAGCGGACGGGTGACTGGGCGCTGCCCCGAGACGCAAGTGGGTTCAGGAGTGGTGAGGTGGGTGAAGAGCCTATCGATCTCTACCACACGGCGCGCGACGAAGACTACCTCCGCCTGGTGCGCGAGGAAGCGGAATTCTGGGACCGACATCCCGAAGACGTGTTCCCGTTGCGTGCTCCGCCGAAACTCCAGGCCTACTACAATGAACGGTTTACCGGCGACCAGGGGACCGAATGGCATGAGGTTATCCCAAAGCACGGAGAGTTCAGGCGCGGCTGCGCACTGGGTTGTGGCTTTGAGAGCACAGAGAGACAGATCCTCGCTGAGAACCCTTCCCTGCACCTGACCTTCTACGACATCAGCGGCGAGGCCCTAGGCCGGAGGTTCCGTCAATTCCAGAGTGAGTTCCCGGGGCGAGTTGACATCCGACAGGAGGACCTGAACTTCGCCCTGCTCCCGGAGAACGCGTACGATCTCATTGTCTCCCAGAGCTGTATGCACCACATCGTGAACCTGGAGCACGTAGCCTTTCAGGCCAATAGGGCCCTCACGCCCGACGGGATGTTCTTCCTGCGTGACTTCGTGGCGGAGTCTCGACTTCAGTTCTGCGATACGAAGAAACGTGTGTTTGCGGCTATCGCGTACGCCACTGGGCCTCGGCGCACGGCTCCACCCGCATATGAGTGGCCCAGCTTGGATGCTTGGACCTACAGTCCCTTTGAGGCCGTTCGCTGCGGGGAGATACTGGAAATCTTCCGCGGTTATCTGGAGGAAGTAGAGCTGCGGGTGGCGGGGGCCTTCGTCACACTAGTCATGTTTGCGCGGCTACCGCCTGCAGGCCCGCCCGAAGGCCCGCGGACGCTTCCACGCCGACTGGCGTCGGCCCTAGCCAGGCGGTGGCGTGCCCCACGCTGGGTCCAGCGAAGGAGACAGGCCCGACTAGTGTCTCGACATTTCGACAGCCAGCAGATGGGCGATTTGCTCATCATCGTTGACCGGATCGTCTCCGAAGCGGGATGTCTGAAGCCGGCGCTGGCGTTCGCGGTGTACCGCAAGAGACAGAGATAGACACCGCCAGATTCGACATCGTGGTAGCATATTGAGAACTGACGGGTGGTTGGGCGCTGCCTCGATACACGAGCGGGTTCAGGAGGGGTGAGGTGGGTGAAGAGCCGGCCGATCTCTACCACACAGCGCGTGACGAAGATTACCTCCGCCTCTCACATGAGGAAGCAGAATTCTGGGACCGACATACCGAAAGTCCGTTCGCGTCACCTGCTGCGCCGAAGCTCCAGGCTTACTACAATGAACGGTCCACCGGGGACCAGGGGACCGAATGGCATGAGGTTATCCCAAAGTACGGGGAGTTCAGGCGCGGCTGCGTACTGGGTTGCGGGTATGAGAGAATAGAGGGACAGATCCTCGCCCAGAACCCTTCCCTGCACCTGACTTTCTACGACATCAGCGGCGAGATGCTGGCCCGGAGACTGCGTCAATTCCAGAGTGAGTTCCCAGGGCGAGTTGACACCCGACAGGAAGATCTGAACTTCGCCCTGCTCCCAGAGAACGCGTACGATCTCATTGTCTCCCAGAGCTGTATGCACCATATCGTGAACCTGGAGCACGTCGCCTTTCAGGCCAATAAGGCCCTCACGCCCGACGGGGTGTTTTTCCTGCGCGACTTCGTGGCGGAGTCTCGATTTCAGTTCTGCGATACGAAAAAACGTGTGTTTGAGGCTATTGCATACGCCACTGGACCTCGACAGGCGGCTCCCTACGCCTATGACTGGCCGCACTTGGTCCCTTGGGATCACAGTCCCTTTGAGGCCGTTCGCTCCGGGGACACACTGGAGGTCTTCCGCAGCTATCTGGAGGAAGTAGAGCTGCGGGTGGCAGGGGCCATCTGCACGCTGTTTACATTCGCGCGTTTCGGTCCTCCGAGTCCGCCCCTGGGTCGCCGCATGCTTTTGCGCAGACCGGCCTTGGCCTTGACAAAGTTACGGTTTGCCCTAGCGAGGGCCCAACTACGGAGACGGCTATACAAGAGCCAACAGATCGGTGACTTGCTCATCATCGTTGACCGGCTCGTCTCCGAAGCGGGATGTCTGAAGCCGGCGCTGGCGTTTGCGGTCTACCGCAAGAGACAGAGATAGACACCCCGATCCTAACCAGACTTCTGGTGTCGCCGACCGTGCCGTGCTACTCTACATCTGCGGCACTCGCGGATGAGCGGGCAAGATGGATGAAGACGTAGGCGCTTCCATTGAACATGCGCCGGTGAGAGGGCAGGCTGCCGAGGGGTCGTCTGGACGGGGGCCGGTCATCCTCGACATCGGCTGCGGGACTTTCAAGCGTCCGGGCAGGCTGGGAATTGATATTATCCCGGTGCCCGCCGTTGACGTGCTCGCCGACGTCACGCGCGGTCTGCCTTTCGCCGACAACAGCGTCGACGGCGTGTATATGACGCACTTTCTGGAGCACGTTACGGCGCTTGTACCGCTGATGGAGGAGATCTGGCGGGCGTGCAAGCCGAACGCTTGGGTGTACATCCGGGGACCGCACGCCTCCTGTAGCCTCGCCACCTGGAAGGACCCGACGCATGTGCGGCCCCTATCCCTGGAGACATTCCGCTACTTCCATCACCACCACTACTACAGCTACTACACCAAGGCGCGCTTCAACATCGAACGAGCCAGGCTGTACCTGCTAACGAAGGGGCGTCTAAAGCGCGAGCCTCTGCTGTTGAGCATTGTGTCGGGAATCGTCAACCGGATGGCGAACTACAGTTGGCGAGCCCAGTACCGGTGCGAGCGCTGGTGGGGGCCGCTAGTGGGCATTGAGGAGATCCATGTCCTCCTCCGGGCTCTGAAGTAGCGTATCGCCCTGCTCTCGCCTCCCTGAGCTGCACAATCGTGAGAAAACTCCCGGGCTCGCTGTTTGCGGGGCGCGTCGGAACACGCGCACCTGGCCCCAGACGCCATCCCGGCCAAACTTGGCTACGCTGATGAAGTCTTTCGTGGGATCTCCTCCCCACAGGGACTTAGTCGGATCGAGTCTCCAATCGTAGGGCGAGGGGTATACGTCCGGCCGCCAGGCAACGTCCCAGTCCGCCACGTAGGCCACACCGACGTCGCGCAGATAGTCCAGGAGCCGGTGCTCGCGGAGGGCGTGATAGGCGTCTGGGTTGACTACCCCATCAATATTGATGACGGTGCGCTCGCTGAAATAGCCGATGGCCCCGGCATTGAAGCTGGCAACGCGATCATCCGGGCCGGTATTCGCTTGTAGCCAGGCCGCAGCATGAAGGGAATCCCTTTGGAATGGATAACGGCCCGATCTCCAGATGTCAGTGCCGCGATGCGCGAATGTGGCGGCGGTCAGCACGGCCAAGGCGCCATAAAGTAGCGCCAGTACGGCCGCCTGCTGGGCCGGTGTGAGGAACGCACCACTTCTCCGGGCTATCGACATCAGCCGGACCACCGAATCCTCAAGGAGGGCGACCGCCACTCCACCAAGGAGCACGGCAGCAGGTATGCCCCAGGCGAAATACCATTCGCGAACTACCCAACGGGCGGCGCTGTTCACCAGCAGAATGGCTATGATCGCGGCAACCGGCAGGCCGGCGACGACCAGTTGACGACGCGCCCTGGCTAGCATGGACTCGTCCGCGAAGGCCACAAGGTAGATCGCGAGAAAGGCCAGCGCTCCGAGGACACCGATGACGAAAGGCCTGCCTGGAGAGTACAGGTAGGGCAACCGCTCAAGAAACGTGTACCGCGTGAAGGAGAGTCCGTGGCCCAATTGGTCCAGGAACCCCGCCCCTGGATGGGCGGCCAGGAACCACTCCCGGAGAAGGTACGTACTGGACTGGGCGCTCACAGGCAATACACTACCGAACACAACCAGGTTCCAGACCAGCCAGGGCGCTACAAAGGCTGCAGCGGCCGCTCCAACTCCCAGGGGCACCCGCCAGCGACGCGACCCGTTCTCGTGTAGGAACAGGATCAGCATGACGGCCCCAACAACCGGGATGCTGTCCGTCCGTGCCAGCGACATGAGACCCCCAAGGATGGCAATGAGTACGTACAAACGAGTTCGCGCGCCCGGAGGGCGGCGAATAGCCGTGACCACGCTCAGCAACAGCGCCGCCAGCAGTGCCGCGCTGAGCGAATTCTCCACACCGTCAACGGATGTGAGCACGTTCTGAGGAAGGAACAGGTAAACAGCGAGGGCCACCAGGGCGGCCCTTGAGTTGTCCGTGAGCCGCTTGACCGCCAGACCCACCATGGCGGCGGCGGCAACGTCCATGAGCGCCGAAGCGGTCAAAGCGACGTGGAGAGGCAGAGAGCGGCCGGGCAGGAAGTAGATCGGCACGAGGAAGAATAGCCACAGCGGATGATAGCCATTGGAGAGCGTAATGCCGTCGAAGGTGATGTTCTGGCCGTCGGAGATGCGTCCAGCCGTGACGAGGTAGTAGAACGCGTCGTCTGGCAGGACCTTGGTAGCCAGCGTTTCAAGGTCCTGCCACGCGATCGCGAGCCGTATCGCCAGGCCAAAGGCGACCAGGCCCAGGGCCAGCGCGCCGTACAGAGGGACAGCCGCCGCTAGCCGGGGCACGCGACCTTGCTGGATGGCAGCGATCATGGGCCACTGAGTGTAGAATCTAGCCCTGCCAGACACGCAAGCCTGTTGCCTTCGGCTTGACATGCGGCGGCGCTAGACCTACACGAGCGCCAGGCAACCCCTCACATCTCTCGACGTGCAAGGCCACCCGGAGCCGACAACCTCAACAAAGGCGTCCTTGCGGCTGCTAACCTGAGGAGTCCTCGCTCTGGCCGTTTGACGATACCCTTTCGCGACGCTCCTGTCGAGTCTGCGTCCTAGCCGCAGGCGTGTTCCGCTTCAGGACGGCGAATGCATATCCCGAGTCGAGGAGACTCAGGCCTACCACGTTACCTCGGCGCGGGGAGCGACCCGAGGCGGCGTCTACGCCAGGGTGGCGTACACCTCGCGTGTCTTGACCGCGACGTTGTCCCACCCAAAGAGACGGGCGAGCTTCCTGGACTCCTCCTGAAGCCTTGCCCGCAGCTCGGCATCCTCAAGGACCTCCCTGATGGCCTGGGCAAGGGCCTCCGGGTCATTGGGCGGCACGACCGCCCTGGCGTCGCCTGCCAGCTCGGGCAACCCGCCGACCGCCGTGACTACCAGCGGCTTTCCGAAGGAGAGCGCCAGCGTGCCGGCGCCGCTCTGGGCATCGAAGCGAGTGTAGGGAAGGACAACGACGTCGGAAGCGGCGAAGAAGGCCTCGACTTCCCCTTCGGGTATGAACCTGAACGATGTGAGGACCCGCGCCTCCAGCCCGAGATCCCGGATCAGGCGGTCCGGGGGCTCCGAATCAGCCCAGGGCACGCCGGCCATGATCAAGACCGCATCCTCCACCACGCCGGACACTAGCCGGAACGCCCGCAGCAGAACGTCGAGCCCCTTGTACGGCCGAATATGGCCGAAGAACAAGACGGCGCGGCAGCCCTCAGCGAGGCCAAGCTTCGCTCGAGCCTGAGCCCGGGTCAGGCCCGTGCTGGGGACGCTCAACGTGCCGTGGGGGACCACGGAGACCCGGCGCGGGTCACACTTGAGGCTGGCCACCAGCAGCTCCTTGTTCTGCTCTGAGTGCACGATGAAGTGGTGCGGCAGCCAGAGGACCAACCGGTTCATGAGCCTGCGCCAGCGAGAGGTCTCGTGGGGAGTCACGTTATGCAGCGTCAGAACGATGCGCCGCCGGCGGAGCCTGGCCAGCCCCAGGACGACCACGTACACCGGGGCCAGGATGTAACTCCACCACTGGGCATGGATGATACGGCCCCTACAGGTGAGGCCCGCCCAGACCCAGGAAAAGGGGTTGTACCATGCCAAGAGGTTGCGAATCCTAACGCGTGGAAAGTCGGGCGCATGAGCCGTCGGGTCAACGATGTCCCCTCCCGGGTAAAGACGGCGGGGGTAGAGGCTGCGGAACCCCATGAACTCGATCTCTATGTCAGGGAGCGAGTCGAGGGCGGCCAGCAGGTGGCTCGTGTATGTGCTGAGCCCTCTCGTCGGCGGAAGCGTGCCGATGAGGGTAACGCTCAGATCTCGGCTCTTCTTGGTCCAGGCATCCTTCACGGCGAAGGCTCACGGGCTCGGAGTCGTGCTCGGCGGAGCGGTGCGTCTCGCCTTCCCTGCTTCAGGCTCCTCGCGCCGGCCACCGTTCC
>Ga0315279_10004800_pt1 | contig 17959 bp, 22 predicted proteins | sample YL17G06_20_MG_FD_203694 | JGI IMG/M metagenome (GOLD analysis project Ga0315279, IMG submission 203694) | Sediment microbial communities from Yellowstone Lake, YNP, Wyoming, USA - YL17G06_20 | ecosystem: Environmental > Aquatic > Freshwater > Lake > Sediment | place: USA: Wyoming | collected... | reverse complement strand
CCCGGACGGCCGCAGCAACGCCGCCGTCCTTCGCACCGCCGCCAAAGTTAATCTGATCGGCGTGCGTGTTCATGCCGCACGCTCCGATGTGGCGCGCCGCTCGTTGTGCAAGCGCCGGATCGTTTCGCGCAGTCGTTCAACGGTTTTCGTCAGGCGGGCAAGTTCGGCGAGTGACAGGCACAGCAGCTCGCGGTATGTGGTGCGATCGTTTTCCGTCTCGACGCACAGCCGGCGTTCCGCGCGAATCGTGTCGATCGCCTCGCACAGCAGGCGGGCGGCTTCGTCGGCGCTCACCGGCGTACCTCGATCGGCGCCGCGGTGCTCTCGAGCCAAATATCGATCCATTCAGGCTTCAGCCGCAACGCGCGCCGGCCGCCGACACGAGCGGCGCGCAACCGGCCGGCGCGCACCTCGCGCCCGATCGTGGCCTCGCTCACGCGGGCGCGCTGCGCCCCCTCTTGCCGCGTCAGCCAGCGGTCGTCGACGTTCACAACTCGTCCTCGCGTAGCCCGTAGAACGCTGCGAGCTTCCGACGCGCGGCGGGCCAGGGCGTCAAGCCATGTTCGAACGCATGGAGATGCTGATGCGCGATCTGCACCTCACGGGCGAGCGCCCGCAGACTCAGTCGACGCCGATCGCGGAGCAGACGGAGTGTCGTCGCAGTCATGTGACAACCGTAACGTGGCCCGGGCTGTCTGCGTAATGAAGGAAAAGCAGCGGGCAATAGCGGCGGGAAAAACTACAGGGGTCAGAAGCAGTCGGACGACAGGCTCAAGAGGCGTTCGGTTTCATTGATCCCGGCCCGGACGGTTGCGCGGTCATCATCGTTGCCGCTGGCGCGCTCCCGCCCGCGGGTCTGGTGCGCATGGTATTCCCGGGCGATTTGACGAACGGATTCCCCGCGTAGTTTGTGGCGATAGAACCATCGGGCGTTCCTGGTCACGTGGTCGGTCTGGCGCGACCAGTAACCCTTCGGAGGCAGCCCCGCTTCAAGCTCTGTCAATCCTTGGCAGCAGAGGTCGACCAGGCGCGCCTGGTTTTGCGCAATCGATTCGTCTTGGCGGGTTTCGAAGACGATCCTCACGGAAGGTGCGACATGCCCAACCGAGACGGTCCGTTGAAGTCGGGCGCCGGTCACGTTCCCGACGGTTCGCCGTTGGAATTCGAAGCACAGCTCGATCGCCACCCACGGCCAGGGCAGCGCGAGAGTATCCCTGACAAACGCAATCGCCTCCGGGACGTAGAACGCGCACCCGTCTTCGACAGCGCGAAAGAGCCCGTCGACGTCGCCTGTCGAAACAGCATCTAACGGCAGTCGCGCGTGCCACGACTCAAAAAGCCAGTGCACGCGCGAGTCATCCAGAAGTTGCTCGAGGAACGCGTACCGCGCGATGACGTGGCGGTCGTTCTCCGCCTGCGTCTCTCCGATGAGGTCGTCGATCGGATCTCGGTCTTCCATGGCCGCCTCCACCGAGCAGCACCACGAAGGAATCGGCGGCAACCGGTGTGGAAGCCGGCTTATCGGGCTGCAGACCCTAGCCGCCGAGTCTGATTCTACGCTCGATTCCCCCTGCTTGCGACTGCGCCCAATCGTCCAAGGCTCGGATCCGTCGTGTGCGACTTTGTGCGACGCCTGCCGTCCGAGGGGTCCCGGGCGGTCCTGGCCCGATCCAGAATCGCCCGGCCAGTTGCGTCCTGCTACCGTCTGCTACCGTTCTCCGTCAGCATGGCATTCAAGAGGTCAGGGGTTCGAATCCCCTCTGGTCCACCAACCTCCGCTCGCTTGAACGGGGACCGAGCTACGGTTGGTAAACCAACCTTCGCGTGAGGTGTCTGTTCGCTCCGGCGGAGGTTGTCCACCGTAGCCCGTTGAGCGATAGCGACCCATCTCTTCCGGCCCTCGTTCACGGTTCTTCCCACAGCCAGGCGGCGCCGCGGACGCCGCTCGCGTCGCCGAAGCGCGGAGCCACGAGCGTCGTGTCGATGCGATCCGAGAAGACGTACTGGAGCCACAGCCGCGGTACGTTCGTGTAGAGCCGCGCCAGGTTCGACATGCCGCCGCCGAGGACGATGATGTCGGGATCGAGCACGTTGATCACGCTCGCGAGCGCGCGGGCACAGCGGTCCTCGTAGCGCTGCAGGCTGGCCTCCGCCGCCGGATCTCCGCCCGCTGCGCGTTCCACGATTTCAATCGACGTGCGCTCGTCGCCGGTCACGCCCGCGTAATCGCGCGCGAGGCCGGGGCCAGACAAAAACGTCTCGATGCAGCCGCGCAGGCCGCAGTAGCAGGGCGCGCCGGGCCATTCGCCGGCCCGGGGCCAGGGCAGCGGGTTGTGTCCCCATTCGCCGGCGACCGCGTTGCGGCCCGTCACCACGCGGCCGTTCACGACGATTCCGCCGCCCGTACCGGTACCGATGATGACGCCGAACACCACGGGAACGCCCGTGGCGGCGCCGCCTCGCGCCTCGGAGAGCGCGAAGCAGTTCGCATCGTTCGCGAGCCGGACCGGCCGGGCCAGCTGCTCGCTCAGATCGCGATCCAGCGGCCGTCCGTTCAGCCAGACCGAGTTCGCGTTCTTCACGAGTCCGGTCGCCGGCGACATCGTGCCCGGCATCCCGACGCCCACCGTCATCGTCTGGCCGAGGTCGCCTTCGAGGCGCCCGACCAGGCGCACGACGGCTGCAATCGTCCCGTCGTAATCGTCGCGGGGCGTCGGCACGCGCTCGCGCACGACGATCTGCCCGTCCGGCGCCACGGCCGCCGCCTCGATCTTGGTGCCGCCCAGGTCCACTCCGATTCGCAGCATTCCGCCCCCTTCAGGCGACCCGGGCGGCGCGTTGGCTGCCGCCGGGCCGGACGCTTCCGGCCGGGAGATCCGCTCCTGATGGCTCTTGCGAGATTCCGCGCGCGCCGCTGCTGCTCCGAGCAGTCGCCGGGTTACACGGAGAACGGTGGCAGCGTGTCCGTCGCAGGCAGGGCGACGCGGCGGTGACGATCGCATCCTCCTGCAACTGCGTCAAGGGGGGTCGCCCGGTCCGACGCTCAGGTGTCCAGGCGGCGGCCGGTATGACGTTCGTACTCTTCGGGCGTGTCGATATCCTGGAATGCACCGGGATCCGTGAGGGGCACGTCGAGCACGTCGCGCGGGTGGGCGGCGATAACCGCGCGCGCACCAATCGAGAAGTCCGTGCGGCGCAGTTCTGCAAACAACGCGCGATCGAAGATCACCGGATGGCCGTGGCGATCGCCCAGGGCGGGCCTCACGACCAGGTGCGGCCGCTCGCGGTACGCGTCGAGGAGCGCGCGGACCGTTGCCTGCGTAACAAGCGGCATATCCACCGGCATCGCCATCACGGCCTGCACGCCCGGCCGATCGACGATGTCGAGCGCCGCGACGAGCGACGACAACTGGCCACGTTCGTACGCCCGATTCTCGACGACGCGCGCGAACACCGGCATGCGGGCGACGGCTTCACTCACCCCGTCGGCATGCGCGCCCACGACGACGACCAGATCGTCTGCGCCGGCGTCGCAGAAGGTGCGCACCAGGCGCGTGATGAAGGTCTCCCCCTCCCGCCCGATCGGCAGCAGGGCCTTGGGGCGACCCATGCGAGTGGACGCGCCGGCAGCGAGAATGACCGCGGGGATCATCGGCTCTTTCTAGATGCTACATCGGGTGAATGGCGGCGTCGTGCTAGAATTCAAGCGTGGCCGAAACCGAACTTCGTATTCGGTGCCAGCGGTGTGGCGAGCAGATGGAACTGCGCGACCCGGCGCCTGGCGACGCGTGGAAACCGGATCAGTTCTGGGTCTGTCCAGGCTGTGGACGCCATTTCTGGTCCACCTTCCCGTCGCCCCCGGCTCGGGAAAAGGCCGAGCCGCCAGCGGCCGGTACGTAGCCGATCCGGGCCATTCGAAGGCGCAGCCATGTTCCTACTGCCTGGATGGGTCCGGGCCCTCGATCCCGACATCGACCCGGACGACATCGACGAGGACGAGGACGAGGACCGAGGCGACGGCGACGAGGACGAGGACGAGGACGAGGACGGCGACGACGGGAACGGGGAGAAATGGTATGTCGGGGAGGCCGGCGGGGGCCTGCACACAGAGCGAACCGCGCCTGACAAAAGCCAGGCGGGCGCTTGACTTCCGCCCGGGAACTTCCTACACTTGCCGCGTCTTTTGAGCCTAGCGTCGACTTGCTGGCGCCGCCGTGCCAGGGCGCAGGGCGTTTCCTTTTTTCCTGGGTGGCCTCATACCGTCTGTGATCTGACAGACAGGGGCGCTGTTGCTAGAGGGCCCAGTTCCTGGGATCAGCCCGGGTTTCGCAGAGCGGAGGACAGGGGTATGCCGTCCGGTACGATCGCACGACTTCTCATCGACAAGGGCTTCGGTTTCATCCGGGACGAAGGAGGGATCGAGCACTTCTTCCATCGCAGCGCGGTACGCGGCGCCGTTTTCGAGTTGCTTCGCGAGGGCCAGCGCGTCGAGTTCACGCCCGAGGAATCGGCCAAGGGGCCGAGAGCCGGTGAAGTTCGGCTCGTGGAAAGCTAAAGCCCGACCGGCGTTGACGGTCAGTTAACCTCCTTGTCGGCGGAATGCCGCTTAGTTTCCGTCTGCCAGGCGCCCGGCTGGTTCGCAGTCGTCTGCTCGTGTTCTGCCTTGCCGGGCTGGGCGCCGTTCTGGCAATCCTGCCGTTTGTCGGCCGCTTCCTGTACGTCGAGGATCCCCTGCAGCGGTCCGACGCGGTTCTCGTCCTCGCTGGAACACTAGCCGAACGCCCGCTCGAGGCGTACGACCTGTACCGAACCGGCTATGCGCCGGTGATCGTGCTGTCGCGCGGCGCGCTCGACGGCGGGCAACTCGCGCTTGCCCGACGCGCCATTCCCTTCCCCGATCCCGCCGACCTCGCCCGCGACCTGCTGGTGCGCCTGGGGGTCCCGGCAACCGCCATCGTCGCGCTTCCACGACTGCACGAGAGCACGGCCGACGAAGCGAGATCGATCCGGGATCTCGTGCGCGTCCGGGGCTGGCGCCGGGTGATAGTCGTCACGTCGAAGCTGCACACGCGGCGCGCGCGCATGACCATCGCGCGGCAGCTGAACGATCTCCACGTGCAGGTGATTGCGCGAGCGTCCCGCTACGATATTTCCGATCCTGTGCACTACTGGCGCCAGCGCTCGGATATCCGCTTTGCCCTCTTCGAGCTCGAGAAGTTCGTCGCGTACTGCATCGGGGGGATGTCGTGACCGCAATGCGGTAAGATGGCTGCGGAAGCGAACGGGGCCCGGTGGCCCTCCCGGTCTTCAAAATCGGTCGCTCCCCGCGTTTGCGGGGGGGCTGGGTTCGACTCCCAGGCGCTTCCGCCAAGGCACGCCGACGCGCGGCCTTCCGGCCACCACCCGGCGGCCCGGTAAGGCTGCCCGCCTTCGTTCCCGGGCGGGCGCCGGAACTACGGCGGGCCTCGCCGTAGCGCGTGCCCGTCGAAGACCCATCGCGCGGAGGCGGGAAGCCCTGCCCTACGCGCCGAACCCGCCATCCAGCAGATCGAGGAAGCGCCGCGTGTCGGAGAGATCTTCGAAGACGACGTCGGCGCCGCTCTCGGCCAACTCCTGCGTCGAATGGCCCCCCGTCGCCACGGCGGCGGCGAGGACGCCCGCGGCGTGAGCGCAGGCGACGTCGAGCGGTGTGTCGCCGACCACGACCACGCGTTCGAGCGCAGCCGCGTGCGCCCCGCACGCCCGCGCGCGCTCGATGGCGACTTTCACGAGGTGATTGCGATCGGGCGCGTCTTCGCCGTAGGCGCCGCACGCGAAGTACTTCCAGAGATCGAAGTACTCGAGCTTGATGCGCGCGGCGTCCGTGTAGTTGCCGGTCAGCAGCGCCAGGAACACGTCCGGCCGCGCCTGCAGCGCATCGAGCAGCGGCCCGACGCCCGGCAGGATGCCCTTGCGAGGACCGGGCTGGCGGAGCTCCTCGCGCAGGCATTCACGGTACCGAGTGCGGAAGCGCGACAGCCGCGGCCCGTCGGGCGTCAGGCCCGCGCGTACCGCGGCCTCGGCCACGATGTGGGGATCGGTGCGGCCTGGCATCGGGATTCCGCGAAATGCGTCATCGACCAGGAACACGTCGCGGAAGGCGCGCGTCAGCGCGCGGCCGCCGGCCCCGCCGGTGAGCACCAGCGTGCCGTCGATGTCGAAGAGGATGAGGTATGGCATCGGACGTCGAGGGCAAGGCGATACCGGGGGCGCGCCCGCCGCCGAGGCGGACGAGTACGCCCGGACCACCATTGTAGACTTTTGTCTCGTCCGACGCGGTTCCGCGGATATGAGCGCGGGCGCCGCTACGCGGCTTCAGGCCGTACGTCGGCCGCGCGCGGTCCCTTGCTCGAGGGTTCCTCCTCGAAGCTCACGCGTTGCCCCTCGCTCAACTGATCGAAGGACGAGTCGCGCACCGCGCTCCGGTGAAAGAACCATTCCTGCCCGCCGTCGTCGCGGATGAAACCAAACCCCCGGTCCCTGACGAGTCGCTTGATCGTTCCGTTCGGCATCGAGTCTCCTTCGCCGTCGAGCTGGTCGAACGTCGCCGTGTTCCGCACAGATCAATTTCCGTTCCAGATGGGGTGCGGCCGGTTGTCAGGGAAACCACGCGCGAAAGCCGCGGCGCTTCAACGCCCCCGTCGCCGGATCGAGCACGAGGTGCCTGTCGGCTGCGGCCGTGAAGTTCCGATCGCTGCTGGCGATGAGCGCGGTCAGTCCGCGGGCGCGCACGAACCGGAAGAAATCCGTCGCCAACCGGGAGACATCCGCGCGGGGGATCGCCTACGCGCGAGGGCCGCGGGGCAACGCCTCCAATCGTTCGAAGTCCGCAAGCGGCAGCGTCACGCGCCCGAGCAACGAGGCGCCGTGTGCCTCCTCGGCGTGATAGTCCGAACCGCCGGTCACCACCAGACGCCAGCGCTCTGCCAGGCCCAGATACCGGGTGACGACCTGCGGCGGATGGTCCGGGTGGTACGCCTCGATCGCCTGCATGCCGGCGGCCACGAGGCCGGGAATCAGTTCGTCGCGGTCGAGGAGGCCGGGGTGAGCAAGCGAGGCGACGCCGCCCGCCGTGACGACCAGGCGCACGACGTCGGCCGGGGTGGCGCCGGAACGCGGAACGAAGCCCGGCCGTCCTTCGGCGAGATACCGATCGAATGCCTCGCGCGTGTCCGCAACGTGGCCGGCACCAACGAGCGCGCGTGCGACCTGCGGCCGGCCAATGGCGTGTGGCGTGCGGCTGCCGACAGGGACGACGACCTGTTCGAACTCGACGGGGATGCCGAGCGCGCGCAGCCGATCGAGCATCACCCCGACGCGGCGAAGGCGATCCTGGCGCTGCCGCTCGAGAAAACCGGCGAGATCCGCGTTGGCGGGATCGAGGTAGTACCCGAGCACGTGCACGTCGACGTCGTTCCAGACGGCGGTGATCTCGATGCCCGACACGACACGCAGGCCGGCATCCGCAGCCAGATCCGCGACCTCCTTTTGCGCATCGAAGGTGTCGTGATCGACGACGCTGATAACCGAGAGGCCGGCGTCCGCGGCGCGCGCGACGAGTTCGTGTGGCGAGCATCGCCCGTCGCTGGCATTGGTATGCAGGTGAAGATCGATCATGGGGAGTGCCGGGCGCGGGGCCGTGTCGCGCCGGGCATCGGGCAGCGTCAGGGCGGCGTCACGCCTGCGCCCGCCGCATGCGGCCGGACGGCTGCCGGCGAGGTCGTGTCCGGCGCCTGGCGGTGACGCGGGACTCCCGGATGAGCAGTTCCAGGTGGGAACGCTCCTCGTCGGCGACTTCGAGGAAGACCTGCTTCCCCTCCGAGTCCTCGAACTTCTCGCCGTATCGCTTGAAGAACCGATGCGACGTCCGCTCGCACTTCATGGCGACCGCGAACGCCTGCTCGTCGGCGACGCCGCGGGACACCTGGCCGGCACCCGCCGCGAAGAGGCCGTTGGCGGCGCCCTTGAAGAACAGGAACGTCGGCCGCGACTCGAGCTGGGAATCGTTCGACAGCAGCTTCTCGTAGCGCGATTCGAGTTTGGCCAGGTGCGCGCGCTCCTCGTCGGCCAGCCGCTCGAACACGGAGCGGGCCCGCGGCTCGTGCGCGGCCTGGGACGCCCGGGAGTAGAATTCGAGCCCGCTGCGCTTGGTAGCGATCGCGATCCGCAGGGCGTCGCGCGCGAACAGCAGCTCGGTCGTGCCGCCGTCGACCGTCGGTGGACGGCCGGTGCGGCACTGCTCGCACGTCCCGTAGATCTGCAGGACGCTCTGGTTCGCGGAGAAACTCCGCGCCGCCGCGATCTCCTCGATGAGCACCTCGATGTCGGAACTGAGGAACTCCGACGATCGGTTGCAGACCTTGCAAATGAGGTGGAAGTGGCGCGGATGGCGGTAGGAATGCTCGAAGCGGAATCGCCCTTCGCCGAAGTCGACCTTTCGCGCGATGCCCGCTTCGACCATCCACTGGAGCGTGCGGTAGACCGTCGCCCGGCTGATCCGCTGGTCCTCGCGCCGAATCAGGTCGACCAGGTCGTCGGCGCTGAGATGGCCCTCCTGCCGGAGGAACACGTTCAGAATCAGTTCCCGCTTGCCCGACCGCTTGCTGCCGGCCGGCCGCAGGTCATCGAGGTCCGGAAGAAGATCGACCATAGAAGTCCCGGACCTTCCCGGGAGGCGCGGAGGCCGACCGTTGCCGGGCGAGAAACGACCCGTCAGCCATCGGCGGTCGGAGATTACACGTGGCGGCTCTCGCTCGATTCGCCCTGCTCGCCCTCCTCGACGGTGAACGACTGGCCGCACCCGCACGTGCTCACCGCGTTCGGGTTCTTGATGGTGAAGCCGCCGCCGGCGAAGTTCTCGACGAAGTCGACCTCGGCGCCCTTGAGGTACCGGACGCTGATGGGATCGACGTACAGCTTGATGCCGTTCGACTCGAACGTCTGATCCGCCGTGCCCGGGGCGTCTTCGATCATCAGGCCGTATTGGAAGCCGGAGCACCCGCCGCCCTGCACGAACACGCGCAACCCGCTGTTCTGCTTGTTCTCCTCGGCGAGAAGCTCGGTGATTTTCGACGCAGCTGCCTGCGAAACGTTGATCATGGGATGGGACTCTCCTGCTTGCGATTATACCTGCTCGGACGCTTGCAGGATACGGGACCAGGTCCGACGGACCGCCACCGTTGCTCGTATCTCCTTCTTTTTGTGGACCTTACGCCTCACGCCTTGCCCGGCCAGCCGCCTGGCCCCATACTGGACCGACCCGTTGCTACCCGCGCGGGAACTCACTTTTCATGCTTGTCATCGGTGTTCGAAGGAGGAAGCCGTGACGTCCGAATACCCCTTCTTCCTGGCTGGACGATGGGAACGTTCGGCCACGCCGCTGCCGGTCATCTACCCGTACGACGGATCGGAAATCGCCCGGACGTGGCTCGCCGGCGACGACGAGTTCGAGCAGGCCACCCGCGCCGCTGTGGCCGCAGCCGGCCCCATGCGCGCGCTGCCGGCCTATCAACGCGCCGCGATCCTCGCCGGGGCTTCCAAGGAACTGCTCGACCGCCGCGACGAGATCGCCCGGATCGTCTGCCTCGAAGTCGGCAAGCCAATCCGGGACGCCTCCGCGGAGGTCGAGCGCGCCGCCATGACCTTCAAGGTCGCGTCAGAGGAGGCTCGCCGTATCGGGGGCGAAGTGATCCCGCTCGATCTCGCCCCACACGGCAACGGCCGCTTCGCGCTCACCCGCCGCTTCCCCATCGGCCCGGTCGCCGCGATTTCGCCGTTCAACTTCCCGCTCAACCTGAGCGCCCACAAGCTGGCCCCCGCGATTGCGGCCGGCGATCCCATCGTCCTCAAGCCGGCGAGCAAGACGCCGCTCAGCGCGCTGAGCCTCGCGGCGATCCTGCAGCGCGCCGGCGTCCCCGCCGGCGCGCTGAGCGTCCTGCCGATGACGAGGGAAACCGGCAACAAGCTGGTGACCGACGAACGCTACAGGCTCCTGACCTTCACGGGCTCCTCGGCGGTGGGCTGGAGCATGAAGGCCCGCGCGGGCACCAAGCGCTTGCTCCTCGAGCTTGGCGGCAACGCCGGCGTCATCGTGGACGACTCGGCCGATCTCGAATACGCCGCCATGCGGATCAGCCTGGGCGGCTTCGCGCTGGCTGGCCAGAGCTGCATCTCCGTGCAGCGGGTGTTCGTCCACGAGCGCGTGATGGAGGACTTCAGCCGCCGCCTGGTGGCCCGCGTCGAGGGACTGCGCGTCGGCGACCCGCTCGACCCGGCAACCGATGTCGGGCCGCTCATCGAACCGGGCGAAGTGGATCGCGTCGAAGCGTGGATCCGGGAGGCGGTGAAGGCGGGCGCGAAGGTGCTCACCGGCGGCAAGCGCATCGGCCGGACACTGTACGCGCCGACGGTGCTGACACGAGTCCCCGAAACCGCGAAGGTCTGTGCGCAGGAAGTGTTCGCCCCGATGGTCGGCCTGTATCCGTTCTCCGACTTCAAGGCGGCCGTTGCCGCCGTGAACCGATCCGCCTACGGCCTGCAGGCGGGCGTGTTCACCAGCAGCCTGCAGCATGCGTTCCATGGGTTCGAGACCCTCGAGGTGGGCGGCGTCATCGTGAACGACGTCCCATCGTGGCGAATCGATCACATGCCGTACGGCGGCGTGAAGAACTCCGGCCTCGGCCGCGAAGGCCCGCGCTACGCGATCGAGGAAATGACGGAGTTGCGGCTGATGGTGGTGAACGAGGAGGTTGGCCGGTAGCCGGAATGTGGATGCTCCCGGGCTGAAGCCCGGAAGTCCCACAGGTCCAGGTTCAATGTGGGACCGCCGGCGTGAAGCCCGGAAGTCCCACAGGTTCAATGTGGGACCGCCGGTCTTCAGCGGGGCCCCCAGCGCGGCAGCCGCGCTGGGGACCACGAGACCGGTGGCAGCGATCGCCTAGACCTTCAGCGCCTCGAGGTGGGCTGCCGACTCGGTCTCGACGACCTTGTGCAGGCTGTTGCCGTGCGCGTCCATCGTGACGATGGCCGGGAAATCGCGGACCTGCATGTGCCACATCGCTTCCGGCACGCCGAACTCGGCGAGCGACACGCCATCCACGCGCTCCACCGTCCTCGCGTAGAACTGCGCCGCGCCGCCGATCGCGCTCAGGTACACCGCCCCGCACTCCTGCAGCGCCTGCAGCGTCTTCGCCCCCATGCCGCCCTTGCCGATCACGCCGCGCACGCCGTAGCGGCGAATGACCTCGGCCTGGTACGGCTCCTCGCGGATGCTGGTGGTCGGACCGGCTGCCATCATCTTCCAGCCGTCGCCCTCCTTCAGCACCACGGGCCCGCAGTGATACAGCATGGCGCCGTGCAGGTCCACCGGCGGCTGGTTCTTCATCAGGTAGCTGTGCACGTTGTCGCGGCCCGTGTACATCCGGCCCGTGATGAGCACCACGTCGCCGACCTTCAGCGATCGGATGGTCGCTTCATCGACCGGAGGCGTCAGGACGATCTCGCGGCCGGTACGCACGAAGCCCCCCTGGTCGGCCATCGGGATGAGCGGGCTCGCCGGGTCGCGATACAGCCACCTGCCGATCGCCCCCGTCTTGGCGTCGAGCACGACGCCGAGCCGGCGGAATGCCCAGCAGTCGTAAGCCACCGACACGAAGAAGCACGCCGGCAGGCGGTTGAGCGCGCCAATCTTGCACCCGATGAGCGTCGTCTTCCCGCCGAATCCCATCGGGCCGACGCCCAGTGAATTGACCGTCCCCATGATCGTCGCTTCGAGCTCGCGAAGCTGCGGATCCGGGTTCACGTCGTCGAGCGCGCGGAACAGCTGCTGCTTGGCGAAGTTGTAGCCCGCCGTCCGATCCCCGCCGACGCACACGCCGAGGGCGCCCGGCGCGCAGCCCTTACCCTGCGCCTGCCACACCGCGTGCAGAATGCACTTGCGCACGCCTTCGAGCGTGCGGTCGGCCCGACCCAGGCTGCCCAGCTCGACCGGCACGGCATACTGGGCGTTGCAGTTCTCGCAGCCGCCGCCCTTGAGCAGCAGCCGGATTTCGATCTCGCCGCGATCCCACTGCGCGAAGTGGATGACCGGGGTGCCGGGACCGAGATTGTTCCCCGAGTTCTTGCCGGTGATCGAATCGACCGAGTTCGGCCGGAGCTTGCCGCGTCGCGTGGCCTCGGCGATGGCCTCGCGGATCTGGCCGGCCATCCAGATCTGATTGGCGCCCACCGGCACATTCACCTCGAACGTGGGCATGCCGGTGTCCTGGCAGATGGCCCCTTCGCTCTCGGATGCCTGGTCGATGTTCTGCGCGATGATCGTGAGCGCCTGCGCTGCATTGGTGCCGGGGGTCTCACCCAGCTGGGCAGCTTTCATGGCCGCGCGCACGTCCGGCGGCAGCTCGGTGGACGTTTTGACGACGAGTTCGAGCACGCTATCGAAGAATGCTGGTAACATGACTGGAGAGTATATAATTTTTGCAGCCGGACGCGTAGCGGCGCCCGCCGCGCGGAGGTTCCGAGATCCCGACGCAAGCCGTGGCACAGCGCATCGAACGCGACCCCCTGGGCGAGCTGCCCGTTCCCGCCGACGCCTATTACGGGATCCAGACCCGGCGCGCCGTCCAGAATTTCCCGATCAGCGGCCTGCGCGCGCCCGATGACCTGGTCAATGCCACCGTCCTCATCAAGAAGGCGGCGGCCGAGGCGAACATGGCGCTCGGCCGGCTGGACCGGCGCGTCGGCGAGGCCATCGTGCGCGCCGCTGACGAGGTGCTCTCGGGCCGTTTGCGCGATCAGTTCGTGGTGGACGTCTACCAGGCGGGCGCCGGGACCTCGCACAACATGAATGCGAACGAGGTGCTGGCCAACCGCGCCGCCGAGATCCTCGGCGAAGCCCGCGGAACCTACACCGTCGTGCACCCGAACGATCACGTCAACATGGGACAGTCGACCAACGACACGTTCCCGGCGGCAACCCGCCTGGCGTTGCTCGTTCGCGCCGGTGATCTCGTGACGGCGGCGAGAAGCCTTGCCGCGGCGTTCGGCAGGAAGGCTGAAGAGTTCCGCGATGTGCTGAAAGTCGGCCGCACTCACCTGCAGGACGCGGTTCCGATCACGCTCGGGCAGGAGTTCAGCGGGTACCAGGCGTGCCTGGAGCGCGCGGCAGACTCGATCGAAACCTCGGCGAACGAGCTGCGCGAGTTGAACCTCGGGGCGACCGCGGTGGGAACCGGCCTGAATGCCGGCGAGCAGTACGTGGAGCGTGCGATTGCCACCCTGGCGCGCGAAACCGGCCTCGACGTGAGGCCGGCAGGCAACCTGTTCCGCGTCACCCAGAGCATGGGCGATGTCGTCGCCTACTCAGGTTCCCTTCGACGGCTGGCTGTCGAACTGGGTAAGATCGCCAGCGACCTGCGGCTGCTGAGCATGGGGCCGCGCGCCGGGCTGAGCGAGATCACGCTGCCGGCCGTGCAGCCGGGCTCGTCGATCATGCCTGGAAAGGTGAACCCGTCGGTGCCCGAGATGGTGAACCAGGTCTGCTTCCAGGTGATTGGATGCGACGCAACCGTGGCCGCGGCGGCCGAGGCCGGCCAGCTCGAACTGAACGTGATGATGCCCGTCATCGCGTGGAATGCGATTCACGCGTCGACCATCCTGCGCGAAGCGATGATCGCGCTCCGGGCGCAGACGGTCGACGGCATCGAAGCGAACGTCGGGCGATGCCGCGAGTTGCTGGATCGGAGCACCGCCGCGGCCACCGCGCTCAGTCCGTACCTCGGATATGCGGCAACCGCCGACATCGCCAAGGAAGCGGTCCGGACGGGGAAATCGATTCGCGAGATCGTGCTCGAACGCGGCCTGCTCGACGCACCACGCCTGGATGCGATTCTGTCGGTCGACGCGATGACGAAACCGGGCATCGCCGGCAAACGGGAGGAATGATGAAGGCCACCCGCCTCCTGGTTCCGTGCGCCCTGCTCCTGCTGGCCGCGATCGTCTGCCTGGCCCGCGTGTCGGCCGGACAGGAGGCGCGCCGTGCGCCTGCTCAGCCGCAGCAGTCTCCGCACGGCAAGTTGTTCGCGCCAGTGGACCTGGGCCTGCTCGAGGCGCCGGACCGCGATGCGTGGCAGAAGCCCGAGCGGGTGATGGAGGCGCTCGGGATTGCCGACGGTTCGGTGGTGGGCGACCTGGGCGCGGCGGGCGGCTGGTTCACCATCCGCCTCGCGCGTTTCGTCGGCCCCAACGGCCTCGTCTATGCCGAGGACGTCCAGCGGCAGATGATCGAGGCGATCGATCGGCGCGTGAAGCGCGAAGGCCTGCCCAACGTCCGGACGGTGCTCGGCGACACGAAGGATCCGCACCTGCCCGCGAACCGGCTCGACGCGATTCTCATCGTCGAGACCTACCATGAGATGGAAGACCCGGTCACGCTGCTGCGGAATGCGGCCAGGGCCCTGAAGCCGCAGGGCCGCATCGGGATCATCGACTACAAGAAGGAGGGCCTGGGGCCCGGCCCGCCGCTCGAGGACCGCGTCGATCCCGAGACGATCGTGCGCGACGCGAGGGCCGCGGGCCTGCGCCTGATCTCGCGGGAGAATTTCCTCCAGTTCCAGTTCTTCCTCATCTTCGGAAAGTAGGGTGCGCCGCGCGTGCCGCTACCCAAACGCTCGCCCCACTGGTCACATGTCGATATGCCCGACCCGTTGATCGCGCTGCCCGCCTTCCTGCTCGAACGGCAGCGGTTACTGGCCGCCGAACTCGATCGGGCGGCGCCTCCGGCCGAGCGCGCGCCCTCGGACGTGCATCGGTCCATCCGTTACACGCTGCTCGGACCGTCCAAGCGCGTCCGCGGCGTGCTGACCCTGCTCGCCGCCGATCTGTTCCACTCGACGCACGACCCGCTGCCCGCAGCCGCGGCCATCGAGTGCGTGCACGCCTCGTCGCTCATCCTCGACGACCTGCCCGCCATGGACAATACCGCCACGCGGCGAGGCCGGCCTGCGAATCACGTCGAGTTCGGCGAGGCGACGGCGATCCTCGCGGCGGTTGCCCTGCTGAACCTCGCGTTCGGCCGCGTGGCGACCGCCTACGAGCCGCCGCTGGCCGCCGCGATCGCGCGCCTGCTCTGCGACGCGATCGGGTCGGACGGGCTCATCGGCGGCCAGGCGGCCGACCTGCAGCTTCCGGCCCACCCGCTGCGCCTGTCGGAAATCGAACCGGTCGATCGCCGGAAGACAGCCGTCCTGTTCCGCGCGGCGGCCGCGGCGGGCGCGATGGTCGGCGGAGCCGGCGACGCACAGACACAGGCGCTCGCCGGCTTCGGTGACCGGATCGGACTCGCGTTCCAGATCATCGATGACATCCTCGACAAGGAGACGGATGCGGCAAAGGACATGATCGGCGAGCGACGAAGTCACGCGGCGTCGATCGCCGATGTGGCGGAGGCGAGACAGCGCGCCGAGGAGCTGACCGAGTCGGCGATCCGATCGCTCGAGGGCTTCGGCCCTCAAGCGATGCGCCTGCGCGAGCTTGCAAGGTTCGTGGTGGAGAGGACGGAGTGAGGGCGCGACCCTCACAAGGTGCGACCTTCAGGTCGGGGTGCCGGACAGGTTGCCGCATCCGGGCCCCGGGCTGGAGCCGGGGCCTGCGTCAATGGAGAAGGTCCGTGCGCGGCCGCCCCAGCCCGGTGAATCGCCAGGCGGCCGGCAGCGCCGATGCGGCGACGAGAATCTTGACGATGTCGGCGAGCAGGAACGGGCCGGCGCCGGCGATGAGCGCGGCGCGGACGCCGAGCGCTTGCGGCACGCGGGCACCGAAGGCGAGCCACGCCACGCCCGACGCGTAGATGATCGCGAGACCGGCGACCATGGCCACGGCCGAACGCAGGTAGTGCCTGTCGAACCCCCGCTCGGCGAGGGCGCCGACGGCCCAGGCGGCGAACGGATAGCTCGCCAGATAGCCGCCGGTCGGGCCAAGCAGCCGCAAGGCGCCCTGGGGCAACAGGGGCGACGTCGCGAAGACGGGCAGGCCTGCGAGACCGGCCGCCAGGTACAGCACCTGGCTGTAGCAACCCAGGCGGCTGCCGAGGGCTGCGCCGCCGAGCAGGACGATCATCGGCTGCAGCGTGAACGGAACGGGCGTGAAAGGCAGAGGAACGCTGACCTGCGCGGCCGCCGCTGTCAGCGCCGCGACGAACACGACCGACGCGACCCGGATCGCCCGGGCCAGAGGCTCGGACGCAGCCTCACCGGCGAACACCGACACCAGCGTCGCGCACCGGACAGACGACACAGATCTCTCGGATCCCATTCCGCGGATTGTAGCTCATGAAGAAAGCGCTGACAATTGCGGGCAGTGACTCGGGAGGCGGCGCCGGCATCCAGGCCGATCTGAAGACCTTCGCCGCACACCGGGTGTACGGAACGAGCGCGATCACGGCGGTCACCGCGCAGAACACGCTCGGCGTGACCGCCGTGCAGGCGCTCCCTGCGGACGTGGTCACCGCCCAGATCGAAGCCGTCGCCGGCGACATCGGCGTCGACGCCGTCAAGACGGGGATGCTCGCCACCGCGGCGATTGTCGAGGCGGTGGCCGCCGCCATCGACACGCTCGAGTTGGCGAACGTCGTGGTGGATCCGGTGATGATCGCCAAGGGCGGCGATCGCCTGCTCGAAGATGAGGCGGTCACGGCGCTGAAGGCGGAACTGCTGCGGCGAGCGCTGGTGGTGACGCCGAACGCGCAGGAAGCCGAGGTGCTCGCGGGCATGCCGATCGCCTCGCTCGACGATGCGCGCGAGGCGGCCAGGCGGATCTTCAGGCTCGGGCCGAACGCGGTGATCATCAAGGGCGGCCACCTCCCGGGCCCCGACGCGATCGACCTGCTCTACGACGGCCGCGATTTCCTGGAACTCCGGGGACCGCGAATCGCGACGCCCAATACGCACGGCACCGGCTGCACGTTTGCGGCCGCGCTCGCGGCCAGGCTCGCGCTCGGCAGCAGCCTGCGGGCGGCCGCCGAGCACGCCAAGCAGTACGTCTCGGGCGCCATGCGCGCCGGGTTCGCGATCGGAGGCGGCCACGGCGTGCTCGACCATTTCTGGAACGTACCCGCCATCAGCCTCGGAACGCCACAGGCGGCGGGCCGCCAGTGAAGCTGCGCCTCCGGAACGAGTCGAGGCGGAGCTTCGCTAGTATACTGACTCGATGGACGACCTGGTCGGGCTCACGGCCGATCCGCTGGACGGCGCGCGCGTCGCCTCTGTCGTCGCCGAGGTCGGCGGCGGGGATGGCCACTCCGGCGCCGTCGTCACGTTTCTGGGCATCGTGCGGGGTGAAAACGCCGGGCGACGCGTCCGCCACCTCGATTACGAGGCGTACGAGCCGCTCGCGCTGCGGACCTTCCGGCTGATCCTCGACGAAGCGGCGGCGAGATGGCCGGGAGTGCGGATGGCGGTGCGGCATCGCACCGGTCGCCTGATGCCCGGCGATACGAGCGTGGCGATCGCGGCCGCGTCGGCGCACCGGGCCGACGCGTTCGCCGCGTGCCGGTACGCGATCGAGCGCGTGAAGCAGATCGCGCCCATCTGGAAGCGGGAGTTCTTCGAGGGCGGCGACGTGTGGGTCGAAGGCGCCACCGCCGACCCGCACGACGAAACCGCCCGCGAGCAGGCTTATCGTCGCGCATGCGTGTAACGGTCCGGCTGTTCGCCCGGTTGCGCGATCTCGCCGGCGCCGGCGAGCTGGCTGCCGAGCTGCCTGACGGCGCGCGCGTGGCCGACGTCTGGCGCTGGCTCACCGAGCGGCATCCGCCGGTCGCCCCCCACGGCTCGTCCGTGTCTGTTGCGATCAACGCCGACTTCGCGCGCATGGACGCGTCGGTCGCGGATGGCGACGAGGTGGCGTTTCTGCCGCCGGTCTCCGG
>Ga0315279_10004799_pt1 | contig 17959 bp, 14 predicted proteins | sample YL17G06_20_MG_FD_203694 | JGI IMG/M metagenome (GOLD analysis project Ga0315279, IMG submission 203694) | Sediment microbial communities from Yellowstone Lake, YNP, Wyoming, USA - YL17G06_20 | ecosystem: Environmental > Aquatic > Freshwater > Lake > Sediment | place: USA: Wyoming | collected... | reverse complement strand
ACCTTCAAGATATCCTTCGCGCCGCACGAGATCAAGACCCTACGTTTCGATCCCAAGAAATGGACTATGCAGGAAGTCAACCTTCTCGAAGAGTGAGATCCGGCCTCGCAGGACCATATTTCCTCTTCGAGGGCAGTTTCGTCCCATTTGCCGCCCAGTAGCGGAAATGCTTTGCCGCGCAAGTTACAGTGAATGCCTCGGTTACGTGACAGGGCGTTCATGGCATCACAATTGCTTTTAAATAAGCGCCGCCTTTCCACTATTAGGAGAAAGGTAAACACATGGCCTCGAGGATTGCGCCCGTATCGCTTGAGTATTCCTCGCCCCGCAAACTTCCGCCGTTGTCCTCGTCTCGAGCCACATCGGAAGCTTTCCAGGCCCTCTTGGGCAAGTTGACCGAGACCCTTTCGGTCGTGAAGCCAGGTTCCTCCCAAGCTCAGGTGTATACCGTGCGCCAAGGCGACAACCTCTCGCAGATCTGCCAGAAGGCCATGTCTCAGCAAGGGTTTAGTACGTCGCTACAGGATATCTCACGGGCCGTGGCGGTCGTGGCCAAGGCGAACAACATCGCGAACCCAGACGTAATCCACGTTGGGCAGAGCCTGGACCTCCGATCCTTACTCTCCTTCAAGCGGGGAGAAGGCGGACCCGCCGGAGCGAAAGCCTTTCTCCCCACACCAGGCCCTTCAGGGCAATTGACCAGACTCATCCAGTCTCTCTCCAGCGTGGCGGCCAGTGAGAAAAAGGGGCAAGCCCAAGGCGGCCAACCCTGGCAGAGCATGCTCGAGACCCCGGCCGAGATCACCTCCGGCTACGGCACCCGTAAGGATCCGTTCACCGGGCGCATCGATTATCATTCTGGGGTCGACTTTGCCGCCAGCCAGGGGACGGCCGTCCATCCGTGGAAATCCGGAACCGTCAAGTTCAGCGGGTGGCAACCGGAGTATGGGAAGATTGTTATTGTCGCGCATGACGACGGGACTGAGACCGCTTACGCGCACAACTCGAAAAACCTCGTGAAGGCGGGACAATCCGTCGAGGCGGGCACGCGCATTGCTCTCCTGGGGTCGACGGGCCGGTCCACGGGCCCGCACCTGCATTTCGAGCTTCGCCAGAACGGACAGACCATCGACCCGACCGTACTTCTCAAAGACGGGTCATTCCAGATAGCCAAGGCTCTTTAGCGCCTGAACGTCGTCCTCATTCAAGTGGGCCGCCGCCGCCTGGCTTCGCGGGCACTGTGCATGCCACTTGTCGATCAGATCCGTCAATTCCTTCACGCGTTCGGGATGCTCTTCGGCGAGATCTTTCGTTTCGTTTGGGTCCTCGGGAAGGTAGTACAGCTCTGGCCCTGAACCCCGGATCAGTTTCCACCCGTCGTGGATCACCCCGTGCCGCTGGGGACCTGCATCGCGCAGAATCGTCCGAATGCCGGGCAGCTTCGGTACGGCCCCGCCATACGTCTCGACAAACCGCGTGCTTGGCAGGGCGCTGCCCTTGGACAGCATGTTCCGGCCCAGCATGCCTTCCGCAGGCAACAACCCGGCCATGGCCAGCAGCGTGGGTGCAATGTCAAGGACGCATACGGGCGTTCGGGCGCGCCCCGGCTCGATTCCCGCGGCGCGGATGATTAAGGGGATATGCAGCATGGTCTGATAGATCCGCCGTCCGTGACCCAGGTAATCGTGCTCGTACAGGCTCTCGCCGTGGTCCGCCACAAAAAGGACGATAGTGTTGTCTCGTGGCAATGCCTCGAGGAAACGGCCGATATGAAAGTCCGCGTAGGCCACTTCAGAATCGTATTTCGCCCGCACGCGATCCCGCCTGATTATCGGCAATGGACGTTTGCCTCGCGGGTTGAACTGCTTGTGAAACTCATACGGCGCGTGGGGATCCGAGTAGTGCACCCAGAAGAAAAACGGCTTGGTCGAGTCTCGCTGGCGGAGAATCTCGAGTGCGGTGTCCGTCACGTTTTCGCCGTCCCGCTCTCCCTTTACGAAGCCCCACCGTTTGCGGTTGAAATCGTCCCGGTACACGTCGAAACCGCGGCTCAAACCGGAGAGACGGCCTTTCAGCGTCCAGTTGCTTTGAACGCACCAGGTCTGATATCCCGCCGCCTTGAAGATCTCCGGCATCAGCGGCACGGACTTCGGCATCCTGATTCCGTTCTTCGTCGTTCCTGTCATGCGCGGATACAGCGAAGAGAGCATCGCCCCAAACGACGGGTTTGTGAGAGGCACCTCACAAACGCAGTCCTCAAACAAAAGCCCCTGCTTCGCGAAGGCGTCAATGTTTGGGGAACTGTTGAACTCGTGCCCGTAGCACCCCAGGTAGTCCGCCCGAAGCGTATCCACCGATAGCAGCACCACGTTCGGCGGGGCTGTCCCAACGCCCTGGACTGTGAGCGCAGCCAAGAACACACAGAAGGCACCAGCGAATGTCACAGCAAAGTACCCCTTTCGAAAAAGGCTAGAGGCAGAGAGGCTAGAGGAGCAGAGGTTGCCTCAGAGTTCGCTATCCTCTAGCCTCTAGTCTCTCTTCCTCTAGCCTATGGCGTGCGAATCGTAACGGGCACGGTCACGCTTAGGGGAACGACCTTGCCCTCGCGTTTGACCGGAACGGGCGTGCCGTCGGAGCGGTACGCGGTCAGATCGAGGTTAAAGCTCCCCGATGGCGCTTGGAAGGGCACGTCTACCTGGAGGGACCACACCTTGTCACTCGCCTTCGCATCGGGGCTTTGTCCGTCATCCCGCAGCTTCAGCTTGATCCGCTGATCTTCCCGGACGACGCCCTCCACGCGGCTGATTATGTCATGCTTATCCGCCACGTGCACCGTAACGACGGCCGTATCGCCCGGTTTCAACTCGGCCGGCGTCATCATCGCGTCGTACAGCTTCGGACGCCGCCCTAGCGTGTTGCATCCCGCCAGCACGCTCAAGACCAGCAACAATGCCACTGCCGAAATCCTGGCCTTCATCTCACGATTCTCCTCACTCGAGACAGGATCAACACGTGGCCAAGCCTATCCGACGCGCCGTTATCCTGTCAAATCCGCGAGTCTGCCCACCGCGGATTCGGTGAACGGAATCATGGAGCGTCCCTGTTGGCTTTGCGGTGATGGTAGAGGCGCCCGGTGAAGTCGCCTTCCTGCCCGAAGGCGTCGGCCTGGGCGTTGAGTTGGCGGCTCAGAAGCGCCGAGACGACTGCAATCAGCGTCAGGGCGGCATTCGCCGAGATCTCGGGATAGGTGGACGGAGTGGACTTGGTGGACGCTGTGGACAGTTGCTGTTGTCCACTCTGTCCACTGAGTCCACTTCGTCCACAAGCTTCATGCACTGACCGGATCCATTCAGCCACGTCATCCGCTGTGGCAGGGCGACGATCAATCAGCGTCTGCCTGCGCGGATCCTCGCGCGGCCAGACTGGCAGCCCGCGCTGCCGCAGGAAGTCCTCATAGTCGAGGCGCAACTCCTCGAGGCTGGCCCGGGCCACATTCGTCAACTTCAGTTCCATCTTTTTCGATGTGCCCGAAGCCTGACTACCCTCCGCAATATTTTGCACGCCTGAACGTGCCGCCTGCACCATCTGGTCATGCGTCCGGCTGTGCCGGTCGATGTAGCGGTCGCAGAACCGCACCGTTACATCATAAATCAGTTGCGCAATATGGAAGCTCTTCAGTTTCCGATAGCCGCCGTGCTTCCGAATCAGCGGTTTGCGCTCAGGCATCCCTTGCCCCTCGGTCAACGCTGGGTCGCTCCAAAACAACCCACTCGTCCGTGATATCTTCTCGACGCTTCCGTTCCACTCCGTCCACCCTGTCTACTTCGTCTACCCCGTTCACTCCTTTCTCGAGAGGAGGAAACCCGCCGCCATCCACGCCATGCTCATCCTGCGCCTCCCTGTGAAGGCTTCGTTGAACCGGTCATCCCGGAATACTCGCTGCGGAGCGCGTTGAGATCGAGGGTGTCCCCGAACGGTTTGAGGGCCGTCTCATGATACAACGATTGAAGCCTCTCGGCATACGATTCGCCAAGCTGGGCATAGTCGAGCAAACCCGCGAGGACATCGCGTTTCTCCGCATCGGGGTAGTTGAGCCGGTTGGCCGGTTGGCCGTCCGCCAGCTTCGGGAGGTTACGGACCTGACCCGCGTAACGCTGCATGAGCCGGTCGAGCTTTGACGCGGTGAGCAGTCCTGGCGGCGGAGTCGCCGTCCGGTGTGCTTCAACGAAGCTATCGGGGGTGATGTCCCATTCGTAGGTTGCGTGCGACGCATACGGCGACGGTCCTCCTTCGTCGAGGTAGCACAGGGACCACTGGTGGTCTTTCGACCAGGGGCGGTCGATGTTCTTGGGCCGCTTCTCGGGCTTCTTCTCTTCTTTGGTGAACATCGGGAGCGTCACCTCGAAGCTGTCTTCCTGCAGCGGCTGCATATGCACCCAGACCTTCTCCGGAGGCAGCAGTTCTTCGAAGGTCTTGCGTGCGGGCTCGCACAGCGTCAAGGAATCGAAGTCGCGCTTGTAGCCTTCGGGGAAACGGGTTGGGTCGAATGGCGGCAGATGCTTCCGGGTCATCTGCTCGAGGGGGACGAGCATGTCGCCGGTCGCGCACATGACCAGGACGGGGTTTGTGATCGCGTCGAGATACGAGATCGGGCTCAGGTAGTACCATGTTTCCGATTTCAAGTCGTTTCCGAAGACCTTGTACGAATCATCCACCAGCCCCGTGACGGCGCAAAGAATCGGGAACGGGCTGTTTTTCATGTCGGTCTGAGGGTATTTGGATAGAGCCTTGTTCGCCTCGAAGTAACTGAAATTGTACGCCCAATTCACGACCGGAAAGTCCGCAGTGGCCGCCGCCACGGGAAAGAAGTCGGCGCTCATGGCTAGCGCCATGTATCCGCCCTGACTCCCGCCGTCGATGTGCACATGAGTACGATCTATGAAAGGAATCCGGCGCGCCCATTGGATGACGGCCCGAGCGAGATTGAATCCGTCGCCGGGGGACACGTCGATGGGATAGCCGTTGCCCTCTTTGCCGTAGTGGGCGGTGGTGACGGCCCAGCCAAGCTTGCACCAGTGCTTGGCTCCGCCGACGTCCTTCTCGTAGTGGACGTGACAGAACAGGGGAATGGGTTTGTTCGCGGCGAGGTCTTGCTGGCGTACGATGAGCCGCCCCTGGCCCATCTTGGTGTGGCCATGTACGTCGAGGTAGGGCATCTCGGCCGTGACATAGCCGAAGTCGCCGTCGGCGGCCTCTTCCACGATGTGCGTAGCACCCTCGAAACCGGCCTCGTTGGGCACAGCGCCCTTGATGAAGGGGTCGGCGCACCACGCTGACAAGCCGATAACGAGCGCAACGAAAAATACGGATGATCTAATGCGAAGTGGAGTCATTTTCTTTCCTGTTCCGCCGGTAAGCTACAGTTTCTTGACCCGGATGTTCCGGAAGGCCACGTAGGACGCGTGATCCTGGAGGCCGATAAAGCCGCGGCGCAACCGGGGCCGGAGTTCCTCGGTGTCATCGAGATTGGTGTCTTGGATGACCTCGCCGTTGAGGACGGCCTTGAGCTTGGGCCCGTTGAGTGTGACCTCGACGCTGTTCCACTCGCCCTCAGGCTTCGCGGCGTTCACGCGCGGAGGCAATACGACGTAGACGGCGCCCGATGTCTGATTTGTGACGGGGGTTCCTGAATCGCCCTGCAACTGGAACTCCATCCCGATCTTCGACTGGCGGTTTGCGCGTGGCGCCCGCAGGTAGACGCCGCTGTTTCCGTTCTTGTTGATCTTCCACTCAAACCGGAGGACGAAGTTGTCATAGCGGTCGCGCGTGTAGAGCCCCTTGCCGCCGATGCCGGCCCACTCGATTGCGCCGTCCTTTACTTTGAAGCCGTTCTTGTTGTCCCCGATGATCCACCACCCATCGAGCGTCTTGCCGTCGAACAGTGAGACAAACCCGTCAGCGCGCTCCTGTTCGCTCAGGACCGAGTTGTCGGGCGTCCACGGTTTCGACTCCGAGGGATCGGCCATGGCGGCGTCGAGCCTCTTGTAGTACTCGTCGGTGCCGGGCAACATGAAATGGAGGAACCGGCGCGCTCCGGGGGTCAGGATCGAGCCGAGGACAAGCGTAGGCTTCGTGGGCTTCTCCGGCGAGGGAGATGCGACGACTTCAATGTCGCCGCCTTTTTCGGACGCGATAACGAGTGTCGGCGCGTCCTTACGGAGGTCCTTCGCCAGCGAGTCGCTGTCCGAGCCGTCGATCAGGTAAATAACGCGGCTCTCGTCTTTCAACACTGACGCGGCGGCCTTCACGGCTGCTTGCTTATACGCAGGATCTTTTGGCGCGCTTTCCGGAAAGAGACGGCAGATTGCGCCCATGCGCCGGTAGTTGATCTGGCCCATCATTTTGCGGATTTTCGTTGCCGTCTGGGGATCAAGGGTCTTGCCGTCAGCGCTGAAGCCGGTGAGGTCGAAGCACACCGTGTTTGCCCCGACTTCAGACACGCGCGCCAGCGCGCTGGCCAACGCCGTCGCGTCGTCGACCGTATCGAGGAGCGAAGGGGTCTCGATGGCGCCTATCATGAACGGTTGCCTCCCTTGATAGAGAGCGCCGCCGGTGACTCGGAAGTCATTCTTGAGTTGATCATCATCCGCAGCGGGGCATGCGAATGCGGCAAGGATGCAGACAACGAGAACGAGTATGCTCAGATGCGAAACCGCTTTCATGGGATTCTCCTTCTGTTGACCTCGCGCTTAGAAAGAACGTGAGGGCTGAACATAATCAGGAACGGCTAGGACGATTCTATCACATTTTGTCAACGCGCTCCTTCTGTAAGCTGATGCACGAAAACGCGGGGCCTCTTCGTCTTTATCTACGGAGAGCAGCAGAGGGAAGCGCATGATAAGCGTATGTGTCTCGGGATCGAACGGGGAGATCCAGTTAGTTATGCGCAACAACGCCTGGCAACAGCGGTTCCGCTTCAGCGATCGGATGTTGCCGGACTCTGTTCATCTAACGGTGGCCGATGTGCCGGCCGAACGGCCGTTCTGGGTATCGCGCGCTGAAGGGGTATTTGTCTCCACGCGAGAGAGCGGCAATATATGCCGGTATGCGGAGATTGGCAAGGACTTTTACCTATCGTTGTGCAGCATGTTGGGGCTTGTCCAATGGCGAGCCCTTCTCCTGAATGAGTTGCTCGTGTGGGAGGATTTCTTCGTGCAGGAGGAGCCTCATGGATGCCTCTATGCCGCGCGTGACACGATCCAGGAGTACGCGTTGGCCTTCGAAGACCCGTACGTCTGCGATGCCTGCGCGGAGTTCTATCGCTGCCTCGGCGCGGAACCGGAGATAATGGCCTTGCAGGACGTCCTCAACTCCGCCGTATTCCAGCGACGGTCCTGATCGCTGTCCGGCTGCGTTACGGTATGAAGTTCATGTCGCTGCGGAGGGTGCAGATCCACTCTGCGATCAGCCTTGAAGCGTTTTCGATGTCCTTGAGCGAGATCAGCTCGACGGGGGAGTGCATGTATCGGTTCGGGACGCTTACGAGGCCGGTGGCGACGCCTCCCCGACTGAGCTGCATTGCGCTGGCGTCGGTACCAGTCGCTTTCGGCTCCGCGCCGACCTGATAAGGGATCTTCTTGGCCTTTGCCACGCCAAGGAGTTGGCGGAATACCACGGGGCTGATGTTCGGTCCGCGGCCTATGATGGGTCCGCTGTGGATCTTGGCTTCGCCGTGCCGCTTGACATCGGCGCTCGGGTAATCCGTGGCGTGACCGACGTCGACGGCAATACCGACGTGGGGATTGCAGCCGTAACTGCTGGTCGTAGCGCCGCGGAGACCGATCTCCTCGGCCACGGTGGTCACGCAATATACGGCGCAATCGACTTTCTTCTTCTCGATGAGCCGCATGGCCTCGACGACCACGAATGCCCCTGCGCGGTCGTCGAAGCCTCGGGCGACGACCTTGTCCTCACGCAGTTCGAGGAAGCTTGCGTCAATCGTGATCGCGTCGCCAATTGCCACGACCTTGTCGGCGTCTTTCTTATTCTTTGCGCCGATGTCAATCCACATCTGGTGCATCTTCAGGGCCTTGCCCCGGTCCTCGGGATCGATAAGGTGGATAGCAGTGCGGCCTATGACGCCGGGCACTTTGCCCTTTGCGCCGTGTATCTCGACGCGCTGTCCCGCGAGCACGGCCGCGTCGATTCCGCCGACGGCCACGAATGCGATGAAGCCCTTGTCATCGATGTTGTTGACCATCAGGCCGATCTCGTCGACGTGCCCGGCAAGCATGACGCGCAGCTTTCCATCCGGGTTCTTGACGGCGTACTGGTTGCCGTGCACGTCCTTGTAGACTTTGTCGACGAAAGGCTCGACGTATTTCCTGCAGACCTTCTGCACTTCTTCCTCAAACCCGGAAGGGCTTGGCGTCGTAACGAGGGCTCTCAGGAAACCGAGGGATTCTTTGCGCATGGATCATGCTCCCGATCCGCGAACGGACAGTTTGATCTCTTTGAGGTTCTTCATCACGTTGTCGCCGCCTCGGCCAAAGAGGTCGTGCAGGCGCTCGTATTCCGCAAACAGTTTCTTGTACATGGCGTGATTCCGGGCGTTGGGGGCGAAAGACTCGTCGCGCACGCGCGCCATCTTTGCCGCCGCCCGCTCGATGTCGTCGTATCCGCCTGCCGCGGCGCCCGCGGCCACGGCGCCCCACATGGCCGCGCCGAGGGCAACCGTTTGGTCGCTTGCACTGACTTTGATTTTCCGATTCGTAACGTCCGCGAAAATCTGCATCAACAAGGGGTTCTTGGCGGGCAGTCCGCCGCAAGCGTACAGCTCGCTGATGGGCACGCCGCTTTCTTCAAACTGTTTGATGATCTTGTTGGTGCCGAAGGCGGTGCTTTCGACGATGGCGCGATACATCTCCGCGGGCGTGGTCGTCAACGTCATCCCCACCATGAGGCCGGTGAGATCGGCGTTGACGAGTATCGAGCGGTTCCCATTCCACCAATCGAGGCAGAGCACGCCGGACTCGCCGACCTTCAAGTCCGCGGCATGCTTGCTCAGGTAGCCGTGGAGGTCCGTTCCTTCCTTCTTGGCTTCGCTCTCGACCCGCGCGGGTACACACTCGTCCACGAACCACGCGAAGATGTCTCCGACGGCCGTCTGGCCCGCTTCGAATCCGTAGTACCCGGGGAGGATGCCTTCTTTGACGACGCCGCATTGTCCGTCCACGACCTTCTTCTGGGAACCGCAAACCATGTGGCATATGCTGGTGCCCATGATCATGACCATCTTGCCCGCGGTCGTCACGGTGGCCGCGGGCACGGCGACGTGGGCATCGACGCCGCCAACGGCCACGGCGGTGCCGGGTTTGAGACCGACTCTCTTTGCGATCTCGGGCAACAGGCCGCCGGCTTTCACGCCATTAGGATAGATTTCCTCGCTGAGCTTCTCAGCGACGACGTTCTCGAATCGGGGATGCAGAGCCTTGAAGAACTCTTTCGACGGATATCCCTCATCCCATATGGCCTTATACCCTGCGGCGCATGCGTTTCGTTTTTCGACGCCGCACAGTTGAAGCACGATCCAATCGCCGGCCTCGAGTAGGCGGTCGGCCGCTTCATAGATCTCCGGGGCCTCGTTGAGGATTTGAAGGGCCTTCGGGAAGAACCACTCACTCGAGATCTTGCCCCCGTAACGTGCAAGGAACGACTCGCCGCGCTTACGCGCCGTTTCGTTAATCAGATCGGCCTCCGGCTGCGCGGCGTGGTGCTTCCACAGCTTGACCCAGGCGTGGGGATTGTCGGCATACTCAGGTTTCATGCACAAGGGTGTCCCGTCCTTGTCGATGGGCAACATCGTGCATGAGGTAAAGTCCGTGCCAATCCCGATGACGTCCTCGCCCCGTACGCCGGACTCTTTAAGGACTTTGGGGATGGTCTGATCGACCACGTAAAGGTAATCGCGCGGGTTTTGAAGGGCCCAATCGGGTTCGAGGCGTTTGCCGGAACCCGGAAGCTTCACATCAATCACGCCGTCCGGGTAACGCTGAACGGCCGTCGCGACCTCCTCGCCGTTGTCGACGGCCACAAGCAGCGCGCGCCCCGATTCAGTGCCATAGTCCAGTCCAATGACGTATTTCCGAGCCATGGGGTCATCTCCTTTCCGCACGTTTGCCCAACGGTTGCCCTCCCAATCTTAGCAGAAAGAGGCTTGACCAAGGCAAGCGTGACGCGTTTCGGCTTGAAAGTCCGCGCGACAATAAACGATGATCGTTGACGCAGTGTGCCGCATGCGGTTTTTCTGTTGGCGGCGTGGAAAGTGAGGATCGGATGACGACGGATTATCAGCGGCCTTCGTGGGATGACTATTTTCTGGAAGTCGCCCATGCGATTGCGAAGCGGGCGACGTGCGACCGGGGGCGCAGCGGGTGTGTGATCGCGAAAAACAAGCAACTGCTTGTGACGGGTTACGTGGGGGCGCCTGCCGGTCTGCCGCACTGCGACGAGGCGGGGCATCAGATGAAAAAGGTCGTCCACGAGAATGGCCGTGAGACTTCGCATTGCGTGCGGACGGTGCACGCAGAACAAAACGCAATCTGCCAAGCAGCGAAACTGGGCGTTGCAATCGATGGGGCGACGCTCTATTGCCGGATGACGCCTTGCCGGACGTGCGCGATGCTGATCATCAACTGCGGCATCGTCCGGGTGGTCTGCGAGCGGAAGTATCACGCGGGGGCCGAGTCGGAGGAGCTTTTCCGTCAGGCGGGAATCTCTCTCGAGTATAAGTACGACGAGATGCTCGAATACGACAACCAAACCTAGTGCCGCGATATACGAGCGGCGTGCCATGGATAAGCCTGGTTTGGCCGGATCGAAGCTACCTGCGTAAGGTCAGGATCCCGAACCGGCCAAACCAGGCTTATCCATGCCACCCTCTCCTGCTACCCGTGGTTCGACTCCAGGCAATCCTCCGCATTGCCGGAATTCTTGCGCTGTGATATGCTATAGGCAATTGATGAGGTGCATAGTGTGGATTCGGACACATTGTGCGCCGGAATCCGGCCTCGCGACGCTCGCTTGCGAATACCACGAGGCCCTGCAACAGCTCCGGAGGAGATCAGGGCCATGTCTGTTGCCGCGTTTACACGTTCTCTCCGCCTTTGGCTGTCGCGTCGGATGCCTAGAGTTCCTGTCTCGGATGTGCTAGTCGTAAAGGGCCATTGTTCCCGTCGCGACTACAGGCTTCCTTCCTCGGATACGCTAGTTGTGAAAGGCAATTGTATTCGAATTCCTGTTGGGCAGTTCTTCCTTATCCGCCGGGGGCGAACATGTGGTGCGATCAAGTGGACTAAGCCCGTGCTGAAAGGAGACGGCGGGTACGCCTACAAGTGGTACTATCAACCGGACGGATCAGGCTCGTTCACCAACCCAGCGGCGACCAGCGGCAAGGGCAAAGTGTTCACGGATTGGCGCGGCACCCAGCTCGGGCCAGATAAGCCTGAGTTTTTCTCTGAAGAGGGTAGGGACTACCTTCAGTGTGGAGGACTCTGCGTCAAGTGGGCCTTGGGCAATTGGCTCTACTTCGACGACTACATGTGCGCAGAGATCGAGATCGCCGTCACCGGAACAAGCGATATCAGCGAAATCAACTACCTGGACAGCTCCCTGACGTGGTACGGCCAACGATGTCGGCCTCCCGCCTCCGAAGTTGAAGTGTGGGCTGATACGGGTGTTGAGGTCCCCGCGGGGAAGTTCTTCCTGGTCCGTCGGCGCGGTTTCTGCGCCGCATTCAGGCTTACTCGCATATGCTCGCGGGGAACCCGTGGGTATGAGTACGAAGGTTTTGGCCGCCCAGATAGTTCCGGCCGCTTCACAGGGCCAGGATCGGAACGTGCAACCGGCGAGGTCTTCGAGACGTGGGAAGCCGACCAAGGCGGACCATCCGGCAGTACAGAAGATGACGATAATGCGCAGTTTCTCACGTGCGGCGAGATGCAGGTCGAGTGGTCATCTGACGGACCCCCGGCGTGGTTTCCATCGTGGGGGAATCTGATTCATTTCGACGCTCCGGCCGGAGACGTCGAGATCGCCATTACCGGTGCCAGCGACATCGCGGAAGTGAACTGCCTGGACAAATCTTTGACCTGGCACTGTGTGCTGGACGGAAACTGTTTGCCCACCGAGGTGAATGATTTCGCGGTGCGTGTTCCTGCGCGATGCTTCATCCTAGCCCGCAATGAACGAGACTGCGTGGCTTTCAAACTGGACCGGGGCTGGCGGCACCCACATGGATACAAGTACGTTTGGTATTGGCAAACCGGCGGATCCGCCGGCTTCGCGTATCCGGGCGTGGAGAGCGGGGACGGAGAGGTCTTCGACCTTCGCGATGATTACTTTAGTTGCTACACTGAATACCGTCGGCTGGAGGATGTAAGCGATGCGTGGCGGGACAATGATGACGGCATCCGTTACCTCATTTGCGGCCCGCTGACGCTCAAGTGGTCGTTGGGCAACTGGATCTACTTTGACTCGCCGCAAGGTCGGGTTGAGATCGCCGTTACCGATGCCATAGACATCCAGGAAGTGAACTGCCTGGATGCCGGCCTGACGTGGCATAGGGGAAAGCTCAACCTGCCCTGCGAGAACCAACAGGAGATCTGATTCACACTGTCATTGCGAGCGGAGCGAAGCAATCTCTCAGACTCTCTATCGCAGGTTTCGCGCAAGCATTGATCGAGATTGCTTCGCTCCGCTCGCAATGACAGTGTGAGAAGGCCGAGCTAAAGCCGGTAGTACGAACGTTTGCAGGTTTGGGGGAGCAGAAAGAGGGAATCGTGGATGCCGATATCGTCCTTGCCACGGTAAACGCGCGGTACAGTCATGCCGCATTCGCGATCCGGTGGCTTTGGTCAAATCTGGGGGAGTTGAGAGAGCGATGTGCACTCCGTGAATTCAATCTGAATCAGCCTGCGCTGGAGATCGCGGAGGAACTCCTCGAGCTAAGGCCTCGGATCGTTGGTCTGAGCGTTCATATCTGGAATGTGACGCTTCTCACGCAGGTGGCCGAGACGATCAAGGGAGTCCGTCCGGAGATCGTAATCATCATCGGGGGACCGGAGGTCAGCTACGAGTTTGAGGATATGGCGATCTTTGCCGCTGCGGATTATCTGATCCGAGGGGAAGGCGAGGTCGCGTTTGCGCGGCTGGCCCAGGATGTGCTGGACGGACGCGCGCCGCAGGAAAAGGTGATCGCGGCGGAACCGCCGCCATTGGCGGATCTCGTTCTTCCGTATGATGCGTACACGGATGAGGATCTCGCGCAACGGCTGACGTACGTCGAGGCTTCGCGCGGTTGCGCTTTCCGATGTGAGTTCTGTCTGTCATCAATCGATCCGCATGTTCGGGAGTTCCCGCTGGAGCCTTTCTTGGAGGCCATGGAACGCCTGATCGAACGAGGCGCCCGGCGGATCAAGTTCGTCGACCGGACGTTCAACCTGCGCGTCGAGCGAGTGGACGCGATTCTCGATTTCTTCCTTAGGCACTGGCAGGACGGGATGTCGGTGCATTTCGAGATCGTGCCTGATCGCCTGACGGAACACATGTTGCGTAGAATCGCAGAGCTCCCGCCCTCGGGGCTGCATCTCGAGGTCGGAGTGCAATCGTTGAATGCGGAGTCGCTCGCGGCCATCGGACGCCGGCAAGACGTCGAGAAGACGCTCGAGAACATCCGTTTCCTGCGCGAGGAGACGGGCGCGCTGGTTCATGTGGACCTTGTCGTGGGTCTTCCGGAGGAGACGTGGGAGACGTTTGCGGCGGGGTTCGACCGATTGGCGGCGTTGCGGCCTCACGAGCTTCAAGTTGGAATCCTGAAGCGATTGAAGGGGACGAGCATTGGCCGTCATCCGATTGTGTTTGCAAAGCACCCGCCGTACGAGGTCCTTCAAAACAAGCATCTCGATTTCGAGCAGGTACAGCGCCTGAAACGTTTCGCGCGATATTTCGACTTGTTCTACAACTCCGGCAACTTCCCGGAATCGATGGTGCTGCTCTGGCGGGCGCGGGAATCGGCGTTCGACGCATTCATGGCGTTTTCGGACGGGCTGTGGACGGCGACGCGGCGGACGCATGAGTTTCCGCTTTCGCAACTCGCCCGGCATCTTGGGAGCTTTCTTGTCGAGGCCGGGGCCGGTGAACCGCAAGAGGTCGCCGAGACCATCCGGCGCGACTACCACCGCTTGCCGGGGCGCAAGGAGCGGCTCCAACTCCCATTCTGAGCCCGACTCTTGGGTAGTCGTCCGCGCACATTGTCAGGGATCAGGCGATTATGGCATGATCAAACACTTATGGCGCTAAACGCACTGCAAAAAAGGTCCGCAACAAACGGTGTCTGTCATTCGTAGGTTCCTGAGGGCGCGCGTGGATTCATATTCCGGTTCGGAAATAGTGCAGGATTGCAGGACAAAGGCTCTGGACGGCGTGTCGGCAACGCCCGGAACGGCCCGGCATGTTGCGGAGGTGCGCCGGGTCGAGCATTTCAAACGTGAAGCCGAACGGCCATTCCTGCGGGGGGAAAGGGACAGTGTGACGTGTCTGTTCGGGGGGTTGACATACCGGCATAACCGGCTGATAGAGGCAACTTTTCAGGGGATAGGGTATCGTGCGGCACGGATTCCAACGCCTACGAAAGCCGATTACGACACGGGCCGGGAGTGTTGCAGTCCGGGCATGTGCAATCCGGCGTACTTCACGATTGGGGCCCTGATCAATTATCTGAAGCGGCTGCAAGAGGCCGAGGGGCTGACGCTCGAGCAGGTCCTTGACGGGTACGTGTTTGTGACGGCGGGGTCGTGCGGTCCTTGCCGGTTCGGGATGTACGAATCGGAGTTCCGTCTAGCGCTTCGGAATAGCGGTTTTGCCGGCTTCCGGGTGATCGTGTTTCAGCAGAAGGCGGGGGTCAGGCAGTCAGACCCGTGCGCCGGCCTCGAGGTCAATGCGGAGTTTGCGCGCCGATTAGTGACAGCGCTGATGATAGGCGACTTGCTGAATGACCTTGGACATCAGATCCGGCCATACGAGGTGAGGGCCGGAGAAACGGAACGTGTGCTCGAGGAGGCGGTGGGGCGGGTATGCGCGTTCTTGAGATCGGAGGCCGTTCGCTGGAAGGTTTTGGGGGATTGGGGCGGGCTGTTGAGGCAGGTTCTCTGGAATCAATACGGGGGGATTCTCAGGGAATGCCGCGGACTTATTGACGAGATCGAAGTGGATTACACGCGGCCGCGGGCTCTGTGCAAGGTGATCGGGGAATTCTGGGCACGGATGACGGAGGGCGACGGCAACTTCGGGATGTTCTCGTTCGTGGAAAGCCAAGGGGGGGAGGCGATCGTTGAGCCGGTGACCACATGGGCGGTGTACCTTCTTGATTCAGGCGTCCGGAGACGAAGGGAGGTGCGAAGTGCGAGGTGCGGGATGCGAAGTGTTGGGCGGATAAGCGGGGCCGGGCTTGTTTACGAAATGGCGGCGTGGATCGTTTACCTGAGAGGTGCGGCGCTGCTGAGGCTCGTCTCGTTTCTGATCCGGCGAGAGTATGACCGGATGCGGCGCGCGCTAGGAGGCATGCCGCACGCGTTGCCGAGCATGTCGGAATTGAAAGAATTGGCTCGTCCGTTTTTCAATGACAAGATCACGGGCGGGGAAGGGTATATGGAGGTCGGCAAGACCTTGTACTACTCGGTGAAAGGTCTCAGCCACATGGTATTGAGCCTGAAGCCGTATGGGTGTCTTCCTTCCACGCAGTCTGACGGTGCGCTCGATGCGGCGCTCTCTCACTATGGCCGGCAGGGTCATGATATCCTCTTTATACCGGTCGAGACGTCCGGTGAGGGCGAGATAGGCGCCCGCGGGCGGGTCCTGATGGTTCTCGAGGAGGCGAAAGCGCGGTGCGACCGGGAGTTTGAGGCATGTCTGGCAGAGACTGGACACGGGCTCGATGATATACGGTCGTATTGCGGTCGGCACGCCGAGTTCCGGCGGCCTTTTCAACATGTTGCGAAGCATGAAGGGGTTGCAGGGCGGGCGGCGACTTTCGTGTTTGCAGTTGCTTCTCGAATGAACGGGTCGGGCAGTGGTTAGTGGTCGGAGGCTAGTGATCGGCGCTAGGTCACTAACCGGGAATCATTAGAAAGGATGAGCTTATGAGCAGGCCGAAATGCTTGTTCCTTGCAGTAATGGCTATAAGCGTTTTCTGCTTGAACGCGACGTTTTCGTCGGGAGCAGCGGCGCAAGATGCGGCGAGCGAGGCATCGAATGCGCCCATGGCGCCGCCATCGGCGGAGCCACCTGCCGCGGCGGCGGTTCCTGCACCGCCTAGCCCTGGGCCGCAGAGTCCGCCGCCCCAAGCTGCTGCGAGTACCCCAAATCCGTCGGCGCCACCGCCGGGTGCGGCGCCCGCGCCGTCTGGGACCGCGCCCGCGCCTCCTGCACCCGTTGGCGCGCAAAAGGGTGAGACACCCAAAGAAAGGTCGCAACCTGCCGTACCTAAGGCAGGGGGAAGCAAGATGTTCAAAGGAATTCAGATAATGAAGGTTGATGAGATGCCTTCCGGCTTGGAGCAGCCTCAGGTCATTCAGGGCGCTCCCGCGGGTGGGGCGCCAGGCTTTCCCGGCGTCGAGGGGCCTCTGTTGCAGCCGGGGATCATTGCCCCTACTGTCGAGCGGACGCTGACGGTGACGCGCCCACGGGCAACGCGAAGTCCGAGCAAGAGCGTGCCGGCTACTCCTCCGGCGGACCTGCCGGCGCCGAAGTATCCCACGCTGATCGAGGCCGTAAAGGCCGGGGACACCGCCGACGTCGAGAATCACATTCTCCGGGGGGAGAGCCTTGATGCGACGGATGAGACGGGATTGGCCGCTCTTGTGCTGGCGTCGGCTGCGGGGAACCTGCCCGTCATGGAGGTGCTACTGGATTACGGCGTGGATCCGGACAAGGGCGGTTCCCAGGAGGCGCCTACGACTCCGATGACCGAAGTAATGAAAGCGGGCCACTTTGATGCGACGGCGCTCCTTCGCGCTTTTGGTGCGGTCTGCGAGATTCAGCGCTGTGCGGCGTACGGGGACGTTGAGGGGATGAAGGCGGCGATTGAGGCTGACCCAAAAGTGCTTAATATTCAGGATGCTCTTCGCAGGACTCCGCTTCACATTGCGGCGATGTTTGGTCGCCCCGATGCCGTCGCGTTCCTAATGGACCGGGGTGCAAACCCGTCGCAGAATGATATTGAGGACAACACGCCGTTTTTCCTTGCGGCGGAATACAACCAGGCAGAGGTCCTGAAGGTGATGGTATCCAAGGGCGTTGACGTGGACACTACGATGCGGGGCGGCAACACGGTCATGCACGCAAAGGCGCGGAAAGGGGACAAGACCCTGGTGGACCTCCTGCTTTCTCTGGGCGCGGACATCAATGCGAAGAACAATGAAGGGTCCACGCCGCTTCATGTGGCCGCGGCGGCAAACCAAAAGGACTTTGCGGCCTATCTGATCGAGAAGGGCGCCTTGATTTATGCGGGGGACAAGAAAGGTCTGACGCCCCTGCACGCAGCGGCTCAGAACGGGCGTTCCGAAATGTGCACGCTGCTGATCGACAAGGGAGCCGATGTGATGCGGCCGGACAAGGCGGGGGCGGTGCCGCTGCATCTTGCGGCGCGCGAAGCGCAACAGGGCGCCGTGACCTTGCTTCTTGATCGAGGCGCCGACGTGAACGCCAAGACCAAGCAGGGCGAAACCCCGCTGCACATGGTCGTCCAGGAAGACCGGCAGACGACGCCGGGGATGGTGGATCCGAATCGGTATACGCTGCCTCCAATCACGCAGACAAGGCAGCGTCTTGCGATAGTCGAGTTGCTGGTGGCTCGAGGCGCGGCCCTCGAGGCGCAAACGGCGAGCGGCGCGACGCCGCTGCA
>Ga0315279_10004798_pt1 | contig 17960 bp, 13 predicted proteins | sample YL17G06_20_MG_FD_203694 | JGI IMG/M metagenome (GOLD analysis project Ga0315279, IMG submission 203694) | Sediment microbial communities from Yellowstone Lake, YNP, Wyoming, USA - YL17G06_20 | ecosystem: Environmental > Aquatic > Freshwater > Lake > Sediment | place: USA: Wyoming | collected... | reverse complement strand
CTCCTCCAGGTCCGCGGCCGCCGGGTCGGGGTTCTTTTTCCCCAGGGGGAGCCGCAGAAAGGCTTTCTTGGCCAGCAGGGCGGCAATGTCCGACGTCCCCCCCATTCCCACTCCGAGGATATAGGGGGGGCAGGGTTCTCCGAATCCTTTGCGGACACAGTCGAGCACGAACTTGAGGGTTCCCTTGATCACGTCCTCCGAGGTGGGAATGTAGGCCAGGGAGGTTTTGGCTTCGGACCCGAATCCTTTGAGCAGAACCTGGATCTCGCTGAAGTCTTGCGGAATCATTTCATAATAGATAAAAGGCATTCTCCATCCGGTGTTGGTTCCGGAGTTTTCTTTGGTGAGAGGATGAATCACGTTTTCCCGCAGGGGAATTGCCTTGGTCGCCTTCACGGTCCCGTCGGTGATGGCCGCCGCGGCCTCACGGATGGCCGACCAGTTCCTTCCCACCTTCACGAAAAAAATAGGAACTCCCGTGTCCTGGCACACCGGAATGTCCCCGTCCTCGGCGATGGAGATATTTTCCAGAATGGTTTCCAGCTGATGTCTGGTCACTTCCTCCTCTTCCCGGCGCAGAGCCTTCTGCAGTTCGTCTTTCACGCTCCGGGGCAGGCGAATGGAAGCTTTTTTCAGGAGATCAACAATCACTTCCGTCAACTTTTCTTTAGAGATCAATCTGCATCCTCCTGTCCATAATGGGGGTGTTTATTTCTAATATTTCTAATCGGGAATGATGAGGAGGCTGATCTACCTGCGGAAGACCCATTCCATCCTAAAAGGGTTGATAACCTCTTCTGCGAGTACTGGAAAAAACCACCTACTCCGTCATTCCGGCGAAAGCCGGAATCCAGAATTGCTTGAATGCCGCCTTCGGCGGGACTGGATTCCGGGTCGCGCTTCGCTTGCCCGGAATGACGATTTCCTTTTGCTTTCAATAGTTTTGGGAAAACCTTTTCTTATACTAAATTATAAGAAACGAGGGGATGGGGGTCAAGGATAAACCATTCCCGGGAGGAAAGGTTCCAGGATTGGCGGCAGAGGGAAATGATTCATTTCCATCGAATGATTTCCCTCTAAATCAAAGCTTGACAAAAAAATATGGAAATGCAAAAAGGAAGCTTAAGCTGAAAACGGAAATCGACCGGAAAGGAGAGGTTTATGAACGGGAAGGAACGTGATGTGGGCGGGGCGATCAAACGAGGTCTCATCGTTGTCATCGTTGGGGTTATCATTTGGTTCTCCCCCTTTCCAGCCGGAGTCAAACCGGAAGCATGGCATCTCCTGGCCATTTTCGTGGCCACCATTGTCGGGCTCATCCTGACTCCCATTCCCATGGGGGCGGTGGTTATCATCGGGGTGATGATGACCGCCTTGACCGGAGTTCTCAAAATCGGCGCGGCGCTGTCGGGCTTCGCCAACAGTACGGTATGGCTGATCGTAGCCGCTTTTTTGATTGCCCGAGGGTTCATCATCACCGGCCTGGGGCGAAGAATCGCCTTCCATTTCATCAGGGCTTTCGGCAAAAAAACGCTGGGGTTAGCCTATGCCATCGAGGCGAGCGATTTGGTCCTCGCGCCCGCCACCCCTTCGAACACGGCCCGGGCCGGGGGGATCTTATACCCGATCGTCCGTTCCCTGTGCAGCACCTTCGGGTCTGAGCCGGGAGACACATCCCGCAAAATCGGTTCCTACCTGATGAAGATGGAATACCAGTGCGTGGTGGTCACTTCGGCCATGTTCATGACCTCCTGTGCCATTAACCCGCTGGTTGTTGAACTGGCCAAAAAGACGGCCAACGTCTCCCTTTCCTGGGGGACATGGTTCTTGGCGGCCATCGTGCCCGGCTTGATCTCGCTGGCCATCGTTCCCTACCTTCTCTATAAATTATACCCGCCCGAGATCAAAGAGACTCCCCAGGCGGCGCAATTGGCCCACACGGAGCTGGAAAAGATGGGGGCCATGAGCCGGAGGGAAAAAATGATGATCGCTGTCTTTCTGGTCATCCTAACGCTCTGGGTTACCGGGGAATGGACTAAGCTCGATGCGACGGTCGTGGCCCTCCTCGGCGTTTGCGTCATGTTGGTAACCGGGGTAATCCGATGGGATGATGTCCTGGCCGAAAAGGGCGCCTGGGATGCCCTGTTCTGGTTTGGAGGGCTGGTCATGATGGCCGGCCAGCTGAACACGCTCGGGCTCATGAAATGGTTCGCCAACGCGGCGGGAGGCAGCGTGGCCGGAATGGGATGGTTTGCCGCCCTGATCATCCTGATCCTGGTCTATTTTTACAGCCACTACGGGTTTGCCAGCCTGAGCGCTCATACGACCGCTCTGTTCCCGCCCTTTTTGGCGGTGATCATAGCAGCCGGGGCCCCGCCTTTCCTGGCCGCGCTCTCCCTTGCTTTTTTCTCCAACCTGTGTGCCGGCATTACCCATTACGGCACGGGTCCCGCCCCCATTTATTTCAACGCGGGTTACGTTGACCAGAAAACCTGGTGGTCATTTGGGCTGCTCATCTCCGTCATCAATATCGTCATCTGGATGGGAGTGGGTTTCCCCTGGTGGAAGGTACTCGGGTTGTGGTAAAAACCGTTCAGGGGGAGGGGAAAATCCCTCTCCCCCCCGTTTCCGGCCGCCCCCCGCGCCGGAGAGCCATCGCACGAAAATGCTTCATGATTTTCGAAAACTCGCCGATATATTCATAAATACCTTACCATTCCCATGGAAGAATCGCCGATGACGGCAGGTTCATCGACGGCATACGGTCAAACCCGAGTCAGGGAGGTCCCATGGACAAGCCGAAAGGATTGGCGGATCGCATCGAGAGCTGGATGAAGAGAATTCCGGGTGTCCGCACCTACAAGGAACGCGAGCACCGCCGGGAGACGGATAAGAAGCTCCGGGAGCACCTGGCTTCCCGCCTGCAGGATTCCCGCTCTCTGGCTAAAAAGATCGCTCTGGATTTAACCACCAAGGGGCAGATGGAGTCCCTGGCCAAACTGGACCGCTTTTCTTCCCGCCTCCAGCAGATGGCGGATACGATCCGGTACGCCAGCTACGGCTACAGCGGGATCTTCGACCTGGAGAAGATCCGGGAGGATGAGCTGGACCGCCTTTACTCCTTCGACCTCCTGCTGGCCGACGATCTGGAGAAGATCCAGAAAGGGGTGGAAGAAGTGGGGCAGGCCAGCTCGGCCTATGCGCGGGAAAAAAAGATCGAGGAGGCCGATGCTTTCCTGGACGCCCTGGAGAAGCAGTTCAACCGGCGGAAAGAGCTGATCATGGCGGCTCCCGCGCCGCCGCAAGACAAATAAAAAAAACGTACCACTTTAGCTCTTTGAAAAAGGTAACTTTTACCTGCTGAAAAGATTCATCAGAAATCCCCCCTGCCCCCCTTTGCAAAGGGGGGTTGGGGGGGATTTCAGCGATGGCTATCCTAATCGATATGGCTTTGACATGATTTTCAAACGGCTAAATTGATACAAAAAAACTTAACCCCAGAGGTCGCGGAGCACGCAGAGGTGGAAATGGCCAAATCCTCAGGGCCAGGATGCCGGGGGAAAAGCGGCGCTCTTTCCCACCCTTCCCGGAAGGTTAAAACGGCCAAGGGGCTTTCCAGGAACGATCTCTGCGTACTCTGCGGTTGATTTTTTCTTCCTCCTCGGAGGGCGCAGGGGGGGTAAAATCCAAAATTCAAAACCTCAATAATAACCAAGCGCCCATTTCAAATGAACGAAACTCAGTTGTTTAGGATTTTAGATTTGGCTCATTTGGAGTTTGTTAGGATTCGGGTGCTTGGGATTTAAAATTTTAGGCCTCTGCGGTCTCTGCGTGCTCTGCGGTTCATCGTCCATTTTTTGCTTTGCGGCTCTGCCGCGCTGCGCCTTCTGGGGTTTCTTTCGAAACTTTTCAGCGTGGGAGGAGGAAAAGATGAGCCAGTTTCTGGAAGTGATTGAGTGGTTCGACGAGTCGGGCCGGGAGATGGTCCACCGGATTCCCGAAACGGGGTCCGCCGAGATCAAGTTCGGCGCCCAGCTCGTGGTGCGGGAGAACCAGGCCGCGGTCTTCTTCCGGGATGGGAAAGGATACGATATTCTCGGCCCCGGCAGGCACACCCTGTCCACCCAGAATCTGCCCATGTTGACCAAGGCGCTGAGCTTTCCTTTCGGCTTCAAGAGCCCCTTCCGGATCGAGATCCTCTATGTGAACCTGAAGGTCTTCACCCACCTGAAGTGGGGGACCAAGGAACCCGTGGCTTTCAAGGACCAGGAACTGGGGATCGTCCGGCTTCGGGCCTTTGGGAACTTCACCATGCGCGTCATCCAACCCCTGCTGTTCATCAATACCCTCGTCGGGACTCAGGGGATTTTTGAGACGGAGGGAATTTCCGATTACCTTCGGGACGTCATCGTTTCCCGGCTGAATGACCTCCTGGGGGAGGCCTTGAAGAGCATCTTTGAACTTCCGCGCCAGTACACCGAGTTCGGAGTGGCCCTGAAGGCCCTGGTGGGCCAGGACTTCCAGAAGTACGGGTTGGAGCTGGTGGACCTTTTCGTAAACAGCATTACCCCTCCCGATGACGTCCAGAAGATGATCGATGAACGGAGCGGAATGCAGGCCGTGGGCAGCTTGGATGACTTCCTGAAGTACAAAGCCGCCAAGGCCATGGGCGACGCGGCCAAAGCCGAAGGAGGAGGAGCGGCCGGCGCCGCGGCCGGCTCGGGCATGGGCCTGGGGGTGGGAGCCGGCCTGGGAATGATGCTGCCCGGCTTTCTCCTGAAGACCATGGAAGAGGGGAGCAAGGGCACGCCCAGCCGCAAGAAGCTCGAATGCCCCAAGTGCTTCACCAAGATTCCCTACGAGGCCCGGTTCTGCCCCAGCTGCGGCAACCAGATCCTCAAAGTCAACAAGTGCCTGAAGTGCGGCGAGGACCTTCCCCCCGAGGCCAAATTCTGCATGTCCTGCGGGGCCAAGATGGAGAAGTCCGAGCGGGTGTGCGCCAAGTGCGGCACGAAGGCTCTGGAGGAAGCGGTGTTCTGCAATCAGTGCGGGGAAAAGCTGCAGTAGCACGCAGATCCCCGTGGGTGAAGGAAAAAAGCAAAAGCGAATTGGACACAGATGAACACAGATTACACAGATTTTAACACCTAAAGGATTTATTTCTGACTTCAAGAAATCTTTATCTGTGTTCATCTGTGTTTATCTGTGTCCCATAAATTTCGTTGCTTTTAAAATGCAGTAAATCTTCCTTCATCTGCGTCCCAATCGAAAATGGAAATTCCTGCCGAGTCCAAAGTCCTCATCCTCATCCGCTGTCCCCAGTGCGGTGGGACGATTGATTTCCTGGAAGAAGCCCAAGTCATCCGCTGCCAGTTCTGCAACTCCTCTCTCCTGGTTGCCGGGAGGGAAGGGGTTTTACGCTACGTCCTTGCCCCCCGGCTTTCTGACCCCCAAAAGGCCCAGTTAAAGGCGATGGAATATATGCTCGGCCTGAAGAAGCGATCGCCACGCGCAGGGAGGACCTTCCTTTTCTATGCTCCCTTCTGGCGCATGCAGGGGAATGTGTTCCGGTGGGTGTTTGGCTCCAAGCTCATGAAGGATCCCATGCACCGCTGGGGCATAAGCTTCGAGCCCCGGGATGAAGAGGCAACGGTAAGTACCCCCCCGCCCATGGAGCGGGGAAAGGCCCTGCTGAGCCGGGTCCTGGACCATACCATTCCTGGATATGGAGGGCTGGAGTTGGGCCTTCACACGATCGGTATCCGCGCCCAGGCCCTTCGCCTTCAAACTTTTAGCCGGGAGCACCTGGAAATGAGGGAATCTTTCCTTCCTCTGGAAGTCTCCCTGGAAAAAGCCCAGGCCGATGAAAAGCGGTTTTCAAATTTGTTTTTCGAGGCTAAAGATTGGATCCCCGAGGTGGTCCTCCATCGCATTGTGGGAAAGTCTTTCTCTGTGATCTACTTTCCCCTTTGGTACGTGGAGTGCCAGCATGAGAGTGGGGGAGAAGTCATCATTATCGATGCAGTTGGCCAACGGCCCATCCAGACCATTCCGGATGGCTCTGATATCCTCAACAAATTAAGAAGAGATGAGAGCCGCAAGTCTTTTAAATTCAGCGAACTTCGGTTCCTGCCTTTTCGCTGCCCGAATTGCGGCTGGGAATTTCCCTTCCGGCCCCTGAGCCGCCTTCATTTTTGCCCCACCTGCCGCCGCCTCTTTCGAGAAGATGGCGGGGATTGGGTGGAGCATCGATACTGGGTAATCCCTGCGCCGGATAAGGCCCCGCTGGAAAAATTGCTCTGGGTTCCTTTCTGGCGCTGCAAGACGGTGCTGGAATCCAACGGAGAACGGCTCGAGAACATGGCGGCACTATATCGGCTGGCTCCTCCTCCGCGGGCCGTCAATACGGAGCGCGAATCGCGGAGGCCGATCTATTTCTACCTACCGGCCACAAAGTTCCGTTACTCCCATCTGATCCATAATCTGGGAAGCAGACTTACCTTCGTCCAGCCCGATATCGAACTTGGTTCCTTTGCGGATGGCTCTCATCCTCTTACCGCAGGGGGAAGCCTGCCCGAGAGGGATGCCCGGGAAATGGGTGTAGTCATCCTGGGCTCCATGATCCCCCAGGGGAGCCGCAAAGCCCGAGCCTGGATTAAGAATTGCCAGGTTGACCTCCAGGATCCACAGATTCTTTATTTTCCTTTCTCCCGGGTGGACCTCTTCTGGAAAGAATTGACCACCGGCATATCCTTTCAGCATAATTCCCTTTCCGAAGACCTTCCGGAGCCTCAGCGCTGATCTTTTCGCACCCCTATCCCCCCCTGACTCTCCACTAAGGGAGCCAGGGGGGATGCCCCTCAAAGAAATTCAAACCCATTCAGCCGCTCCGCCCCACATCGGGCAAGTCTCAAAAAGCTTACAATTTCCTTGACATTTCAATTCACATCGGATAAATCAGGCAATTATTAGGGGATTAAAGTCAGCGTCCTGCCAGTCTTCCTTCGGGAAAAACCATTGGCGATGGGGGCTTCCGATTCGGGGCCTCTCCCTTCCTTCCTTTTTTCAATCGAGGGGGCGATCCGAAGCCGAGTGGGACGCTCGTTTTTTCTTACCCAGAATGAACCCCGATTCTCCCCGGGAGGGCGGGATGAAAAAGACCGCGCTGTTCAAAAAATACATTCTCGAGCCGGAAATCCTGGTCATGCCCGGGGCTCACGACGCTTTGAGCGCCCGGATCATCGAAAAGGCCGGCTTCAAGGCCATGGCTGTAGGCGGTTATCCGGCGACCGCGGCCCTCATGGGGAAACCGGACATCTCCTTCTTGACCCTTCCGGAAATGGTTGACCACCTGGCCCGTTTGACCGATACGGTGGACATTCCGATCCTGGCGGATGGCGACACGGGGCACGGCGGCGTGCTCAACGTGGCCCGCACGGTCCGGGAATTCGAGAGGGCGGGGGCGGCCGGTCTCTTCATCGAAGACCAGGTTTTTCCCAAGCGGTGCGGGCACATGGAAGGCAAACAGGTTGTCGGGCGGGAGGACATGGTGGCCAAAATCAAGGCCGCCCTCGACGCCCGCAAGGATTCGGACCTGGTCATCACGGCGCGGACGGACGCCCTGGCCGTTCTGGGAGTGGATGAAGCCATCGAAAGGGGAAATCTCTACCGGGAGGCGGGGGCCGACGTCATTTTCGTCGAGGCTCCCCGGTCCGTCGAGGAGATGCGCCGCATCAATCGGGAGGTTGACGCTCCCACCCTAGCCAACAACGTGGAAGGGGGAAAAACACCGTTCCTTCCTGCCAAGGATCTGGAAGCAATCGGGTATAACTTGGTCATCTTGCCGGTGTCGGCAACCTACGCCGCCGCCAGGGCGGTGACCGGTCTCATGGAAGAATTGAAGCGCACGGGAACCACAGCAGGGTTCAGCGACCGGATGTGGCAGTTCAGCGAGTTCAGTGAGTTCATCGGGTTGGAGGAATTGCGGCGGCAGGAAAGGCGCTACCTGGATGAAGGGCTGGCCGCCGCATCCGCGCCGAAAGCCGGCCGGAAGAGGGGGGACCGTTGACCCTGGCCGAGAAGATCCTGGCCGCGCACGCGGGCAAGAAATCGGTTCAACCGGGTGAGTTCGTGGATGTGCAGGTGGACCTGGTCATGACCACCGACGCCACGGGCCTGATCTCCGTGCAGCAGTTTCACAAGATGGGGGCCAAGAGAGTCTTCGATCCGCAAAAAGTGGTCCTGGTCATGGACCACTTCGTTCCCTCCCGGGATGTGGAGTCGGCCGAAACGGTCAAGGCGCTGCGGGAGTTCGCCCGGGATCAGGGAGTGCTCTTTTTCGACGTGGGACGGGCGGGGATCGTCCATGTCCTTTTGCCCGAAAAGGGCCTCGTCCTCCCCGGAGAGGTGGCCGTGGGAGGAGACTCCCACACCTGTACCTACGGGGCTCTGGGGGCTTTCGCCACGGGAATGGGTTCCACCGACATCGCCTTTGCTATGGTTTTCGGCTGGACCTGGATGCGGGTTCCGGAGTCCCTTCGCTTGATTTACCACGGCCTCCTGGGTCCCTGGGTGGGGGGCAAGGATCTCATCCTTTATACCATCACCCGAATCGGCGTGGAGGGAGCCAACTACCAGGCTCTGGAGTTCACCGGACAGGCCATCTCGGCCCTGGCCATGGATGACCGCTTTACCATGGCCAACATGGCCATCGAAGCGGGGGCCAAGGCTGGTCTCTTCTCCGTTGACGAGAAGACCCGGGCTTACCTGAAGGACCGGGCCCGAAGGCCCTACTCCGTCCATTCCGCCGACCCCGACGCCCGGTACGCCAGGACGGTGGAATTCGACATCTCCTCCCTGGAGCCGCAAGTGGCCTTTCCCCACTCTCCGGGGAATTCCCGGGGAGTCAGCCAAGCGGACGGGGTTTTGATCGATCAGGCGGTGATCGGGAGCTGCACCAACGGATGGCTGGGAGACCTGAGGGCGGCGGCCCGGGTACTGAAAGGACGGCAGATCCACCCACGGGTGAGGTGCATTGTCGTTCCGGGCTCGCAGGAGATCTACCTCCAGGCCATGAACGAGGGTCTGCTGGAGATATTCGTTCGGGCCGGGGCTGCGGTAAGCACTCCCACCTGCGGTCCCTGTCCGGGGGCGCACATGGGAGCGGTGGGCGCGGGAGAAAGATGCATCTCCACGACCAACCGCAATTTCATCGGCCGCATGGGAAGCCCCAAGGCGGAGATCTACCTGGCCAACCCGGCGGTGGTCGCGGCCAGCGCCGTGGCCGGTCAAATTGTGCATCCGGGAGAGGTGGCGGGAAAATGATCCGGGGGCGGGCGCGCAAATTCGGAAACGACATCGACACCGATGCCATCATCCCGGCCACCTATGCGAATCTGACCGATCCTGCGGAACTGGGCCGGCACTGCATGGAACATATCGACCCAGGTTTTGCGCGGCGTGTCGAAGCGGGAGATATCATCATCGGGGGCAGCAATTTCGGATGCGGCTCGTCGAGGGAGATCGCTCCCTGGGCCATCAAGGGAGCCGGGATCTCGGGGGTCATCGCCAAAAGCTTTGCCCGTATTTTCTACCGCAACGCCATCAATATCGCCCTGCCGCTCCTGGAGTGCCCGGAAGCGGCGGAGGGGACCGAAGAGGGGGACTCGCTGGAAATTGATCTCCTCAAGGGCGAAATCCGGAACCTGAGCCGGGGCAAAGCCTTTCAAGCCGCGCCCTACCCCGATTTCATCCGCGAGCTGGTGGCGGCCGGCGGACTGGTGGAATACGCCCGACGACTCCTGGATCAGGAGGGCGGAGAATCACGAGCACGGGAGAAATCATGGACCCCCTCTGGGTAACGCTCCTCCTTCTTTCCCTGATTTTCTTGGGGGTGGACATCTTCATCGCCCTGGGCGTGGCCGGGAGCGTTGGGCTCCTGTTGTTCCGCGGGCCAGACGCGCTGGCCTTTGTCGCCACTTCCTTTTTCGGCCAGGTCACTACCTTTGAACTCCTGGCCCTTCCCCTCTTCGTTCTCATGGGCCACATCTTGGCCAAGAGTCCCATCGGCGCGGATCTGTACACGGTGGCCACCCGCTGGCTCTCCTGGCTGCCCGGCGGCCTGGCCATCGGCTCGATTGCCGCCTGCACCGTTTTCGGAGCGGTGAGCGGCGTCAGCGTGGCCGGAGTGGCCGCCATCGGTTCCATGGCCGTGCCGGAGATGCTGAAGCGGGGGTATTCCACCAAAATTGCCGCCGGGTCCGTGGTTACCGCCGGCGCCCTGGCCATGCTCATTCCCCCCAGCGTTCCCTTCATCATCTACAGCGCCATCACCGGTGAGTCGGTGGCCAAACTCTTCATCGGGGGGATCGTTCCCGGCCTGGTCCTGGCCTTCATGCTCAGCGCGTATGTTTTCATCCGGGTCCTCATCTCTCCGGAGTTAGCGCCCACCTCTGCGGAGCTGAAATTCACCTGGCGGGAACGCTGGTCCAGCCTGAGAAGAATCTGGCACACGGCGATCCTCATCTTCCTGGTCCTGGGGTCCATCTACCTGGGGGTGGCCACCCCCACGGAGGCGTCAGCGGTGGGGGCCGCGGGGGCCTTCCTCATCGCCGGAGTGGCGTACCGGTCTATGGATTTTAAGAAGTTCGTCCAGATCATCCGGGAGAGCCTGTGGATCAGCGTGGCCATCATGCTCATCATCGGCTGCGCCAAGATCTTCGGCGACTACCTGAACATGGTCCGGGTCCCCGAACAGCTGACCAATTTCTTCATGAGCCTGAACCTTCCCAACATCGTCATGATCCTGGCCATTCAGGCCCTGCTCATCCTGGGAGGGATGTTCGTGGACGCGGCCTCGCTGGTGGTGATTACCACTCCCATCCTTCTTCCCCTGATCAAGGCCATGGGCTACGACCCCCTCTGGTACGGCATCATCCTGGTGATCAACCTGGAGCTGGCCGTGGTCACGCCCCCGGTGGGGCTGAACTTGTACACCCTGCGGAGCTGCTGCCCGGTCCTGACCGTGGAGGAGATTATCAAGAGCAGCATTCCCTTTCTGTTCGTTGAATTGGCCTGTTTGATTCTGTTTTCGGTTTATCCGCCGTTGAGTCTTTGGCTTCCAAGCCTGGTCAAATAAATCGAGGGCCAAAGGGCCCGGAGGAGGTATCCTATGGAAAAGATGACGAGACGCCGGTTTTTGAAGGCCGCGGGGATCTGCGGAGGGTCCGCCTTTCTAGGAGCTGCGGGAGGTTTCAAGGGGACAGCTCAAGCGGCTCCCCCCACCTATACCGGAGTGACCTACCTGACTCCCGCTTACGAAGACCTTTTCCCTCCGGTCGTGGGTTTCGTGAACCAGTTGAAGAAGCATTCCGACCTCTTCAAGATCGACTTTTTCGATTCAGGAACCCTGGTTAAGACCGACGAGCAGACGGCGGCCCTCCGCGCGGGCACCATCCATTTCATGTTCCACACCAGCTCCTACATCACCCGGACTTTCCCCATCCTGGGGATCACCGGCCTGCCCAGCCTGTGCGACCAGTTGTACACCTACGGGGAGAGGCTGGACATGGAAACCCCGCTGTGGAAGCTCATCAACGATGTCCTGGCCAAGGACAACACTTTCATGCTCACCGGCGGAGGAGCAATTCTGGAGCCCGAGTACATCTGGAGCGGGTCCAAGCAGGTGGGCAGTCTGGCCGATCTGAAAGGAAAACGGGTTCGCATCGTTAGTTTCGAGGCCGAGGAAGTGTTGAAGGCTTATGGAGTGGCCGGGGCCCGGATCCCATCTTCCGAACTCTACCTGGCGGTCCAGCGGGGAACCGTGGAAGCGGTGGTGGCCAATATCGGGACGGTCATGGGCCGAAAAATCTACGAGCAGGTCAAACATTGCTTCCGAATTCCCGTGACCGGATTTACCATCTCCATCTTTCTCTTGAAAGACCGGTGGGACAAGCTGCCGGACAAAGACAAGGCGGCTTTCTGGGACGCGGCCAAGTGGTACGAGAAGAATTCGGCCCCGGTAATCAATAAGAAATTTTACCCGGAGAAATACTGGCCGCGGATCGAAAAGGCCGGTATCAAGACCTTCAGACCCACCGACAAAGAACTCAAGGACTTCGAGGAGAAGAGCCAGCCGGTGTGGGCCTGGTGGAAAAAACAGGTGGGCGAAGAGATCGGGCAGAAAGCCATCAACCTCGTTTTGGGACGGACATGAACCAGAGCGAAAAAAAATCATCGGGGTTTGTCGGCCGCTTGAACCAGGGTTTCGGGATCATCGGCCAGGCGGGCCTGGTCTTCATGGTGGCCAGCATCACCTATGACGTGATCCTCCGTTATGTCTTCATCGCCCCCACCCACTGGGCATTGGAAGTGAATACCTTTCTCCTCGCCTTCCTGTGCGTGATTCCGGCGGGTAACGTCCTCCGGGTGGGCAGCCAGATTCGCATCACCTTCCTCTACGATCGCCTTACGCCTGCCGTGAAGGCCCGCCTGGACATCCTGCGGGCCGCGGCAGGCCTCTTCTTTTGCACCATCATGATCTGGAAGGGTTGGGACATGGCCTGGAAGGCCTGGCTGCACAACGACCGCATGTCCACCTCCCTGGGAACCCCGATGGCGATCCCCTATCTTTTTCTGCCCCTAGGCTTTTTGCTTCTGGCCCTTCAATATCTTTCCGAGGTGACGAGTATTTTGAGAAAATCCCCTGCCGCCCCCGCGGTGCAGCCTCCTTCCGGAAAGCAGCCTGAAGTGGAACAGCAGATTTAGCCCTCCCCCCGACTTCTTGTTTTAGGGCCGGATGAAAAACTCATAAGCATGAGCCCTCCCCGGACCGGATAAGGGGAGGAGACTTGCTTTCCTTTGGCAGGCGCACCCCGTTCCTCATCGTGAAAGACCTGAACCCGGATTCTCAAACCGACCGAAAGAATCAAGCCCAGTTCCCCTCAAACGATTCGATCCCCCAAAGTGCCCTGGCCTCCTTGCGCCTCGGGCCGGCCTTCGGCTCCCAGGGAGCGCGTCCGACTTTGTTTAATCCCGAGTCGTAAGACTCACCGGGCAAATCCTTCAGGTCCCGGTCACCGACCCTGTGACCAGACCGCTCAGGAGATGGCGGCGGAAACAATAGTAGTTGAATGGCCTAGGTTTTTCTTTGCCTTCTCCTCCCTCCCTTTGCCCATTACGGGACTTCTTCACTACTGCGAGTTGGTCCGCCCCTGTGCCCCGCATCGGTACTCTCACCCTTGTGGGTCCTCCACTTGGGTTTCTGCCTTATCATCGGGACGACAGGTTCCCACGTTCCCCTTGTCCGCTCTCCTTTTTTCCCCCTGGCATTTTTTTCATCCCTGACGAGGATTGATAATCATCTCTATTGCCATCCTATTGCCAAATTTTCTCTTGACAAAAAATATCCCTTTTAGTAGGGTAAAGGCACATAAAACGTGTGATAAATCAATCCCTTACGGAAAGGAGGTGAAGAGTCGCTTATACAAAAAGGCTCGTTTAGAATAATCCATCAAGAAGGAGGGATAGGACATGAAGAAGAGAAGATTTATCATTTTGGGATTCATCCTGGTTTTTATTTTTACAGGAACTGCCTTCGGACAAAAGGGGAAAAAAGCCTATGAAACGATTCAATGGAATAAACCCACCCCCATCGGCCAGAGGATAGGCGGGCAGACGTATGTGCTCCCGGAAGGATGGAAGGAAGCCATTAAGGGTGTTTCCAAGATCAAAGTTTCCAATTTTGGCGCTTTGCAACATGATCCGGCTACAGTCGAAAACGCCAAGAGGTTTGGAGCATTGACTGGCGTCAAAGTCGAACTTCTTGCCTGGGCCGAACCTCCGATCGTTGCCAAAACCGTATCACTCTTTGCCGCAAAAAGCAGCGCCGTCGATGTCCTTTGTTATGACCATCCCACCACGTACATGCAGATGGTCGCTGGTGGGTGGCTTCACCCGATTGATGCCATCTGGAATGACCCTGGCGTCTGGAAGCTTTACGCCCCTCCCACAAAGAAAGGTCTGACTGCTCCGGATGGCCACTTTTATGGGTCCATCGGGCAGACAAAGACGATGATGCTCTTCTATCGGCCTTCCATCGTGCCTAAGCCGCCGGAGACGTGGGTCGAATTGCAGGAGATCGCCAAGAAAGTGACCACGGACAAGGTCTGGGGCTTTGTCTATCCCGCGGGTGGAGAGATGGATATCATCTACCCCCTGAGAGATATGATCTATTCTCAGGGCGGAAGAATGGTGGACCTGAAGAAACAGAGGATTGTCGTCAACTCTCCCGAAGGCAAGAATGCCTGGAAGATGTTAGCTGACATGGTTCTGACAGATAAATCAGCTTCCACAGCCGTTCTCGAGTATTCCTGGATGGGAGCCTCCGATATGTTCGCCATGGGCAAAGCGGCCATGGTGATGACCCACACGGTGGATGCCAACCGGTTCCAGGACCCGCAAAAAGCTCCCAACATCCAGAAGGACTGGGGGGTTGCCCCACCGCCGAAATGGGACAAGACAAAGCCAGATGAGTACCACGCCTCTTATTTTGATATCGATGGGTACATGATCAACAAATTCATCAACGATAAGCAGAAGGCGGCGGCCATGCTATTCCTCGACTTTATGAGGAGCTACGAAGCGAGCTATCGAGAACTCATTGACGAGGGAAACGAGGCCGCGGTCATATCGGTTTATGACCACCCGAGCGCCAAGAAGATCCCTGTCCCGGAAGCAAGGAAAGCAGCGATGAGCCGGGCCGTGCTGGAGACCTTCCCACCCGCCGGAAGATCGCTGACCGACCTCATCAAGGAATTCTTTGCCAACGTGATCACCAAGAAAATGGAACCCATGGATGCTTTGGAGAAGTGCCAAAAGACCCTTGATGATTACGCTGTTCCTGAATAGTCTTCCCGCCGGCCCTCGCGTTCCCGCCCTGAGCCATCGTCAGGGCGGGAGCACCAAATTTTTTCAACTCGGAATAGGAGTAGGATGAAGCTCTCCAATTCCAGGTACGGCTTCCTTTTGAACCTTCCGGGCCTTTTGCTGGTCATTCTTTGGGTGTTCCTGCCCGCGCTGCTTCTTTTCCTGGCAAGTTTTTTCCGGTACGATAACATTCGGCCCATTGTTTTCAATGGATTGGAAAACTATCAGCACCTGTTTCGAGATCGCCTTTTTTGGATCGGCATAGAAAAAATCACCGTCTTTTGCATCGGCACAACGGTCTTAACCTCTTTGGGCGGACTTGTGCTTGCCTTGGTCCTTAGCGCAATCGTCCGGGGAGGGGGGCTTTTCCGGTCCCTCATGATCGTCCCTTGGGCAGTGCCCGCGGTGGTCTCGGGGATCATTTGGAAGTGGATGTTCAGTCCCGACTTCGGGGTCATCAGCGACCTCCTCATGAAAGTCGGTTTGATTCAGACTCCTTTGAGTATTTATAGTACCCCGAGTCTGGCGATGGTGGGGGTCATCATAGCGGACAGTTGGACACGCATCCCCTTTATGGGGATCATCCTGCTTGCCGCCCTCCTGAGCATTCCCGGGGAGATTCATGAAGCGGCAAGAGTTGATGGAGCGGGGGTGGTGAATCGATTTCTTTATGTTACCTTACCCTTGATCAAGGGACCGCTTTTAGTGGGACTTTTGATTACCACCATCTTTTCCTTCCGGACGATCGACATCATCATCCCCTTGACCGCAGGAGGACCGGGAAGAGCCACGTATGTGCTTGGCTACTATATTTGGGACCAAATCGTCAAAAGCCTGAACTTTGGAGTCGCTGCCGCGGCCAGCGTCATCCTGTTTTTCATGACGGCAGCGATCGCCCTCATTTTCGTTTACCACCTGAGGAAATAAAGGCGGGATTCCATGTTTGATAGGTTTATTGAAAGTCGAACCTTGGTATATGCCTTAGCCATCATTCTTCTGTCGCTGATGATGATGCCCGTCTACTGGACAGTCGTCACGGCCTTCAAGCCCGATGTCGAAACCTATGTTTTCCCGCCCGTTTATTTTCCGAAGAACCCTACGCTCATACCCTTTCAGCTCCTGTTTGAATCCTATCCCTTTGGGGATTACCTGAGGAACTCCATCATCGTCGCCGGGGCAACAACGATTCTCGTAACTTTCACCGGTATGTTGGCTGCCTATGGAATAAGCCAGTATCCGTTCCGGGGAGGCAATTGGACGATTTATTTCCTTTTGATCACCCGCATCATACCCCCCCTGTCCTTGCTTCTTCCTTTTTATCTCTTGGTCAGCTGGTTGGGATTGGTGGACAACCTGCTCAGTATGATCATTGCCAACATCTACCTGACCTACCCGTTTGCCGTCCTGATCATGAAATCTTTTTTTGATGCTTTTCCGAGGGAACTGATCGACTCGGCTATCGTTGACGGGTGCTCCCGGACCGGTGCTTTGCTGAGAATTGTGCTGCCCGTGGGGGCTCCCGGAATAGCCTCCGCGGCAATCATCACCTTTCTTTGGACCTGGAATGAGTTCATCTATGCCTTCGTTTTCACCTCCACCTCCCAATCGCAGCCGCTCACCGTCGGTTGTTTTGATGCCATTGGAGATGTCTTTGTAAACTGGAACCAAATGTGTGCGGGGGCGCTTATTGCCGCGCTGCCAGGTATCATATTTGTCTTCATAGCCCAAAAATACCTGATCCGAGGTTTAACCGCAGGGGCTGTGAAGTTTTGAACTCCTTCCACCCCAAGAGCGAAATCGCAACTCTGCATGGAAGCGTTTCTTCCCCAGATGACCTCGTGCGAGAGTGGCGGACCTGCCAGACGCAACGGACTCGAAAGGCAAAACAGGAGACAAGGACATCTTAGCTTTGGATTGGTTTAAAATAACCGTAACGATAAGAAAGTCTACGGAAACTTTTCACTATTGGCGGCTTCTGAAGATCCCTTTTCATAAAATCCTCCAGAAGGATATATTCCAAGGGTCTTACTTTAAGGCGGGTTAATCTGGTTGATTTTAGCAGGGTGGAGAGGTTTGTCAAGAGCGGTTTTTGCCTTGCCGGGGGGGGTCTAATCTCCGACTCAGGGTTATAGGGGGACACAACATCTTGCGGGTGGCACCAATCCGCTAAACCTTGCGAGTACGTGCCACTTTCCGTACTTGGCCAAAATTCCAGGAATGAAAAGTATATCACAACCGCTATAACCGATTAAAATCTACACCATCTCCCCAAATTTGTCACCCGATTAATGCATTGGCACGGGTATGTATACCTGCGGCCGAGGAACTGAACGGCGCGGGACCATCCTGTGAGATTGCCGCGTCGCTTCGCGCCTCGCAATGACTACCTTTCTAATTCGTTCACTATAGATTGAGGGTTGTGGGTAAGAATATTTCAATCTAAAATCTAAAATAGCATTGCTCAATCTACAATCCACAATTAAAAAAGGGGGTACACCATGGCTTACGACTACAAATTTGTTCGCGGGGAAAAGGGTAAGGGGGTCTTGAAGATCACCCTGAACCAGCCCGATACCCTGAATGCCCTGACCCCGGACCTGGAGCGGGAGCTTCACGCCGCCTTTCAGGAAGGCGACAATGATCCTGAGGTTTTCTGCATGGTGATCTGCGGCGCCGGGCGGGCTTTTTCCTCCGGCTACGCCATGGGGGCGGTTCCCGGCAGAAAGGGAAGCCTCACGGATCCGGCCATCTACGGCAGCATCGGAGAGTTCCTGGGAGTGGTCCAGGTCCACGATTACGAAAATGTCCAGCACCGCCAGCTCGACCTCTGGCGGCTGAAAAAGCCGGTGATCGCCGCCGTTCACGGCTACTGCATGGGCGGGGGCCTGTGGCTGGCCATGGCCTGCGATATGTGCTACTGCTCGGACGACGCCGTCTTCGGTCAGCCGGAAGTCAGGCACAACGCCAACAGCACTTTCTTGATCCCGGCCCTGGCCGGCTGGCATCGGGCCGCCCGTTACTTATACACCGGGGAC
>Ga0315279_10004797_pt1 | contig 17960 bp, 17 predicted proteins | sample YL17G06_20_MG_FD_203694 | JGI IMG/M metagenome (GOLD analysis project Ga0315279, IMG submission 203694) | Sediment microbial communities from Yellowstone Lake, YNP, Wyoming, USA - YL17G06_20 | ecosystem: Environmental > Aquatic > Freshwater > Lake > Sediment | place: USA: Wyoming | collected... | reverse complement strand
GTGTGAGCGTCGCGTCGAGAACGATAGGTTCCTTCTGACCCTCCTCGTTAAGCTTCTTCGCCATCTCAGTGACCTTGTCAGGGTCATACCGATTCAGGAGTTGCTGAGTCTGCAGGCCAGGCTTGATGTTTTGAAGCGGAACGTCATATGTCCTCATAGCCTACACCTCCAAAGCGAAACGGACCACCATATACATATGAGGATTTCATCGGCCTCCGTATAGGCGAGTTGTGTGCTAGTTCCTTGGTGCGCCACAAATCACAAATCAACTGTTCAAATTCGGACGGCCGCACCAAGGTACCGGGGATATAGGTAAGAACGCTGTTTGGCTCCGGACGTGGCACTTGAGAAATGGACGTGTAACTGTAACGTGTAAATCCGGCAGTATCACGTGTAAGCCCGTAAACAGTTTCTGAAGCGAATTAGTTCACTGAATTAGCAGTCGTAAACATTGAACAGATTCGTATTTGTTCTCATAGCATTCCATGTACGGAACGTGAAAGCCCACGTGTAAGCGAGCGTGAGGCGTAGAGGCATGAATGGTCAGATGTATGAGTGAGTGCCGACTAACACTGGCAAAGAAGGAGCGCCAACGGTCATGGGGTTCGGCATCGATATGATATTGCGCAAGGAGATGGAAGCTAGAGAGAAACTGGGGGAAGCTCTGTACTTCTTGGAACAAATCAAGAAGCTGGAAGATCAGGGCAGATCCCATACTTTCAGCGAAGATGAGTTCAGAAAGAGAAACCTTGCTCTAAGGGCAAATCTCAGCGCTTTCATCCTCGCATGGCACAGCATACCCGAAATCATGCTTTATGACTTCGCCGAGACGTTCAAGCTACCCTTCACTCGTAACGATAGAATGATGGACTTCGATTTTGCGCTCGCCGCCTTGAGCAATCCGAATCGCGACGATGCGTTGGACCTGCTAGCGTGGCGGACCAAAGAGACCAAGGAACTGAGGAAAAAACACAACAGGTTGGCCGGTATGAGAGACGTAGTGACTCATAGAGGCATTATCCGAACTGAACGTGGAGAACAAGTGGTTGAGACGGATATGCCTGTCAATACAACAGGAGTGAGCGCAATTATCTCCGGCTGGTATCCGGGCGTGACAGCCGGCTCCATTCCCGGACAAGTCACGGAGGCAGGAGTTCGCCCACTCGGCCCAGTGAAAGATGACTACGTGAAAGAACCCTATGTGTACGGAGTCATGAAGCCTGTCGTTCTAGCCAAAGAAGAACAGAAGAAAGAGAACGCTGAATCTTTGACCTATTTGACAGGCGATCCGGACAAAATTCCAATATCGGATAGATGTGAAAGCGCCTACAATGATGTGAAGAAATTCGTTGACGAAGCATGGAAACGAACGACTGCAAGTGTGTGAGACGTGAGTGGTTTCTGAAAAAGACTTAGCGCAGCGCACAAGCCGCACCCTCAACATGTCTTGGTCTTCCCAAGGATTCACGCTGCTATTCGCGGGGAAGGCAATCCCTTATTTCTTGGCTCTCGAAACGAGTTCCGGGTGAGCTTGATGGTCTCCACCGACATGGTGGTTCAAGCTAGTGCAGCACTCATTGCCGCAGTTGCATTTCTGGTGAGTGTTCGTCAAACCCTGAATCCCCCGGTCAGTAGTAGATTCGTCAAAGCCGCCGCGGGTACGATGGTTCTGTTCGCTGTGACAATCGGCGTAACCGTGTTTGAAGACCTCATTCCTGTCGAGTGGCATTTCGAGAAGAGAGCAACGTGGGCTTTCTTTGTTGCTGGTTTGTTCGCTCTCGTTCTCTTGGTCTATCGCCTGACCAGAGAGATCAACGGAACAAAGAACAAAGGACTGCTCACAAAATCCGTTGGTCACAAAGAGCAGCAACAAAGCCAGAAGCCAACACCCGAGCAACGCGGCGACAATGCAACTGATACAGAGAAGGAGAGACTCAGAGCAACGCTCGTCCTCGGTCTAATGGCAGTGATCATTGCGTTGAAAGTCTTCCAGCCTTCAGCCTCGGCATTAGGATGGGTGCCGACGACCTTTAGTGTGCTGCTTCTATACTGGGGCGTCTACGCAGGAGCTACAGCCTACGGAATCTTCGGGGATTTCTCTGACGTTTGGAGCCGAAGGCTGGTCGAATTTGGACACTTGTCGTTCAAGTTCGCTCTCATCGTCACAACAGCCATCCTATTCGCAGTTTACTTTGAGTGGTCTGGGATCTTGCGCGTGCCAGGATGGAGTCTCTCAGTAGCTGGGGTTCTCTCAGCATTATTCTACTCTGTGGGCGAAGCACGTGAACTGCTGCGGCAGAGCAACCGCATGTGCTATATCAGAAAGAGACTCAGATTGTGGATCGAGCTCGGCATTCTAGTCGCTTTGCTGTTTCTGGCGGATTCCATTGCTCGCGCCGGAGCCATGTGAAGACGCTTAGATAGCCGACTATCGACTGGCTCTCCTGCACGTCGAGAAGGCTCTAGGTTAGCACGAAACCTGCGGCTTTGAGCTCCTTGATGATTTCATAACCTAGGCTGGCAATGGTCCCCGAAAGTTCCTTGTAGAGCACTCCAGAGACATCGGTCGGCAGGCTCACGCCAGGTTTGTGGAGGCAGCAGACTCTACTACGGCCGAGTCTTCCGACGAAGTAGCCGAACTCAAAGATTACGTTCTGTCTTACTCGGTGCTCTTTGGCCCGTTTCTTATCGGGCTTATCATCATCAGATGTCGAGTAGACGACATCGTCCGGAGTAAGCAGAATGAACGCGTATGAGACATCGCTGTACTTCTCAAACTTCTCTGTGATCGTTCGACCTTCGTCAGGTTTCCGATGAAGTACAATTGGTTCTAAGCCCTGTTCTTTGAGGAAAAGTTCGAGTTCTTGTTTCGTGGCGTCGTCGTGTCCATGTACCACAAAAACCCTCTTGCTCATTTTGGCTCCCTGTGTCTGTAGACCGGATCGTGCGCTGCCCGGTGGAGCTAGGATCAGTGAGTCGGTAACGTCTTCCCCTCTTTTCGCCACATACCATTCATCGGATATTGCGACGATGACGCTGCTTTGGGCTCGTTCGGCCCTGATAATGGGTAGAATCTTGGACGAATGGTCTTGAGTTCTAGTGATCTTTATCTGTTTCAAGTCATCTGTCGGGATCGTTGTTCCACGAATTACAATCGGGTTCCCATTCTCATATTGTTGCAGAACCCTCTTCCTAAGCTGATCCTGACTCAGGTCAAGTGCAACAATATCGTGAGACGGTTCCGACTTGCGAGTAATCCGAACGTGGTAGTAGTACATCCCATTCTTCCCCAACGTCTTCTGAAAATAGCAACCAGCATCTTGCCGAAGACGGGTATACCAATCAGCTCCAACGGGATTTGTGTCTTTGGGCGTCTTTCAAGAACCCTCGTCATACCGTTCGCGTTTCCACGTGTAACCGGTAGACCAATACGACGCGTTCACTAGAAGTTAGCAGGACGTCAACACCACGTTAACGAGGTGATAACGTGATATGACTAGGTTGATAGCGACTCGTATCAGCGATGAGCAGTACTCGAAGATAATGGGGAAATGTTCTGGTCTAGGCTGCTCTGTCTATGACTATCTGAAGATGCTTGTCGAAACCGACATTGCTCATGCTGAGAAGGCTACACATGACGAGAAGAAGCAGGCTGACAGAGAATTTGATGAAACACTCGGAAGAATCAGGCAGCAGTTAGAAGCCTCACTCGGTAGTGCGGAATCCAAAAGCGAGCGCAGCTGAAGTCAGGTACGAAGCTGCCGATACTCAACGTACGTTTCATCGTCGATGCCAAGAACCTCGGTCTCTTCCAGCATGTTTGATTCTTTTCCAATGTAGCATATTGAATCCGCGCGAAGGTGCCGGCGACGCATTGTGCCGTTGCGATGCCCGTTCTCGAATTTGCTTTCAGGATGATCGATGTACTCCTCGACTGTCCTGTCCAGGGTCTTCCAGCACAACTCCGTGTTCTCCTCATACAGTTTCCCTGTATTCGCGTCAATGAATCGTTGGTATGGAGCGAGACCGTACTCTCGTGTGAACGGAGTCAGCGGGACAACAGGCTTCCCCCTCGCACCCATCATGGTTGCTGAACCCACCAGGGCGAAGCTGTAAGGTTTAATCTGCTTGACAAGCGGCTTGCCCTTGTTGAGGGCATTGACTCTCCGGAGCAGGCTGGGCTTGGTCAACGCAAACTTCGATATGGCATGCTCGTTTGCGTAATGTTCTAGCAGCTGCTCCTTCGAGATCTTTCCCAATGCATAGCGAAGTATGTTCGTCCACAGTTGCTTCTCCCACCCGCTTTCCTTCTCGTGCATGAGACGTCCGAGCCCATGAGATGACCATTTGATAGGGGCAGGGTCGCCTTTCTCGTCAATGTAGTAGAGAACGTAGCGCTTGGCCGAAATTCCGTAGAACCACAGTTCTCTCAGCTCATGGCGTTCATCGTAGTTCTCATCTTCGAGTTTCAGGAATGGTTCCCCGGCCATCGGATTGAGAGGCTCAAAGTATTCCTGTAGTTTGTTCCAGTGAAACGGCGAGACCGCCATGCTGTCCGTATCACAGAAAGCATAGTAGCCGCCATGTTGGCAAAGCCAAGCCTCCGCCATAGCGAGCAACAGGCGAGCTCCTGAGGTGAGCATGGTCGAAATGAAGGGATGGAAGAATCGACCGAACTTCTCCTTCTTTGACACCTTGCATTTGAAATGCTCCAAACCGTAAACGTCAACTTCGCACTTGCTGTCTTCCGCGTTGATTTCGATGAAGATGCCGTATGAGGCCGCATTTGCGATGATCTTCAACACATTCTGAACTGTGTCAAGTCGTTGGTGTTCTGGCGATCCTGTTGGATGTTGGTCTCTTTCCTTCTTTGTCTTCTCTCTCAACTCACGAAACTTGAGGAACAGGTCCTCATCTGGGTTTACGATCAATTCTCCAAATATCTGGATTGGCACGAGCCCAGTTTGCTTGCCTTGAGGAACGGACTTTACGGCTCTGAGGATTTTCGGCGATTTGCCTGTTAGAAGCTTCGAAGCTAGAACATCCGCTAGCGTGAACCACAATGGCTCTGGCGAGGTCAGGTGATTGATGCCAATGTTGTACACGCGCTTGTCTCCATACGGTGCCCGAGCTGGTATAGTATCGTCGTCGGGTTGAATCTGAACAATGGCCGCCATCTGCTGCCAGGCAGCTGGGTCTCTCAGAGTCTGCAAATCCGTCTTCTCAACTAGGCGTCGAATCTCCTTTGTTGCGTCGACGCATTCTATCCTTTCAGCCGTAAGGAAAGGCCACAGGCCCATCAACGAGAATAGGGAAGGGTACATGCTGCTGAAGTCCATATAGCGAACTTTCACAGGCTTCTTTCGTATTCGAACCTCTGACCGTCCACCGCAGTACGTGGTCATAACGTAGCCTAGGACCTCAGGAGGAAAGTCGGGGTTCTGCTCTAGGAATGGCTTGACGCCCATTTGCTTCAAGTACTGCTTACCGATGCTTGCCGGCGAGTAGACCTTCTCAGGCGGCTTCGTTAGGTGAAAGGAATCATAGCGTTCGATCATCTTGACGTAGAGATCATGAGCAGCAAGTATATCGTTGATGTTGTAGTCTATTGATTCTGAGGTGATCTTTCCGTATTCCTCTATCTCGGTTTTCTGATGATCTGTCTGGAAGAGTATGCACGCTTGTTCAAGTGTCAACTTCTCATTGGTTAGAGCGAAGCCGAGAGTGCGCAAGTCGAGGAAGCGCCCTCTGTAATGCTGCCGCGAGTGGCGTTGGTTACGCCGAGGAGGGGAAGCGAACTCGATGAAGGCTTTGGTTGAGTCAAGCGACTTAACGCGAATTGGGGGTCGAAAACGATTCTTGGATAGGTTGAATAGGAAACCGCCCCTCCAACTCTTCCTTCCGACCCCCCATGCCCAAGCTAGACGAGGGACGTCAAAAGGCAGGTTGAAACCCACCAGTCTTGCATGTCCATCGTACACGTAGGGATACAGCACTTCATCGATGAAACGACTGAGCGGTACCAGTTCCGCCTTCACGTCTTCAATCGAGAGCTTCTTCATTTGGTTTCTCAGGACCATGAGGTCTCGTTCTGGTAGCGAGTCAGCGTGGAATACAATTTTGCGATGTAGTCTTCCATCGATCCAGATGCCGCATGAGCCAAACAGGAGATTCTGGTAGGCGTCAGCGGTGGTCTCTGTGTCCATCACCAAAACGATATCCGGATCAGTGCTTGTTGCTCCATTCTGCCGGCTGAAGTTCAGACTCTGCGCATCTTTGTGAGTGACGTATGCTCGGAGAACGATCTCAATTGGTTCAGGTCTCCGTTCGTTGTCTACTCGGATTGTGAGTCACCTCTCTCTGGCGTTGTTGCGGATGTGCCAGCCTTGAGAGCGAAACTTCCTTGCCAAACTCAGAAAGCAAGGCCGGCCAGATTTCTGGTAGAGAAGATCAAAGAAGTCTGCCCATCCGAACAAGTATGACGAGAGACGGTGAGCCACGTCTCTTTTTGGAACTAGCCAATCCTTCTGGTGGTCGCTTAGATGTTCATGACATTTGCGACAGACCGTTGTGGAATCTGGAAAGTTCATCTTTCCCGCAACATGGTGTTCCTCAAGCTCCGAAGCATCCTGTGTAACTTTGGCAATTTCGCAGACTACGCAACGATCGCTGTGGATACATTGCTCCGCATCTTTGAACAGCTTGGCAAAATCAAAGCCATCCGGTTCGCCTGACCGACCAGCCTCCAGCGCCAGCCTCAGCGCTAGAAGCACTCGGTCATTCTCCATTAGCTCACCACCGGTAGATTTCGAAGAACTCCGGAGTCGGCTCACGCTGCTTAATCGCAAAGACAGTCTTCGCGTCAGTTTCGAGCGTGTGCGTTCGACCCTTGCTGTCTTTGAATCGTTTCCTCCGCAGCTCTTTCAGAAAGCGACTTCTTCCTGTCTCTAGGAAGTGTTTCATTCGGTTGTGATACTCGCCGATCAGCGAGGCAATTCTGGAATCCGTGACTTCGACTATGACTTTGCGTCCTTTCTCGTAGATTATCAGATTTCTGGGCATGTGATCGAATGTCTTTGCCTTCCATCGACCTCGAACCCTACGGAAGGCATTCGTGTTTCGGCGAACGACGTTGGGTTCAAGTCCAACTCGCCCTGATGCTTGTCGTAAGGTGAGCTTCTCGCGTCGAACCAACGCTAATGCTTCAAGTGACTTCGCTCGGACACGACGCTTCCTTGGCGTAAGTTCGGTTGCGCTTCGTTTCCAGATCGGTCTCGCGTATCGCCGTTTTGATCTGACTTGCTCCCGTTTGTCTCGACGCTTCCGAACCAAAGGCTAGATCCTTCCCTGATGCCTGTGAAGCTGTGCAGGTGTCCATTGGCCACCCCAGAGACGTCGATTCTCTTCGTTTCTAGAGCTGTGGCAGGTCTTCCCATTTGGTCGTCGGCCTGGGCATCTGCATGGGTAGTACGAACCTTTGAAGTCCCATACATGCCCGCACTTCAGACACGTTATCCGTTTTGGCGAGACAGAGTCCATGTCGCTCGTTCCTCTGAGAGTTCCGGACGCCACGTGGAGAAGTTTAAGTGTAACTCATGCTGTACAGTATACTGGCGGATGCACACATACTATTCACCTAGCCGCTCAAGAGATGAACACCATGAATGAGAAGGCGTTAGCCAAGATTCCAGCTTTCAACGGACAGAAGGCCAAGAACAGTAGAAAGGTAATCAAACTGCTCGCTGACAAGGGTCCTCAGATCAAGTACGAAATATGGGATAGGATGAAGCCAATTCCGTACGCTACGGTCAGTCGCAGAATTGATGACTTGGTCAAGAGAGGATACCTAGGCGTAGCCACTACTACCCGAACGAAGACGCACTACAACCCGAATGCATCAAAGGTATATGGCCTCACTTGGAAAGGTCTGATAGCCGGACTATTGCTCCGACCAACGAAAGACATCGGCCGGATAATGAAAGCCAATCCTTTGCTGGATTTCGACCACAAGGACAGACTCCTCGGAATAATCGAAGCCATCTACACCCCTCAGGAAATCAACGAAACGTCAGAGAAGGTAGCATCAGCCATCATTGAACACTTACCATCCGACATTGAAAGCATTCCTTCAGCAGACCTTGGAATCTATGCGTTCCCGACAATCCTTTCAATGGGCAAAGAATTGCCTTTCGACAAGATAGAGAAGAACAAGGAGAAACTGCTAGAGATCCCAATAATCAAAGATACTTTCCTTAGAATAGTGGATCATTCCGAAAAAGAACTGCGGCGTAACTTGGAATCAATCGAACTGATCCGTAAGTTACTCACCCAAGGAGAGGGAGGCGGAAGCATAGAATGAATGCGCTATACCTATCGGGGTTCGGAATCTCATTGAGTGTGGAGAGGGCTCGGCTCATTGTTCGAAGTGGTTTCTCCGATCCGGAGTTTGAACCTGAAAGGTTTGAGATCCAGCCTCGAAAAGCGCATTTTGATTCTGTGATCATTGATGGGCATTCTGGGACAATTACTCTGGATGCGATCAAGTGGCTAATGCGACACAATATTCCGATCTTTATCCTTGACTACGATGGGACTATGCTCTCTTCCACGCTGCCACGTGAGCCTGTGAATGGGCCACTCAAGATCGCTCAGGTTGAAGCCTACAGAGATCGCGAAAAGCGATTCTGCATAGCGAAGAAGCTAGTCGAAGCCAAAGCCCAACGTACCTTGGACGTCATGAAATGGCTTGCCGCAAGATACGGTGAACTTGCGTCTCACGTTCAATCTGATCTCACGAATGAATTGGAGCGCCTAGATCAGTCTCAGACCTTGCCGCGTTTGTTGATGGTTGAAGGGCGAATCGCTGACATCTACTGGCGATACCTGAAGCAAGTCCTGACCGACAAGTTCGGATTCACGTCACGCATGCATGAGACGCATCAGATGAACGCCTCCGATCCGGTCAATGCTCTGCTCAACTACGGATACGCTATTCTGGAATCGCAATGTAGGAAAGCATTGAACAGCGTTGGCCTAGAACCAACAGTCGGCTTCCTGCATGAGGCTAGGCAAACCAAGTATCCACTAGTCTACGATTTACAGGAACCATATCGCTGGCTCGTTGATACGACCGTGATCTCATGCTTGGAGAGCGGCTGGTTTGGAAAGAAGGATTTCTACAGAATGGACAACTACGTTCTAAGACTCAGACCCGAAGCGGTGAGGAAGTTCATTGACGCTCTGCGAATCAAATTCAATTCACCTGTCCGATACAAAGGCAGATCCTACAGTTGGGATACGGTGATCAGGGTAAAAGCCCAAGAACTGGCAAACTACATCCTCGGCAAGCGAGCTGAAGTAGACTTCGACGAACCTACACCCGAGTTGAACAGGATCGACTCTGTAGCAGTTAGGAAAATAATCCTTTCGTTGAAAACATCCGACGCGAGGAAGCGCGGCCTCGCCAAGAGCACTCTCCACTACCTACGCGAGAACACAAGAAGCGAACGCCCTTTCATGGTCTACGGGAAAGTTCGCAAGAAGCTTGAGCGCGAACCCGCGTTGTTCACCTGAACCTGCTGGCAGCCGGTAGTGGAGCCCAGGGCAGCTGTGGGGGGGAGTTGGACCCATAGCCTGAAATCAATACGTGGGCATACTAGTCTCAAGGCTTTCTGGGATTCACTGCTTTCCGGTTTGGATTTCATAGCGTTCTGTGGATCCAGGAGCGCCGGGGAGGGCGCGATGACAGCAAGTACCCAAGACGAGAAAGGAGAGATTGGAATGAAGCCATTGTATCTGAAAGGTAAGGAAGGAATCAAGGCTCTGGTGTGCTACGTTCCAGGCGGCTTTTACTGGGGCGCTTACGGCCGAATCACAGGCCCTGACAGTGGGTGGGTTGACGCGAGAGACCTGACGTTCTGCAAAAGAATCAACAACGAAATGGGATTCGGCGTCTATTGTCGTGGGTATGACGTCAGAGGCACTTTTGATGCACGGCTGCGCTTCTACAAGCCCTATAACTGGATTCGGAACATCTACACCTTCGCTCAAGAGAACGGATACGAAAACTTGCATCTTGTCGGATTCAGCGGAGGAGGATCACTCGCCTCAAGTCAACTCCTCTACTACCCGGACCAGATGGTGCGGAGCCTAGTTGTCATAAGCGGTCCGGTGGCGAATAGTCCCAAGGCGGTTCATGTAAATGCAGCCTACTACGCAGATCAGATTACGACAAGAACCCTGCTGGTATATGGGAATGATGACGGATACAGATCTCACGCAGATGTCTGGAGACGAAACAATCCGTCCGCTGATTTGAGGAAGTATGATGGCGGTCACGACTTTCAACCCCGACTTGATTGGCTCGTCATGCAAGTGACCAACTGGCTGAAGAGATGTGAGGCGGCTCGCCTTTTCATCAGAAAACGCAGACGAAAACGCAAGAGACTTGAATGGTTGAAATTGGCGTGAGAATAGGGCGAGCAACCAACCCAGTAGGCGCATGGCAGGAGTCAGTATGTGTGACCGCCCTTGAGCAATGAAGAGCCGAAGCGTATCTTCCCAATTCTCAGTGGCGTTTCGTTACTCGTCTTATCCTCGTTCTCTTTGCCTCTTTCACGCCTGTTTGTACGGCGACTCCTGAAGTTGTGGGGCCATATATAGCCAGCCCAGAGCGTACCCCAGTCAGTCCTTGGGAAAACGTCACGATAATGATCGATGTCACCGACTACGCTTTGGGAGTTCGGAACATTACCCTGTTGTATTCTACAGATCTAGTGATTCCCTAGCTTGTCCGTGATTTCGGACCAAGTTGACGTTTCGATTCTCCGCCCATTCCGCAGGTCAACCAGACACTCGGTCATCCCTCTGAGGCAGGTGTCATCCTCACTCACAAACAAGACTTGTCTATCAATGAGATGATTCAGGCTGATAGATTTCCTTAGTGCGAGGACATACTTCCTGTCGAATTTGTCCATTTGTTTCATTCTTCTCTCGAGATTTCGGTCCAGGCTTTGAGAATCATTGATCAAATATACCATTAGGTGAATGGTTCCTCTAGATGATTGGACACGACGTTGGCTCCAGCCTTTGTCGAATAGAATCTCAAGAGCACGGTACAGCGGGCCGTTATCCGTCTTATAAAAGCCTGACTTGTAGTCGCATAGGATATTCTTGGATGCAAGGATTGTGACACTCTTACCACTGATATTTCGTGGTGCATGTCGTAAGCTTGAACGGAGCCAGGTTATGATCCTCTCTGCCACGTTGCCTTCGGCAGTTTCGAGTATCTTTATCATCACGTCGGCGTCAAGGATCAGGAGAATATTGCCTCTGCAAATCATCGTCCAGATACCATGCCGCTGTAATCGTGTGTTAGAGCATCCACAGCTTCATCGAACAGGGGTTGCTCAGCTTCTCCCGTGCGTGAGATGGGGAGCGAACGCACTCTCGTGAACCTCCGTGGTTCTCGCTCGAAGTAGTGCAAGCTCACCTGTGAATTCTTCATCGTACCATTTGTCACGAGCCCCAACATCTTCTTCACAACGAAGTCACTGTGGGTAGTCAAGACGAGCATAACCTTTCTCCGGATTGCTTCCTCACAGAGCAGCTTGAGAAGGACCATCTGCCGAAATGGCTCGAGATGGACTTCTGGCTCCTCGACTATGAGCACCCCACCCGGTCCAACTGTCGTCATTCCAAGGAGAATAGGAAATGAAGCAACCACTCCCGATCCCGCCTTCTCAATCTCGGTCTGGAACCCGGAACTGTCAACGTAGGCAAGTGATGGTAGCTCCCTCGTCCTCTCCAGACGGAATTTGCCATAGTGCAAAATGCGAGCTTCCGTCTCAAGAGGTGAGACAGGTCCGGTCGCAAGGAACCTTAACAGGAGGTCGTAGAAATCCTCCAGATAGAGTGGAAACCGGCCCAATGAGAGAAGGAAACGGCGTAGTTCAGCTGGCGATACCTCTTGGGCAAGAGAACCTCCGAAACTGCGGATAATATCTCGGAGCAATTCATTTCTCATGTACAGAATGGTGCTGAAGAACTGTATAGTTCCTGTTCGAGCTGCCGGAATGTAGATGGCTGCCCTCCCAGGCCTCTCATGACCTTTCAAGTACCACTTCACGAATCTCTTCGGCATCGAGTAAGAAAGACTGTATTTGCGACCGGGCAACTCACTCACTCTCTCCTTCTTCAGGGTCATTCTCAAACGGCCGAGGTCTGTCTCAACTATCGACGTGCAGATCTTGCTGCCACGTGTGACTATTTGCTCGACCTCGTCATTTACTGCTCTCATCACGTTCCATGCCACTCTTTCATCGGGCTTCCTGAGTGCCGGACCTCTGTAGCCTTCCAAATACCTAAGACGCATCTGTCGATATCGCCTGGCGTACTCAGGGTAGCGTGATTCAGGCGAGGAAACCCCATACACCAGACGAGCCGTCATTGACTTACCTGAATTGTTAGGACCGAAAAAGACGTTAACATCCTTGAGTGGAATCTTCCCTCTGATCACAGGGCCAAAGCTGGCCAAGTTTATCTCTCTTATTCTCATGAAAATTCCCTAGGTCGTGATCCTACATGGTCTAAGAGATCCGAGTCTGTGGGATATTTATCTTCCGAGAGATACAAACAGAGGATTGCTGCGGGATTCTTCCCCTAACGATTAGAGGAGTCAGGAGAGGAGGCGTGATTTGTGTGGGTCCCTTGGTGTGCACACACACCAATCATCCGGACATTAGGGCTCAAATCGAGATGAAAAATGGATGAGGCGGCATATTGCCGCCTTCAATTGTGTTTCTTGTATAGACATTCGGAGTTGGCGCATCTCTCGCAGAGCCCACGATAGGGCATGTGAGTTCCAGCGGCAACGTCTGGGGATTCTTCATAGAAGTTGGCAAAATCTCGCGCGGTCGAGTTGACCATTTCAACTAGCCAGTCTTCCGGTTCTAGGAATTCGCTGAGCGATGAAATTGCGATCTTGTCGCCTGGTTCCCCGTAGAGTATGCACTGGACTATGTCCCATGGTCTTAGGCTCTTGGAACTCTTGGCTTCAACTTTCATTCTCTGTTGAGCAGCGTTTTCGAAAACGAAGTCAACTGTGCCATTGAACACACCAGACGGCTGCTCGGGCTCAACGAGATGATACCCCATCTTCCCCATTCTCACTACTGCCTGAATCCTGCCCGTTTGGGCGAGGACCTCAAACTGTCTACGCTTCTCCAGCGGCTCTTTGGCGTAGGGTTTCTGAACGAATGCTGGACAGAAGAGCTTCTTCGCAAGCTCAGACGGTTTCAGGACGCGCGTTGGTCGGGCGAGCGGTGGAAGTGGAACGGGGTTCTGATTATAGATGTCTCGTAGATCCCCTTTACCTTCCATAATGGTCTTCATGACTTCACCCAAGTCTCTTTCTTTCAAATCTTTTTCAACTCCTACTTCGTGACTGGGGACGTTTCTCTCTCCATCAATCCTGGCAAGTGATTGGGTCATTTCGATGGAACCTGGTTGCATCCCGGCCACTGGACAAGTAGTATCCGCAACGCTTACGTAAAGAGGTCTTTACACAGCTCTCAAGGGTCTTTACACATGGTGCCTTGGACGCATCTGAAACGGCCGAATAGAGAGATCAAACGTGACCTGTACGAGGTGCTGAGTAGGGGGGCATGTCGCGAAAGTGAGATTCAACGAGTCACCGGCCGATCACGTCCAACGCTAGAGGTTTATCTCACTAAAGGTGCAGAAGATGGGGAAATCAAGAAGGATCCGAGGACTCGAGAGTATGGTCTGACACCTGCAGGGCGGGCAGAACTCGACAGATTGAGGACAGCACAGGGTTTAGAGCAGGCCGACTGCCACTATCCGGCAGAGCTCGATCATAGATTGACTTGGGGAGACCCGAGTCAGTGGCCGGGCAGAGAGCCTGACCCCGGCTTTTTCCATTCTAGTGCTTTCAACAGCCAGTTGCCCTTGCCGGCGAAAGTGTACGCGGCGGTCTATGCAAGCAAAGAGTTGCAGCCTTGGTTCTTCAATTATCAGTCCGATGCGATTGCCACCGTGGAGATGGGTCTTGCGGGAGCAAGAGATGTTCCACGATTGGTCCTAGAAAATCCGATGGTGATACAACCCGGCGCGGTCGAGCGGTTTGTCTGGAATATGATAGGGCAACGAATGGACCTTCTCGCTGCAGGACTCGAAAACCAAAATCCGCGCGAGCGGGCCCCACTGTTCACTCTAGAGAACATACTCGGATTCGACGTTTCGTTGACGTTGAGATATGATGGCGCGAAGATGTTTCCGAGATTTGTCAGGAAGAGAGGAGACGGCTCTTCGCTCAAGACAGGGGTGGGAAAGAATGAGAGAAAATTCATAGGGAGACGGCTCGCGGGTGCAATACTGCTCACGATTGCCTGCGGGTTCCTGCCGTTGAATAGTCCTCTTGACTGGGTGGTCAGAAATCCTGCGACATTGATCACCGAGCTTGAAAAGGGGGGCCTCATTGACCGAGAGGATGCCGCAACTGTTAGTCGAGTACTTTCCGACGCTGCCAGAACTAGGACGCCGGAAAAAGAGGTGGATTGGCCCGAGCTCACAAGATCTCAGAAATCAACAATTGGTGAAATCGCGGTCCGGTACCTCAAGGATGGTGGCGTGATAGCTAAGGACTGGGAGTCCAGCACTCCACTCACTGATTATCTTACCCCCTGAATCCGAGTATTACCGTTGGAAAGGGAAGTCTTGGGTGAGGGACTAGCACCTCTAACTGGATTTCTGTTTACTCTTGCCACCGATCATACTTCCTTGCTATCCGTTTAGCTCTTTGCGACATGTCATTCATGAACCACAGATTAGCAGGCGAGCATGTCGTGTGCACACGTCTTTCTTGATGGTTGATGTTGATTTCTATGTGAATTTCCTACCGCGGAAATCTGATTTCTAGTGCTGGAATTTCTTGAGTTCCACGTGGCACCCAGCCTGCCCAACCCGAGTATCACGTCACAGTGACACGTCGATTTTCCGAGTTACACGTCCGGGGCCAAACAGGCTCCTTACCTATATCCCCCGCACCAAGGTACCCACACACAGAATTACTCCTCCCATGAGGGTTCAAATTCGGATGCCCTCGCCAGTCTACCCGACGACTCTCCCTTTCACGGTTCAAATTGAAGTGCCCGCGTCAAGTGACCGACGACGACCAAGTGATCAGGGCAACGAGAATTACCAGAATGCAAAGCCTGAAATCCTGACAGAACATAGTAAGATACTGGCTTTCTGGGATCTCACGGTCTGCCTGTTTGGCGTTCGCTGTCTTCTACGGCTCACACGGGAGCGCCGAGGAGGGGCGCGATGATAGCAAGTACCCAAACTGCATGTAACGGGAGAAAGAGGAGGTGAGTCAAGTGGCAAGATTCCTAGTACTGTGGCGGAGAAATCCGGTTGCACCGTGGCCAATGGATCCTGCGGAATACGGGAAGTTCCAGGAGAAGGTGTGGGCAGGCTTGGACACCCTCATCAAGGCAGGCGAAATCAAAGAGTTCGGCTACTTCGCAGACGGGAAATCAGGATACGCACTCGGTGAAGCAGAAATAACTGATGCTTTCAGGGACGTCAGCACGTTCCTGCCCTTCTACGAAGCAGACGTACATCAGATAATCCCCTACGAGAAAGGCAAGGAAACCATCAGGGACGCGATTGAGATTCAGAAATCAATGAAATAGGATAAGATGTCATGAGAGGGCTACGCGAGAGCTTGCGAATACGGGCCTGATGCCCAAGCCATCTACTTTGCAGTCCCTCTTCAGATGACGCTGTCCTGTTTCCCTTTTCTTGGTTCTCCATCTTTCTTTCTTTGCCAGAATACCAATCGACAAACCGTGGGAGAAGATCAACCAGCAACCGAGACGGAACTTCCGAACACCCGATTATAGCCGCAACGCACATTCGGCGCCTAAACCTTTATTTTGACTGCGAAGGCGCGTCAAACAATTCAGTCGCGAGATTTTCCCGTGAAATAGCCCAAGCGTTAATACGCTCACTCTGAGCATCGAAAGCTCGTGGTTCTCTCTTGGGCACAGTGGATGAAGGTGCACGCATAGCAGTTGAGGTCTGCATGGGAGTCCAGTCAGGCGAGCACGTGTTCATAGTGACAGACTCTTTCACCCGTAGGATCGGGGAAGCGCTCAAACTGGCGGCTGAGAAGGCTAGCCCGGGAAATGTGAAGATCGCGTTCTTGGAGGATTTCGGCAAGCGTCCCCTGACATCACTTCCCAAGCCTCTAGGGGAGTCTATTCCTTGGGCGAATGTGACGTTCTACGCCGCACGAAGCATGGGCGGCGAACTGGGCCTGAGGATGCCATTCATCAAACTCGCTAAACAGTATGCAAGGCATGGACACATGCCCTCCGTGAACGAGCAGCTGATGGAGGAAGGCATGTGTGCTGACTACGAGAAGATATCTGAACTCACGAAACGGATTCACCAACGCGTGGCAACTGCCAAGAAGGCACATGTCACAACCGCAGCCGGATCTGACTTGGCTGTCGAATTCAGCCCTCAGTGGAGATGGAAGGTGTCCGACGGAATCTTCCGAAAGAAGGGAGACTGGGGCAATCTCCCTGATGGTGAGCTATTCACCGCAGCTTGGAAAGCAGAAGGAACAGTGGTAGCTGACGAGCTGGGTGACTGGTTCAGCGACAAGTATGGCGTGCTGGAGAGATCGCCCGTCACGATAAATGTGAGGAACTCGCGAGCCGACCTGTCCTCAATCAGATGCTCCAACAACGAGTTGCAGAGCGAATTGGTGAAGTACCTTCAGACAGACAAGAACAGCACGAGACTCGGCGAGTTCGCAATCGGCACGAACACGTCCCTGACGAAGCTCATTGGAAATCTACTTCAAGACGAGAAGTTTCCGACCATCCATGTCGCCTTCGGCGACCCCTATACGGATGAGACAGGCGCAGACTGGGAATCGCGAACCCACATAGACGCGATCATGAAAGACGCGACCCTATGGGTGGACGATAGCAAACTGATGGAGAAAGGACGCTTCCTACTCTAGGTGACTTCATTCTGCGGCGGCTAATTGCATCAGCATCTGCTCAATTCTGACAGTACAGTCCACGAGCTGCTCGCTGTTGCGTTTCATTTCATTGATCGATATCATTGCACTGATCGTTTGAAGAATCGCTGGCCGCCGAGTATAAGCAAGAGAGTTGAATCAAAGTACTCCTTGACTCTCTCCTCGACTGGAGTCGGGAGATTCATGCTTCCACTCTGATCCTCTTCGCTTGGGTGGGCATCCCGTTGTTGCGGTTCCACCCGCATCCATCCCATCGTAGAAGCATAGGCCAAGCCATCGGCCTGACAGCATACCCGCCACAGCGAGCAGCCATATTCAAGACGCCAACCGCATCCCTATGCGCCTCCAAACCACAATCCAGACAGCGGAAACCGCGCAGAACGCGCAGTGAATGTCGTGAACGGCATCGTGGACAGGTCTGGCTCGTGTACGCTTCTGAGACTGTGAAGATTTTGATGCCGTACTCTTCCGCTGTCCACCTGAGCCTATCCGCGACATACTTGTGGCTCCAATAGTTGTGAACCATCGCGTTCCCCTTCCTGCTGTGGTTGCTGTTGTTTCTGATGCCTGTGAGTTCACCGATCACGATCGTTGACACGCCTTTCGCGTAGAGGTCTCGGATGAGTTGTCGAGCGAATGTGGCTACTGCATGTCTGAAACGGTTCTTCCTGATCCTGTAGAGTCTTGAGAGTTGCTTGGACTTCTTCCTTCCATTCACGCTGATGAGTCGTTGTTGGTGTCTGGCTATGCGTTTGGTCCAGTACCACCAATCCGCTAGGAGGCGCCCTGACTGGTACGCGATTGGCTGCCGCCATTCGGTGAGCCAGACGGTTGCCAAGTTGCGTACGCCCATGTCGATGTAGCATGTCTTGGACCCCAA